>Ga0310123_10002526_pt1 | contig 14548 bp, 18 predicted proteins | sample CB6_AW_1057_MG_FD_203505 | JGI IMG/M metagenome (GOLD analysis project Ga0310123, IMG submission 203505) | Marine microbial communities from Western Arctic Ocean, Canada - CB6_AW_1057 | ecosystem: Environmental > Aquatic > Marine > Oceanic | place: Canada: Western Arctic Ocean | collected... | reverse complement strand
TTCACGAAGCTTCTGAATGATCTCTTCGGTCTTGAATCGCTTACGTGGCATAGCCTGCCTCCTGTGTTGGAACCAAAGCCAGAGTTTACAACTCTGGAACTGGTCCCGGTTAAGGGGGGCAGGTCACAACCACGCGAGCCGCTTTAAGGAATTCAAAGAAGAAATGCGGGCGGGAAAAACAACGAAAAACAGACCATCATTCGGGAGAAGATTCAGGAAATCGTAAAATTCGGTGGCAGCAGGACTTTCTGTTCGTGATTTGAGCCTTGCCTTGAGCCGACTATCGCGGGAAGTAATCCTGGCCGAAGACGAAAGTTCACCCGGCGTGTGCTTTCTTTATCCCATGTCCTTCCATATGGACGAGCCTGATTACGTTGTCATCGCGATCCGATAAATTATGGGACACATCCAGGGAGAATCACCATTAGCAGTTATCTCATTCGCGGTGGTCAGTTGTACGACGGTTCCGGGGACGCTCCGTCGGCGCTGGATCTGCGAATCCAGAATTCTTTGATCCAGGAGGTGGGGACCGGACTCAAGCCCGGCGGCGGCCAAGTCATTGATGCGACGGGTCTCATTGTAGCGCCCGGTCTGATCGACTTACATAGCCACGTTTTCAGCGAGATGGGTTTATTTTCCGTCGATTTTTCCGACGCTGGCCTCAGGACAGGAGTCACTACTCTGCTGGATACCGGATCTGCCGGAGCACTGTCTTACCCAGTGTTCCATCGTTACATCATTTCTCGGTCGAAGGAAGACATCTTTGCGCTGTTAAACATCTCTCAAATCGGTGTGTGCGGTCATCCGGACATTGAACCATTTCTGGGAGACCTGCACGAGATCCGATATCTCCACGTTCCTTCTGCGGTCGATTGTATCCGCAAGTTTTCGGGGCGAATCCTGGGAACCAAAGTCCGTCTCACCTCGAACCTGGCCGAAGAACGTCTCGAAAACGAATTGGCAGCACTGTACGGGGCACTCGAGGCTGCGAGGAAAACGGGTCTGTTCTGCATGGTCCACCATGTCATGTCAAAGGTGCCGCTTGCCGACGTGCTGCGTCAGATGCGCCCGGGAGACATCTATACGCACTTATTCCATCCTTACAACGACCACGGTTTCGCTGCCGAGGGCGGTGCTCCTCTGGATATAATGCGGGAGGCCCGTGAACGCGGCATCATTTTTGATGTGGGCCATGGAGTAGGCGCTTTCGACTGGAACGTTGCCGAACCTGCCTGCCAGCGGCATGGCTTCTGGCCCGACACGATCAGTACGGACATCCACAAGTTCAATCTTCATGGCCCGGTCTTCGACCTGACTACCACGATGAGCAAATTCCTGCACCTGGGCTTGCCCCTGGAGAAGGTGATCCGTGCCACCACATTCGAACCGGCCAGGGCGATGCGGTTGTCAGAACGTTTCGGTCGCCTGGAGCAGGGACGACAGGCAGATGTCACCCTTCTTCGGCTGGATAGCGGAAGTTTCCGGCTAATAGACGTGAAACAACAGGAACGGGTGGCGAACCAGCGGCTGGTGCCTGTGATGGTGTTCAAGAACGGTCAGCGTTCGGATTGTATTGCGCCCTCCATTTCCTGACATCGCAGCCAGGTGCCTGGAGATGAAAATTTTCTTTGATGGAAGTCAGCTCAATCGATCGATTCTTGGAAAACAATTCAGTCTTGGTTTCTCCGCATTCTCCAATTGAACGAGGCAGGACGCAGGAAACAGCGGTTCACGTGTTCGGGACGGTCAAGCGTGCCCCAAACATGGCCAGTAGGTCTATTGGAGCGCCCCAGCGGCCGTAATCGGCCAGCAGTCTTCAATCGTTCCCCCGCGAACTGCATACATCTTGCGGTGCAGCAGTACCGTGGAGTCGCTGTAATCGGGAACCATCGTGACTCGCTCGGCTGGCCTTAATTTCACGCCATTTCCCAAGACCACCACACCGTGCTCCGCATGGAGTTCCAGCACCTGGATGTCCTCATGGGATACGATCCTAGGCAACCCGTTCTGACAACCCGTGGTTTTCCATCCCGAATCCAGTGTGGCTCGTCCCGCAATGGCGATAGAAATCACCTGCGCATTCACGAATAACGCGAACTGGTGTCCCGGCAAATGCATTTTGTCGCGGTAGGTAATATCCATCAGCGACCCGCCCCCGGCTTGTAATTCATTGATTATTCCCAGGGAGACCGCATGCCAGTAATTGCCACTACCACCTCCCGAAATGATCTTTGGTTGGTAACCAGCCTCTCTGAAGCGACCGCACGCTTCAGCGAGGACCTCTGCTGCCTTTGCCGAAGCCATCTCTTTATCTACGGCCCCCATTCGCATGACGTGACCTTCATAGCCCATCAGCCCTCGCAGGCTAATTCCGGGAAGATCGCTCACAAGCTGCGCCAGGGGGACGGCTTGGGAAGGAGCGACACCAGAACGATGAACACCCACATCGATGTCCACCAGCACGTCGATGGTCACACCAGCTTTTGATGCGACTTGAGAGATCTCACGGATATTCGATTCATCGTCACAGGCGACCCCCAGGCGAGCACCGCGAGCCACTTCTACCAGCTTGGATATCTTCTGAACTCCGACCACCTCGTTGGCTATCAGAATATCGTTGATGCCCCCGGCCAGCATGACCTCTGCCTCGCTGACTTTGGCACATGTGACACCACAGGCCCCGCTTCGCAGGAGCCGGTGTGCCAGGTCCGGTGATTTGCATGCTTTGACGTGGGGGCGCCAAAAGACTTGATGTTCTTCGCACAGCGCGACCATTTTTGAGATATTGCTCTCCAGCACTTCCAGGTCAACCCACAGTGCCGGAGTATCCATGTCATGGATAGATTGGCCGATATAACTTGTATCTTGAGCCATCTTTAAATTCCCCTCTCTCGCCTGATTCCTGATTCCTGATTCGGATATCGCAATCACAACTGCTTGTTCATTTTCAACACCCTTTAGCTCGGCAGGACCAGCTCCACTAAAAACATTTCACGACACGCCTCCAGTGCTTCCTGCTCGTTCACGAAAGGGGATTCCTGTTAGAAGCAGCATGTTCGCGGCTCACACAACGTTATGAATCGGCGTCGCACAGGACACAGTTCTCACCACCGGAAGCCAGTAGTGTAGCAGGGAAAAAGGGGCTGGCGATGTCGGAGTTCAAGCCACTAAAGCGAGTACCAAAAGTGAAGTTGATGAAGAGCTGCAGCGTCACCGGCGAGAAATTTGACAGCATGCGGGATGCGAAAGGGCCGTCTTTCAGAGAAGCATCAAAACATCCTGACGACACTGCTGAAAGGTTTGTGGCTGTCGCAGCTGCGACTTGTTAAGGCATTGTGTCTCACGTGCGTATCCCTGTTGATAAATCGGGACAGTACGTGACGCTTTTGATCTTTGATGAGTCGGGAAAGGTCACAGGGTCTGTCATGCGTTGGCTTACGATCTCAGACGACATGCACAAAGATGGTTCCGGAAGAGATTAGCGATGATCCTGAAGGAACTGATGACGCATGAACGGGTGACGACAGAGAAATACTGCATCGATGCAGACAGCGTGCGGTTGGGCAATCTGGCAACGCCGCATGAGTTTTGACCAGCACTGGACGCACCGGGAGCTGGATTTACGGCATCGTTGATTTGAAGGAACGACAGCGGAAACGACGCGGGCGGATGATGCAGACGGTGCAAGCTGAGGCTTATGGTAATTCAGCCCAACCGACCACACGCAGGCCAAAACCGGCGGCATTTTGGAAGGGCTCAATCACGCCGGACTGGAACAACCTCCGGATCGGCTTGGGGCTTGCAGATCCTGCCGGTTCCCGGTCCACAGCGGAACCGCTGCGACTGGGCACGGGACATTAAGTCCTGTTGACTATCCAAGGGCATACGATCATCCAAGCTGTTCCCATTCGTACGACCTGACGTTGAATATATGTTCGCTCCTTTCGTATCATACTCTTTTGCACACTCTGGTAGAATCGTGCCATGAGTTCTCCAGTTTGGAGTCCAGCTATGTTGACCATCCTCGGTCGAACAGATTGTTGTTCGCAACGACTTTGTGACGGGACCTCTCGGCGCAGCTTCCTGACCATCGGAGGTATGGCCCTCGGAGGGATCGGCCTTCCCAACGTGCTGCGAGCGGAGGAGGAGTCCGGTGCGAGGCAGTCTCATAAGGCCATTATCAACATCTACCTGCCTGGTGGTCCGTCCCACATTGACCTCTGGGACCTCAAACCGGATGCCCCGGCGGAAGTGCGTGGGGACTTCCGACCCATTGCGACCAACGTGCCGGGAATAGAGATCTGTGAATTATTTCCGCGGATGGCGCAGATGATGGACAAATTCGTGCCCGTCCGCTCCATATCGGATGCCGACGGACGACATGACGGATACCAATGTATGACCGGTCATCGACGCAGCGATCGCCAGCCGCCGCTCGGCTGGCCAGCAGTTGGGTCATGGGTTTCCCGGTTGGAGGGTCCGGTGAACAAAGCGGTCCCTCCAAACGTCTCGCTGATGTACAGGACAGGCAACGGGACCTGGGGTGAGACAGGTACCGGTGGGTTTCTTGGAGTCTCACACAGTCCGTTCAACCTGGTTGGGCTTAAAGCACGAAGCAGCAACGAAAGGATGGTCCTGCAGGGAATCACGCTTGAACGACTCCGTGACCGGAATCATCTGGTGCGTTCGATAGATCGTTTCAAACGCGCTGCCGATTCCTCCGGCATTATGCAGAGCATGGACGTCTACTCTCAGCAGGCGATGGGCATCCTGGCGTCGGCGAATCTGGCAAACGCCCTGGACCTGTCAAAGGAAGATCCGGCGATCGTTGCACGATACGGGAGAAGCGACGAAACGTTCCAGCGTGACGGCGCGCCGAAAATGATCGAAAACTTCTGTATCGCCCGACGGCTTGTCGAAGCCGGAGTGCGGTACGTGTCGCTCAACTACAGTCGCTGGGACTGGCACGGGCCTGATGGTTTGAATTTTCCCCGGTCGCGTCAGGAGTTTCCGTTGCTTGATCAAGGGCTGTCTGCGCTGGTCAGCGACCTGCACGAGCGCGGTCTTGACAAGGATGTTTCAGTTGTGGTCTGGGGTGAATTCGGTCGCACACCAAGGATCAACAAGGACAACAGCCGTGATCACTGGCCGCAGGTTTCCTGCGCGATGCTTGCCGGAGGCGGAATGTCGACAGGTCAGGTGATTGGCCGTACGAACCGTTCCGGCGAATACGCCGTTGAACGCCCGGTCAAATTCCAGGAAATTTTTGCCACCCTTTACAAATGTGCGCACGTCGATACCGGAGCCGTTCGTATATTCGACCAAAGCGGAACTCCAAGGTACCTCGTCGATGACGGCATCAAACCGTTACGTGAACTGGTGTGACCGTCATAAATATTTCTGTCGTCGTATTCCAGCCAGAGTTTCATTGTCCAGGAATACGTGGTGACTGCCGGTTCAGTATCCGGTCGGCGTACGCGTGTAATATCGGGTTCATACACACGTACAAAACCACCGCGGGCGCTTAATCAAACGTTGCGAAAACTTCACTGCCCGAACGATCGGACGGAGCTTACAGGTCTTAGGTTGTTTGATAACCGCACTGTGAAACAGCCCATCTAAAACAGACAAAATGATCGACTGTGGTGACGTAAGCGTGAAATACTTAGGACGAGCTGTCCGCATCCCCTGACAGACAGTGCAGTCCATTTTTTTGTTGACTGGAAACGAAACAGCCCTGTCGAAAAAGGATGTTTCGACAGGGCTGAGCAATGGCCCGCAAAAATGCGAAGTGAAAAGTAATAATAATCGAAAATCTTCGTTTTAAAAGTCAGCCGGCGGAATTTTACAGTTTCGACACTGTAATTGCAGCGAATTGCATTCCCTGGCCGTGGATTCAGCAATGCGCATCTGCCTGCTTCGTGTTAGTTGCAGATGCGGACGGCTAAGCAGGTATAGCGATCTGCTGCCCGAAGTTCAGGCGGAATCGGGAACTCGACTGTTAGAAAATGTACCGGATTGAAACCACCAAGGTAAGTTTTTCCGGTACACAGCGTTGAAATTCGCAGTGCCGGCAGCCATTTCACTAATGCGTAAATCAAAGTACACCGTGGATCACCGTGTCAAAACTGGACACCACCCAAAAAATTCTGCGCAGATCCGGTGGCGGAGATGACCCGCGGGACAGCCTGCAGACCCCATTTAGGCAATATGAAATCCGATGAAAGAGAGCTGGTTGTCGTCAGGCACCGACGGCTCGTGTGGACGGTGCCGCGGACGAGCGTTTGGAGTCGAGCGAAGTTAGTCATCTTCTTCCTGCCCGCTCCACCGGCAGGGTTGTTTCAGTTCCCTTCGGTGTCTCCCACTAATCACCACCCACCCCGTGACTTCACTCCGCTATATTTCTGCCGCCACGCGAAATCAAAGCTGTTTTTGTTGTGCCGAGTTATTGCGTTGTGAATTCACGAATTCGTTCGGCAACCTGATCGGAAGACGGAACTCCGCCCGGATATAGCCGTCAGCCTGGTGCCGAAAACGGCGGCAGAGGTTCACGCAAACCAAAGAGATCGCGATTGTTGAACAGGATTGTTGGGGTTGCATAACCAGTTCGGGCATCCGTGGCCGCGAGACTACCCTGGTTGATGACTTTGTATCCAATGTTCGAATCAAATGATTCCGCGGCCGATTTCAGATTGTCAAGCAAGACGGGAGTGTTTGCGCAGCTGTCGCGAGTCAGAAACACGAGTTGAATTGGTTTGGATGGCATCGGTGATGTTTGTGATTGAGTTAGTTGTTCCTGCGTGCGTTGAGATGTGCAGCCGACGAGAAGGAAGACTGAAAAGCCGAAGAACAGCAGATCCGGGAGTCGATTCATTCTTTTCACTTGCCAATACGGAGTTGATTGCCATCGAGATCAGTGAGTGCGACCTCAGGTGCCCACGGTTGATCTTTGATGTGTACGCCGAATTCAGTCGCTATCGTGTCTACGTTGTGCACGGTGATTCTGGTTGGCGGTCCATTTCATGGAAGAAGACCAAGGCAGAACGGGATGAGTGGCGGTGACTTAAATCACCTTTTCCCGGTTGAGCGAACGAAAGAATTGACCATGCACCGTCTTCTGCCAGTGCGCCAGCCGGTCTTGCCGCAGGACATCCAGCAACAGGTCATGGTGCTACCCCGGGGCGACGGTGTGAGCCAGTTGTTATGATATCATATCAGGACCACGAACTACTTTTTCAACTACATACTGAGAACTCAGGTATACATGGAAATAGGAGACATGCATGCCTTCCGGGTAGGCTCTCCCGTGTTCATCTCGGGCACTGACATCTTTTTGGAGCGTTACGTGAATAACATTGCCTTCCCTGGACATACTGGCAAAGGTTGCTCCTTCAATTTGATGCGCATCGGTTGGATTTTTTCAGCCAATCCGACAACGCCTCAAGTGCAATGGCACTAGCCCTTGCGTGGTCAACTGCATTCCTGATACCACATCCAGGCACCAGCAGCAGCAGGCCGATTACTTGTTTCATGTCTTTTCCCCCTGGGCCGTGATCTCTTTTCAGCACGCGCCACGGCCAGTCCTGTGGCTCCGCCAAATCACGCCGACTCGATCGTACAATCAAGGACGATCCCGTGATACCGAGGGGAAGCGTGCGTTCCTGGCCGAAGCTGTTCCAGAACATGCGAGCAAGCTGTGAAACCGAGTGGCTGAATAAACGGCATCCTGTATACGTTGCAGCGGCATGGATCGGTCATTCTGTGAAGGTTCAGCGGGATAGTTATACTGAGATTACGGATAGATATTTCGAATGTGACGAGACTGCGCAAACGGTGTATGAATTGTGGCGGAATGCCGGTTTTCATTGCTTGGCAAACCATTATGATTGGTAGAAATCGACAGTCACACGCCAGTTCAGGTGACTGTTCAGGTGACTGTTCAGGTGACACCAAAAATACATCACAGGCAGCACGCTGGTCGTGGACGGCGGGGTGATGGCGAATGTGCTCCAGCGGACTTGTGATTGTATTTCCAACACCTGTCTTCATTCCGATCTTTATCGATAAAGTGTCGGATGAAGAGTGAGATGGATAAAGTACGCATTGGTCTGATTGGCGTCGGCAACATCGCGCAGCGACACGCCTTGGCCTACATGCATGCTGCGAATGCTGAGATTCATGCCGTCTGCGACGTGAACCACGAGCGCGTGGAACAACGGGCGGAAGAATGGGGCGCAGCGAAGGCATACGTCGACTACCACGATTTGCTGGCCGATGCGGATGTCGATGCAGTCGAGATTATCACGCCGCACCATTTGCACGCGCGTAGATGCCCTAGAAGCAGACAAACACGTCTCGATGCAAAAACCGATGGCCACGACGATCGCGGAATGTGACGAGCTGATTGCTGCCGCAAACCGCTCGGATCGAATCTTCCGTACGTTCGAGAATTTTCAGTATTTCCCGCCAGTCATGAAAGCCAAGGCACTATTGGATTCCGGCGCGATCGGTGAGCCGTTGTCGATTCGGATGAAGACGATCATGGGAACGAAGGACGGCTGGGAGGTATCGTACGAAAGATGGTCGTCGCGCTTCGATCCGAAAAAGGGCGGCGGCGGCAGAGTCATGCTCAACTACGGTTCACATGTGTTCGCGCTCGCCTTCTATTTCATAGGTGATGTGGAAAAAGTCTTTTCATGGATCAGCTATAAAACTATTCAGCATGGTTGGAAAATCGACAGCCCTGCTGTGGTGATCTAGAAATATAAGGGCGCGGACAAATACGGCATCTTCGAAGTTGTACATTCCGAAGACATAGTGATGCAGTCGACGCATGTCCCTGAAGATGAGTGGTTCGAAATAACCGGCAGCTGCGGGTTCATATGGGTGAACCACTGCAGCTCGATTCGCCCCCGGTTGTCATGTATCGCGATGGCGTCACCACGAACTACTCCGACATGGCGACGGATTGGTCGGAGAGTTTTAAGGCTGGATGCAGCGAGTTCGTGGACGCTGTCCTGGCCGGGACTCAACCGAAACTCACGGCAGAGGACGGCAAGAAGGTCCTCCGGATGTGCAGAGGTATAGAACTCTCTGCGCGGGAGTGTCGGGAAGTGATACTTGACAGTCGGGTCGAATAGACAAATCCAGCAGTCGAGAGGTCACATGTCCCCGTGCGCGCGGCCCGATGCGCGATACTAAAGCCATTCAGGCAAAACAACGGAAAGAGAACAATGACCGAAGACCATCGCACGAATCAGCAAACCGGACTGTCGCTGGTCGATGACGAAGTCTCGACAGCCGAGGCGTTGATGTGGGTCCTCGAGCACGCCGGTATCGACATGGTCTTCGGCATACCCGGCGGCGAGACACTGCCGATTCACAGGGCCCTTATACGATCATCACGACTCCATCCGTACCGTCCTGGTACGTGAACAAGCCAAGGCCGGTGTAGTTGTCGGCCGGGCGGCGTTCACGGTGAATGTCAACTTCGGTGCGATCGAAGCGCACCTCGCTGCGTCGCCCATGCTGATCCTCTCCGACCTGACGGACTTTGCACCGTACACACCCTACCAGCCCGAGGCCGGAGACTATGGCAACTGGGATGCTTGCCGGGCATTCGAATGAATGACCAAACGTACACTGGTCGCCCATGGCCCGAGCCACGCCGTACGCAGCTTGCAGATCGGGCTCAAGGACTCAGTCGCCGGCGAGCCGGGGCCGGTCGCAGTGTTGTTTCACACCGACTGCTGGGCCGGCACGGTAGCTCCCCACCGCAAACCGAGGTGGTACGCCGATCCCGGGTTGCTGACCGTGCCACGCCCCACGGTGGATGCAGAGGCTGCCGAGCTCGTCAACGCGCTTATCGCACAGGCGGACGTCCTGCTGGTCGTCGGCTCGAAGCCGGGCGCGACCGACACCGCATTCGAGAACCCGGCACTGATTGATCCGCAACGCCAGCGGATCATTCAGTGGACATCGAACCGATGCACCTGTCTTGGACCTTCCCTGCAGAGATCGGGCTGTTCGGCGATGCTGGAACGGTGACCGATGCGCTGGCAGATCGCGTGGCCGACGGAATAGGTGTGGAATCACGTAACCAGCGTGCGGCACGGTTGCAAGTCAACCGTCAGGAGCATGGCCACTTCAATGCCCCGGAATTGACCTCGGACACGACACCGGTCCTGCCGCAGCGTGTCATCAGGCAATTCGGGGAAGCAGTTCCGGACAATGCCGTGATCGCTTGTGATGCCGGCGAGAACCGTTTGTTCATGATGCATTATTTTCAGACGAAAGGAACGGTCACCTTCCTGCAATGTGCCGGGATAGGCGCGATGGGTTACGCAATTCCGCCGGCACTCGCCGCCAAGCTGGTTCGCTCTGAACGTGCTGCTATTGCGGTCTTTGGCGACGGCGGGTTCTCAATCGGCATGAACGGCCTGATGTCCGCCGTCGAAGAGAAAATACCGATCGTCACGGTCATGCTGAACAATTGGGCCCTCGGGTGGGTCAAGCACGGGCAGGGCGAGCACTCTATTGCCTGTGATTTTGCGGACTTCGATCATGCCGCGATGGCCCGGGCGATGGGGTGCGAGGGCTACAGAGTGACATCACTCACCCGATGAGCTGGCGCCGGCCTTGCAACAGGCGCTCGACTGTGGCAAACCAGCGGTAGTCGAGGTCTGTTCTTCCATCGACGAAACGTTCCGCAAAGTCACCTCGCCGCTGGTGAAGAAGTAGCCCGCTAAGGTTCGATCTTCACTTGCAAAATCTGCAATCCGCGCTATGCATATCGCGGTCGTTACTGCCGTGACTCAGCCGTACAATTCACGGATTGGTGTGCCTTCGTTGAGTACCGGAAACACTCGACCGCTTTGATCACGGAAGTTGTGGTGGTAATTGATCCCGAGGAAATGATACACGGTTGAAAGAACGTCGCCGGGAGAATATGGATGAGTTACCGGAAAGGCTGCCTGCCGGTCGGTCTCACCAATCATTTGTCCGACTCGAACCCCGCCGCCGGAGAACAATACGCAGGCAGTCCCAGGCCAGTGATCGCGTCCTGCGTCTTTGTTGATGTGCGGAGTGCGCCCGAATTCGCCGTGGGCGATTACCAGCACTCGTTTATCAAGACCTCGGTCGTACAGATCCGTTACGAGAGCTGACATTGCGGAGTCCATTTTGGGAAGAGAATTATTCCTCATGATCTGGAAATTGTTTTTGTGAGTGTCCCATGAGGCGCCTGACAATATTGTGACAAACGTGACTCCCGCCTCCACCAGACGACGCGCCAACAGACAGCTCTGCCCGCCACTGTGTCTGCCGTACTGTTCACGCAGTTGCGGGCTTTCCTGAGACAAATCGAACGCGTCTGCCGCCCGACCTCCGGCGACTAACTCGTATGCTGTTTTTGAGAACTCATCAAGGCTGTTGAAATCCGCCGAGGGTTCCAGCTGGCCAGCAAGACGATCCAGGCCTGCGCGCAGCTGTCGCCGGTCATTCATTCGCAGGGCATTCATATTACTGGCAGCAGAGAGATTTCTGACTTCAAACTCTTCGCGACTCGGATCACTATCGGGAGTAAAGGGATTGTAGGCCAAACCCAGATAAGCAGAGCCGCCAATCAGCTGTTTTTTTGGCAGGCCGACGTAGGCAGGTAACCCTGTTCTATTCGAGCCTCGTAGCTTGGACACAACCGAGCCAACCGATGGATTGAAATTCAACTTGGCACTCACGGCCGCTTCGTAACCTGTCATCATCCAGTGCGAAGCCGGCAGGTGGCTGGGATTCGTATGCTGCACCGAGCGGACAATGGCCAACTTGTCCATGACAGCTGCCTGCCGCGGCAAATGTTCACAGAACTTGTATCCAGTGACGGACGATGCGATCGGCGAAAACTCTCCGCGAATCTCACTCGGAGCGTGCGGCTTCAAGTCGTACATGTCGATGTGACTTGGTCCGCCGCCCATAAACACCTGGATCACAGCTGTGTCACTTGGCAACGGTGCTGAGCTCGTTGCACGTAACCTCAGGTGATCCGCCAGAGACCAATGACCCAGGCCCAGGGCTCCAATCTGTACAAATGTCCGCCGACCCATTTGTGCGGTTGGTGGCACGAATGATTGTGATTCCGGTGTCACACCGTCGCCTTACGTAACTGTGCTGCGCTCCGCAGCCCACAATTACCATACCAGCCTGTGGAGTCTATTTTGACAAACATTAGTCGTACGTCCAAGTTGACTCAACGCACGACCCACACCAGTATGCGCTGGTTAGCATTTTCGGTCCAGGGGGAATTCATGTGCCGAAGTTCCATCAACCGGTTTCCGACTTGGTTGCCCTCGCAGATTGAATCGGCGGACGTCTGTCGTCAGCAAGGTGCACGATGCTGATATTTTCTACCTGTCGTTCTCGTTCAATCATCGAGTGACCGACGGCCTGACAGGTGCTGAATTCGGGAAAGCTGTTATCCGCAGCTTGGTTGAGCAGCGAAAGCATCCCGCAAGGCTCTGCCGCCTCGCTGAACTGACAATTTTCGGCAGCCATGGGCAGAGGACGGCTGGCGAATTCAAGGTGTTTGTCCGAGGCAATTGTGAAATCGATGCCCTGGTGAGCGGCAGGTGTGGAACGGTTTCAGCGTCGGTACAGGCCTCAGAACACCACTGTAATCTTGAAAAGCTCCTGTAATCAACCAAGTGTGATTGAAGGACGAACTGGAGAAAGCCAGGTGAACGACCCATCCACTTAAACAGCTGATCAAACTTCAACAGGAAACCGAAGCCACATTGACCTCGCTGGCCAGGCGAGCCTATTACCACTCGCGGCCGTTGATCCGGAAGCAGCCGAAGTGATTGCTGAACAGCGGCCGGAATTCGCCGCCGGTCTGCAGGTACTTGTCGAAGGTGTAGGCGAAGATCTCGTCCTCACCCCGCGGGAAGCCCTCGTCGGAGAAAGTCAGCGGCTCGCTGGGCACCGTCCGCAGATGTACTGTGACCATCTCGGTCGAGGTGACGAACAGCACGGCCGTTTTGAAGGCGAGCGTATCCGGCACGTACAGCGTCACCGAATGTTGCCAGACCGGCTGGTCCACCTCGGTGGCCTCCCGAAAGGTCTGCGAGGTCATGTCGAGCGCATAGGCCGTGTAACCGGTCCTGGTGAACCACGAAAGCGAGGTGTAATCGTAGGAGGTATCGGGGGCATTGACATACGCTGCCAGGGCGTCGGGCGCCGTGGAGGGGGTGGCCGGCTGGATCAGCACCGCGTCGTCGGTCAACTCGACGACGAGTTCCGTGCCGCTGATGCTGACGGTCATCAGGTTCGCCCAGTCAGAGCCGTCGGTGACGAAGTCATCCGGACCCACCTCCTGGTTGACGAGCACCGAACCCAAGGCCGAGCCGTCATCGGAGGGGGCATTGAGTGAGTCGTCCTGGTGGGCCCCGGTGAGAAGTGTCGGACTCCTGCTGGTGGTCGACGCGAAGCTCGCATCACCGTCGTCGATGATGGGGTTCTGCGGCAGGGGGCTGAGGTAGTAGCTGATGATCGGCTCGGCCGTGTCGGAGGCCCACAGGCCGTTGGGGTTCTGGGCGGAGACTTCGTTGCTCAACTCACCGCTGGCTTCCAGCGAGAAGGAGAGGTCGACCGTCTTACCGATCTCGAGGATGGGATTCCCCTCGGCGTCCTCCAGGAAGCCCTTGAAGGGGACTTTCACCTCCAGCTGGTCACCGTCCGTGGAGAGGGCATAGCTGATGTTGCCGATCACGATCGGCCCCTTGTCCTGCACGAAGGTCACCGAGTCGTTGAAGAACAAACCCGGATCGTTCTCCATATAGACCCATTGGGTGTAGTAGTCGTAGCTGCCCGGCAGCACATTGACGAAGCCCGGCATGAACGGTCCCTGCGTCTCGGGGCCGCCGTAGACGTACTGTCCGTTCGACTGGTCGGCGAAGGCCTGCTCCAATTCGGTCTCGTTGAGCGCCCCATGTTGGAGGAAGTGGCCCGTGTTGAACGCGCCGTTGTAGAACTCGAGTTCCCCGTTGGCATCGTAGCCGGTGGTGTCGGTCGTGTCTGTGTAGTAGCCCCCCTCGTACAGCGGATAGCCGGTGACGTCGTCGTCATCGATATCGATGGTCACGATCACGTAGTACCGGCCGGCACGGAGGTTGTTGGCCGCATCTTCAAGCTGCGTGCGTCCGATCTCCCCGGTGGCCTGGAAGTAGAAGTAAAAGTTCTCCTCATCGTGAGAGACCTTGTAGGTCAGCAGGTCCACATCGGGGTGATCGACGTAGGCCGGCGTGTCCCCGGCCTGATCGTGATCCGTATCATGCTGATCATCCACCGGATCGGTGTATGCCAGCGCCGCATCCCAGTCACCGAAATTGCCGTCAATCCAGATGGAAGCCGGTGTCGAGACGGGTGTGACATTGAGCATCTGGTCTTCGACTTCACCATTGGGGGCAAGGCCGGTATACGAATAACCGGGTGTCTCGGTCAGACGGAAGCGGGCCAGCACGTTCCCGGCCGTCAGACCCGACGGCACACTGATGCTCAG
>Ga0310123_10002523_pt1 | contig 14556 bp, 11 predicted proteins | sample CB6_AW_1057_MG_FD_203505 | JGI IMG/M metagenome (GOLD analysis project Ga0310123, IMG submission 203505) | Marine microbial communities from Western Arctic Ocean, Canada - CB6_AW_1057 | ecosystem: Environmental > Aquatic > Marine > Oceanic | place: Canada: Western Arctic Ocean | collected... | reverse complement strand
TGGTCATCTACAAGAAGGGACTGGGCACCTCCGCCGCATTTACCTCCGACCTCTCCACCAACTGGGGCCGGGACTGGGTCTCGTGGAATCAGTACCGTGCATTCGTCCAACAACTGGTGACCCGCATCTCGCGGGTCCACCGCAAGGGGCACCTGCGGCTGTGGAGTTACACCGAAGGGAGCCGGGGAACGGTGGTCGTCGAGGACTTTCATCCGGACCCATCGCCGCTGAACCTCGTCGCCGCCGTCGCCGGACCACACGATCGCGCCGAGTCACTGACTCTCAAACAAGTCGGACCCACCCGCTACCAGGCCAGCTTTTCGCTGTGGGGCAAGGGCCGTTACCAGGTCCGGGCCACCGCCGAAGGAGACGGCCGCAAGGAGACGACTCACGGTGGACTCATCGTTTCCTACTCACCCGAATACCTCAAGTTCAACTCCGACCCACTCGTCCTGCAGGACATCGTCGATAAGACCGGCGGCCAGATGCTCGATCCGTCGACCAAGTCCGAACAGATCTACAACCGCCGGACACCCAAGTCCAGCTCGCGACAGGTCTTCGACTGGTTCCTGGTCGGCCTGGCCTGCCTGCTACCGCTGGACGTGGCGGTTCGACGAGTCCAGATCGACCCGCGGGTGATCATGACCTGGTTCCGGCCCGCACGGGCCGCCTCGACACAGACCATGGGCACCCTGCTGCAGCGCAAGCAGGCGGTTGACTCGAGACTCGATGCCCACCGCGACGAAGCCCGGGCAACCACCACCGCGACTCGCACCACCGAAGTTCCTCGACACCTCGCCACCGGTACACCCGTAGGCACACCCGGCCCATCGCACCCACGACCGACCCAGCCCAAGTCACCGCTGATCGAGACCTCGGCCGAGGACGCGATGTCGACCACCGAACGGCTGCTGGCACTGAAACGGCGGCGTAGTGAAAACGACGAGCCGATGGACTCGAACTGAAACAGATACGCTCGGCCTCGACACCACCTCTGACAGATGACTGACATCCGGACTGGCACCAGGACCCGCTTGTGATGACCAACGAGAGCAGCACGCCCGAGACGGTGGACGAGGTAACCGCCGATGAGTCGCCCGCGACAGCGACAACCTCGACTGACCTGCAGGACGCCGAGAGCCAGGGGTTTCGGGATGACTACGGGCGGATCCGTGACGCGATCGGATCGGTGATCGTCGGGCAACACCGGGTCATCAATTCGGTCCTGACGGCGATGTTCTGCGGCGGCAACGTGTTGCTGGAAGGAGTCCCCGGCCTGGGTAAGACCGAATTGGTCAAGTCGCTCGCCCGCGTGCTCGACCTCGACTTCCGCCGGATTCAGTTCACCCCCGACCTGATGCCCGCCGACATCATCGGCACCAACATCATGAACACCGATGAATCGGGTCGATACCAATTCGAATTCCGCCGCGGCCCGATCTTCACCCAGCTGCTGCTCGCCGACGAGATCAACCGTGCCTCGCCCAAGACCCAGTCGGCGCTGCTCGAGACGATGCAGGAGGGCACCGTGACCGTTGGCGGCGAGGTCTCGGTGCTCGAACAGCCCTTCTTCGTGCTCGCCACGCAGAACCCAATCGAGCAGGAAGGCACCTACCCGCTGCCCGAAGCCCAGCTCGATCGTTTCATGTTCAAGGTCGTCGTCGGGGGACTCGATCGCGAGGAACTCAACGAGGTCGTCAGCCGCACGATTCTCAAACAACCGATCGAACTCCCCGTCCTGCTCGACGGGAACGAGATCCTGCGGATCCGGCAAACACTCGACAAGGTCGTCGTCGCCGATCCGCTGCGGGACTACGCCGTGCGGCTGGTGCTGGCCACTCACCCCGACAACGAAGACGCTCCCGACGGGATCCGGCAGTTTGTCCGCTGGGGGGCCAGCCCACGAGCGGCCCAGGCCCTGATCAAGGCGGGGCGAGTCCGAGCATTGGCCGAGGGTCGGGCTCACGTGGCGTTCGAGGACATCGACGAATTCGCCACCGAGGTCCTGCAACACCGCGTGCTGCTAAACTACGACGGGCAGGCCGAAGATGTCGACGTCGCCGCGCTGGTCGCCGACTGCGTCGCGTCGCTGGACGGCACCGCCTGATCTCCGGCTCACCCGCCCCGAAGCTCCCTCGACACGGCCTGGCCCGATGAACGTCGCCGTCTCCGACAAACAGCTGACCTCGCTCCTGAGCAACGAGACGCTCGCCCGCCTCGAACGGCTCAGGCTGCAGCCCAACCGCCGCAGGACCAACCGCACGCAGGGGGAACACGCTGCCGGCAAGGGGGGCAGTAGCACCGAATTCGCCGACTATCGCAACTACGTCGCCGGCGACGACGTCCGCTTCGTCGACTGGAACATCTTCGCCCGGCTCAACCGGCCCTTCATGAAGCTGTACCAGTACGAGGAGGTGATGCACGTCGCGATCCTGGTCGACGGATCGAACTCGATGAAGTTTGAGGGCAAGTTCGAGCGGGCCTGTCAGTTGGCCGCCGCGCTGGGACTGACCGCCTTGATGGGAGTCGAACGGATCAGTGCCTACGTCGTGAGGGCCGCCGGGGAACCCCCCAGGGTGATGCCACCCTGCAGCGGACGAGCCAGCATGAGACGGTTGTTTGATTTCTTCGAACGAGCCGAATGCGGTGGCGACGCCCCGATCGATTCGGCCGTGGAATCGATGCTCCGCAGACATCGAGGCAAGGGACTGGCCATCGTCCTCTCCGATTTCCTCACGCCCGCCTCGCTCGCTCGACCCTTCAACCTGCTCTACAGCGCCGGACTCGAGATCTTCGCCCTGCAAGTATTGGGTCCGACCGAGATCGATCCCGAGTTGACCGGCGACCTGAGACTCGTCGACAGCGAACACGGCCGTACTGTCGATGTCTCCTCCATCGGAGAACTCCACGGGATCTACCGCGAACATCGTGAGCGGCTCGAAGAACACGTCCGGCGGCAGTGCCGCATCCGCAACGGCCGATTCCTCTCGATCAGCTCCGACGCCCCACTCGAATGGGTCCTCTTCGACCTGTTCCAACGACAGGGGTGGCTGAAATGAACCCGACCGGATTCCTGTCGCCGTCCTTTGCCTGGCTGCTCCTGCTGGTCATCCCCCTGGTCATCGTTTACTTCCTCAAGCTCAAGCGACCCCGCCTCGAAATCCCCTCGCTGGTGCTCTGGCACAGCGTGATCAACGACCAGCGGGTCAACTCGCCGTTCCAGAGATTCAAGAAACACCTGCTGTTGTGGCTGCAACTGGCGATCCTGTTGAGCCTGATCTTCGCGGCGATGCAACCGTTCCTCAGGGGTGGTCCCGGCTCGGCGGAAAACCTGCCGATCCTGATCGACTGCTCGGCCAGTATGGCCGCGACCGACACCGAGGGGGGGCCGACCCGCCTGCAACGGGCCAAGGAACGGGTCGAGACGCTGATCGAGGGCACGCTGCCGGACCGTGTCTGCCTGATCGCCATCTCCGACAGCGCCCGGCAATTGACCGAGTTCACCAACAACAAGCGGATTCTCCGCAACGCACTCGAGAAACTCACCGTCCGAGATGTCTCGGGGAACCTGGCCGACGGCCTGAGAATGGCCCAGGCGTTGGCACGACGAGAGACCATCACCAGCGTCACCCTGGTCTCGGACGGGAACTTTGGCGGGCTCGAGACCAGCGGCAACGGGCAGGTGATCGCCCCGGTCGATATCGAGCTGCCCTTTGCACTGAAGTACGAGAGGCTCGAGACGTCGGCTCGGAACATGGGCATCACCGCCTTCAACGCCCGCCGCCAGGCCGCCGTGGGACTCGACGAGAGCCTGACACCCTGGAACGTGTTCGTCCGCGTCGACGGGTCGCCCGGTGAAGAGACTTCCGGCGAAGTCGTACTGGAACAGGACGGTCAGGAAATCGGCCGGCAGCCGATCGCGCTGGAGCCCGGCCAGTCCAGGAGACTGGTCTACTCGCTCGAATCCTCAGGCGTCAGCAGCCTGCAGGCCAGGATTCTCCCCGATGGCTTCGATGGCCTCGCCACCGACAACATTGCCTACCTCGAACTGCCCGTCTCACGGTCGCTGTTCGTCTGGTGCGACACCGAGCTTGAGAGTTACCGGCACGCGCTGAAGGTCTTCCCCGGAGTGGTGATCTATCCCGGCCCCTCTGCCGCCGGGCAACCCGACCTGTTCGACCTGGCGATCACCGAGAGCACCGAGAAAGCCAACCCCAATATCGAGGCCTCGGTGCGGCTGGTGGTAGGGCAGATCCCCGAGGATCTTGCCGAGTTGATCACCATCCGCACGGGTAACTCGCCGGTGGTCGACTGGAACCGCAGCAGCCTGCTGCTCCAACACGTCAACCTCGACAACATCGAGATCACCGACCTGCCGGTCCGTGGCGACGACGTGCTCGACCAACACTTCCGCGAAGCCGGCTACGACATTCTAGCCACCGGGCGAACCGGTCCTCTGGTGCTGGCACAACACGCTCCGGGACGAGAGGCCTACTACCTGCTGTTTCACACCGATCGCTCCACCTTGCCCTACCGCGTCGGATTCCCCGTTCTGGTCAAGAATGCCATCGACATCTCCCAGCACGCTGCGGGGCTCGCCGAGGTCCAAGGCCAGCCGACCCGGGTGCTCGACACCAGGACACTCGAGCCCAACCAGTCCTACACCGTCACCGGTCCGGGCATCTCCGACCAGTCGTTTCGCAGCGGACCCGATGGAGTGCTCTCGGGAATCCCCGCACCCCGAGTCGGGATCTACCGCATCAGCGGCTCCAGCGGCACGGTGGCCACCGTCGGTGCCAGCGTGCTCGATGCCGGCGAGTCGTCTCTGGTCAGCGCCGATGAAATCGTGCCGCGGGACGAGGAACTGAGAGTCGCCGCCTCGACCACTACGATCGACACCGACCGGCCGCTGTGGCCGACGCTGGCCTGGATTGCCTTTGTGGTGCTGCTGGTCGAATGGTGGTATTTCCAGAGAATGACCGCACGAGTGGCCGGTTAGCCCATCGCATCATGCATCGACTCCTGCTCATCTCACTGGCATTCGTGCTCGCACCGCCCCTGCCCGCGTGGCCGACCGCGAGCCTGCGGGGGACCGTCTCCGCCCAGGATGTCCAGAGACCTCGAGGTGTCACACCCACTGTCGATTCCGAAGACGAGCCGGAAGATCAGCGGCTGAGCATCGAGTTCAACCGGCGGTTCCAGGACCTCCGCAGCGGCTCGCCACTCTCGATCGACTGGACGTTGAAGTGGCATGGCAGCCGACTGCCCCGCGGTCACCTCGATGTCCACATCATCCAGGGCCGACAGATCCGTGGTCGATTGCTCAGCAGCCGCGAGATCGTGCTGACCGACGCGGGGACGCGGTTCCGCACCCTGCTGCCTCCCTTCAACACCGACAACGATCCCTTCAGCACCCTGGACATTCGAGCCTACTTCATCAGCGACGACGGCACGTTCCCGTTGGGCGAACGCTCGCTGCGCGTCGCCGGACCGCTCCGCAGGTCCTTCGTCGTCGCCATCTGCGAACCCTGGCAGAAAACCAGCTCACCCGAAGAACTCAAGTTCACCAACAGCCTCAACGTCGAGTACCTGTTGCAACGAGCCTTCGGACAACCCAGTTCGTCAGTCGGTCAGCGGCTGGTGGCGACCTACCCGGCCCGGATCTACCCCGTCGACGTTCCGAGCGATCCTCTGTGGCTGTGCGAGTTCAACATGCTGGTGCTGCTGCCCGACGGGCTCAGAGACCTCCGCCGCAACCAGTGCCAAGCAATCGCAGAGTGGGTCGACGCCGGTGGCAATCTCTGCGTCTTCCTCGACGGATCACTGACCAGCGTGCACGCCGAGTTCATCAACCGGCTCGCTCGCTCACAACCCCAGCAACCCCGGCTCCAACTCGGCCCCAACGGGAAGCCGCGGCTAGCCGAGAGTCCCGCCCGGCTCCACAAGGGGCTCGGACGGGTCGTGATCCACCAGGACCTGCCGCTGGAACAGGAATTCCTAGCTTCGCAACAATGGCAGACCAGTATCGAGTTTCTCTGGAATCGACTCCACGAAATCCGCAGCCTCTCCCCACAACCGCCCGCCAACCCGATCCCACAGGGCTTGCTGCCCGAAATCGATCCCGCTCAGTTTCAGCCTGTTCCACCCCAAGCATCCGGCCCGAGGGGACCGGGTCCGTCGCCCTCCACTCTCTCACCGGTGGCCAGCCAGGTGGCACTGCAGAGGGAAGTCAAGTGGAAGCTGAACTCGGTCAACAGCCTCGTGCTCAGGATGACACCCGACGACTTCGAAGTCGTCCCGATGTGGCTGCTGGGACTGCTGCTGGCCGGCTACGTCGTCGTCATCGGCCCGGTCGACTACGTGGTGCTGGGGTGGCTGAAATTGCGGAAGTGGACTTGGATCGTCTTTCCCGTAACGACGGTTGCCTTCACCGTACTGATCATCTGGGTCTCGCACGAATACATGGGTACCAGCGGCAGCGCCCGCCGGGTGCTGTTCCGTGACATCGGAGACAACGGAGAACTGGTCCGCGAAAACCGGTTCGAATTGCACCTGGCCGGATCTCACCAGAACCTGGTCACCCGCGTACAACGCGGCCTGTTCACCCCGATCGACCACCGCCGCTACCTGACCAACACCCAGTTCTACGCCAACCGCATGCCCAACTCGGGTCTCACGCTGGCCGAGCCGCCGGAGTACATCGGGACGATTCCGACCGAGTACACCGCGGTGCAGGACCTGCCGCAGTGGTCACCCCAGGTCAACCGCATCTTCCGGATCGCTCCCGATGACCCGGTCCCGGCATTCGACTGGGACGGGGTCGAGCCCGAGACCCTGGCCACACCGGGGGAGGCCCGGGACCGCTTCCAGGCGGCGGTGAGCCAGGCCTTCGGCCCCGGCAGCGGAGCCGTGCTGTTTCATGGCAACCTGTCGGAACAGTTCCTCTGGAACTCGCAGACCCCCCTGTTCCCAGAAGGAGTTCAGCCGTGGCAGATGCAGGAACGACGGGCCGTCGCCTCGGCCACGCAGAATGCCGGGTCCGGGCAGGACGCCGGCTTCTTCAAGGACTCGTGCGTCAGGCCCACCATGGGGGTCTTTCGAGCCATCTCCCGTGTCTCACCTCACGGCGGTGACAACTTCGAAGACCTCGCGCTGCTCGACCCAACCGACCCGGGACAGTGGCTGCTGGTGATTGTCGTCGCCGACGGCGACAGCCTGGTGCTCTACCGACACCTCTACCACGATCGACCCGAGAACTCACCGAAGCCTCACCCTGGGGAAACCGACAACCCGCCCACACCACCCACCACGACGACGACCTCACGGTGACACATGTCCGCTGATGATCCTCTCAACCCGACACCAACGGAACCGGCTTTGCCCGACCCGGACCCCGAAGAGCCGGCCCCCACCAAAACCGCTCCGGTCGTTTCGATCGAGAATCTCCACGTCCACTACGGGCCGGTCCACGCGGTACAAGGGATTTCGATCGAGATTCCTCGTGGGGAGGTCTACGGGTTCATCGGTCCCAACGGAGCGGGCAAGAGCACGACGATCAAGGTCCTGGCGACGCTGATCGGGAACTTCACCGGCACGGTCCAGGTCAACGGCGTCAACGTGGCCCGTCATCCCCAGGCGGTCCGTGAGCAGATCGGGTACATGCCCGATTTCTTCGGTGTCTACGAAGACCTCAACGTCCGCGAGTACCTGCACTTCTTCGCCGCCGCCTACCGCATCGCCCGCAAGCAGCGGAAGACCGTCGTCGACGACGTACTCGAATTGACCGACCTGACTCACAAGATCGGAGACCAGGTCGATGCACTCTCACGCGGCATGAAACAGCGGCTGGCACTGGCGCGAGTGTTGCTGCACGACCCCGACCTGCTGCTGCTGGATGAACCGGCCAGTGGCCTGGACCCGCGAGCCCGCATCGAGGTCCGCGAACTGCTCAAGGCACTGACCGAGATGGGCAAGACCATCCTGATCTCCAGCCACATCCTCCACGAACTGGCTCACCTCTGCACGCGGATCGGGATCATCGAGACCGGCGAGATGGTCGCGCAGGGCTCGCTCGAGGAGATCTACCACCAGTTGCGGCTGATGCGGGTCGTCCACGTCCAATTGATCGGTGCCGATGAGACGGTGATCGAGCAGATTCGCGGGATCGAGGGTGTATCCAACGTCGAGGCCCAGGTCGACCGGATCGCGATTCAACTCCGCGAGGACGAGAAGGCGGTCGAGGATCTGCACCAGGCTCTGGTCGGGCTGGGCCTGAGGATCCACATGTTCCAGCCCGAAGCGATGGACATGGAGACGGCGTTTATGAAGCTGACCGAGGGCAGGACCGCATGAGCCGTAGGTGGCCTCAACTGGGTCTGCCCCTGCTGACCAAGGAGTTGATCGAGCAGTCGGCACGGCGACGGACCTATTTCGTCCGGCTGCTGTATGCATCGCTGTTGTTCCTCCTGGCCTACTGGCAGTTCTCCGCGATCCTGACCAGCAGCGGCTCAAACAACCTGGCGATGCTCGGCACCGGCGCCGACATGTTCAACCGCGTCGTCGAACTCCAGTTTCTGGGCATACTGCTGTTTCTGCCCGCACTGGCCTGTGGAGCAATCACTTCGGAAAAGGAACGCAACTCGCTGACCATGCTGCTGGTCACCCGGCTGGGCCCCTTCACGATCCTGCTCGAAAAACTGCTCGGCCGACTCGTACCGATGTTCTCCTTCCTGCTGCTCTCGCTGCCGCTGCTCGCCTTCGCCTATTCGCTCGGTGGAGTCTCGACTCTCGAACTGGTCAGCGGCATCGTGATGCTGGTGCTGGTCTGCATCCACGTGGCGGCCCTGGCGGTGATGTGTTCGAGTTGGTGTTCGTCGACCGCCTCGGCCTTTGTTGGCACCTACACGCTCGGTCTTTTGAGCTACCCCTTTCTCGTAATCGGGGCCCATGCACTCTTGGACCGTTTCAGCGGGGGCGGGATCAACCCGGCACTCACCTTCGCCAACACCACGACTCCGATTCAACTGACCACCGAGAGTCCTGCCCGGATCTGGATCCAGGTCGTCGTGCTCGGTCTGCCGGCGGTGGTCTATATGGGTCTGGGCCGGGTGTTCCTGGTCAGCCGCGCCCAGGTCGTCCGCCAGAACCTCGTGCTGAGGTTCTTCCGTCAACTCGACCACTTCTTCTTCTGGCTCAATGATCTCACCACCGGCGGGGTGATCCTGATCCGCGACGACGTGCAACTGCCCGACGACTCTCCAATCACCTGGCGGGAAACCCAGAAAAAGACACTCGGCACCACCCGCTACCTGGTCCGCGTGCTGGTCTCGATCGAGACCCCTCTGTTCCTGGTCCTGGCCATCGTGGCCGGGATGGCCTTCCAGACCCGCCTGGGTGTTGCCGCCGAAGCGCTCTACATCGTCTGGGCACTCGCGGTGCTGCTGGTCACCGTCCACGCCACCAGCCTGGTCTCCAGCGAACGCTCGCACCAGACACTGGACCTGCTGCTCGCCTCCTCGATGAGCAGCCGCGAGATCATCCAGCAGAAGCACCAGGGAGTGCGACGGTTGATGTTCGTGCTGGCGGTGCCCTTGCTGACGATCTTCCTGTTCGAGAGCTGGTTCGCGATGGGAACGCCGGGTCTCGAAGACGGTTTGCTCGCAGTGATCACCGTCCCGGTGGCGGCGCTCAGGTCGGCCATCCAGCAGTACGACTACTTCCTCTGCGCAGTCCTCTCCGTCGTCATCTACCTCCCGCTGTGTAGTTGGATCGCGTTGTGGATCGGGATCAAGTCGAAATCACAGGTCCGTGCGATGCTGCTGACCTTGCTATTGCTCTTCGGCTGGGCCTTCCTGCCGGCACTGATCGCGATCGGGCAAACTGAGCAAATGGTGGTGCAGCTGTTGAGATACCCGCCGCTGACGGTCTTCGCTTGCCTCTGCTCACCGTCGGTGATCGTGCTGATCAACGAAAACGCCGCAGCGGCCAACCTGGCCGAGACCAGCCAACTGATGTGGTACACCGGCGTCAACTTCACCGCCTACGGCCTGGCATGGTGGGGCCTGAGGCAATGGTGCCTGGCCCGGGCCGACCGGCTACTCGGACGGCTCGCTGCCGATACCCATCACGAAAGCCATCCCGTGACCTCGGCCGGATTGCCGTTGGAGAACGTCTCGTGACCGGCCGGGTCCTCAGCCGATTCTCCCTCGGACTGCCACTGGTGGTCCTCGAGTTGATCCAGATGGCCTCGCGGCGGAGAACCTACCTGCGGCGGGTGCTGATCCTGCTCGAAGTCCCCGTGCTGGTCATCTTCGTGCTCTCACTGGCCGTTGAGGCCGGTCGATTCCTCGACATGGTCTCCAGCGTCCAGATCGCCATCGGGTTCCTGGTCATCCTGATCATCTCCGTTCGCGGCTCAACGCTGTTCTCAGGAGAACGTTCGCGGCAGACGCTCGAGATTCTCTTGTCCACGCCACTCTGCAGCCGCGACCTGGTCCGACAGAAGTATTTCGGAGTCCAGCGGCTGCTCCTGGTGCTCTCGGTCCCCCTGCTCACGGCCGTCGCGTTTGCCACCTACTGACGATTCGAATTCGGCCACCCGTTTTTGCAGCGGATGGGCTATGGGCGTCTTCACGAGGCCAACGACCATTACCCGCTGTGCTACATGACCTGCGGTGCACTGGCGGTGCTGATCTACCCCAAGAGGATCGCCTGGTTGGCCCTGTGGATCGGCATGGTCTGTAAGTCCCCGGCCCGGGCAACCGTGATTTCGACAGTGGCCATCGTTGCCTGATGCACTATCCCGGCGGTGCTGGTGGCGTGGATGGAAACGCAATACTCTATATATCTGAACGAGTGGATTGGCTGGCTGTTTCTCATCAGTCCCGCGGCGATCATCCCGTTCAGCGAGTTCAGCGAGTTTATTTACTTTGGCCGAGGGATGGACCCGTGGGTTGCCACGGCGGTCAACTGCACCTTCTACGGATCGATGATGCTGTTCTTCCGAAACCTCTGCCTGAACGCATCCTCGCACTGGCTCAAACGCCCCAAATGAAAACCTGTTTGCCACTCGCTTTTGCCCACCCCACCCTGCGGTGTGTCTGGCGAGGGCGCCGCCTGGGGATCGCCGTGATATTGGCGGCCTGGTTCACGGTGAGTTGGGGGTCGGCCGAGGCGATCGAGATCGTGGACCTCAAGTGGGGCTTCGACGGGACAGCCCGGTCCGAGACCTTCGTGCCGTTGCACGTCCTGGTCCAAAACAATGCCTCCGATAGCTTCGTCGGCCAATTCGTACTGCACAAGCACGACGCCCTGGGCAATCGCATCGGGGCCCCGCTGGTCGTGGCCACCGCGCTGGCCCCGGCCCAACAGAACTGGATCCGGTTTCACGTCTACCTCGAGAACGGCGACGTGGTCGACGGGTCCGGCCAATCAATCTGGAACTGGCGTCTGCGGTGGTCGGGTACGCAGCGGGGCGGCTATCAAATCAACCCTGAAACGGCACCCCGCCGCGGCCCGCCTGCCCGTGTGATGCTGCTGCCGCGCGGCGATGTCGCCGCCGGAGGCTCGTTGAGTCTCCCGGTACTGACCGACGAATTGTTTCCCGCGAGTGTCACGTCGACTGACGCACTGGGCACGGTGTTCCTGGACCACGTCCCCCGCTGGCAGGACGCTCAACGACGCGCCTTCACCGACTGGCTCCGTCGAGGTGGACACGTCCACATCCTGTACGACTCAACCGGACGCCACCCCCGCTTCCCCTCCTCGCTCGGGCTGCTCAACCGACCCTCCGTTCACACACCGCCACTCTCGGGGAGTCCCAACATCGGCAACGGTACGATTCGGTTCCACACCCGTGGTCGGTTCGACATCGACGCCGCCTTTGTCGCATCGGTTACCGCCCGCGACGTCCGGTCGAAACCGACGACGGTAGAAGTAAACGAAAGGAATTTCCAGAACTCCGGCGGCCTGTCCCGATCCTCGGACATGTCATTTTTCTCCAGCTTCAAGAAGATGACGACGCCGGATCACAACTGGCTGGTCATCTTTGCTTTCGCCGGAGTCTACTGGCTGTTGCTGTTTCCCGGCGGGCTGGTGCTGGGCCTGAGGCGAGTCGACTACCGGATCGTGCTCGGTTCGATCCTGGCCACGATCGCACTGTTCAGCCTCGGGTTTTCCTGGATCGGTGCACGAGCCTATGACGAGGCAACGGTGGTCAACAGCTTGGCCACCGCACGTCATCTGGGTGGCAACCGCTGGGACGTGCAGCAGTGGTCGGCACTGTTCGTCCTCGACGGCGACACCTATACGATTTCCCACAGTCAACCCGACACCGCCGCTGAGGCCGTCGGGAGCCAGCTCTACGCGGTTCCGGGTGGCATTGAGCGGGTCCCCGGCACCATCTCGAACGGGTTCGGAGGCAGCCTGGCGGTCGCGATCCCCCCCTACACGCTCAGGCCCTTCCTGCACCGTGTGACGGTGGCCGGCCCCGAATGGACTCCAGAAGTGGTCCATTGGCAGGTTGGAGGCGAGCAAGTGAAGATCACCATCCGGCTCAAGGCCTCGACCGAAACACCGCCGGTGAAAAGAGCCTGGGTCCAGTACGGCACCCAGCTCCTGTACCTCTCGATCGGCCCGACCGCCGACGGCGCGATCACGCTGGTTCAGGGCCTCGATCCAGCGGTCGAGGTCGACCAGCTGGCCCACTCCCAGGACTTCAACAACAACTTCGGATTCCCGGGAGGCTTCTTTTTTGGAGGCGAACCGAAGAAGACGCCCGAGGAGTTGTACAGCGATCAGCTTGAACCGCTCTTGTCCCGGACTCTCAGGTGGATCGATCCGTCCACGCTGGCCACACCTCTCCGCACCGACCGCCTGCGTCTGTTCCTGGTCACTGATCTCCCCGAGACGTTCCAGGTCAAGCAGCCGCAGCGAACCGGGCACGCCGGTCGGGCGATGTTTGTCCTGGAGGCCGTCGCTCCGGTCGGGGCAGAAACCTCCAACGCTTCGCCCAATTCTCACTCGAGACCCCGGCCAGATGCGGATGTGGCCGCGACGACACCACAAGGAAGCCCTCGATGAATGACACCGTCCCCGACGTGCCGGTCCCAGAACCCACTGACGGCGATCCCGGGTCAACCCCCTCCCCACCGCCACCGCCACCGCCACCGCCGCCGCCGGATTCGCAACTCCCGCTGCGCGTCAACGAAGAGGATCTGCTGCCTGCCGAGGACGTGGCGATCGACATCCGCAATCTCAGCCACCGCTTCCGCAACCACCTGGCGGTCGACCGCGTCACCTTCCAGGTCGCTCGACGTTCGCTGCACGGCTTTGTCGGCCCCAACGGAGCGGGCAAGACAACGGTGCTGAAGCTGGTCTGCACCCTGCTGCAGCCCCAGGTCGGATCCGTTTGCGTGCACGGCAAGGACGTCCAGCGTGAAACCAAGGCGGTGCGGCAGCAGATCGGGTTCATGCCCGATCACTTCAGCATGTATCGCCAGATGACCGTCACCGAGTACCTCGACTTCTTCGCCGCGGCATATGGCCTGAGCCTGGCCGACCGGCGTCGCGTGATCGGTGACGTGCTGGCACTGACCGACATGGACGGTCGCCGCGACAGCCTGATCAGTGGCCTGTCGCGCGGCATGCAGCAACGGGTTGGCCTGGCGCGGGTACTGGTCAACGATCCCGACCTGCTGCTACTCGACGAACCCGCCAGCGGACTCGATCCTCGGGCGAGGATCGAGTTGATGGAGATCCTGCGGGCGCTGCGGCAGATGGGCAAGACCATCTTCATCAGCTCACACATCCTCAGCGAATTGGCCGAACTCTGCGACGGCGTCACGATCATCGACCGCGGACAGATCCGCTACAGCGGTGCCATGCGCGACCTGCTCGAACAGGACTCCGACTCCACCGCCTTTCGATTGAGGGTTGCGGGTGAGCCGCAGGGGGTCGAAGAGGCACTGCTAGGCCTGGATGAGGTGTCGGCAGTCCATCGGCTCGAGGACTCCCACGAATTCCGCATCGAGTGTGTTCCGGGAGCGGAAACGGAAAACCGCCTGCTGGCAGCGGTTTTGCGGTTGGAGATTTCGATCGAGGGGTTTCAGAAGGACCTCAGACACCTCAACGAGGCCTTCATGGACCTGACCGAGCAGGGAGTCCGCTGATGCTGCGTGGCACCCTGGCCCTGATGATTCGCGGGCTGCGGTTCGATTGCCGCCGCTGGCAGATGCATGCGCTGAGATTCCTGCTGGTGGCGATCTTCCTGTTCATCCTGTTCATCTCCTGGATCGAATACGTCGTGGCGATCGGCACTGCCCCGGGGCTGGGGTTCTTCTCCTACATCACCTACACCAACTTCGCGTTCATCACGCTGGGCGGGATGAGTTTCTTCACGTCTTCGATCACCGAGGAAAAGGAAGAACAGACGCTGGGACTGCTGAAGATGGCCGGGGTCAATCCGGTGGGCATCCTGCTGGGCAAGCTCGGCCCCCGACTGGCCAATGCCTTGCTGCTGCTGGCGATCCAGTTCCCGTTCGTGCAGTTGGCCGTCAC
>Ga0310123_10002522_pt1 | contig 14558 bp, 10 predicted proteins | sample CB6_AW_1057_MG_FD_203505 | JGI IMG/M metagenome (GOLD analysis project Ga0310123, IMG submission 203505) | Marine microbial communities from Western Arctic Ocean, Canada - CB6_AW_1057 | ecosystem: Environmental > Aquatic > Marine > Oceanic | place: Canada: Western Arctic Ocean | collected... | reverse complement strand
AGAAAGTATCACATCAGCCAGTAGGCGAGATTTCGAGTGACCAAACAGCACTCCGGTGACTGTCCCAGCAGCAGCTCGATCAATTGGCAGAGGGGACTTCCAATACGGCGGTGGTCCAGGACTCCGCCACGAAGCAAAAGTATCCAGACTCCCCTGGAGCCGTATTGTCGCCATCGTTCTAAATCGGTGTGCTGTGCTGATCGTTGACCGCTCTTTTAATGTGCTGGTTGATTGAACACAATGCTCAACCAGATCAACGTGCCGTAGCGACAAGGGACGACAACGTGTCAAACGAGTTTCTGGAAAATCCGCAACAAGCCGCAGAGCACATCCAATCGTTGTTTGGAGAACACCTCCGAAGTGACGTTCGGGATCTAACTGACGGCCACTACACTTTTGGAATAAGTGGTGGACCCGTTCGGCAAATCAAATACGTGGGGCCACACCTAATTGGTAAGGTTAGTGGGCGCCATGGCTGTGCACGTCGACCAGCCCGCTGCGGGCGACGCCTGCCCGCGTGGTCAGCGAACGCAGCACAGCCCAATCCGTGCCTTCTGCGAGGAAATGCAAGCTGCCGTCGCCGAAGACAAAATGGCATCCGCCCACGTGATAGCTCGAAGGTCCGACGGCGCGGAGGTGCTCTCCTCGTTCGAAAAGTGCAGGGTCGGCCCCGCCGGGCAAACTGGCTGGCCCGTTGATGCCCTCCACAGATGTCCACCCGATTAGGTTGTACGAAAGCCAATTGAAGCCCCGATGGCTGCCAGGCAACCCGCTGGTTGACTCACCCAACATGAACGTATGGCTCGTCCCGTCCGTCAACTTTTTCATTGTGCAACCAGTCCGCTCGCCCATCATGCCGTCGAGCAGCTCGAAGCGGATGGGCCAAAGTGGGCAGTTCCAGTCCTCGGTGCTGGCCACGCCCGACAAGTTTGTGTGGCGCAAGTCCTCCCATTCATGTGTACTGCCGGGTTGCTGGAAGCTACCGGTCCACTGCACCAACTCCCCTTGTTTCGGGTCGCTTGGGCAGAGGTACATGGTGACTCTCGTGCCGCCGGCGATCATGCTCCGGTAGGTCGGATCCGACGCCACCGGATTGCTGACCCAGCAAAGGTTGGCATTAAAGTCGAGCTCGTCTTGCAGAGCCGCCTCTTCGACGTACGGCAGGATCAAGGCTGACCAGCCAAAGCCGCAGTAGTTGCCAGAACCGCCGGCTTCCCCGCAACCTCGTGCGTGATACCACCAGATGATGCCTGGGGGAAAGGTCTGGTGGGTCGAGTAGTAATTGTGCAGGGCCAGCCCAGCCTGGCGGAAGTTGTTGCTGCACTGCGTGCGCCGGGCCGCCTCGCGGGCCGCCTGCACCGCCGGCAACAGCAGAGCCACCAGAATGCCAATGATGGCAATCACCACCAGTAGCTCAACCAGTGTGAAACCGTCTTTTGGTCTCATGAGATTCGCTCCGTTCCACGCGCAGCAGCAGTCCTCCGTGTCGACACTACAAGGGCGTCATCCGGATTTGTAGCAAAATCCGTATTGCCCTGCAATGGCCCGTGATCCGGATGCTCCGCTCACAAGCGCTTCCGGATCCGACGAGCCGCTACGACCGACAGACCACCCAGCAACAAAAGCGTCCACGTGCATGGCTCGGGAATCGGGGCAAATGCACCTGTCGTGTCGAACCGGACATAGTCGTAGTCGATTTCTCCTTCCCACGACCCGCCCAAGTCTCCGAAGCCGATTTTTTCCTGTGTCGCAAACGGAACGGGGGCGATCGTGACCAAAAAATCGTCGCCCGGCAGATTGTCATTCAGCAAAACGCGGTCGCGCCAAAAACTGAATTTGTTCATACCGGGTTCTTGAGCGAACCGGAATACATGGAAATCGTCAGTATTGCTCTCATTGGAGAGCTGTATTTCGGTGCCGTCGGAACCGTCGTTTCCCCAACCTGTGCCGTTCGTATCGATATTAGCCCATGCCATCTTGTCATTGTCCGGTGATCCCGGGAACGCCGTGATGGTCGTGACGTGTACGTTGGCGCCACTTACAACCCGAGCTCTCATCTCGACCGTGTACCCGGTGGCAAAATCGAGGAGTGCCCCCGTGTCGTCGTTGGTGTAATGCGTAGATGACGTGTCTGCAGTGGCCGACGGCGACACAAAATTCAGAATACCACCGCCTAGCGAGACATCCCCCGTCTGCGGGTTGTTGAAGACCCAGTCGGCTGCAAGGGTACCCCCCAGGTCTTGAGTTTCCGGCAACACATCCATTTCATACTTGAAATTAAAGTCGCTCGAATCCCTCATTGGCAATTGAGCATTGGCTGTCAGCAGCGGGCCCAACACCATGGCTGCGGCCAAAGTTGCGAAGCAGGTCGAGCTCCTGCCCATCGCCACGTCGACGGTCCGACACACTGTTTGGAAACTTTTCATCTTTCTCATCAGATTCCCCCCTTTGGATTCGTTATTGCAATTGGCGAAACCAGTTTTCCCACACGGAAAACCTATGAATATTCACCGATAGGCAACAATTTAGTTGCGTTCTCCTGGCCAAAAAAAAACGCCACACCTCAATGCCGCTCTTGCGGCACAAAGATATAGCGTTTAAGTATCTTCTCAGTTACGTTGCTCCGCCAGTTACCCGGCGAGATCCTTTAATGGATTCTCAAAGTTGCTTCGTTACGCACCCTACTCGGAGGCTAATAACATGGAACCCCCTCTACAATACATGCCCATGAGGATTTTGCAAGCCTTCAAATCCAAAATTTTTGAAAATATTTCGGACTGGTCGCAACATATTGAGAGGAAAGGAGTTCAGATTCTGGGAATTTCATAACTCTAGCCATAGTAATGAGTTACGGCATACGCTGCGTAAACATTCGCCGAACCCGTCCAGCGGATTATTGATCTCGGGGAAGAGGGAATGGTCCATCGAATTAAAGGAGACGACGAATATCCGAGGTTCATTCGTCGTCTCCTTTTATTCGTTGGAACCTTTTACCAGCGTTTTTCGCGTCATTGAACGTGAATCAGCTGCAACACACCCTGCGTTTTACAAGTTCTGCCAGTTGCTTTTCAAGTTCCGCGATCTGGCCAGCATTAGCACCAGATTCGCCATGGCCAGTAGCAGCAGTGTGGAAGGTTCGGGCACGACGGCCAAGCTGCCGTCGCCATAAAGCGACGACGTATCCCACACCAATCCGGCCGCCAATTCGGGGAGGCTGATATCGTCAAACTCCCCGCTGAGGACAGCGAAATTCAAGATGTCAAACGAGTCGCCGCCCTCCGGCCGGAAGCCGTCCAGCAGAGAGACCTCTAGCCGACCCTCTACGTCTGCAGTACCGCCAACGCTCAACAAATCGTGCTCCGTACCCGACGCCGTGCCGGCAAGTTCAATCAACAGCGTGCCGTCCTCGTGTTGGGTGAAATCGCCGGCAACCTCCATCACTCCGGGGCTGTTGCCCGGCGAAATCGTTCCGCTATTGTTCAGATCGCCGCCAACGGTACCTGAACCACGGCAAGTGCCCTCATCGCAGTTCAGCGTGCCGCCACCGGAGGCCAAAACGTTGTTGATGGCTATCGTACCAGTGCCGGTCTTGGTCAACGTATTGGCATTCAGGTTCAGCGCGTTGTTGAACGTCAGCGTCAATCCGCTGGCGACGTCGACCATCGTGTCTGCTTGTAGGTTAACCACCGCCTGAAATTGATGCGTCCCCGCCTGGACGACAAGGGAGGGGGGACCGAAGGCATCGTCCGGGTCGTTCGTATCATCTGGGTCGGTCACCAGGTTGACGCTCTCGAACCCGGCGATGGTGTACGAATGAGTGGTGTTATTGAATTCAATGCGATTGACGGTTACCGGACTTGTCACGGCCACGAAGATCGGCCCCGTAATCGCGGGATCACTCCCGAACACCGCGGTTTGTTCAGGACTGTTCGGTGGACCGCCCGTGGGCGTCCAGCTGTCGCTATCCGTCCACTTGCCGAGTTCATCGGCGACCCATATTAGGGTGGTGGGCGGGGGCGGGGGCTCGACCGGGGTAAACGCGCCGGTCGTGTCGAATCGGAAATAGTCAATTTGGACCTCGCCGCTCCACGCTCCACCCATGTCTCCGAAGCCGATTTTTTCCTGTGTCGCAAACGGAACGGGGGCGATCGTGACCAAAAAATCGTCGCCCGGCAGCGTCTGATCCAGCAAGACCTCGTCGCGCCAAAAACTGAATGTCCCCGTATTGGGCTCCTGAGCAAACCGAAATACATGGAATTCGTCCGTATTGTCGTCGGTTCCCAGCGGTATGTCGGTCCCGTCGGCGATACCATCGTTTCCCCAACCTTGGCCTCCCGCATCGATCATATTCCACCCCATCTGGTCATTGTTCGGTGATCCCGGGAGCGCCACCATGGACGTTGCGTGTATGTTGTCACTACTGACAACGCGAACTCTCATCTCGACCGTGTACCCGGTGGCAAAATCGAGGAGTGCCCCCGTATCGTCGTTGGTGTAATGAAAAGAACTCGGGTCGGCGCCGGGCACCGTGATCATCGTCAAGACGCCATCGGCCACGGAGCGTACCGCCGTGCCCGCATTATTCAGCACCCAGTCGGCGTTCCCGTCACCCCCCTGGTTGTCAAACTCCGGCGCCACAGTCATTTCGTATTTGTAATTGAAGTCGTCCGACTGTTTCAACTCGGTAACCACTGCGGTAGCGGTCGGCACCAAGCTCAACACCACTGCTGCGGCTAAGGCTGCCGGGACGATTATTATGGTTGTGCGCATGCCGTTGGGTCCTTTTTTTGGGGGGGGGAAAGCACGCGGTTCAGATGCACGCCTTTGACTGGCGCGGAGTACGCATTCTAATGCCCCGAAAAGGTGTGTGTCTTGTTCTTCTGTTCTTTCTTCTGGCATCTGCTCAAGCTAAGGAGTCTTGGACATCTCGACCGGAATGATAATTCTTTCGGTGTCAACGGCTTGCCCGGTCATTACGGCCTCGCGGTAGTATCAGCACGACACTTGCCATGGCCAGTAGCAGCAGTGGGGAAGGTTCGGGCACGACTGCCAAGCTGCCGTCGCCATGGAGCGACGAGGTATCCCACACCAATCCGGCCGCCAATTTGGGGAGGCTGATATCGTCAAACTCGCCGCTGAGGACACGGAAATTCAAGATGTCAAACGAGTCGCCGTCCTCCGGCCGGAAGCCCTCCAGCAGAGAGACTTCTAGCCGACCCTCCAGGTGTGCGGTACCGCCAACGCTCAACAAATCGTGCTCCGTACCCGACGCCGTGCCGGCAAGTTCAATCAAGAGCGTGCCGTCCTCGTGTTGGGTGAAATCGCCGGCAACCTCCATTACTCCGGGGCTGTTGCCGGGCGATACCGTGCCGCCACTGTTGTCCAAATTCCCACCGATCCTCCCAGAACCACTACAAGTGCCTTGCAAGCATTCCACGGTCCCGCCGCCCGAATTGAGGACGTTGTTGATCGAGATGGTACCTTCCCCGGTTTTTAACAGTGTACGTCCACCAAGATTCAGTGCATTGTTAAAGGTCAGCGACGACGCGTCGACCACTTCAACCGTTGTGTCATTACTTATTGTCACTTCTGCTTGAAACTGATGGTCTCCAGCAAAAACGTCGATCCTTGGTATCTCCGAGGTCGTCGTGTTCTGGGTGAGCGTCACGCCTTCAAAACCTGCAATCGTGTAGCTATGTGCCCCGTTATTGAATTCAATGCGATTGACGGTCACCGGACTTGTCACGGCCACGATGGTCGGCCCCGTAATCGCGGGATCACTCCCGAATACCGCCGTTTGTTCTGGACTGTTCGGTGGACCGCCCGCGGGCGTCCAATTGTTGCGATCCGTCCACTTGCCGAGTTCATCGGTGACCCATGTAAAGGTGGTGGCCGGTGTCGGGCACTCGACCGGGCAAAACGCGCCGGTTGTGTCGAATCGGAAATAGTCAATTTGGACCTCGCCGCTCCACGATCCGCCCTGGTCACCGAAGCCGATTCTTTCCATTGTCGCAAACGGAACGGGGGCGATCGTGACCAAAAAATCGTCGCCCGGCAGCGCCTGATCCAGTAAGACCTCGTCGCGCCAAAAACTGAATGTGCCCGTATTGGGTTCCTGAGCAAACCGAATCACATGGAAATCGTCCGTATTGTCGTCGTTTCCCAGCGGTATGTCGCTCCCATCGCCACCGTTGTTTCCCCAACCTTGGCCCCCCGCATCGATCATAGCCCATCCCATCTGGTCATTGTTCGGTGATCCCGGGAACGCCACGATGGACGTAGCATGTACGTTGGCGCTACTTACAACGCGAACTTTCATCTCGACCGTGTACCCGGTGGCAAAATCGAGGAGTGCCCCCGTATCGTCGTTGGTGTAATGAAAAGAAGTCGGGTCGGCGCCGGGCTCCGTGATCATCGTCAAGACGCCACCGGACACGGAGCGTACCGCCGTGCCAGCGTTATTCAGCACCCAGTCGGCTCCGGCGGCACCACCCTGGTCGTCAAACTCCGGCGCCACATTCATTTCGTATTTGAAATTGAAGTTGTCCGACTCTTTGATCGCGGTAATCTGAGCGGCAGCGGTCGGCACCAAGCTCAACACCACTGCTGCGGCTACGGCTGCCGGGACGATTATAATGGTTGTGCGCATGCCGACGGGGTCCTTTTTTTGGGAAAGCACGCAGTTCAGATTTCGCGCCAATTGAAGGGTGCGGTACGCATTTTAAGGCGTCCAAACAAGAATGTCAAGTATCCGGGCCGGCTGTAGTCGTACATTTTGGCCATTCCAACGGTAACCGGAAGCGTAAGTCTTGAAGTTGCGCTAAGGCGTTTTTCTCGGAAAATTGTAACCCGACGCGTAAGCTAGGAGAACGCGGATAGCCTGCCAACGCACGTAACGTTGCCAAGCGGATCGAGAACCGACGCCGCGCTGGCAAGGCCTACCGCGAGCTCCTCGCTTACGCGTCGGGTTACACGGCCCTGCCGAAGACGCGCCTTCGGTAGCCCGACGCACAACTTCAAAAAACGTAAGCGAGGCAAGGCGTTAGGTCCTCGCTTACGACTTGAACGGTCAAAACGTACCACTACCCGAACGAGTTTGGGGACTCGCTCGCTCGCAAAGTGGTGTATGATGGAAACCGCACAAACCGACTTCAACATCAGGACTACCATCATGCTTGCTCTACTATTGACAACGGTCGCGCTAGCCGCCGATCCACAAGCGCACGAGCTGGCGATCAATTTGACGGCCGCAGATGCCGCCGAGCAATGGTCCTTTCTGGAAGACGCAGTCGTCATTCGCGACGGCGAGTTGGTGTGCGACGGACGCGAGAAGATGTCACGAGCGTTCTTCCTGCCAAGCGAGTGGGGGGATGTCAGCCTCCGCGCCAGTTTCCTTGTCGAGCCGGCGGCGACCGGCGTGTTGGCTTGCGGATTCGTCATTCGAGCGTCCGATGTGGCTACCTATTACTATGTCCACTTCGATCGCACGCAGGCCATCCTTGTTCGCAGCAACTCCGGCGAGTCGTGGAACGAATTGAAACGCGTGGAGGGGCTGAAGAAGCCGGCCGGCGAGTGGCATGACGCGACTTTGGAGTGCCACGGCGACACGCTGAAGGTCCAGCTCAACGGCGAACTGCTTTATGAGCATCGGGACCAGCAACTGAAGCGAGGCCGCATCGGCTTCTACGCGAATCAAGGTCGGGCGCACGTGAAGAACATCGTCGTGCGGGGCAAGGCCATCAGGCCGGAAAGCGAGTTCCGTATCTCGCCGCACCCGTTCCAATACGTCTGCAAAGAGGGGGGAGCCGGTGGCTATGAAGCATTTCCCGATGTCTGTCGGCTGAGTGACGGTCGTTTGATGGCCGTCTTCTACGCCGCCTATGACCATGTCTCCTTGCCCACGGATCGTTGGCCCCAAGGAGGCCGCATCGCCTACTGTACGTCGCCGGACGAAGGTCGTACGTGGAGCCCAGCCGCCGTGCTGTATGACGGACCGCATGACGACCGTGATCCGTCGATCGTCCAGCTCCAGAGCGGCCGGCTGATCTGCAATTTCTTCTCGCTGGGAACGAGCGACGATCCAGGCAAGCCGTGGAACGGTCGCGGATCGTGGATCGTCACGTCCGATGATCTCGGACGGACCTGGTCCGCGCCACGGCAGGTCACCACCGACGTGTACTGCAGCACGCCAATTCGCGAGTTGACCGATGGGCGACTCATCCTCGGGATGTACCGCGAAACGCCCGACGCCGCCAATGGAGCTGTGATTTTCAGCGACGACCGTGGCGACACCTGGAGCGACGTCATCGACATTGACAACGGAGGCCATCGCCTCGACGCGGAAACCGACATCATCGAACTCAAGGACGGCTCGCTCTACGCCGTCCAGCGCCCCAATATGTGCTTCTCCCTATCGAAGGATCGCGGAAAGACCTGGAGCGTCTCCGAACCGATGGGCTTTGCCGGCCACTGCCCTTACTTGCTCCGCACCCACGACGACATCATTCTGTTGGCCCACCGGGTTCCTTTGACCAGCCTGCACTACAGCCTCGACGAATGCAAAACCTGGAGCGACAACGTGTTGGTTGACGTGGTGGAAGGAGCGTACCCGTCGATGGTCAACCTCAAAGACGGCAGCGTGCTGATCATGTACTACGAAGAAGGCGCCAGCTCCAACATTCGCGCCAAACGCTTCCGCGCCAGCAGTGATGGGATCGAGTGGCTGAGCCTGGAATGATGGCTTCGGTGGAAATTGATACGCAACCCTTACGTCGTCCCCTGCCTCCAAAGCGGCAGGGGGCAGCCATTTTTCCACGAACTGTGAAACGTGGTTTAGAATTCGACAGGGGCCAATCGATTGTCGCCGTGCGCAAATTCCAACCTGAAGGATCCATGGCATCCAGCGAACTCAATCGGCTGGGGGCTTGTTTGAGGTCTGGCCGAGCGATGACAGGTATCGGACCAAATGCACTAGCTCCGCACGTGAGAGATTCTCTGCCAAGCCCACCGGCATAATCGAAGTCGTGCTCGGGGATATTTCGTCGACATCGCTCGTCGGAATTGTATGTTCTTGGTCCTTGGCATCACGGATGCGTACATGAGTTTCGGTCTGCCGAAGCAGGATCCCACTAAACACGCGACCATCTTCTGTAAAGACGTGCACGGTGCCGTAGCCCTGTTTGATGTTGGCGTTCGGGTCAAGAATGGACATTAGCAGGCTACCGAGGCGTTCTGTCGTACCGACACTCGACAAGTCCGGCCCCACACGGCCGCCTTCACCGCTTACAACGTGACACGCGACACACTGTGTGTCCTGGCGCCGGAAAACAATCTGTCCTTTTGCCACATCGCCTTGCGACGAGGCATCTTTGAGGATTTCGGCGATTTCACCCGCGGTCAGAGTAGTAAGAGGTTGCAGGCTCCCGGCGACGCGTAGCGATTTGGCAAGATCGGCATGATCTTGACCTGACAACCGCACGCGGTCGAGCAGCAACTGCGCAACTTCCTTTCGCAACGCAACATCCCGTAGCTCCGCCGCCAACAGCGCTGGAGCCTCTCTGTGTTGCAGCATGACGTCAGCGACAATCGCCATAACGTCCGGATCAGCGGAAGAGCGAAAAAAACTGACGGCCAGCGGCACGGTCGCTTGAATCGAAGCTCGTGACCAGGCCGCGATTGTTGTCGCGCGGACACTGTCTGAGCTTGTCGATTCGTAGATTGCCTGGAGAGCGGTCGTTCCTTGCGGAGCGTCGATCGATACCATCGCTTCGCCCGCCGCCAAACGTTCCGCAGGTGTCAAACGAGAGTCTTTCGCGTAGTCCCGCAGGTTTTCGAAGGCGGAACCAATCTTCCAGCGGCCGATGAGCCGCATCACGGTTTGATGAAGCTTGTGGTCTTTTGTTTTCAGCAACCTGGTCACTTCGGACGTATCGGTTGGCACTCCGTCAGCGCTGGATTCAACAAGGGCCGTGAGCACATCGCGCAGCTCCGCATCTGATAATTGCGAAAGACGAGCCAACACGAGTTCGCGTTGTGGTTGGTCCCCAAACGAAGCGAGGACCAGAAGTGCGTTCTTGAGCTGCTGGCGATCGATTTGATCTTTACGGACTAACTCCGCCAAGGGTTGCGCGATCGTCTCTCCCCCAACCGACGCCAGCGCGAAAGCTAGGCGCCGCCTGTTGCCTTCGAACATCTGTTGGCCTGCTTGAAGATCAGGCAGCCAGACGTCACGCAATTCATGGGCGGTGCGGAACAACGCAAAGTCGAGTGGGCCATCGATCGGTTGGTCGATCGCACGTAGGGCCATGGCGACCGCTTCACTCGTGCCGACTCGGCGCAGTGCGTTAACAGCTTCCAGACGAACTTGGGGGTGAATGTCGCGTACCGCTCGACGAAGAAGCTCCCAGGAATCACCGAGCTGAACCTGCCAATCGGCAAGCACTCGAACGGCCGCGGCACGTGCCCGGTGGTCCCCGGACGTCAGGCACTTCTCGAGTATATCGCGGTTTGGGGATCGTAGTCCCTGGTAAACCCACAGTGCCTCCAGCAGGTCATGTTCGTTGCGCGGTGTCTCGTTGACCCAGGACCGGAGGATGGGCAAGACTTCGACGGCGCCCCGTTCACGCAGTCGTCTGCGTGCCTGGTCGCGTGTCCATTGCTCGGGCAACTGCAGCGCATCGAGGAGTTCTCGCACGTCGGCACCAGCCAGTTTGGGGGGCGCCACCAGCGGTGCGCCTTTCGCGGTGAGACGCCAAATGCGGCCATGTTGTTTGTCACGCAAGGGATGGTGAAAGTCGACTTCACCGTGATCAATGATCAAGTTGTACCAGTCAACGATATAGATCGCTCCGTCGGGCCCCATTTTGATGTCAACGGGACGAAAGCCTCGATGGCTCGAGGTGATCATGTCGCCGAGAAAGTCGGAGCTGTAACCGCTGCCATCCTCGCTGGTGCGATAATGTGTGGAGCGATTTGCACGAAAATCGTTCGACATGAAAGTTTTCTGCCAGTCATCTGGCAAATGGCGACCAGTCAAAAACTCTAATCCGCACTCTTTTGGACGTCCCGGATTCAGCGAAGGCAGCTCGCGGTCCGCATAATTATTCGTAAGAAACGCAGCGCCGGGGAAAATGTAGGCCAGCCCATTGCCGCCGGCGCCGTCGGTGGCAAACGATTGTCCCCAGTCGTCGAAGGCGTGCCCCCATGGATTGACGAGTCCCGTCGCGTGCTTTTCAAGTTGTAGAGTCTCGGGGCGCAGTCGCCAGATGCAGGAACCATTGGATGTCTGGACACCCCAAGGCGTTTCGATTGTCGAGTTGATGTAGACGGACTGCAAGAAGTAAATATCGCCCCCGGGTCCCCAGCGGAGTTGATGAATCATGTGGTGGACATCCGCGTTGCCAAATCCGGTCAGCAAAACACGCCGCTCGTCCGCCTTGCCGTCTCCGTCCTTGTCGCGCAAAAACAACACGTCGGTCGATTGCGTTACGTAGGCTCCACCGTCACCAGGCAAGACGGAATGAGGAACGAGTAGATCGTCGGCAAAGACGGTACTCTTGTCCGCGCGGCCGTCGCCGTTAACGTCCTCGATAATCAGTATTCGGTCCGTCGGAGTTTGGCCAGGTTGAAGGTGGGGATAGATCTCACTCGTGGCAACCCACATGCGACCTCGTTCATCCCAATTGATGTTGATGGGCTTGGCGATCATAGGGTCCGAGGCAAAGAGGCTAATCTCGAAGCCTTCGGGAATGTTGAGCGCTGCCAATTCATCATCGACGTTGGCCGAAAAATTCTCGCCGGGAACTTCGTGGTCGGGGTAATCGGTCTCTCGAACCAATTCGTAGATCCGCTTTACCGGTAAACGCAACCTGGCGATGTTTGCCTCGGCCCCGCGAACCAGTAGCGAGAATCGTTCGATCTCGGTGGCGTGATGCCCCCGTTCGTAGGCTCGAAACAAGTGAATGTAAGCTTTGTTTTGGGGTCGGTAGCGATAGAAGTACTGCCGATTTTTTTCAATGATCGCTTGCCGCAGTTCGTCGTACTGACGGAAGTCGGGCCCCTGAGAGAACGCTACCCCTTGGGACCACTGCTGCGCGGTTCCTCGAGCCGTTCTTCTCCCGTCGATGTCCAATGAATAGTTGCCCGGTTGCAAGCCGTCGATTGTGAGACGCCGTCTTGAGTTTATTGCTGGCTCCAGGCCGCGACCATTATTCGCAAGGCGGCTGGCGGGCAGGTGCAAATCGGTGACATTCCAACGCATGCCGTACTTCGTCTGATAGACGTTGGATGCTGGGGCACCTTCCGCCGCGACGATGGAGCCATCGGCGTTGAGGTGAAGATGCCAGGGCGTTTCCTTTGGTAGAAGCGAGTCAGCAACGATATCCGCGAAAACTCCGTAGCCGTGATCATTCAGATGAATGCCATTGTCGGTGTAACCAGATGCATTCGGTGGCCACGACGAAAAGAGATCGACAATTTCCAGGTTTCGTTTTCCTGCGACATCATTCAGATGCCGGGCGACTTGCCGTAACCACCGATTTTGTTCGGCAAAACTTGCCTCGATGGGAAAGGCTTCTTCCCGCGGCGGCGGTGTCAACAAGACCACGCGCACGCCTGTCGGTTGCAAGGCATTCAGTAGGCGAGACAAACCAGTACGGAATTCCGACAACCCCTGTTGGCCTGCAAAGGCTACATTGGAACCATAGGCAACGCATAGGATGTGGGGTTGCTCTCGCTTCAGGTGTCTTAACATCTTGACGAGCCCGTATCGCGTTGAATCCTTGTCTGGGCGTCGCGGTTCGCCGACCTGTTCTTCACCTGGCCCGAACTCAATCCGAGCGGCCCCACTCACTGTGTCACCCGGCCAACCTAAATTGCGAAACACGATGTTCTTGTCCGGCGCGCGACGCGTTAATTCCGCTTCCAAGAAACCAAATTCCGCGGCGCGGTGGACGATGGTGTTGCCGAGAAAAGCGACTCGCAATTGATTGTCTGGCGCGGTCTCAACGGCTGCGTCTTGTGAATCAACGACGTTATTCTCGCCAGCCCCCATTTTCGCGGGTGCCTCGCCAGGAGTACTTGGACGTTCGTTGTCGTCGATCTCAAGCCTTCCGTAGTCAACTTCTGGAGGGCCCACATTCGATGAAAACAAGTCGCCGATTGACTGGCCGATCGCTGGCTCATGAAGCCCCGCAGTCAGTATCGAGAGGAACAATAAGAAGGAAGCCACAGCCCGGCAGACGGCAAATGAGATAGGCATGGTGACGTTTTCTCAGAGGGTTGGCGAATAGGTTCCTAGAGAGGGAGCTTAGCAAATTCAAGGCGAATGGCGAGACACCGCGGCATGACGGGTCAGTTCAACGTTATCGATCTCGATCCTCTTTTGCTTCGCTCGCATGGATAAGCCGACGACGATATCGCCGCCGGCGGCTGCCAAGAAATGCTCTTCGGGCAGTAGTCTCGCCATGTTCAAGGTCAAAGGACAGCTCTCAGAACATCTGGGCAAACTTGGCATCATCCTGCCAGTCGAGCGGTGGTTCAGCCTCGAATTTGGAGGCCGGTACGTGGGTCCTGAAAAACGCGATTAACGACTGCGTTTTTGGATACCGTAGGTAAAGCAGCCGGAACGTCTCAAGATTGCGCCGCGCAAATCCCCAGCCCAAATGATCTGGCAAGTCCTTGAGAAGACTTACCAGCAACCCGGTCCCGTATTCAGCCCTGTCGCCACGGTGCTTTCGTACTCGACGATATAGCACCCGATCAACTAGTTTCGAGCTACCGATTTCGGCGCCGATGTTTGGCTTGGACAGGCAAGCCCGAGTTGTGTTACACTCGGCGTATAACTCCCGAGCTTACCCACGAACAACGCCAGGCAATTGACGAGCACAAAGGGCAGCCGGTGTATATCGTCGATTCAGATCGACACGAGACATTTGTGCTGCTTACCACGTCCGACTTCAACAAGGTTCGACCGATGCTCGGGTACGAGTTGGACAATGGTCCGTGGACGGACGAGAAAAATCGCCGCCGCGTTGAACTGATTGACAGGAGGATTGCCCGGACAATCACGCACAACGAGTTGGTCGAACTAGCGAACCTTCAGCGGCAGGCGGAGATACACTTCGACCAGGTCGCCCCTCCTCCAATGAAGGGGGTGCGCGAACTCCATCAGAAGCTTTCGAATTGCCGTGACAACCAGTAGCAATCCTCTTGCCTTCACCTACTCAGCTGCGGCTGAGATTCGGCGTCACGGACCATCCGGGTACTCCACTGATACTGATAGACTGATAACTGATAGGAAATTTGATTTTCGCCAGGAGTTTTACTGGGAAAGTAACAGAGTAACAGCGAAAGCAGGGCCCAGGGCCGCCATGGCGGCCCTGGGCCCTGCTTTCGCTGGGTGTTGGCGCTGGTGACGGGAGATGAGGTCCAACGATGGTCTTCTGTTGCTCGAATTACCCAAGATCGAGCGCGAAACCTGCCAGCAAATGACGCCTCTGGCCGTCTTCTGCGCAGAACGGTCCCAGACCAAATTACAACCGTCTTTAGAAGTTGGCTAG
>Ga0310123_10002520_pt1 | contig 14565 bp, 10 predicted proteins | sample CB6_AW_1057_MG_FD_203505 | JGI IMG/M metagenome (GOLD analysis project Ga0310123, IMG submission 203505) | Marine microbial communities from Western Arctic Ocean, Canada - CB6_AW_1057 | ecosystem: Environmental > Aquatic > Marine > Oceanic | place: Canada: Western Arctic Ocean | collected... | reverse complement strand
CCACTTTCGGCAGGAACTCTCCGGCGACCTCCCGATCCACCAGCACCGTCTCCGCCGCGTTGCAGACTCCCGGTCTCTGGCACTTGCTGTCGACGACAATCCGTTCGGCCATCTCCAGGTCGGCGGCTCGGTCGACATAGACGTGGCAGATTCCATCGAAGTGCTTGATCACCGGCATCGTCGCTTCGTCGGCGACCCGCCGGATCAGCGACTTGCCTCCCCGCGGAATCGTCACGTCGATCATGTCCGCCATCCCCAGCAACTCCCCCACCACCTCTCGATCGGTGGTGGTCACCAGTTGAGCCGACTCGCGAGGCAACCCGCATTCCCGGGCCGCTCGCGCCAGCACCGCGTGCAGAGCCTGGTTGCTGTGGATCGCTTCCTTGCCACCACGCAGGATCACCGCGTTGCCGCTCTTGACGCACAAGGCCGCTGCGTCAACGGTCACGTTGGGGCGAGACTCGTAGATGAAAAAGACCACGCCCAAGGGGACCCGAACCCGGGTCACCAGCAGGCCATTGGGACGCTCGTTCGATTCGAAGACCTCACCCACCGGATCGGGCAGCGCCACCACATCGTGCAGCGCCGCCACCATCGAATCGACCCGCTCATCGGTCAGCAACAGGCGGTCGACCGCCGCGTCACTGAGCCCGAACTCGGGAGCCCGCTCGATGTCAAGACGATTCGCCGCAGCCAGGTCCGCCCGCTCAGAGTCCAGCAACTCGGCGGTTCGCTCCAACCAGCCGTTTCGAGATGCACCGCTCGACTCCGACAGTCGCACCGCGGCCCCACGGGCCGCGATGGCCATTTCACGAGCGTATTGCTTCAGGTCGTCGGTCACGAGCATCGAAACCACCGCAGATCAGAACAGAACCCGTGGCCGAATCGGTCAGAATTCGGCCACGACCGGGCGCGACCGGGCGTGGGGGGCGTGGAGTATCCTGCACCCCGAATGAGCCGTCAAGACCCTCCCGTCAGCGCGACAACAGCGGCCGTTCCAGCGACGCGGGAACTACCGCCTCACCCACCTCAGGCACGACCCACCACGCCATCTGAGGACCGGTCAACCGCTCGGCCAGCAGCCGCGCCACCAACTCGTGACCGGCCGGACTCAACTCGGCTCGATTCGGCTGAAACAACGAGACGCCTGCCTCGGGCATCCGAAAGCCCTCCGAGAGATCACACAGCGGGATGTCGTGACGGCGGGTGAATTCGCCCAGGATTTCAAACGGTGCGTCACTGGTGAACAGCGAGTCCTCGGCGACCCCCAACCGCGCCCGGGCGCCGGGTTGCCGGGTCTCGTTTCGAGCCACCTGCCAGGGTGCCGGACAAACCGACACCGCCAGCTTGCCGCCACACAGCGCCCGCAGCCGGGCGATCGGTTGCAGTGCCTGCTCGATGTGAAGTGTCCAGTCGGGCGGAGCATCCTCGAGCCAGGCGTACTGCCCTTGCGAGCTGCCGGGATCTGAGGCCGGAGGTTCGACCAGGGCCTGGGTCCAGAGACTACCCATCCGGCGGCTGCTCCAATCGACCAGCCGGGACCGTTGGCACAGCTGCTGCCATGCATTGGGCTGCCGGAGTACCAGCGACGGGTGAGGGCAGGCCAGCGGCCGTCCACTGCGGTCGGCGATCAGCCGAGGCCGCACACGATAGTCGTCTGCGACGTCGGTCATGTCGAAATTCAACAGCCACAGGTCTGCATCGAGTGCCAACAGGTCGTGCCGCACTCGCAGCAGCGACAGCAGCGGACAATCACCGGGCACTCCGGCATTGATCACCTCGATGCGACGAGCCGACCGTCGCTGCAACGCCAGCTGCAGACGATGGCAGAATGTCTCGTCATGAGGCACCCCGGCGGCAAGTACCCGCTCGTCACCCAGGCAAACCACCCGCAGCACTCCCGGCGGCTTGGGCAGCGCGGGCTCGCCACCTCGCAGTCCCAGGCTGTTGGTCCGCAACGGTACAGAACGCTCCCCCACAAGCGTCTGATGATGTATCAACCGACCCAGAGTCTGACTCGACGTCCACGACGGACGAATCAGCTCACCGTCGATTCCCGTCGCCACCCCCGGGTCGACCGATGGCTCGCACAGCCGTATGCCGACCTCGATCACGCAGAACAGGACCAGCAACAGCACCGCGGCCTGCAGCATGGTTCGCACCAAGCGGCCGATTCGCTGAGCTGCGCCGGAGATCGTCTTCAGAAATCGCACGCCGCTGTCCATCCCTGTTGCCCGTCCGAGCCGACCGACACGCAGGCCACGCCCGACAGGACGCGAGATGGTAGCCACCGCTCCCAACTGCGGCAAGACGATTTCCCGAGACCCCAGGCCGTGTCGGCCCCTGCCCGACACTCTTTGAAACACGCCGAGCCGACCCCTGTCTCGGGACACCTTCGCTTATGAGACGCCACTAGAGAGTTTCACCAATTCCCGATCAGACTCTTAGCAGTCGGTTGACAATGCCCGATTGGCGACATTACTGTTGTGCTCTACACAGTCCTCAGACAGCCATATAGGAGGGTATCAATGGCACGGCGAAAGGGATCAGACCTGTCGGTCGCCCAGCTCGAGACACTGCTTGCTGAAAAGAAGGACCGGCTGGAGACTCTCGGTCGCAAAAAAGCCTCTCTGGCGGACCAGCTCAGCTCGCTCGACAAGGAACTGGAGTCGCTGCAGGGATCATCCAGTGCCCCGGCCCCGCGTCGCCCCAAGAAGTCCGGCCGACGTGGCAAGCGGGCCAAGAACTCTCAGTCGCTCGGAGCAGTCGTCAACGGGATTCTCACCGAGACCCCCAAGGGACTCAGCCTCGAAGACCTCGTCGCCAACGTGATCAGCTCGGGCTACAAGACCAAGGCCAAGAGCTTCTCGAACGTGGTTTACCAGTGCGTTTACAACGCAAAGGCCATCTACCGCGACAAGAATAGCGGTACCTACCGGCTGAAGCCGGCCAAGGCCTAGGCGACCCCTCGCACGGGGCCACCTGCCACATCCAGCAGGCCGATTCGCCGCCACGCAGTTCTCCACGCGAACTGCTGACGGAGGATCGGCCTGTTTGCATGTCTCGACCCAGGCCTCCCACAACACCAACCAGGCATCCCAATTGACATCACATGAATCCGGCAGCCGATCTGAGTACCGGTTTCAATTCGACACCAGCACCAGCACCCGCACGTTCCACGCACCGCAAACCCTGTAACGATGAGAACAGGCGTCTCACGGCGAGTCCCCAACCGAACGACAATCCACGATGCCTCTATGCATCGACCCCGGCACTTCCGACGCATTAAACACCCAAAACGACCCGGCACCCCAAGCACACTACACCTGCCAATCCGACCCGGTCACCCCCCAAAGACCACTCAAGCCCCAGCCCGCCAAAGGCGGGCGACAGCGCATAGCCCGGGGTGTAAACCCCGGGTCCCAACGCACACCCTCACCCAACGCACACCCCCGTCCCAAGGCCAGCTAGATGTGGTCACATTCGGTGAACCAGGCCGCGTCGCGGGCGTAGGCGTCGTCCCAGGGCGCACTGGGATTCAACGGACACAGCATCGTCATCTCGATCGTCCGTGGAGTGACCTCGAAACAGCCCGCTATGGCCTCGGAATTGGGCAACCAGCCCCCAATCCGGGCCAACCCCTGCTCGGCCGACCAGCCCAGCAACGTCTCCCAGAACGCACGCTCCTCTTCCGCCTCGACCACACCCCAGTCGAAGACCCGCGTCTCGGTGTCGGTCGGCTTCAACTGAATGTACCCCGACGGGCTCTCGGCCCCCGCGGCCACCCACCAGTACCACTCGTGCTCCGGATACCGTCCCCGCACCCAATCCCAGTAGACCGAGTCGCGTTCGATCCAGACGCTTCGTGAGGACTGTGCCGCGACGTACATTTCGGCCAGTTCCCCCGTCGATTCACCCGGGAGAAACCGCTCGAAGCGACCTCCGATGGACTGCTCTCCAACACGCGGCACAGCCCACGCATAGTGCGAATCACAAAGCCGGTACCCTGACGCCCCGTAATACTCGGGCTTGATGTCCGAGTAGAGCAATCCGAACTGGGTCCCTTCAGCCAGTTGCTGTTGCTCGACGAAGTCCAGCAGCGTCCTGGCGTAGCCCTTTCGCCGAAATTCCGGCGGGGTATGGACGGCTCCGATCGCATAGCCCGGCCACGACGCTCCGGCGGCTCTCAGCACGATCGGGTAGGCCCCCAGTGACGTCGCCACGGTTCCCTCGACACACCCGACCCACCAGGTGGCCCGGGCGTGCTGCACCGATTGCAGCCGCCACGCCACGTACTGCTCGAGCGACCGCTCGTCACCCCAGCACTCGTACACGTTGCCGAACGCTGCAGCACGCTCGCTGTCGTTGGCACTGTGGCAGTCGAGTCGCGAATCATCAGGCTGGGAGGACATGCTCTCGCATTGTGCTGGCGGTGTCGGTCGATATGTTGAGAGGCCGTCATCCTGACTTCAGGACGGTGAGGCTTCAAGCCGCCGACCGGTCAAAATACCCTCTGCCCCCAGGGGCAGCCACCCGCACAGGGGCACCAGACATGTCCAAGCCATACTCGATCAACAAACCCGCCGCACTCGAACTGGTCACCCGGCTGATGGCGATTCCGGGCAAGAGTGGTCTGGAGGGTGAGGTGGCCGCGGCGATCACCACTCGGCTGCGTGACGCCGGGATCCCCTCCCAGGCGATCCGGCACGACGCGGCCAACTGCCGCAGCCCGCTGGGAGGCGAAGTCGGCAACCTGATCGTCAAGCTGCCGGGCACGCTGCGAGCCCCCCGCCGGCTGATGATGGCTCACATCGATACGGTCCCGCTGTGTGTCGGCTGCAGGCCGGTGCGGCGTGGAGCTCTGATCGAATCGCGTGACGCCGATACCGCCCTGGGCGGAGACGACCGGGCCGGGGCCAGCGTGATCCTGAACGCGGTGCTCGAAATCCTGCAGCAGGACCTGCCCCACCCGCCGCTGACCCTGTTCTTCCCGATCCAGGAAGAAGTCGGACTCTACGGAGCCCGACATGTCAGCCTCTCGCGACTCGGTAAACCTCGACAGGGTTTCAACTGGGACGGAGGCGCGCCGGGCCTGGCCGTGATCGGAGCCACCGGTGACTACAGCATCGACGTGACCATCGACGGTGTGGCCAGCCATGCGGGAGGTCACCCCGAGGACGGCATCAGCGCGATTGCGGTGGCCAGCCGGGCGATCGCCGACCTGGCCGAAAACGGATGGCACGGCCTGATCGAAAAAGGACGCAACCGGGGCAGCAGCAATGTCGGCATCATCAACGGCGGCGACGCCACCAATGTCGTCACCCCGAAGCTGACGCTGAAGGCCGAGGCCCGCAGCCATGACCCGAAGTTCCGGAAACGGATCGTTGCCGAGTTCGAAAAGGCCTTCAAACGCGCCGCGGGCGGAATCCGTAACACCGCCAGAGAAACCGCCGGTGTTCGCTTCGAGGCACAACTGAAATACGAGTCGTTTGTGCTCTCGGATAAGGAACCGTGCGTGCAAACGGCACTGGCAGCCGTCGAAGCTGTTGGCCTGGAGCCCGGTGTGCGGATCTCCAATGGAGGCCTCGACGCCAACTGGATGGTCGCCCATGGCATCCCCACCGTCACGCTCGGATGCGGACAACAGGATATTCACACCGTCAACGAATCGTTGCATGTCGAGAGCTACCTGCAGGCGTGCCGAATCGGGCTGCAGCTGGCCACCGGCGCCGGCTGAGACAATCCACCGAGATCTGTTCGCAACATGGCCCTGCGTGGTTGCTATTCTCGACCGATGCGGCCACAGCTAGAATGCCGCCGGTTGTTCCGCTCGATTCCCCGTTCCCCCGCACTATCGACACCCCGTGTCCGCTCAAACGATGACCGCTGAAGAGACCCTGGCCCGCTTCGGCCCCGTGATCGAGGCGGCGTTGCTGGAGGCGTTGCCCTCCAGCGAAGACACTCCCGCCTCGCTCCTCGAGGCGATGCACTACAGCCTGATCGCCGGCGGCAAGCGACTGCGACCGACCCTGGTGCTGCTGGCCGCCGAAGCCTGCGGAGCCGACCCGCGAGACGCATTGCCGGCCGCCTGTGCCGTGGAAATGATCCACACCTACTCGCTGATCCACGACGACCTGCCGGCCATGGACGACGACCAGCTCCGCCGGGGCCAACCGACCAATCACATCGTGTACGGAGACGCGATGGCGATCCTGGCCGGAGACGCCTTGCAGACCCGCGCGTTTGAAATCCTCGCCAGCGAACTCCCCGACCCGGCCGTCGCCGCCGACTGCTGCCGAATTCTCGCTTCCGCCGCCGGAGGCGAGGGGATGGTGGCAGGACAGGTGGCCGACCTGGCCGTCACCAATACCGACCCCCAAGCCCATCCCCAAGCCAATACCAGCCCCGTCGAAACGCTCGCCAACATCCATCGACGCAAGACCGCTCGACTGCTCGCCGCCAGCCTCGAACTGGGAGCCACCGTCGCCGGGGCAAGTGATCCACTCCGCGACGACCTGGTCGAGTACGGGCAGCAGATCGGCCTGGCCTTCCAGGTGGCTGATGACCTGCTCGATGTCGAAGGCCACAGCAGCCGGATGGGCAAGTCCCGGGGTCGAGATGCCGAACTGGGCAAGTGGACCTACCCGGCACTGGTCGGAATCGATCACAGCCGCACCATGGCCAGGACCTGCATCGAGTCGGCCCAGGCAGCACTCTCTTCACTGGGAGACGCGGGGGAATCGCTGAGAGTCCTGGCGGAGTTCGTCATCGAGAGGGATCATTGATGAGCGAACTCGAACTGCTGCCCCAACTCGAATCGCCGGCACAACTGGGCGAGTACACCGACGAGCAGTTGCTGCAACTGGCCTCGGAAATCCGCGAGGTGCTCTGCACGGTCGTCTCGGACCGCACCGCACACTTCGCCAGCAATCTCGGAGTGGTCGAACTGGCGATCGCCCTGCACCTGGTCTTCGACTTCGAGCGCGACCGGCTGATCTGGGACACCGGGCACCAGGTCTACCCCCACAAGCTGCTCACCGGACGCTATGCCGAATTCCACACGATGCGGCAACGCGGCGGGCTGATGGGGTACCCCAATCCCAACGAGAGCGACTTCGACCTGTTCATGACCGGCCACGCCGGGGCGAGTGTCTCGAGCGTGCTGGGACTCAAGGTCGGAGACGACCTGCTGGGCGAGGACGACCGCAAGGCGGTGGCGGTGATCGGCGACGGTGCCCTGCCCTCGGGGATCGTCTTCGAGGCCTTCAACAACGCCGCCGGTCTCGGCAAGGACGTGCTCGTCATCCTCAATGACAACGAAATGGGGATCTGCCCTCGTGTCGGCGGACTGGCCTCCACCCTCGACAAGGCCCGCACCGCGCCGTTTTATGACGGACTGAAACGCGACGTGCAGGCCTTCCTCAATAAGGTCCCCGTCGTCGGGCAACCGGTCGAAAACGTCCTCGGCGGACTCAAGGATGCCTTCAAGGCGTTCCTCCACGGTGGCATGCTCTTCGAAGAACTCGGCTTCCGCTACATCGGACCCGTCGACGGCCACGACCTGTTTGCTCTCCGCAGATACCTCGACATGGTCAAAAACGTCAGCGGCCCGGTGCTGCTGCACGTCTTCACCGAAAAGGGACACGGCTTCCAACCCGCCACGCAGGACCCGGTCAAGTTCCACACGCCCGCACCGTTCCAGAGATCTGATGACAACGAGGTGATCGCGGTCCCCTCAGCCTCTGCACCCTCTGCACCCTCTGCACCCGCCTACACCAACGTCGTCAGCGACGCGATCCATGCCGCGATGCAGGCCGACCCGAAGGTGGTCGTGCTGACCGCCGCCATGTGTGCCGGGAACAAGCTGGATCGAGTCCGGGAAGACTTCCCCGACCGGTTCTTCGATACGGGGATCTGCGAGGCACACGCGGTGGCCTTCGCGGCCGGAATGGCCAAGGCCGGCCTGAAACCCATCGCCGCCATCTACAGCACATTCCTGCAACGCAGCTTCGACCAGATCTTCCAGGAAGTCGCCCTGCAGGGACTGCCGGTCACCTTCTGCCTGGACCGCTCCGGACTCTGTGGACCCGATGGACCCACACACCACGGCGTCTTCGACCTCTCATACCTCAGGCCCTTCCCCGGCATGACCGTGATGGCACCCGGAGACTCGCACGACGTCGAACCGATGCTCGACTTCGCACTGCAGCACGACGGGCCGGTCGCCATCAGGTACCCCAAAACGGCGATCGAGACCATCGAACGTGCCCCGAGACGCGTGACGCTGGGCACCAGCGAACGAATTCGCGAAGGCCGCGACGGGGTCTTCCTGGCCTGCGGAAGCCTGCTGGCCAACTGCGTACAAGCGGCGGACCGTTTGGCCGAAGAACACGGGATCGACGCCGGAGTCATCAACGCGCGCTTCGTCAAACCGCTCGATACCGACATGCTCCAGCAGGTGTTCGCCGAGACCGGATTTGTGATCACCGTCGAGGAAAACGTGCTGACGGCCGGGTTCGGGTCCGCCGTGCTCGAAGCCGCCGCCGACGCCCAACTCGATACTCGACGCGTCCAACGATGTGGACTGCCCGATCAGTTTATCGAACTCGGAGACCGTGGCGAACTGCTGCAACTGCACGGACTCGATGTCGACGGCCTGATCGAAGTGGCCCGCTCACGAACCACCGCACCCACCGCACTCGTCGACGACTGACACTCTGACGTCGAGATTCAACGATCCAGGGAGGGATCGATGATGAGACACCCGACACGGTACCTGGCGATGCTGCTGCTGGGACCGGCCACCGCCGGCCTGGCCCAGGAAGCCTCCAAGCCCAACGCCGCCACACAGGACGATCCGCAGAAGCCCACGGTCCGCCTGGTCGAGGATCCCCGGGCCGAACGATTGCTCGAGGTGACCGCGAGCCTTGAGGTCAAGGGTCGTGTGCTGGCCCCGGTGGGAGTCGACCGGGTCGTGCCGCTGCCGCTGCTGGGGACCGCCCGGCTGGCATGGCAGACGCGACGGCTGAAGCCGGCCGGAGAATTCCATGGCTCGCTGCGGGCGGTACGGAGCTTCGCGACGGCGGTCTCGAGCGTCCGGGTCGATCGACGCACGACCGAGTCGTCGCTGAGCCCCTCACGCAGGACGATCGTCTCGGAGGGGACCCCGTCGGGACTGCGACACTACTCGCTCGAAGGACCGCTCAGTGGCGACGAAATCGAATTGCTCGAACTCCCGGCCGACCCACTGGCGCTGCTCGGACTGCTGCCGCTGGGGCAGGTGCCTCACGATCACTCCTGGACTCCGGGCCGCTGGACCCTGCCCCTGGTCACCGGCCTCGATGCCGTCACCGGCGGCACGCTCAAGGGACGACTCGTCAAGGTCACCGACACGACCGCCCTGGCACTGATCGAAGGCACCGCGGATGGGGCCGCCGGAGGCGCACGCTCGAAGGTGACCTTCAGCGGGACCCTGCTGTTTGATCACCAACTCGGGTTCCTCAAACAGGCACGGATCACGATCGAAGAACACCGCCAGGCCGGGCCGGTCAGCCCGGGGCTGGAGGTCGTGGCTGTGGTCCGCATCGATCGCAAACCGGTGACCGGCACCGTGAGACTGAAGCCCGGGGTCGTGCGGTCCTGCCCGAACCAGCCGACCGCAGCACGGCTGGAGCTGACACTCGAGACTCCCGGCCGGGGCCGGCTGCGGCACGACCGCAACTGGCATATCTTTCACCAGACACCCGACGTGGCCATCCTCCGCAGGCTCGAACGCGGCCAGCTCATCGCCCAGTGCAACCTCTCGAAAGCACCCAGGGTCCCCGCCGGGAAGATGACCGGTCGAGACGAATTCCTGAGAGATGTGAAAGCGGCGCTGGGACCTCGGTTGCGGGAACTCGTTTCGGTAGAGCCGCTGCGGTCACCAACCGCGCCCAAGATACAAACCGGCTGGCGGATCACCGCCACCGGCATCGACCACGGGCTGCCGATGCACTGGTTCTACTACCTCTGCACTCACCCCTCCGGCCGACAACTCTCGCTGGTCTTCGCCGTCGAGACCGAGCGGATCAAGGGCTGGCGGGACCGCGATCGCGGTATGGTCTCGCAACTGGAAATCGACCCGCTGCGGACCCGGGCCGCCGGTCGCTGATAGGATCTCGGACCGTCGGACGGGTGTGATCCAGCCGCCGGACTGGACGGGACGATCGTGTCACCTTGTCCAGTGTGTGGGGATGAGATACCATCCGCGAAGAGAACGGAGGCTCGGCCAGGAATCGACACAGGCTGCCTCGACGACTGAGGTGTCAGGCCGGCGGGCACCACCTGGTAATTCGCACACCTGAAACGACTGGAAACCTGGATGTTCAAGTCAAAATGGCGAGTCGCCACGACCTGTTTCCTGGGCCTGTTGCTGCTGGCCGGTGGGACGATCTGTGCCCAGCAATTCGACCAGGCCCCCGAGGACCAGAAGGCGGCCCAGATGGTCTGCCAACTGGTCCACCGCTTCCACATCAGCCAGAAGAAAATCGACGACGACATCTCCCGGAAGACTCTCAAGCGGTACATCGAATCGGTCGACCCGCTGAAGTTGTACTTCATCAAGAAGGACATCGAGGGCTTCAAGAAGTTCGAGACGAAACTCGACGACCAGTTGCTCAAGGGGGACGTCAAGTTCGCCTTTACCGTGCACCAGGGCTATCTCGAGCGAGTCCGTCGGCAGGCCAGGCTGGCGGCGACGTACATCAAGGCCGAGCACGACTTCACCGCCGACGAGGCCCGCATCGCCAACCCCGAATTCCTCGATTGGTGCAGCTCGACCAAAGAACTCAACGAACGCTGGCGGAAACGGATCAAGGCCGAACTGCTCGCCAAGATTCTCGATGACACCAAGCTGCCCGAGGCCCGCCAGCAGCTCAGCAAACGCTACATCAACGTGCTGCGATTCGCCGAGCAGACCGATCGGTCCGAGGTGCTGCAGAGGTACCTCTCGTCGATGACCCACAGCTTCGATCCGCACTCCAGCTACATGTCGCCCCAGACCCGCGAGGATTTCGACATCAGCATGCGGCTGAGGCTGCAGGGGATCGGCGCGGCACTCAGCAGCGAGGACGGATTCACCGTCGTCCGCTCTATCGTCCCCGGCGGTGCCGCCGACAAGGACGGTCGGCTGCAACTGGGTGACAAGATCATCGGAGTCGGCCAGCAGGAGGGCGACATCGTGGACATTGTCGAGATGAAACTCAGCCGGGTCGTCCGGCTGATCCGAGGCAAGAAGGGCACCAAGGTCCGGCTGCAGGTCAAGACCGCCAAGACCAGCGAAACGAAGGTCAGCGAAACGAAGGTCTATGAACTGACCCGACAGGTCATCGAGCTGAAACAGTCGGCCGTCACCTCGGTCATTATCGACGCCGGTAAGCGGATTGCCGGAACCAGCGGTCGGATCGGCGTGATCAACATGCCGTCGTTCTATCGCGACTTCGACGCCGAACGACGCGGGGTCGCCGACTTTCGCAGCTCGGCTCGAGATGTCCGCAAGGCACTCGAAGCGTTCAACGCCGATGGCAAAGTCGATGCCGTGATCCTCGACCTCAGAACCAACGGAGGCGGAGCACTCAAGGACTCCGTCGAGGTCTCGGGACTGTTCATCGACGAGGGGCCGGTCGTGAGAGTCAAGGAACTCGATGGCACCATCACCCCCCACGAAGACCCCGATCCGAGCATCTCCTGGAAGGGACCGCTGGTCGTGATGACCAGCCGCATGTCGGCGTCAGCCTCGGAAATCTTTGCCGGGGCGATTGCCGATTACCGCCGAGGACTGCTCGTCGGCGACCAGACGACTCACGGCAAAGGCACCGTCCAGAACGTGATGGCCGTCCGCACCTCCTCGCCACTGAACTTCTTCGACCGCAAGCCGCCCGGAGCACTCAAGCTGACCATCCAGCAGTTCTACCGGGTCAATGGCGAGAGCAGCCAGGAACGGGGCATCCCCTCGGATATCATCCTGCCCTCGGTCATCAACCACATGGACATCGGCGAGAACGCCCTGGAAAACCACCTGCCCTTCGACAAGATCGCCGCCGCCAACTACGACGCCGTGTCGCTGGTGAACCCCAAGATCGTCGCGGCACTGGCGGCCTCGAGCAAAAAACGCATCGACGCCAATGCCGATTTCACCAAGGACCGCGAGGCCATCAAGAAGTTCCTCGAACGCAAGAAACGAAAAACCGTTTCACTCAATGAAGCCGTGCTCCGCAAGGAGATCGAGGAGAACAAGCGGGACGACGACCCCGACAAGTCCGACGACCCCGACAAGTCCGACGACCCCGACAAGTCCGACAAGGACGACACGGACAAGCCGAAGACTCCACCCGTCTTCCGCGATGACCACTACAGCAACGAGGTCCTGCAGATCACCCTGGATTACATCCGGCAACTCAAGCAGGCCGACCTCGTCGGCAAGTAGCCGGACCGCCACGCAGAACCTCCCGCCACACGGCATGCCCGCGATTGACGTCCGCAACCTGTCGAAGATCTATCGGGTCTTCCGAAAACGCGAGGGACTTCGTGCGTCGATCCGGAGCCTGTTTCACCGCGAGTACGAAGAGATCCACGCCGTTGGCGGGATCAACTTCACGGTCGAGCGAGGCGAAATGGTCGCCTTCCTCGGACCCAACGGCGCAGGGAAAACCACCACGCTGAAACTGCTCAGCGGCCTCATCTTCCCCACCGGTGGCCAGGCCGACGTGCTCGGACACGTGCCCTGGAAACGCGAAAACGCCTACCGACGACGCTTCTCGCTCGTCATGGGACAAAAGAACCAGCTCTGGTGGGACCTGCCCGCACAGGAATCGTTCCGGCTGCACAAGGAGATCTACCGCATCGAGACCCTGCAGTTCGATCGCAGGATCGATGAACTGACCGAGTTGCTCGAGGTCAAGGACCTCGTCGGCCAGCCCGTCCGAGAACTCTCACTCGGCGAACGCATGCGGATGGAATTGATCGCCGCACTACTGCACAGCCCCGATCTGCTGCTGCTCGATGAACCCACCATCGGCCTCGACGTCGTCTCGCAACACAAGGTCCAGCAGTTCCTCAAGTACTACCAGAAGGAACGCCAGATCACGGTGCTGTTGACCAGCCACTACATGAAAGATGTCGAAGCACTCTGCCAGCGGGCGATCATCATCAGCGAGGGCCAGATCAAGCACGACGGACCGCTCGAAGAAATCATCGACCGCTTCAGCCAGCACAAGGTGATCGAACTGCAATTCGCCGGCACCGAGTTCCCCGAAGACCTCGGCCGCTTCGGCGAAGTCTTCGAGAGCCAGCCGCCTCGAGCCAAGATCCGGGTCCCCAGGAACGAAGTCCTCGGAATTCTCAAACGGCTGCTCGACAGCTATCCGATCGAAGATATCAGCGTCGAAGACCGGCCCCTCGAAGAGGCCATGGCCGAGCTGTTTATCGATTCGGCGTCCCGGACACCCTCCTGATCCCACCCCGTCCCCCAACCCGTCCCCCACCCCGTCCCCCCAGCACTCAGAATCCCATGCTGGCTCAAGCCCGCACCAACTGGGTCATTCTCAAGACGTGTCTCGAAGAGAGATTCGTCTACCGGGCTGACTTTGCCTTTGCGACGCTGGTGAGATTCCTGCCGATCGTGACCCAGGTCTTTCTCTGGGGAGCCATCTACTCGGGCGCACAGGCCCGCAGCGAGTCCGACGAACCGACCACGCTCAACAGTTACACCTACCACGAGATGATTGCCTACTACCTGATGGCGATGCTGGCGCGGGCGTTCTCCAGCATGCCCGGCCTCGCCAGCGGGATCGCTCGAGACGTCCGGGATGGCACGGTCAAGAAATACCTCACCCAGCCGATCGACATGCTCGGATACCTCTTCTGGCACCGCATCGCCCACAAGCTGGTCTACTACGTCATCGCCACCGGACCCTTCGCCCTGGTCTTCTACCTCTGCCGCGACTACTTCCCCCATCCGCCGGACACCGCCACCCTGCTGGCCCTGGTGCTGGCCCTCGCGATGGGATTCCTGACCGGGTTCCTGATCGAATCCCTGATCGGGCTGATCTCGTTCTGGTTCCTGGAGGTCAGTTCTCTGCTGTTCATTTACATGATGCTCAACTACTTCCTCTCCGGACACATGATCCCGCTCGACTGGCTGGGGGGCCTCGGCGAATGGGTCGAATTCCTGCCGTTCAAGTACCTGGCCTATGTGCCCGCGGCGATCGTGCTGGGCAAAGACGGGTACGTGCTGGGCGAGGGGCTCGAGGGGCAACTGCTGATCGAAGCGATCTGGATCCTCGGGCTGCTGGCGCTCAACCGCATCGCGTTTGCACGAGGAGTGCGTCGTTACGGAGCCTTTGGCGGCTGAACCGCTGCGGGCGAGCCTAGCCGGTCAACTTCCGATTCCCTAGAATCGCCACTTCGACCCAAGGACTGACCTCCGGGTTCTCGCGAATTCGGCTTCCCAGGTGACCACCGCACTCCGCCCCGCCGCCTCACCCGTCTACAACCGGCTGTTCTGGCTGACCTACGCCGCCAACACCA
>Ga0310123_10002519_pt1 | contig 14569 bp, 14 predicted proteins | sample CB6_AW_1057_MG_FD_203505 | JGI IMG/M metagenome (GOLD analysis project Ga0310123, IMG submission 203505) | Marine microbial communities from Western Arctic Ocean, Canada - CB6_AW_1057 | ecosystem: Environmental > Aquatic > Marine > Oceanic | place: Canada: Western Arctic Ocean | collected... | reverse complement strand
GGACGGCGCCCGGCTGCGGAGGCGCCAGACACCGCCAAAGCGGCGCATGAAGGACGTGAAGCGATTCTTCATCGAACTCGATCGCCACGAACCGGAAGGCCGATTCAAGCTGGCCATATGCCTGTCGCTCCAGAGTGAGACAGGATTCGTCTGAGGTCGTATCCCTTGGCGGGGCCGAGCCGGTAAAGGTCGATTGGGCCCACGGGCATGAAGGAATCGCTAGTCGGACAAGCGGTACGTGGTGAGCCATTGCAGAAGGACGACGATCATCCAGACGTCCCGGCAGCGCTTGCCGGTCGTCAAGGCACTGCTCCAGAGCCGCCGGCAGTAGTCGCCGTCGAGGAACGGGGCAATGGCTTGCACATCGTCGATGAGCGCCTGAGACTCTTTCTTCCATGGTCCGCGAAAATAACTGGCCAGGGGAATGCTGAACCCGTGCTTCGGCCGGGCCCAGACGTCGCGCGGCAGATGGCGCTCAGCGAGCCGCTTCAGCACCCATTTCAATCCATGTCGAAGTTTGACGGCGGCATGGTACGGCAGTATGAAGTCTACCACCGGATTGCCGAGAAGCGGCACGCGGACTTCCAGTGACCGCAGCATCCCGGCACGATCGGTCTTAACCAAGCAATTATCCGAAAGATACGTCCATAGGTCCGCCCGCATCAGCGCGTCCGAGTCGATTGTGTCGGACCAACGTTCGAGGTTCTGCAGCCAGGCGCGGCGCGTGTCTGCAGCGCTAAGGCGGGGGAACCACTCCGGGCGAAAGAGGTGATCGAGAGATTTCTTCGTCGCCGGGTAACCGGAAAATTGCATGTTTTTCCAAATCAGTTTTTCCCTGCCATCAAGGCATACGGAAAAGAACGAGGCCGGCAGGAGGCCGAGCTCGACGAGTTTTCGCAAATGCCGCAGGACCGTGACTCCCGATCGATGATAAAACCGCTCGTCCTTGAGATAGCGCTCGTAACCGCCAAACAACTCATCACCGCCGTCGCCCGCAAGGGCCACCTTCACGTAGCGACGGCAGTAATATGCCATTAGCTGAGTCGGCAGATATGCCGGGTCGGCCAACGGCTGATCCAGCGACGATACGACGTTCAGCATGTCTTTCCCGGAAATCTCTTCGGCTTCGATCACATGATGCTCGGTGCCGAAACGCTCGGCCACCTGCCGGGCAATGTGTGTCTCGTCAAAACGGTCGCCGCCGTCCATGAACTTTACGGAGAAGGTCTTGACAGGATCCGACCGAACATCGGACATGTACGCGACAATCAGAGAACTGTCGACACCGCCGCTCAGGAAAGCGCCCAACGGTACGTCACTGACCATCTGACGACGAACACTCTCGCGGATCACATGATCGGCACCCGCGAGCAGTTCTGTGTCATCCTCGATTGCGGTGTGTGCCGCCGGCGAAATGTCCCAATAACGCCGGGCTTCGAACGATTTTTTTCGCCGGTCGTATAGGCAGCAGTGTGCGGGTGGGAGGACGGCGACCGCCTCCATGATACTCAGCGGATGGGGTATGTAGCAGGCAGCAAAATATTCGCGCAACGCTTTGAAGTTAATTCGTTTCGGAATTTCCGAAAAATGATGAAAAGCAGCGAGCGTGGAGGCGAATGTGAAGCCGTTATGCAGAGAGTAAAATAGCGGCTTGACCCCGAAACGATCGCGCGCCGCAAATAGCCGCTGAGCCTGAGTGTCCCAGATGGCGAAGGCGAAGATGCCGTCGAGCCGGGTCAGAACAGATTCGCCCCATTCCTGATACCCGACCAGCAGCACCTCGGTGTCGGACCGGGTGCGGAAATCTCGGCCGCGCGCCGACAGTTCTTTTCGAAGCTCGCGAAAGTTGTAGATTTCGCCATTGTAGACGATGTGATATCGGCCACAGACGCTGTGCATCGGCTGGTCGCCAGCCGCCAGATCAATGATGGCCAGCCGCTGATGGCCCAGTTGAACCTCATGGTTTTCCCAGGTTCCTGAGCCATCCGGTCCGCGATCTTTCAATGTCGCCAGCGCATCGGCGAACTGCCGCGCCGGGATCTTCGGTATGCTGCCGAGAATTCCGCACATGGGTGATCGTCTCGCAACGTGAATCAGCCTTTACACGAGGCTATGAAGATAGCATTCTTCACGCAATTGTACATGCCGGACACCGGCGGCGCGGAGATCCTTATGGATCGGTTGGTCCGCTCGCTTCAGGCACAAGGTCATTTGGTCGTCGTCATCGCGCCGCGGCGGTGGGGCAATCAGGTTCGGCTACCCTACCCGGTGGTGCGCACGCTGCGGCCATTCTCGAAACATTTTCTGCAACATACGCTGCCGCCGCTTCTGTACGCCTATGCACGCTACCGGTTCGAAATCATCCATTGCCAGAGCGAGTATTACGCCGCCTGTGTGGCCCACACGTTCAAACGACTGACGGGTGTCCCGTACGTGGTGCGGGCCCTCGGCGGGCAGTTCAATATCGTGTCGCAAAAGCCAAACCTCGCGCCACGTATGCGGCGAGCCCTGCAAGCAGCCGATGGTGCCATCGCGCAAGGCGCGTTTCTCTACCGCCAGATACTCGACTACGGTATCGAAGCGGACCGTATCACAACGATACACAACGGCGTTGACCCGGCCGAGATCCTCGTCGACGGCACTTCACCGCGGCCGCTTCCTTACCTTCTCTATCTGGGCGGTCTCCGCCATGTCAAAGGGTACGATGTCCTGCTCCGCGCCTTTGCCGAGATCGTGGACGACATCAAACCCGTACAGTTAGTGATGGCCGGCGGGAACCAGGAAAACGAACAGTTCATTAAACTGCTTCATTCGCTCGGGCTCTCAAAAGAGCAGGTCGTTTTCGTCGGAAACCTGGACCGCCGCCAGACGGCGCTTCACCTTCGCCATGCGTTACTTTATGTCTGCCCGTTTCGTCGATCGCCGTTCTCGAATGCAAACCTCGAGGCGCTGATGGCCGGGACGCCCATTGTAGCGACCGCTGTCGACGGCAATATCGAGCAGATTCGCGACGGGCAGGACGGCGCGCTGGTGCCTGTCGAGGATCCTAAGCAACTGGCACTGGCGATCAAGGGAATCTACCGGGACACGGAGTTACGTCGGCGGATGTCGATGTCGGCGACGGAACAGGCACAGTGCTTTACGTGGGATAAGATGGTCACGAAATATCTGTCACTGTATCAGACCGTCCTGCAACGGTCCGCAAGCAACGCCGATGTTCGCGCCAAGGGCTGAGCTGGCGCCGCGACACGACGGATGCCGGCAGGCCGACGCTCGATTGGTGCCCGCTGGCGCAGGCGCACCATCCATTTTCCATCAACGACTAGCCGTCAGCCACCGATGCCGATACCGATCGAAGAAGTCCTAAATCGCGCCGAACGATGCGTCGCTACATACGAAGAAATTGTGCGTAACGTGCCCTTCGAGAAGAAGGGTATCCTTTACAGCGAGATGCTGTTTCTGTATAGCTTCCTCGAGGAAGGGGCGCCGGGCCGCTTGCTCTAGTCGGGACTGTAGAGCGCGGCCAGAGCACCCTGATTCTTGGCCTGTTGTTGCCTGAATCAAAATATCAGTATCGAGTTTGATTACGATTCGCCTGACGCACCGCTTGCTGAAGCGAGACTGCGCGATTTGGCCAATGTCGAACTCCGTTTCGGTAATGCCCGAACACTGCTGCCGGAGATTGTGAAACCGCATGATGTGGTTGTCATTGACGGCCCGAAGTACTTTGGCGCGCTCAAGCTGGCGCTGCCCCTGCCACAGACCGGTCGGCCGCGATTGGTCTTTATCCACGATTGCCACATCAGTTCGCCGATCCGGGGTTTCATCGAGCAGGAGTACCCGTCTGCGGTGGTCAGCGATCACCCGAAATTCACCGAGTGCTACCGTTACCTGGACGAGCGCTGTGCGGACGCCGTGGACGGCGCCCTGACCGGTGGCATCTGGCGACCCTACGAATTCCTTGGTAAGCCGCATTCGAGCTATGGCCCGACGTTTGCCTACCTGACCCCGATCGACGATTATCCATACAAGGCAAAAATATCCAAGCTGTCGCTGGAGAAGTTTCGCGACAGGGTTGTCCGATCTGTATGCAAACGCTTTCTGGGTGGTGTCAGAGATTAGTGAAGCTTCGCCCCATAGGTTTTCGGCGGAGTTTTGGCGATTAATCTTATCGGAATCCGTCGTCACAATTCGTCCTGGTCCTCGAAACCGTCGCGCAATCGAGGACGAAGGGAAAGAACGAACAACGGTGGGTCAAACAGGCGGAGAGTATGAAACTTAAAACTGCCGAAAATCCGGACAAAACTTTGGGGTCGTCGCAATAGCGTCCTGCCCACGCCGGTCGCCCTGCGGACCGGCCGCCGCCGCTGCAACAGTCCGACCGAAACTGCTATTCCCCGCCGGTGTCGTCACCGTCGACGAGCGTTGATTCCGAACCTGCTGCTGCCGGCGCCCAATGAAAATACGATGCGATCGCCTGCGCCAGAAATTCATGCCCGGCCGGTGTCAAATGGCCGATGCCGCCAAAGTATAGTTTTCGTATCTCCTCGATCGGCATGTTCCGTTCCATCATAAGGTCGGCCAAAGATACGAAGGGGATCTGGTGGTCGGCGGAAAATTCCTTCAGCCGTTCGTCGGGATACCGCAGATCGTAGTCGCCCAACTGCATGCTCCAGCCGACAGACGGATTGTTTTCATAGAACGGCGGCGGTAAAACAGGGATGGAAACGAGCCGGAAAGCGATGCTGTTGGCAGTGGCGAAGCGATGGCATTCATCCAACAAAGCCAGGCCGACGTCATAGGCGGCCATCGCCTCCTCCGACAGCGGTAGTTTGAAGATGAAACCATCCAGGCCCATATCAGCAAACTCGGCGCCGAGGCCATTCCCGCCGCGACGGCGACGGCGCGAATCGCTCCGGTCGATTCCTAATACGCGTTTGATTGCCCGTCGCGTGACCCGGAGCACATGTGGCGAGAGATAATGACTACGCAGGATGAGCGGCAACAACGCAATCGGATGACGGTGATTGTATTCCAGACGGCCGACAAACGCCTTCACGGCCGGCGCACTGTCGGGATGCAGTCGAAGGGCACCGCCCGAATCCAGTTCGTAATAGATATAGCGCGACGGATCACGGCCTTGCCGCGCCAGCACGAGGTTGCGAAAGTCGTTGCCGACGAAAAGAACGATGACGGCCGCCTACGGATGAAACATTCTGTGGGCATACTTGAACAGCTCGAGATAGTAGGCGGGACCGATATTCGACAGCCCGATCGCGAGCACGGCCAGCGCCGCCTCCGGCGACGAAGCTTCGGCCAGCCGCGCTTCGAGTTTCGGACCCGTGGTTTCCTCATGCCGACACCTAGACCGCCTCCACAAAACTGTCGCCAATCAAAGCAATCTGCTGACCGTTCGAACTGTCCGTGAACGGCGGAGCGTGCCAACCAAACCGATTCATCATATCGTTGGCAAAGCCTTCCCGCGTATAATAAACGCGACCGCAAGGAACGTGCCGGTATGTGTGAACCTCCGGGATCGCACCCGCGAATCCGGCCAATTGCAGAAGCAACTCGCAGCTCAAAAGAAGATAGATCAGGTACAAGAATCTCTTTTTCCAAGGGACGGTGCCTCTGATCAACAGGACGATGGAAACCAGACCAATGCCGAGAAGGGCAGCCGCTACACCCGTATCTTTCCGGTGCAATCCGGTGGATACAATGTAGTGCGCGTACAGCAACGCCAGGATCACAAAGGCACCGGCGATCATCGTCAGCATCAGGTTGTAAGCCGCGTTCCGGCATACCCGCTGCAATACGTTTCATATTTCGTCGTCCTCCCGAAAGGAGCCGCTTCGCGTGTCAACGCGGAACGGTGCGGACTTGGCGGACAAAGGCGTCCGCAAATGCCGACCGGATCGCCTTAATTCGCACCCGGGTTGAATGCATACACGAGAATGCCGGCGTCTTCCCACTGGTCCGTCATCATTGAGATTTGCGGACCGTCGGGATCGAAGCCGGAGAACGCTTGCAGAAAATCGGCGTCGACTATTATCAGATCGACTTTGCGGAATCGACAAAGATTCACCACCTGCTGGTGTTGCGCCCCGCGATACATCCCGATCAGCGGCTCGTAATCGCCATTTGCCCAATAGACAATCTGCGGACGATCCGTGAGAATGACGGGCTGCCGGCCATCGTGATATCCCCACGGCAATAAACTGGACTGCTGCCGGTTATCGGCATTGGTATCAAGTCGGTCCCGATTGTCGCGAATCCAGGTACCGATATCCATTTCAACCCGATCGGCACCGCGCAAAGTTTCGCGCACGCTGCTCATGCCAGCCCAGATGGAGAGAGCGAAAGCCAAACCGACGGCGACCACCCCAAGGGTTCGCGCCCTGCGTACCAGCACTGCCGGAAGACGCAACCGTGACCTGGTCAATCCTGTTGAAAACGCAATGATTACCCACGGAAAATAAAACGGTATTGCCGGCACAATCAAACGTTTCTCAATGTTCGGCAACAGGACCCAATGCGAAAGCAGGTGATAGGCGAGGATGATGCCGTTGAGAGTGTCGAATAATTTCCACTGCCGACGAAGGATTAACGCGACGATGCCGACGAGGGCGAAGACGGCATAACGAAGATAGACGCCTTTGAGCATTTCCTTCAGTTTGTAGGGAACCGACCCGACGGCGGGATCCTGAAATTGAGAGAGCCAATCGCCGGGCATCGCGTCTTGCGTCTCCGCGTCCGGTTCAACCGCCGCATCGTCTCGGCAGAGCCCATATGCCAGCGCCTGTCGACGATGAGCTCTGACTGCATCGGCACACGGGTCCTGCTCAATAACGGAAATCGGCAGGATCCTGCGAAGGACCGGTATCTGCTTCGAACTTAGCAACGGATAACCTGTGACCTGATATTGATAGTAGATCCAGGGACTGCTCATAATTGCGAAGATCCCGAGCACAAACCCGGCGCGTGCCGCTCCCAAAGAAAACTGGCGCCTCGAGAAATTGTCGGCAGTCGACGTTGTCAGCCATTCGCGCGAGACTATCAGAGCCATCAATAGTGGCAGATAGACCACGCCCTCGTTGCGCGCCAGGGCGAGGCATGTGCCGCCCAGTGCTGCTTGAACCAGATACTGCCAGCGTGCCCGTATGACGAAGCGGAGTGCCCCTTCGAAAGCAAGAAGAAGAAAAAACATCTTCCCGGCATCGAGTTGCCCGGCCATGCCGTATCGCAACAACCTCGAGCAGGCGACGTAGAGCAAAGGACACCATTGGGCCTGTTGCGGAGACAATCGCAACCGGGCCAGCCGGTAAACCCAGACCGTGGCACCGATGAAGAAAATACAGGAAACCGTCTTCATGGCCGTCCATGGGTCGATGCCCGACTTGCCGAGCAGACCGGCAAGCGTCGGCATCAATGGCGGCATCGAATGAAAATAGGCTCGTGCATAGTTGCCGGCGGCGATTTCGCGAGCCATGCGCGTGTAAAAGCCAGCCGTGTCATCACCGATGTGATCGTTGAATAGGATATTGGCAACGGAACAGCAGAGAGCGATCAGGAGCGACAGCGTCAGGAGCTGACGCGAACGCGCATAGCGAACGACTTTTGCGGCAAGCGCATTCATAGGATACGGCAATCGGATGGCTTTGCGGCCGGCGGGGAAATCCCGCGATTAGAGACGCCGGCAAGGGCGTTGGACGATGAAAGTCGGGGATTCTACTGCGGTGCGGCGTGAAGGGGCGTCGTGCGGCCATCGACACCGCGCAGCCGACAATCCGAGACATGTCGGGCGATGAGGTCGCGACAAACCTGTTCGCCGGCCGAGTTGGTGAGGACCGAGGTCAGCTCCGACAGGATCTGCCGGCCCTTGTCGGCCTCGATCGCATTGTTCCTGACCACAAGGATCCGGTCATAGGGAGTGCGGATCACATTTTCCCGGTCCGCCAGCAATTCCTCATATTCCTTCTCGCCGGGGCGGAGCCCAACGAAGGAAATCTGTATGTCATCATCCGGGACCAGGCCGGACAGTTCGACCATTCGCCGGGCGAGATCGACCACACGCACGGGCTCGCCCATATCGAGAACCATGATATCACGATCGTTCCCGATCGCGCCGGCCTGGAGAACAAGATCGGCCGCTTCCGATATGGTCATAAAATAGCGTGTCGCATCCGGCGTGGTGACGGTGATGGGGCCGCCACTGGCGATTTGTTCACGAAACAACGGGACAACGGACCCGCTGCTGCCGAGAACATTACCGAAGCGCACGACAACAAACTCGGTCTCGGTTCGCGGCCGTGACAAAATGACCTGCTCGGCCATCAGCTTGCTTGCCCCCATGACATTGGCGGGCCGTACGGCCTTGTCGGTCGACACCATGACCATACGTTTAACGCCGTACCGGCAGCAGGTATCGGCCAACCTGCCGGTACCGATGACGTTGTTGAGCAGGGCCGCTTTGACATTGACTTCCATCATCGGGACGTGTTTGTAAGCAGCCGCATGGTAAACAACGTCGACGGAGTGATCACCCAACAGGCGGTCGAGATCGTGAAGATCCTGGACATTGCCGATGATCGGAATCATGTCGAGGTCGGGGTGGCTGCCGGCCAATTTCCGTTCGATCTCATACAGGTTGTACTCACTCAGTTCCAGTATCAATAGCCGGGCGGGCGTATGGCAGGCAATCTGCCGGCACAGTTCGCTACCGATGCTACCGCCGCCGCCGGTCACCAGAATAGTCCGGCCCTCGATCTGCTTTTTCACTTCACTGCGATCAAAAGTCGATGGTGTTCGCCCGAGCAGATCTTCGATTTCCACTTCTTTGAGGAGTTTGACGGTAACCGCGCCATCGAGGAGGTCGTCAAGTAACGGGATCGTTTTCAGCACCGGGTGAATCGCGGCCCGTTCGCAGAGGGCCATTATCCCGCGAAGCGTGGCCGGCCCGGCATGAGGCAGGACAATGATGATCTCATCCGGGTTGGACTCGGCAAGCATTCTGGCCGTATCAGGACCGTCCTGCGAACCCCACACCGGTATGCCCTTGAGGATTCTTCCGGGTATCGCATTCGGGCTGATAATTCCCAGAAAGCGTCGCCCGGTCCCCGTCGCTTTGAGTGCCGAAACGATGGTGTCGACGTTGTCAATGCTACCGAACAGCACGGTTCGCGCGCCATTCGGATCGACGTTCCGAATGGCGATCTCGCGGACGGCACGGGAGCCGACACGGATGACGGTGATGGCCATGAAGCACAGCAGGCAATCCATGATCAAGCAGGACCGTGGGAAGTAAAGAAAGACGGGCCAGAATGGCAACAGCACCAGTGACAGGGCCAGAGTCGCACAAATATTCCCCAGCAAGATCCGTTTAATATCGGGGAGATCGGTGTATCGCCATATTCCCGAGTAAAGTCCGACCAGGGCAAAGACGGCATTCTTTACGATCAGCGCGCCAAGTGCGGTGCGTAAAAGCGAAACCTGATATTGCCGGGGTACGACGAAGTCGAATCGCAACCACAACGCCACTTGCAGCGACATGATGATGACGACGGAATGAAAGGCCACCAGCAGGCCGCGCCGGACCCAACCGTTGGCTAGGACGTGGTGGTCCCGCAGCGTGTCCAGCCTTCGAATAATAAAATGATACAGGTTACCGTTTTTCTGGTCCATTTGACTTTGCATCGATCAACGTCGAGCGGCCCTCAGAATCTTCAATGTAATGTCGGCGATACTATCGATTTCATGCTCGGTAAGGTTTGGATGAACTTGAAACATGAGCGTCGTTTCTCCCAGATCCCGCGCCACCGGCAGCGGCGCCGCCGGCCGCAGGTCACGGGTAATACCATCGGGATAACGGACGTGGGCGAATATCGGCTCCCGATACACTTCCGGACATGCTCCGGTACCAACGTCGAGCCCATGCCGATTCAGTTCATTCCAGAGCCGGTTCCGGTTCCAGCCCGTCCGTAACGCATGTGGACGGACGAAGGTGTAAAAGCGATAATAGCTATGGTAAACATGTGGCGGCACCGGCGGCAGGCGGAGAACCCGACAGTCCTGAAATTCCTGACGGAGGCGGTCGGCATGCCGGCGGCGGGCGCCAACCGAGTCATCCAGTTTCGCCAGATAATGTCGGCCGAGCGCAGCCTGCATCTCGGTCATGCGCCAGTTCGTTCCGACGCGGGTGGTGAGCCAGCGGTATCCCGCTGAGAAGTCACTCTCCGACAGGGCCATGTCATAGTCGCGGCCGTGGTCTTTGAAGCTCCACGCTCGTTCCGCCGTGTCCTGCGTTTGGGCGATCAGCATTCCCCCTTCCCCGCCAGTGCTGATGATCTTGTCCTGGCAAAAAGAAAAAGCCGAGGCATCCCCGATACTTCCCACCGGGGCATCGTGTATGCGCGCACCATGAGCCTGCGCACAGTCCTCGATGAGACGGAGCCCGTGACTGTCACAAAAGGTTCGCAAGTCGTGTAATGGACAAGGCCACCCGGCAAGATGAACGGCAATCACCGCCTTGGTCCGCGGGCTCAATGCCAATGCCGCGGTCTCGACCGTCAGGGTTTGTGAATCCGCGTCCACATCGGCAAAGACCGGAACCGCACCGCGCATGATAACGGCGGTTGCTGTTGCAACAAATGTTCGGCACGGAACGATCACCTCATCGCCGGCGCCGATATCGAGCGCCTCTAGCGCCAGTTCCAGGGCGACGGTCCCATTGGCAACAGCCACCGCATGCGGGCAGCCGACATAGCGTGCGTACTCGACCTCGAAGCGAGAAACATGGTCGCCCGTCCATTGATTGACACGGCCGGAGCGAAGGACCTCGGCCACGATTTGTATGGCTTCCTCATCGAAGCAAGGCCAGGGACTCAGGTGCATGGTTTGCGCATCCGTAGACGAGGTCACAGCCACAATGATTACCTTTGGATCGGATCGATCCGTGCCCTGTTACTGTTTATCCCGGGGCAATGAGCTCACTACCCGTGCGGGAACGCCGTAGGCCAGGCTGTCCGGCGGAATGTCACAGGTTACGAGGCTCATAGCACCCACCACTGAGTTCTCGCCGACGGTCACGCCCGGCAGAATAACAGTATGACTGCCAATACGGCAGTTCTTCTTCAGCCTGACGCGGCCGGCCTTGTCATCAATGGTTGAAACCGAATAGACCGAACAGTGGGAACCGATCTGCACGTCCTCTTCTAGAATGACACCGTGCTTCGCATTGATGTAGGTAAAAGCGCCAATGTCGGTCCGACGTCCCAGAACGAAACCATCAGTACATTGCACGATCCAGTTGTACTTCGTCGGTTTTCCATCTTCTATCTTCGGCGGCTCCCAATGGGCAAATCTGTCACTCATGATTACAATCTCGCGGATTTCCGGAGAATCGGGGCATGGTCGCATGGTCAACCGCAGATACATGACGGGAGTTGACAACGATCAGTAGGGTTTTCAAGAGTATCAGCGCATCCAGACGCAAGCTCCAGTGGTCTACGTACCAGAGATCGAGTTCGAATCGATCGTCCCACTTTGTGACATTACGCCCGTTTACCTGAGCCCAACCGGTCATTCCGGGCTTAACGCAATGCCGGCGCATCTGTTCCGGCGAATAAATCGGCAGATACTCCATTAGCAAGGGGCGTGGGCCGACGAAGCTCATGTCGCCCTTCAACACATTGAACAACTGCGGCAACTCATCCATACTGGTCGCCCGCAAAAAACGTCCGAAACGGGTGAGGCGCTGCGCATCCGGTAGCCGATCGCCGTCCGCTCCGCAGGCGTCGGTCATGGTACGGAATTTGTAGATGACAAACGGACGTCCTGCAAGACCGGGTCGCTGTTGGCGGTAGAGAATGGGCCGTCCGAGACTGGTGCGCACGGCCACCGAAACGATCATCATGACCGGCAGCGCCGGCAGCAGACACAGACCCGCCAGACCCCGGTCAAGGGCCTTCTTACAAAATCGGCTGAATCGCTTTCCCTTTTCGGTCATGACCGCACGGCTCTGTTGCCTTGCAGAATTCGGTAGCGATGTTCCAGTATCTTTCGCCAGTGGGCCCGCTGCTCGAATTCCTGTTCCACACGGCGCCGACCGGCGCAGCCGAGACGGCGCCGGCGTTCCGGGTCGTCCGTCAACGCCAGGATTGTCGCGGCCAGAGCGGCCGGATCGCGCACCGCAACCAGAATGCCGGAAACGCCATCCATTACCGATTCACGCGGCCCCATGACATCCGTCGATATGACCGGCAACTCCATGGCAGCAGCCTCCAGATTAACGACGCCGAACCCTTCCCGCCACGACGGCAGGGTAAAGATATCCATCGCGGCCATGTACCGCTCGACATCCTGGCGGAAACCGGTTGTAACGACAGCCGAATGCTGCTCGATCAGCCGTTGCACATCGGCGTCCAGACTGTCGACGTTACGCATTTCCCGCGGGCCGACAAGCAGGAGCCGCAAAAGCGGGCGGTCATTATAGGCGGCGGCGAAGCCCCTGACGAGTTCATTGATGCCTTTCTCACGCCCCAGGCGAGCGACGGTACCGACGACCACATGAGATTCCTCGAGGTTAAATGAAGCACGGATCTCATGCCGCGCCGCGGCCAGTTTGCACCGGTCAAAGCGCCCTAAATCGATTCCGTTGGCGCTACCGTTTCCGACGACCTCAATCTTGCCAGCCGGACACAGGCGCTCCCGGATGGCAAACGTCCGGGTCTCATTTCCGTCCGGCGCGATGTGAGTACTCAGGCGGCAGATTATTCGCTCGAACAGCTTAAAAAAACTTCGTTTCCATCCGGTCCGTCCCGTGTAATACAAGCCCCACATCAGATACAGACGAACCGGCACCCTTGACAATAGCGAAGCAATTGAACACAACAACGCCGCTTTCGGCGTGTTGTACTGCACCAGGTCGAATCGGTTTTTGCGAAAGAATCGGATGAGCCGGCACAACGCCTGGAGATCCCGCCACGGCGTAAGGCTCCGAGTCATGGTAACCGGCAGATATCGAACCTGTTCCGGGAGCTCGTCGGCGAATCGCTCATCCGGGCTGGTTACAATGCCCAGCTCGAATCCGGATTCGAGGAGATACTCGATCTGCGGCCCATAGAACGCTCGAATCGAAACCGGTATCGTCGAACAGATGCAGAGTTTCGCACACATGGGATGTATGGAATACGCACACGATTAAGGAAAGCGGTATCGGAGAGCTGGTGCCCTGTCCGAAGGCCTTCAGATTAATATGGCTTCCCTGGAGCTGGGATCCAGTGACGCGGCGAACATTGCCGGATGGTAAAATTTGAAATTTTTTCGCACAGCCATCCCACAGCATTTCACCCCCCCCTCGTGAACTCGATCGTTCCGCCTGAGGCGGGAAACGCCGTCGAAGTTCTTCATCGTGAACCCTGTCGTCAACTCCGTATTTTTGCCGTTGTTAGGGCTCGGACATCCTTACCTGAAGACGACATTACGCGTCCCAGGCGGTGCGAGGCGGCCACTGCCGCTGCCCCCACGACAGAAAAGTGCCTCGGATTTGCTGTTCTGCAAGACATCCGCTGTGCTGAGCCAGGTCATTGGTGGATTTGAGAAGGGACTTGTTGCGGTGTTGTCGACCGGATAATGTAAAGAAATTCCTGATGGCACGACAGCAGGGAACTGATTGACCATGATGTTTCACGACAGAACAGTATTGCGGAGCAGTTGCCGATCGAAAACATCGAGGCCGGCCTTGGCGATACCGCCGCCGCACTGCAGGATGATCCCGTCCTCGGCGCCAAAGGCATGATGACAACGGACACCTACCCAAAGGCATTTTCTCTCGGTGTCGGTGACGCTGTGATCACGATTGTGGGAATAGGGGTCCAGTGTGATCGCGCCGAACATGGCGACCATGCTGGTTTACTTTTTTATCGATGCCGCGTGGGCCGCGGCCATACTCGACCCCATGCTGAGGCGTGCCGTCGACGTGTCGTTCAACATGCTCTCGGTCGACACAGACACCAGCACCTCCGACACCTGTGCCATCATGGCAAACGGCCAGGCGGCGCCGGTCGATACAGCGGCATTCGCGGCGCCGTTGACAGCCGGCTGTGTCCACATGACGGAGATGCTGACACGCGACGGCGAGGGCGCGACGAAACTGCTGCGGGCGACAGTAGACGGGGCCATGACGGCAGACGAGGCGAGAGAATCGGCCCGGTCGCTGATCAACCCACCGCTCATTAAGACCATGGCCTATGGCAGTGACCTGCCCCCGGCTACGTCGAGGAGAACGCGGCGTACTACTCGTCATAACACGGATGACTGACACCCCCGAGCCAGTTCAGGCGAGTATTCGGAAAAACATCACGGCAAATGTCGTCGGCAGCGGATGGCCGGCGCTGCTGGCGTTAGCGTTCATTCCGCTCTACATCAAGCTCATCGGCATAGAAGCCTATGGGTTGGTCGGCTTCTCGACGGTGTTCATCTCCCTGATGTCGCGACTTGACTTTGGGCTCAGTACGGCCCTTGGCCGCGAGCTTGTACGCTATTCGGCGCAGGGGGGGGGGCGCGACGCTGA
>Ga0310123_10002518_pt1 | contig 14570 bp, 14 predicted proteins | sample CB6_AW_1057_MG_FD_203505 | JGI IMG/M metagenome (GOLD analysis project Ga0310123, IMG submission 203505) | Marine microbial communities from Western Arctic Ocean, Canada - CB6_AW_1057 | ecosystem: Environmental > Aquatic > Marine > Oceanic | place: Canada: Western Arctic Ocean | collected... | reverse complement strand
GCAGGCACCGGTCATAATGTCACGATGGGCTTGTATGTATTTGGCGGGTGTCCCGATATCAATCCAGTAGCCGCGGTCAACATAGGCGATGAACGTCTCGCCACGTTCCACCAGCGACGGGAAGTACTTCCGCTCGATTGACCAGTTCGTGTCGGCTGGGATCCGGTCGAACGTCTCGGTCTCCAGAACATAGATGCCAGCATTGATCGTGTTGCAGGTGATCTCACTGGCGCTTGGTTTCTCGAGAAATCGCCGCACATCGCCGGCCTCGCTCGTCTCGACCAGACCATAGGCCGACGGGTTCTCAACCGGGGTCAGCACGATTGTCGCTCGAGCACCACGACGCCGATGGAGATCGAGGACGGCCGGTAGATCGGTGTCGGTGAGGACATCCCCATTGAAGACGACGACAGTGCCGTCGATGCCGTTCGACGCATATTTGACGGCGCCGCCAGTGCCGAGTGGCGTCGGTTCGACGACGTATCGGATATGGAGACCAATATCGGACCCGTCGCCCACGACCCGCTCGATCGCTTCGGGCTGGTAGTTGAGGCTGAGAATCACCTCGTCGATCTCACGCAGCTGCTTGAGGAGCTCAATCTGGTGATACAGAAACGGGCGATCGAAGATCGGAACAACCGGTTTCGGTGTATTCAGGGTAAGCGGCCGGAGACGCGTGCCAAGGCCTCCGGCCAGGAGGACCGCCTTCATTTCGATAGATCATAGCCTACGTCCTGCGGCCGTCGGTGGACCTGCTCGCGAGTTGGCGGGTTAGAATGGGAATGGTGAACGTGTCGCAGGCGTGACGGTGTGCATGATGAATTTGCCGAATGTACTGACCCTGGTGCGTATCTTTCTCGTACCACTGCTTGTAGTGGTTTTGTTGACGAGATTCGAGGCGGAGCTGATCTTCGGTGTTCACAAAGAGGTCCTCGGCGCGGCGATCTTCGGGCTGGCGGCGTTCACAGACTGGTTGGACGGGTATCTGGCTCGTCAGCGGCGCCAGGTGACGTCGCTGGGCCAGATGATGGATCCGCTGGCCGACAAACTTCTGGTCACGGCGGCATTGGTGTCGCTAGTCTGGATGGAGCTGGCGGCCGCTTGGATGGTCTGGGTGATCCTCGGCCGAGAACTCGCGATCACCGTCTTCCGCAGTATGGCGCATGCCCGCAGAGTGAGCATTCCAGCCTCAGCTTTGGGTAAGGTCAAGATGGTGATGCAGATCGTTGCCATCCTGCTTCTAATGCTGGGCAACCAGGTGCAGCTGTTCTATGTTCTTGGGACAGTGGCTCTCTGGGGCGTTCTGATCGTGGCGTTGGTCTCGGCTGCCGACTACTACCGGCGTTACAACCGGGTGCTGTCAGACCCGAAGGTTGCGGATTTCGAACAGGCCAGACGGCAAAGCACGCAGTCGTCAAGACGCGTCGGCTGACACGCGCGAGGTGCCCGCGGGATTTCGGTGGGTTCGCCCCCTCGGGATCGGGCTGCTCCTGGCAGCCCGGCTTGAAAGACTTGAAAGAAATGGTGCGGCGGCTGGTGAAGAGGAGACTACCCGGAGGCAGGAGATGTCGCGGCGCCGGAGTCGTCGTCGTTGCCCGCCTCGTCTTCGTCGGGAGACGCGGCAGCTTCGGTCTCCAACCGAGTTTCGATATCGGCTACCGCCGCAGTGGCGTCCTCGATGAACTCTGTGTCCTGAAATTCCTCGAGCAGGGATTGAAACATCGGCAACGCCTCTGCCAGCTGACCGCTGTTGTAGAACGCGTCGCCCAGATAGAAATAGACCAACTCCCGACCATTGAACTCGGGGTTGGTTTCGAGAACCTGTCCCAGGCGCTCAATCGCACCTGGCCACCATTTGTTTCGGTGGTAGTACCGCCCGACGACAAACTCCGACTCCGACAGACGATTCTCCGCTTCCCTGAGATAGCTTCGCACTTCGCCGGTGAGCTCGCTGTTCGGGTATTGCTCGAGAAAGAGCTCGAACTCTCGAATCGCCGACTGAGTCCACGATTGATCCCGCTCCGGTGGCCGCATCTGGTGATGATGGACCATGGCGAGTTTAAACTGCGCGTAGGCGGCGCGAGGATGGGTCGGGTAGAGGCGGAGGAAGTCCTGATATTCGGCGAGCGCAGAAACGTAACTGACGGCGCCCCCTTGCCCCTCGAAGCTGTCGGCGATACCGAGCCGAGCTTCGGCCCGAAGCCCACTCTGCGGGTAGTTGTCTCTGACGCGAAGAAAGTAGTCGCGCGCGTCCAGCCACTTCTCGTCCGCGATGGCAGTCACTCCGCGCTCGAACAAGACCTGGTCGCCGCCCAGCGTCGCGGGGGTGATCTCTGGTTCGGATGAGCCGCAGGCTGCGACGATGGTGGCCACGGCGATCACGGCCATCCACGAGAGACGGCTTGTGCCGATCGAGAGGTGTCGTTGGCGTGAGACGGTCATGATGTCAGTACCGGTATGGTAGATATCCATTCGTACTCTGCGCGTATTCCATCCTTCAGCCCCATGGCCGGAACAAAACCAAGGTCCTGTCTCGCCAGTGTCGTATCGGCATACGTGTCGCGCATATCACCCTGCTGCATCGGTTCGCGGACGATGGTGGGAACCTTTCCGGTGACTGTTCCCATTAGCTCGAGAACATGATTTATCGACACTCGAGAGCCGCCACCAATGTTATAGACGCACCCGGCGACGCCACGGTCGGCCGCCGCGGTGGTGGCAGTCACCGCATCGTCGACGAACGTGAAATCTCGGGTCTGTTCGCCATCGCCATACAGTGAAATCGGCTCGCCCACCTGTATGGCACGCAAGAATCGGTGAAAGGCCATGTCGGGGCGCTGACGGGGGCCGTACACCGTGAAGTAGCGAAGTGAGACGGACGGCACGCCGTAGTTGGTGAAGTACAGGTGACACAAGTGCTCCGCGGCTAACTTCGTTACCCCGTATGGGGACACCGGTTGCGGTCTGGCATCTTCGCGCATCGGGATGGTGATGCCGTCGCCATAGACCGATGAACTCGATGCATAAACGACACGCTTGAGGTCTCGTCCGACACACGCCTCGAGGAGCACCTGAGTGGCATCCATATTACAGGTCGTGTAGATCCCGAAATCTGCTCCCCAACTCCGACGGACCCCCGCTTGAGCAGCCAGATGAAAAACGTGGGTCACGCCGGTCAGTAGCTCGGTCCAGTTGGCCGTCGCGATCTCGGCCTCGACAAAACGACACCGAGGGTGATCACGGAACCGATTCACGTTGGCCTCTTTGAGGGCCCGCGCGTAGTAGTCGGTAAAGCAATCGACAGCCGTCACGTCGGCACCGGCGTCGAGCAGACGGGTGACAAGGGTTGACCCGATAAAGCCGGCAGCACCGGTGACGACCGCGTTCACTTCAAGAGTTCCTGAATCTCGTCGGGGAGTCGGTTTGGCTGGCCGGCGGCATTGACCGCCGCATGCACGGTCCGACCGGCTGCCAGTGGCGTGCCATCCGCTCGTCGCGAGACCTCATATCGAAACTGTACTCGAACCGGCGACACCAGTGACCCGGTGGTGGCTATTACCAGATCGTCGTTGTATCCGGCTGGATCGCGAAAGGTGCAATGGGCCTCGATCACCGGAAGAAGCATTCCGTCGCCCTCCAGATCGCGATAGTTACGTCCCAGCGACCGCAGGAACTCGTATCGTCCCACTTCGAACCAGACGAAATAATTCGCATAATACGCCACGCCCATCTGGTCGGTTTCCGAGTACCGAACTCTAACGTGGGAGGAGTGCGCCGCCACCGCCCTGGCTACCGTGACTCGCGCAGACCCATCGGAGCACCGGCAAGTGCTGCCTGTCGTAAGGCCTGCGTCGCTTCCGCAGGGTCGTCGGCCCCGTAAATGGCAGAGCCCGCGACGAGGATCTCGGCTCCGGCAGCCACCACGTCGCCGGCGTTTCCTGGTTGAATGCCACCGTCAATCTCGACCGGAGCGTCGTTGTGTACCTCGTCGAGGATCGTTCGCACCACTCTGACCTTCCTGGCGCTTTCCGGGATATAGGTCTGTCCGGAGAACCCAGGGTTTACTGACATAACCAGCACGAAATCGACCAGCCGTGCCACCGGTGCCACAACCGTGGCCGGCGTCGAAGGATTCAAAACGGCTCCGGCCTGCACACCGAGCGCCTTAATCGCTTCCAGCGTGCGGTGAAGATGTGGTGAAATTTCTACGTGGACCGACAGCATCGCCGCACCCGCGTCGGCGAATGCTTCGATGTGGCGTTCTGGTTCGACAATCATGAGGTGGATATCGAGCGGGACCGTGGCAACCCGGTGCAGCGCGCGAGCCACGGGAACTCCAATCGTGATATTGGGAACGAACCGTCCGTCCATGACATCGACGTGAATGAGGTCCGCGCCACCTTGTTCAACTCGAGCGACATCCTCGGCGAGGCGCCCGAAATCAGCCGACAGGATCGACGGGGCAATTCGCAGGGTCATCGGCTCACCTCCAGGGAGATCGATTCACCCGGCGCGATCTGGAACCCGGCTTCTGGAGACTGACGAAGGACGATACCAGGTGGAACACCCTGATACGGGTGGTCACCCACGACCGTGATGCGGAATCCGCGGGTCCGAAGTACGTCGGCTGCGGCGGCGCTCTCGGTCCCGATCAGGTCTGGCATCACGAACGTGCGACCACGCTCTCCTCGATTGACAAGGAGTGAGATTCGCTGGCCATTTCCGTTGGGCTGCCGCTGCTGGGCGACCACCGCATCGATCGGATATCGATCCGACCTGATTTCGGAGACTTCGTGCAGAGAGAATGCGTTTTCTTCAAGACTGCGTCGAGCCGCCGGCTCTGAAGCGCCGATCAGCCCAGGGATCGAGCTTGGTGTCGGTCCAGAACTCAGCCAAGTCTTGACGCTACGCTGGCTCCGGGTGGTTACGCCAGGGCTCGGTTCCTGTTCGGCGATCCGGCCAAGCGTGATTGTCTCGTGAACTCGCCGCACCGGGTCGATTCGCAGGTCGAGCTCAGCATCGGCCAACATGGCCTCAGCTTCGTCGGGAGTTAGGCCTCTCAGGCTCGGAACTGAAACCTCGCGGCTTTTCAGAGCCAGCTGGAGCGATAACATCCCAAACAACCCATATGTAGCTCCGAGTGCACCGAGGAGCGCAACCAGCTTACCGACGCCAAAGACCCACTTCTTCAGTGGTGTTCTTGCGGGCATCCAGTCTATAAGTGTAGTGCAGGTGCCCGATGTGTACAAGCTTCACGGTATCTGACGTCGGAGCGTCGCGACGAAAAACGCCTCCAGATGGTCGCGGTGAGGGAGCGTCTGAAAAAAACCGTCCTGATCAATCAGTGGCGCGAGATGAGCGACTGATGGACGCTCGACTGCGAACGTCGAGTGCGTCTCCAGGAAGCGGTTAACGACGACCTGGTTTTCTTCGGGTTCACTGGAGCACGTGGCGTAGACCAGCCTGCCTCCCGATTGGACGGCGGTTGCCGCGCCGGCCAGGAGTGCCGATTGCGTGGCTGCCAGTTTGGGGAGGTGGTCGGCCGTTCGCTTCCATCGGATGTCGGGGTCGCGTCTTAGCGTACCTAGGCCAGAGCACGGCGCGTCGAGTACGACCCACTGATACACCGGGCCGAACGGCGGAAACCGCGCGTCGAGACGCACGACTCGGGTGCATCTGGTTCCGGCCTGTGCGAGGGTTCGCGAGAGCAGCGCCGTGCGACCCGGACGGACATCGGCCGAGACGAGGAGGCCTCGGTCGGACATCGAACCGGCGATGATCAGTGACTTTCCACCAGGGGACGCGCAGGCATCCAGCACATGGTCGCCAGGCTGGGCCGTTACCAGCTCTGCGACCAGCTGCGCCGCCTCGTCCTGAAGCCAGAACAAACGGCCATTAGCCAGCGCCGAATTCAGCGGGTTCCCTCTGGTCACGACCAGTGCCTCTGTGGCCCACATGCCAGGTCTGGTTTCGATGCCGCCACGCGCGAGCTGCTCAGCCAGCTGCTCGCACGAACTGACCAAAGTGTTGACTCGCAAGGTGATAGGGGCCGGCGTGTTGTTGAAACACGTCCATTTAGTGGCGGCCTTGGTGCCGTATCGGTCGTGCCAGCGCTCGACCAGCCATCTGGGGTGCGACTGCGTAACGCTCAAGTAATCGAGGATCTGCCGCCGACGAGTGGCGCGGTCATCCAGGGCGGCCGCAGTCGGGAGAGTCGGAAGATGGGAGCCCAGATCTTTAGTGGCGATCGCACGTAGTACTGCGTTCACATACGGTGCCGCACTCGTCTTCCTGAGATCGCGGGCCAGTCCGACGGCGTCGTGGACGACAGCGTGGTCGGGCACCCGCTTCAGATGAAGAAGCTGATAGGCGGACAGCCGAAGAAGGTCGAGAATACTGGGGTCGATTCGGGTCAGTGGCCGTGATGAGGCTTGCTCGATGATGAAGTCGAGGTTGGCTCTCCATCGCAGCGTGCCGACCACAATCTCTGTTGCAAGGGCACGGTCACGTGGGTCAGGGAGTGTTTGACGCACCCGCGCCTGGGCGTGCGGTAGATCGGCCCGTGCAGTGTGGATGTCACGAAGTACGCTTAGGGCGGCGCGGCGTGCGGGTGCCGTCATGAGGACGTGGGGCGAAAGATCGCGCCGGGCGCGAGTCGATGCCCGGCCAGAAAGGGACGGGTCGCCAGGGGACGTCTGGCCTCTGGCTGGAGCTCAAGGAGTGCCAGGGCAGTTTGCTGCCCGGCCGCGACGATCAGGCGGTCTTTTGCCGCCTCAAGTATCTGACCGACGACGGGTGGCGCATTGCCTGAATTCGGAGCCTGGTCCTCGACCACCCGGGTGAGAAGTAGAAGATAGCGCACGCCATCGAGGTAGCCGAAAGCGTGTGGCCATGGATGAAGACCACGGACCTGATTGTGGATTTCGAGCGCCGTCCTCGTCCAATCGATCTGACCATCATCGTGGGTGAGTCTGGGCGCAAACGTGACCTGGTTGGTATCCTGTTCGTGCTCGATCACTCGACCCGCCTCGAGTGCGTCGATCGTCGTGACCAGCAGTTCCGCGCCAAGCTCGGCAAGCTGAGGCTCCAGACTGGCACTGGTGTCGTCTGGCGCGATTGGGAGAGCCTCCCAACGCAGCATCGGCCCGGCATCCATTTCGCTTACGAGCTTAATGATTGTGATTCCGCTCTCTCTCTCTCCGGCCATGACGGCTCGATGGATCGGTGCGGCGCCCCTGTATTTCGGAAGGAGCGACGCATGCACATTGATCATGCCGAGTCGCGGAAGTTCCAGAAGGCGGTCTGGCAGCAGCCGGCCGTAGGCGGCGACGACACCGATGTCCGGTTTCAGACCATCGAGCGCTCCGACAAAATTAGGATCTTTCATACGTTCAGGCTGGAACAGCGACAATCCGTTGGCAAGGGCGACCGCCTTCACGGGCGAGGGGGACATCCGCTGGCCTCGTCCGCGGGGTCGGTCGGGCTGGGTGACGACGCCGGCGACATCGTGGGGAGAGGCGAGAAGCCGTTCGAGGGTGGGCACGGCGAATGCCGGAGTGCCAAAAAAGACCGTCTTCACCATTTCCCCGATCGCTGCAGTTTCTTGATCTTTCGCAAGATGATTTCACGCTTGAGACCGCGCAGGTGGTCGACGAACAACGACCCGGCAAGGTGGTCGATCTCGTGCTGAAACACTCGCGCCAGGAACCCGACGCCCTCAACCGAGCGTAGGCTTCCGTCGCGGTCAAGGCCCCGCACGACCACTCTCGTCGGCCGGGTGACGGGCGCTTCGAAACCCGGCACGCTCAGACACCCTTCGGGTTCGGCTTGCACACCCTCACGCTCGACGATCTCAGGGTTGATCATGACGATCAGGTCATGACTTCTGTGACCGGACGATGGGTCGGCGACAAAAATCCGAAGTGATACATCGATCTGGGGCGCGGCGAGACCGACACCCGACGCGGCATACATCGTTTGGATCATGTCGTTAATGAGCGCCTGAACGTCGGCGGTGATATCCGTGACGTTCGTTGCGCGGGTCCGAAGTACACCGCCGCCGTATTTCACGATCGGCCGGATCATGGGTGAAATCTTAATTCCTTTCGGACAGGCACAAAATCAGGACATCGCGTGATCACCAGGCCGTTCTGGAAATCGCTGCCGCTGACAAGCCTCTAGCACTGACTTGTCGCACGTGATCGAGTGTCGCCGCCCCGGAACCCGATGTCGTGTGGCGAGGCCGCATCGCACTCTTCTTGCAGGGTGGCAGTGTCGCTACTGTTCGTGCCGTCGAGGTGCGAATCGTGGGGATGGTTTCGAACGGTGTCGGAGGATACACAGGTTGTGACGGTGACCGACGATCCACGCGTGACCCGGGTGCGTTCACACGTGGCGAGTACGTTGATGATCGCGGAAGTGGACGTCCAGCCGAGGCCGAACGGCGTCTGCGCGACACCCTCGGTGTCCTCGAGCTTCAACGGTGTTTCGTCGGGGAAGCCGCCGCGGCCACGCTCGGGCATCTGCTACGTGAGCGGTCACGAGCCGAATCGATACTCGAAAGGGCGCATGTGCTGGTCGATGTCGTTGTATCCGAAGATAGCGTGGCCGTCATCGAGAGTCAGAATACCGGAGGCATTATTGGCAGGGTGATCGTGCATCCTGGTGAACGGGAGGATTAGGTTCTCGCGCGAGCGCTACTCTCGGCCGGAGCGAACAACCGAGAGCGTCCGTCAATTGAGGAACGTCATGTCGGGCCCTGGCGGTTCGGGAGCCCAGAGTCGGCTGGACGGGGGCATCACTCCTTCCGAGGGAGTTCACTGTGAGTGGGTCCGGTGCCACACTGACCGAGGCATGCCAAGAATTCGAGAGAGTGTTTGTGCGGGAGGCACTTCGACGGGCGGGCGGCTCTGGGTGGCAGCGAAGGAACTTGGGATCAGCCGTCAGGGGCTGGCGAAGCTCATGACGCGCCTCGCTCTCAGGCGGGAGGGATGAGCTCTCCTGTGGGAGAGCGTACGCCTAGCGGTCGGCGGGAATGACGATCTCCTCCATTGAGTCCATGGTCAGCTCCTCGCCGGGCGGAAAGCCGTTGCTTGCGAGAATAAAGGCCAGAAGATCTCGGTAGTTCTCCTCGCTCAACTTGCCAGGGGCGTCCTCCGGCATCGTCTCTTGCACGAGTAGCATGAGCTCCGTGAGGACCTCACCGTCCCACGCCTCGAGGAACGGCTGACCCTGGAGGGGCGGAGCCAAATCTGATCCCGAGAGGGTCGGGCTATGACACGCCTCGCAGGAGGTGCGATACAGGCTTTCACCGCGGGAGGCCTGTGCCTCTAGATATACGCCATCGCTTGGTAATCGAGTCTGACCTCTGAAGGTGGATGGATTTCCGTGAGCCAGAACGACCCCCCCGCTCGTTAGGAGCAGCGTGGCCACGCACAGCAGACAGGATGTTTTCACAGATTTCAATTAGAGCCTCACGTCGCCGGTTGATTGTATCTACTCGAGCGCCAGTAGATAACTCTACTATGTCAGAGTCTGCGATTCTGCACTGACGCAGGCTGGGTTCCACTTTTTGACCACAAGACTGGCTCCATATACTCCCTAATGAGTGGGGTCGAGCCCTTGCTCTACCGCGCGGAGGGCGCCCACGTTTCCGCCCCGCGTTCCGATGCAGAGCCATCCTTACTTCCGGCCCCGACAGTGATATGCTGCGGCCACCGACGACTAATTTTAAAGGGGCGCGCGGACAAGCGCGCCGAGGATGGACACGAGGACAATTGCCATTGCTCTTGGGATACCCCTGACCGTCGTAGCCATCATGGCCAGTCCACCGTTTTCTGGCGGCGGCACGGCGGCGGTGTCAGTGGGCAGGAGACAGGCGTCTACGAGTGACCGAGGGAAGTTCGTCGGTACCTTTCGGCTCGTCACGTCCGAGGTGCAGGACTCCGCCAGCGGGGAATGGGTCCCGCGGCCGAATTATGATTCGATCGGCTACCTCATCTATGCCGAGACCGGTCACATGGGCGTGCACATCATGGCCAGGAGCCGAAAACGCCATGCATCCAATCCTCCAACTGGCGGGGAGGCGCAGGAGGCGTTGAGAGGATACACGGCGTACTTCGGGTCCTTCACGGTCGACGACGCTGGTCAGTTTGTCGTCCATCATCGATTTGACCACATGAACCCAGGGGTCAGTGTGGATGCGAAGCGTTTCTACGACTTCGCGGGCGACCGGCTCACTCTCACCATTGCTCCGGCGGATGGCGGCGGCAAGGAGAGTGCGACTCTTCGTTTGATCTGGGAGCGTCTTCCGAGCGCTCCGCTCTCCGAGGCAGCCAAGCAATTTGTCGGGTTTCATCGGCTTCTGTATACCGACAGATACAGGGAGAAAGACGGCGAGATGCTCTTTCACGGCGAGAAGAACTACGACAGAAGCGGAACTTCCTACATCATCTATACCCAGACCGGTCACATGATGGTCCACCTCATGCAAAATCAGGGACGGATGAAATATGCAGGCACTGAGCCGACGCCGGACGAAGCCCTCAAGGCGTTTCTCAGCTATACCGGATACTTCGGACGATTCACCACCTATGAGAATTACGATCCCTTGTTTCTGATGCACAATCAACAAGGTCGAACGCGTCCTGCTGACCACGTCGATGCCACAAAACGGTTCTACGAGTTCACTGGCGACGTTTTGAGACTAGGCGGACCAGCAAGCCTCAACGAGGCGGGCGAAATGGAAGGCGGGCATCTCTACTGGGAGCGACAGCCTTCGATTGAGTAGTATGGTCGCCGTGGACAGTTACGACCCTGAGCAAGACTCCCCGCCCGACATGTTTGAGCTGCCCAGCTGACGGGTCGTGGTCACACTGCTAGGACCATGATCCACGAACACACATCGACGCTTCTTCTTATTGACGTTCCTGCGACCTCGCCCAGATATGTTTGCCATCATCGAGGCCAAGACGGGCCGAGTAATCGACTGCAATAGGGCTCTGGAGAGGGGCACTGGCTACTCGAATGGGGAGATCGTCGGACGCGAATGTGTTCGACCTCTATCATCCGGACTACGTCGAGCGTGCCCGGGACGTATCCAAAGAACTCGTCAAGGGTGGCGTTGTGCGCGATGTCGAGTTCCCACTCGGTCATCGGGATGGTCACTCCAGCGACGCGGTATAAGCGTGTCGGCCGGTTTACTCGATCCTGATGGGAAGGTTGCGAAAAGCATCCGTGTCATCCGTGACATTCCTTATTGGAAAAACTCGGTACGTGCCGTCCTGATCGACTGTGATCGGGTCGAGAAGTCTTCGAGAATGTTACAATGCAATGCTGGTGCTGGTAGCTTTCTGTAAATCCTAAGTCGTTTGTGCGACACTGCGGGCTCGGAACTCTTCAGGAGGTCTTCCATGGGAGACGTGGAACAGATTCAACAAGAAGAAATAGCCCAGGACGGCTTTTCGCGACGCAGTTTTATCAAAGGGGTGATTGCGACGGGTGCGAGCGTCTCGGCGTCGAGCTACGTGTTTCGGGATGGCTCGGTGGTGCGGGCGCAGGCGCCGGGGTCGGTGGAGCGGCTCGTGACGTTGACGGTCAACGGGCAGCAGCGGCGGGTGGATGTATTGCCGCAGGAGACGCTGGCGACGACGCTGCGCTACAAGCTGGGGTTGACGGGGACGAAGATTGGATGTGATCGGTCGGAGTGTGGGGCGTGCACGGTGCTGGTGGAGGGGGTGCCGCACTACTCGTGCTCGATGTTGACGCATCAGGTTCGGGGGCGGGCGGTGCAGACGATCGAGGGGTTGGAGGCGGCGGATGGGACATTGCATCCGGTGCAGCAGGCGGTCGTCGAAGAGCAGGGGTTCCAGTGTGCGTTCTGTATGCCGGGGTTTGTGATGAACATGGTGGCGTTGGTGACGGATCAGCCGACGGCGACACGGGCGGAGGCGGCGCAGTATCTGTCGGGTAATTTGTGTCGGTGTGCGGACTACAACAAAATTCTGAACGTCGCAGAGCGGGCCGTTGCCGTGAGTCGAGAGGGTCGTGCATAGTCCCGTCTCAGTAACGATGGCGACGGGAAGCAACGGCGCGCGCGGCCCTCACAAGGGCGACGCGGGGGTTCAGGGCGAAGCCCCGGCTGAGAGACGAAGGAGCTGACGTGGCCGACTACAAGTTGATCGGAAAAGACTACTCGACGCCGGACCTGGTCGCGAAGGTGACGGGACGGGCGAAGTATGCGGAAGATTTTCGGGCGGAAGGCATGCTGTTCACGAAGCTGCTGCTGAGCCCGATGCCGCACGGCCGGGTGCGGAATCTGGATACGCTGGCGGCGCTGGCGATGCCGGGGGTGGAGGCGATCCTCACGGCCGACGACCTGCCGGAGGTCGAGGCGCCGGGTGAGCAAATGCTGACCAACGAGCCGCTGTACGAGGGGGAGCCGATCCTAGCGATTGCGGCGGTGACGGAGGAAGTGGCAGCCGACGCGATCGAGCAGGTGCGGATGGATCTCGAGCCGTTGCCATTTGCGCTGGACCCACTGGACAGTCTCCGGCCCGGGGGCTCAAACGCCCGCCTGGACGGGAACACTCTGGCGGGCCGGGAGCTACGTGACGTGAAGTGGACGAACATCGATTGGTCCGACGTTGACCGTGGCACCCTTCCAACAGACGGCGAAGTGACCGATGAGTGGGAGGTTGGTGATGTCGAGGCCGGGTTCGCTGGAGCCGATCACATCATCGACGAAACGGTCTTCGTGCAATCGATGGGGCATCAGCCGCTCGAGACGCGCACGGCGATGGCGTACTGGCAGAACGGCAAATGCTACCTGCACCTGTCGACGCAGAGTACGGCCCGAACCCATGGTCCGGCCGCGCGGTGGATAGGTGGTTCGCCTGACGATGTGGTCCTGATCGCCGAATACTGCGGCGGTGGGTTCGGGAGCAAGGCGGCCGGGTCGATTCAGAGCGGGATTCCAGCCCTGCTGTCGCGAAAGGCCGGCAAGCCGGTCATGATGCGGGTCAACCGACAAGAGGAAAACTTCATCGGGCGCGCACGTCCAGGCAAGCAAGCGCGGATCAAGATTGGTTATCGAGCAGACGGCCGGGTTACGGCCATCGACTTGTTCGTGGTTCAGGACGGTGGTCCGTATGGGCGTTCGGGAGACTTTCTCTCGATGGGCGACCAGGCGTCGCTCATGTATCAGCCGCTCAACATGCGTGTCCGCGGATTGAGTGTCTATACCAACACCCCGCCACGGGCGGCACAGCGTGCGCCGGGTGGCGTGCAGGCGGTGACGGCGATCGCCCCCCTCATGAACAAAGCAGCCGCTCGGCTCGGTATCGACATACTCGACATGATCCGCGTGAACGCACCCAGCGGGCAGGCGATCTTTGGGCGCCCTCGTCAGGGGGCGCAGAGTAACGTGTCGAGTGCGTTCGTTCGGGAGGCCGTCGACAAAGGAGCCGAGGCGTTCGACTGGCCGGCGATGAAGGCCAAGAATGGCCAGCGCCGTGGACCTAAGGTGACCGGCATCGGTGTGGCCCTAAGCTCGTACTCCGCGGGCACGTCCGGGATGGATGGCCTGCTCACGATCCGGCCAGACGGCAAGGTTTATATCCAACAGGGGATCGGCAACCTGGGGACCGAGTCGGTCTTCGATACGGCCCGGGCGGCCATGGAGGCGCTCCAGACCGACTGGGAACAAGCGGAAGTCGTCTGGGGTGACACCAGCAAGCATATTCCCTGGAGCTCTCTGCAGGCGGGAAGCATGACCACTCATGCGCACACTCGCGCGAACTGGGCTGCAGGTCAGGATGCCAAGCTGAAGCTGCAGGAGATTGCGGCGCGCGATCTTGGGGGAGCGCCCTCGAACTACGATGTCGCCGACGGTCGGGTGTTCCGTCGTGGGAATCGGTCGCAGGGGATGACGTTCGCGCGGGCGGCGGAGCGAGCGATTGCGCTGGGCGGCAAGTATGACGGCCACGAGGTTCCTGAGGACGTCAACGAGATGACCAAGGCGTCCGGTGCCGCACTGGCTGGGCTTGGCCTGATGGGGATCGCCAAGGACAATTTCGAGACCGGCGGCCGGAACGTCTCGTATGCCATCGGCTTTGCCGAGGTCGAGGTTGACGTCGAGACTGGCAGCGTCGCGCTGCAAGATTACAAGGTTGCGTCCGATGCCGGCACGATCGTTCATCCTCGGACCTTTGCGGCGCAGCTGCACGGTGGCGGTGTTCAAGGTTTTGGCGTCGCGCGTGGGCAAAAATGGGTCTACGACCGTCGGTGGGGGTTGCACGTGTCGAAGCGGTTCTACTCGAATCGACCACCGACGATACTCGACGTGCCCCATGAGCGCGAGATGGAATGGGTCGCGGCGGGCGAACCGGATCCGTTCAATCCCCTAGGTGCCCGAGGGATCGGCGAGCCGTCGCAGGGCGCGGGCGCGGGGGCGGTAATCTGTGCCATCGCCAACGCGCTCGGCGAGGACGGATATTTCAATCGAACACCGATCATGACCGACATGATCTTGACGAAACTCGAAGGGCTGCCGGAGCCGCACTCACGGTTAG
>Ga0310123_10002517_pt1 | contig 14587 bp, 10 predicted proteins | sample CB6_AW_1057_MG_FD_203505 | JGI IMG/M metagenome (GOLD analysis project Ga0310123, IMG submission 203505) | Marine microbial communities from Western Arctic Ocean, Canada - CB6_AW_1057 | ecosystem: Environmental > Aquatic > Marine > Oceanic | place: Canada: Western Arctic Ocean | collected... | reverse complement strand
TCACCGACGACCGGCTTGTTTCGAGGCTGCTCGATACCGGCACGGATCAGGCGGATCTGACCCTTGAGCTCCTCCAGCACGCGACGCTGGCCGACGATGCCCAGTGACTTGTCGGTGTGCAACTGCTCGACCAGGCTCGAAACCTTCGCACGCACCGGAGCCCAGTTGCCACCCAAACTCTCAAACGACTCCTCGTTCAGGTCGTAGGGCGACTCGTCGGGCAACAGGCCCGTCAGACCCGGATTCGAAACCGGCGGCTTGGCCTGGGCCAACACGCCGGGAACCGTCAGCGCCAGGACCGAACACGCGGCCAGGCAACCCATGACGGAAAAGATGCGGACGATCGAGGTGCGATTGAGCTTGGTCATGGAAAGGGCCGCCGAGTTGGAGGAAGACTTGAGTTGAAACTCGGTCAATGCGTACCGGAAAACGACTTGGGCCTGCCAACGAGGAACTCCGGTAAAATTCCCACCGCGGCAAACACTCGTTAGTTGTTATCGACAGGGGACCACTGTGGTCGACGATCAAAACCCTGGTGACCGCCTGAATTCCCCGCCTTGATCACTCCCAAGGCAAGACGAATGGACCTCTCCGTAAGGCCCCCCGTTGCTTGCGTAGTCTAGTCCACCCCAACGACCCCGACAATTGCGGTCTTTGACCCGACCTCCCAAATTGGTCAAGATGACCCTACCGGGCCGGCAGGGACAGGCATTCGAGGAACCCCGCCCCCCCACCCAGGGATGGACACTTTGGCCACAACAGACGCTCTACCCCCGCAGCCCCCCGCGTCCGGAGAACTCACCGACGCCCAGCGAGCCGCCGTTGACCACTTCGAGGGACCGCTGCTGGTCCTGGCCGGACCCGGTTCGGGCAAGACCCGCGTGATCACTCGCCGCATGGCGCGACTGGTCGAACGTGGAGTCGATCCGCAGCAGATCCTCGCGGTGACGTTTACCAACAAGGCGGCCGAGGAAATGGCCGACCGGGTCGAGCGGCTCGCCGGGGGACGGCCGGTGGCCGTCAGTACCTTCCACCGCTTCTGTGCCCGGCTGCTCAGAGACCACGCCGAAATGGTCGGACTGCAGGCCAACTACACCATCCTGGATACCACCGACCAGAAACAGGTCATCCGCTCGGTCCTCGATGAACTCAACCTCGACGCCGTCCACTTCCCCCCCGCACGCATCTCGGGACAGATCAGCCGAGCAAAAAACGAACAGCAGACCGCCGAATCACTCCTGCTCGATTCGGCCAACCGCGTCGGGAACCACTTCTCTGAAGTCGTCGCCCGGGTCTACCCCCGCTACCAGGAATTCCTGCTCAAGGCCAATGCCGTCGACTTCGACGACCTGCTGCTGCACGTCCAGCAGCTGCTGACCGAGAACCCCGAGCTCCGCAGACAACTCGATGACCGGTACCGATTCGTGATGGTCGACGAGTACCAGGACACCAACCTCGTGCAGTACGGCATCGTCCGACTGCTCTCCCACGACCACCCCAACCTCTGCGTGACCGGGGATCCGGACCAGTCGATCTACGGCTGGCGGGGAGCCCGTGTCGACAACATCCTCAGGTTCGAACAGGACTACCCCGACGCGACCGTCGTGAAGCTCGAAGAGAACTTCCGCAGCACCGCCGCGATCCTCCGCTCGGCCGATCAACTGATCGCTCACAACCAGCTCCGAAAAGCCAAGTCGCTGGTGACGCAGAACCCCGAGGGCGACCCGGTCCAACTGCTCGTGTTCGCCTCGGCCCAGGACGAAGCCCACGGGATCGCCGGATCGATCCACGAACTGGTCGACCGCACAGAGTGCACATACGGCGATTGTGCGGTGTTCTACCGAGTCAACTCGATGTCCCGGCAACTCGAGCAGGCACTCTCGAGATGGAGCATCCCCTACCAGGTCATCGCCGGGGTGGCGTTTTTCGAGCGGGCCGAGGTCAAGGACCTGCTGGGTTACCTGCGGCTGATCGAGAACCCCGCCGATGATGCGGCGTTCGCCCGAGTGGTCAACAAGCCACCACGGCGGATCGGCAAGGTCACCCAGAGAAAACTCGCTCGCTTCGCCGCCGCCGAAAACCTCAATCGGCTCGAAACCGCCGCCCGAGCCGCCGAGATCCCCAACCTCTCGAAACCGGCCACCACGGCGCTGTTGAGATTCCACGAGCTCATCAAGGGACTCGACCTGGCCGACGCCGGATCGGTCGCCGAATTGCTGCGGATCATCATCGATCACACCCGCTACACCGCCGGCTGGAATAGCGGACTCGGCAACTCCTCGGAACAGGACATCCAGCGGCAGGCGGTCATCGACGAACTGCTGGCCCTTGCGACGCACTACGACGAGGACGCCGGTGAGGACCGGTCGCTGGGCGGGTTCCTGGAAATCACCAGCCTGGTCGCCGCCACCGACGACATCGACCCCGCACAGGGCAGCGTGACCCTGATGACCCTGCACGCCGCCAAGGGACTCGAATTTCCCACCGTGTTCGTCGTCGGGGTCGAACAGAACCTGCTGCCGCACGAACGATCGTTGCGAGACGACAGCTCGAGAGAACTCGAGGAAGAACGCCGGCTGCTGTTTGTCGGGATGACCCGCGCGATCTCGAGACTGTCGCTGACGCTGGCAGCACAACGTGACCTGCACGGACAGTCCCGCTCGACCATCCCCAGCCAGTTCCTCGGAGAAATGCAACTGTCGACCAGGGACCACACCGACCCCAATGGACCCTCCGCACCCAGGCCCCCGCTTCCCCGGGCCAGGCCAGCATCGGAGGTGGGCCAGGTCGATTCGCCACTGCTGACCACCGCCGCCGCACTGCTCTACGGCACCGGCCAGGCCGCGACACTCGAACAGGGCTTCGCCGTGGGGATGGCCGTGCGGCACCCGAGATACGGGCGTGGGACCGTGGTCGCCGTCGATGGCTTCGCCAGAAATCGCACCGTCACCGTCCGATTCGAAGACTCCGACGAAGGTGTCTCGTTCCAGGCCGCTCACTGCCCGCTGCAACCGGTGGGCCGGTCGTAGCGGCCCAACGACCGCATCTCAAGCAGACGACGCCCGAGGCCGAACCATTGAGATATGCCACCTCGCGCCCACTCAACCGACAGTCCCCCCAGCCAACCGCCGGCCCAGTCCTGCGACAATCACCTCGCGGCCTTCCTGGCCTACCTCGAAGCCGAATGCGGGCTGGCCGAGAATACGGTGAAGTCGTATCGATCAGATCTGCGGGACTTCCTGGGCTGGCTGACAGAGTACCGAGACGACTCGGTCCGGTCGCTCGAGACGGTCGACTCGGATACGCTGCGTGACTACCTGCAGGCCCTGCAGACACGAAAATTGGCGACCAGCTCGATCGCCCGGCGACTCAGTACGCTACGGACCTTCTTCCGCTTCCTGGTCTTCGACGGAGTCCTGACCGAAACCGCCATCGAACAGTTCCGCTCACCCCGCATGTGGCAGCGGCTGCCCAAGGTGCTGGGGACCGAGGTGGTCGATCGGCTGATCGAGGAACCCGGCAAGGCCCGCCACGACCGCTTCCCGCTGCGAGATCGCTCGCTGCTGGGACTGCTCTACGCCACCGGCTGCCGAGCCTCGGAAGTGACCGGGCTGCGACTCCGCGACATCGACCTCCAACAGGGACTCTGCCGCTGCACGGGCAAGGGGAACAAGGAACGAATGGCGTTCATCGGCAGCCCCTCGGTCCGCAACACGCTCGAGGAATACCTCGGCAGCGAACGACCGGCTCTCGCCCGAGACTCCCAGCCCCCCTGGCTGTTCCTCACCCGCAGCGGCAACCAGCTCTCCCGCGTCACGCTCTGGAAGCTGGTCAAGAAGTACGCTGCCCGTTCGGGCCTTTCCGGCGACGTCAGCCCGCACACCCTGAGACACTGCTTCGCCACGCACATGCTTGCCGGAGGGGCCGGCATCCGTGAACTGCAGGAACTGCTCGGCCACGCCAGCGTGGCAACCACGCAGTTGTACACCCAGGTCGAACACAGCCGGCTCAAGGGAATCCACGAGCAGTGTCACCCTCGAGGCTGAGTCGCGTCAGCCGCCGACCGCCGCCCGTTGGCTCTGGCGTGGAGGAGCAAACTTGATCTTCTCGACAAAGCGAGAGATCTTCTTGCGGCCCCCCTCGGTCGTGGCTCCGGAGACCTCGCCGGTGCAGGCACTCACCGCGCTGATCACGTGCTCGTAGTTCAGATCGAAGTCCGCGTCGATCTCGATCTCGATCTCGTCGGCGTAGGGGCTGCCGGCAATCTGCTCCTTGATCGTCTGCTGCAGCAGCTGAAAGGCACGAGGCCCGGTTCCCAGGCTCCGCTGGCCAAAACGCACCTCGATCAACTGACCGCTCGCCACGTCTGCCAGCAGGCGGACCTTGAAATCGGGCAACAACTTGGGCGTTTCGGTCTGGGCTTGGGCCACCGCCGGCATGTTGATGTTGAAGTCGCCCTCCTGGCTGATGATCTTCAACGTGCACATGAAAAAGATCAGCAGCAGGAACACGACGTCGATCATCGGAGCCATCTGTGGCTCGATCTTCTCGACCGGCTTCTGGTTACGGAACTTCATCGGTCAGTTTCCCTGCGGCTGGAGCTACTGAGTGTCGGTGGTCTGCTCGGCCTTCAACGCGAACTTGGCAAAACCGTCCTGGGAACTGCCGTCGCTGCCGGTGAACGCTTCCTGCGACATCTGGATCAGCTTCTGGACCAGGCCCGTCGGCACGTGCGTGTCGGCCCGGATGATCACCGTCACCTCCTCGGCCGGGTTCACCCCGCGGTCAAAAAACAACCGCTTCTCCTGCTCGAGGCGATAGGCAAAGGGCACCGTCTGAATCGTCTGGTTCTGCTCAGCACTCCGGTTGTAGATCAACACCTCCGCCGGTGAATCGGTGTCGGTGATCCGGCAGAACTGCGAGTTGTGAAAGACGACCGGTCCCTGCTTGGGGATTCCGTGCTCGGGATCGCGGACGAAACCGACATTCAGCACCAGTTCGTGAGCCGGCTTGACCGTCGGCGGCTGGGCCAGCACGTCACTCGGCAGCCGCACCCGCTCGTCGGCCTGGGTCTGCTCGAAGTTGGAAATCACCATGAAGAAGGCGATCAGCTGGAACACGATGTCGATCATCGGAGTCATGTCGATTTCGGCATGGTTCGGTTCGGTTTTCTTGATCCGCATCAGCGGTTCCTCGTGTCAGACACAGTCGCGGCCGGATTGCAGAACGGGTTACTCGAGCGGAGCCGCCGGGGCCGGGGCCGCCGCGGCACCGCCACCGGCCGGCTTGCTGCGGCCCAGGGTCTGGAAGCGAGCCATCAGGCCCTCGCTGACCATGCCCACTTCGAGCACCAGACGCGAGACCCGATTGCGGAGTACGCTGTAGGCAATCATCGCCGGGATCGCGATGCCCAGGCCGACCAGGGTGGTCCAGAGCGCCTTCTGGATCCCGTCGGCCAGCTTCGCCGGCTCGACCTGGGTGACCGAGTTGGCGATCTCGTCGAAAGAATCGATCATCCCGGTCACCGTGCCGGCCAGGCCGATCATCGGCGCGATCGAACCAATCAAGGCCAGGTAACTCAGACGATGCTCCAAGGACATGTTCTCGTCCTCACCCACCTCCTGCATCCCCTCGACCGCCTCGGAATACCCGCGGTTCAGCTTCGTCAATCCAGCCGTCAGGACCCGAGCCACCATCGAATCGTGGTCGCGGGCGATGTTGTAGGCGCCCTGGTAATCCTTGCCGTCGAGCTGAGATTCGAAGTCGTCGACAAAGTCCGGTGGCAACAGCACGTCGCGGCGGATCTGCAACACGTTCATCATCACCAGCGCCACCAGCGCAAAGGAGATCAGCAGGAAGATCGAGCCGAAGAACAGACCCAACGCCTCACCCGCCTTGGACAACAGGCTCTGCGAGGTCGGAGCCGTCGGGCCGCTATCTGCAGCCGCAGACGGATCGGCAGTCCCACCTCCACCGGCCGCAGCACCGGCCGCACCACCTGCCGCGGGATCAGCGGCGGCATTGCCGCCGGCTGCCGGTGCCGGTGTCGGTGCCGGTGCCGGTGCCGGAGCGCTGCCGCCTCCGGCCGCCGCCGGATCGGTCTTCTTGGTGTCCTGCCAGGCCAGGGCAAAGCCGGAAGCCGGGCCCAGGGCCAGGAATGTCGCCAGGCACAGGCTGGCAACCATCCACGCGGCTGTGCGGCGTGCGAAGAGGCGGTCCGACATGTTCATCTCCAGTCATCCAATCGTTGTGGTGGTCTTGATCAATCAGCTCAAGTGGCGATGCCCCAGCGGCACCCTCACCCAAGGTCAACTTCCCAGTTTCTTCGCCCAGGAGCTCTGAGGATAGTCACTCCGCAGACGTTCCCTGGCCGATGCGGCTCGTTCGGGATGCCCGACGGCCGACCAGAGCGTACCCAGGTGAAACAGTGATTCGGCATGCAACGGCGCCTGTGCGGCGAACAGCAGGTCGACGTGCAGGTAGGCCAGCACCGCCGCCTTCTGCTTCCCCAACAGCCTCAGGCAGTCGCCCCGCCTGAGGTAGGCTTCGGCGAGGACCTGCGGGTTGGAATCGGGGACCTCGCTGAGGACTCCTTCGAGGTCCTTGAGGGCGGTTTCGTAGGAGGCCTGACCCTGCTTGCGGATCAGGCAGGTCGACTTGCCCAGCACCGCCGCGTACTTCTGTCCTCGGACCGAGGCCACGGTACTGGTACCGCCCTGGGTGATCACCGCCTGGTAGGCCGCCAGCGCCTCGTCGATGCTGTTGCGAGCCAACAGCACCCGTGCCAGGGCTCCCTGGCCCGCCATCTTGGTGTCCAGCCAGGGTGCGGAGGCGAGAATGGTGAACTGGGCCTGGGCCTGGTCGTGCTTCCCGGCAGCCAACTCGACCCGACCCAACAGACGCACCGCAGCAAAGTACCGGAAGCTGCTGCCTCCGACCTGCAGGAACGCCTCGAGCTTCGACCTGGCATCCTCCAGCTTTCCCGCTCCCGCCAAGGCCAAACCGGCGGTGGCACGGGCGACGAGGAACTGCAGGTCGAGCTTGATGTTGGGAGCGTTGGACTTCGAATCGGTCGCCACGTCGGCGTAGGCGGTCAGGGCTCGAGTGAACTGAGCGGCGAGATCGGCGCCTCGGGCGGTGATCAACTTCGCCGGTTCACCGTCCCAGCGGACATCGATGATGTCGTTGGCCGGCACCATCACGTCGGCACCCACCTGCGGCTTGACGGTCAGGCCCGTCTTCGAAATCGCGCTGATCTTGCCTCGCGTCGGTGTCTTGGAACTGCGGCGGATCACCTGGTCGATGGCATCTGCCGACTCGGTCGTACCCAGGCAGACCAGCAGAGCCAGGCCGATCGAGGCGGCCAGGGAGATTCGATCACGCATCGCCGTCGCTCTCCAGGAAATCCAGGGGGTCGCTGTCCGAGATCCGCTGCCGGCAGAAGGAATCATGAATCGGGTCTCGCTGGTGGCGTCTTGCGGCGGGCCTGGGCCGAGGCTTTCGGCCGCTTGCCCGAGGCGGTTCGCTTTTTTGTGGCCGTCGGGATCGGTGCCGAATCGGGAGCATAGCGGCGGTGAGGTCGCTTCTTGCTCGAAGAACTCTTGATCATGAACACGACCCCGATTCCGCCCACCGCCAGCAACAGACCCGCGAAGATCATGCCCAGGGTGCTCATCCCCGTCTCGGCGGTGCCGCCAATGGTTCCGGCCACCGCGGCTGCTCCAGCCACCGGCGGCCTGGCCGCGACCGCCACGGGAACTTCGACGACCGCCCGGGGCTTGTACCGCTCGCGGTATTTCTCCAACGAGATCACCGGTTCGCCCAGTGCCTCCAGAATCTTGCGGTAGGCCGCGTCGTACCGCGGCGCCCAGCGGGGATCGACGACCGCAGTCACCAGCATCATCCCCTGGATCTCCGAACGCGCCCGCTTCAACTGATCGGTCTTGTCGTTGGCGTCAGTGGCCACCTCGGAGTGCTCGATCCGACACTGCAACTGGTTGTATCGGGCTTCCCACCTCCGAGCCCGGTACCGATCGGCGTCCTTCGCACCGCTGTCGATCAGCCGCTGCAGGTACAACGCGATCTGGCTCCACCCCAGGATCCGCTCGGACTCGACACCGATGATCGCCTTGTCGAACTGGTCGCTGCTGCCCGATTTCCCCCAGGCCTGGTACAAGGCAGCCGCCTCGAACTGCACGTCCAACGCCAGAGGCTGGCTCGTGGCCAGGCCGACGATCAGAGTGTGAGCCTCCTCGAATTTCCCCTGGTGACGACGGCAGTTGGCTAATCTCAGGGTCACGCCCGGCACCAGCTTCTTCCGCTTCGCCTCGTCGCTGACCAGCTCGCCGGCCCGATCGATGATCTGGCGGTAGCTCTCCGATGCGTGACCGAAGAACGCCGTGGCCCGGGCCGCGTCGGTCGCACCCTGCCCCAGCCCGCTGTAGGTCTCGGCGATCCAGATCAAAGAATTGAACGTCTGGTCGGTCCGCTGCCTCAGCCGACCAAGGAACTCCTCGAAGGCACCCAGCACCTCGTTGACCCGCTGCTGCTGCCCCGAGGCACTCAGCCGATCAAGTTCCTGCTTCAATTCGTCTCCGAGTTGGCGATAGAGCTCCGTGACCGCCTCCCCCTTGGCGGCACCGGCAATCTTCTCGAGCAACTCCATCGCAACCTGGGCCTCGTTCAGCTTCCTGAGCCCGATCTGGGCCCGCAGCAGCAGCTGAGCCGCCAGGCTGGCAAACTCGCGACGCTTCACACCACTCTCGGGACGAGTCGCCTCGTCCGGGACACTGATCGCGGTGATCACGCTGTGAGGCGACTTGACCAGCAGGTCGATCGTCTGCTGGTACTTGCCCGAGTTGTTGAGGATCTGGGCCAGTGAGACTTTCGCGGCAACCAGTAATTCGGGGGCCGCGACCGTCTCGGGCGTCGACTTCTCGGTCCGGGCGATGCCGTTGCGGAGGTGTGTCTGGGCCGAGGCCAGCCAGCCGTCGAGGTCCTGTTGAGCAGGTCGCTGCTCGGAAGGCACCGAGTTGGCGTCGAGCCAGGCCCTGAGGAACTGCTGCCCCGCCCGCGTCTGAGCCTCGGCGTAGACCTCCGAATTCTCTGCCACCTGAGAATAGTTCCTGGCCGCTTCCAGAGGTCTCTTGCCCTCGTAGACCTGGGCCAGTTGCAGCCGGGTGTCCTGCGCCCGGGAACTCTCGGGCCACTTCGCCAGGATCCGCGCCGCGGTCGACTCGATCAACTTCAGGCTCTGCTGCTTCAACTCCTGGGTCGGCGAATCGATGTAGCCGCGGACGTGTGAGGCCATGGCGATCGCGGCCGAATCCAGCGCCATCGTCTCGGCCTTGGGTCCGGCGTGCCGCGAGATGTAATCGCCCAGCACGGCAGCCTCGTAGTTCTGCTGCTGCTGGTAATAGACGTAGGCCATGTAGAACCGGGTCCGGTCGAGGTCCTCCTTGGTCGTGTCACGATCGGCCAGCTTCAAGGCCAACTGCAGCATCTGCAGTGTGCCCCCGAGGTGCGCTTCGCGGTCCGAGGTGAGCGTGGCGAGCTCGGCGGCCGATTTCTTTTCACTCTGGGCCTGCGCGATCTTGTCGTTGTGGCCCTTGATCTTCTTGAACCGGTTGTGTGCCAACCCGAAGGCGCTGTCGAAGTCCTGCGGATCGATCGCCTCACCCTTCAACTTCACCTGCAACTCGCGCATCTTGAACAACGCCACGTCCTTGTACTTGCTCGGCCAACGCTGGATGAACCGGCAGTTGGCCATCGCGGCACTCAACAACTGGTTGCGGTCCTTCTCTTCCATCGTCCGCTCAACGGCCAACGCCTCCTGGGCCAGGACCTGCTCCCAGAGGATTCCCAGTGCATGAGGGGCACGCCGCTGGCGTGTCGTCCGCTCACGGATCCACTCGGTCGACTGGTTGATCACCAGCAGGTAGTCCTGCTTCTCCTCGTGGTTCAGGCAGATCAGCATGAACAGCAGCACCTGGTCCTGGATCGCCCGCATCGTGGCCGAACGGCCGGGGTGACTGAGCAGTTCCTTGTAGATCCCCATCGCCTTGTTGATGTCGTCCTGCTCCTCGAAGCACTTCCCCTGCCACATCCGCGCGTAGAGCCCGATCACCACGCTGCGGTACCGCGTGTGGATATTCTCGAATTCATTGGCCGCGCGGGTGGCCAGCTTGACGTAGGGCGGGCTGCCCCGATCGTGAGTCTGGGCCTCCTCGTAGGTACACAGCGCCAGGTCGTACTGAGCCCGCATGTACAGCAACTCGGCCCGCTTTCGCTTCTCGAACAGATCGGCCTGCTTCGCCTTGTCCAGGAACGTCGGGTAGACCTTCCACGCCTTCTGGTACTGGTCATGAGCCGTCTGAAAGATCTTGCGGGCGGCGAGTACATGTTCAAGACCGGCCTGCTGGAACGTGGCCCGGTTGGCGGTATTCGACGGCGACTGCGAATGCCAGATCTCCACACGGGCCTTGCCCAGCAGGATCTTGCCTCGCTGCGAATTGGCATCGGCGGCCAGGGCGTGGTTCGGATTCGCCTTGACGAACTGGTCGAGGAACCCGACCGCCTTGTCGTAAAGCGGTGTCTTTTCCTTCGGACTGGCCGCAGCACGGCCTGCTTCCAGGAACGTGATCGCACGCTCGTAGGGAACAACCGCCTTGACCTCAGCCGACGCAGACGGGCTCTTTTCGAGTTCATCGAGATACGACTGGGCGTACTCGAAATACCCCCGTTGCCGCAGGGCTTCCAGAAAACTGCCTTCGCGGGTCTGGGCCGGTGCGCGAGCCTGGCCGCAGGCGATCGTCGGCACGATCAACCACAGGGCCACGAGCACGGGAACCGGGCGGAATCGCATCTCAGCCATCGGCTTTCCAGGCGCGGATGTCGGAATCGGAAGTCGGACGGCGACCATCGACCGCTGCGAGCGGGCCCGCGTCGAAACAGCCTGTGGAATGAGAAGAACTTCAAGGGACCTCCGCGAATGCGGACGCCTGAATTCAGCATAGTCCCGTCTGGCGAGGTTCGCAAGAACAGCCGCCGCGCGTAGAATGAGCCGACATGCAGAGTCCCCCCGAGCGTCAGCCCGCGAACTATCTCGGCCGGAGATTCCAGCTGAGGATGTTGTCGATGGTCGCCTTGCTGGCGCTGGTGCTGGTGGCGATCGAGCGAGCCAGTCAGCCGAGTTCCTGGTACTGGCTGACCGGGCCCCCTCGACCAACCGCCGGATCCACAACTCAACCCGGTCCCGACCACGACCCGGCCCGGCCCCCCACGCCCACTCCCGAAATCCGCGCCGCGGTGGCGATCCCCGCGGAAGATCTTGCCGCGATCACCGACGATTCGGTCGGGCTTCGCAGCGAAGAAATCGGCCCCTACCACAGGATCCTCGCACGAGCACGAGACCTGCCGAACCGATACCTCGAATCGGTCGCCAGCGATACCGCGTTCCCGGTGCTGCTGCGACAGCCCGAACAATTCCGCGGCAGCGTGATCTCGGTCGCCGGAGACCTCAGGCGACTGATGAGATTCCCGATACGGGAAAACGACGAGGGGATCAGCGAGTTGTACGAGGCGTTGGTCTTCACCGCCGACAGCGGCACCACCCCCTACCGCATTCGACTCACGCAACCCCCGCTGGGACTGCCCACCGGCCGCATGATCACACCCCCCGTACCAGTCCGCGTCGTCGGCTACTTCTTCAAACGCGACCAGTACATCGTCGAAGAGGACCTCCGTATCCACTCGGCCCCGATGCTGCTGGCCCAGCGAATCGACCGCCGGATCGACCGGCTCACCACCTCGACACGGCTCAGCACCAGCGACGCCCAACGCATGAGATGGGCGGTGACGCTGCTGGGAGTCGTCGTGGGTGGACTCGCGCTGACCCTCGCCTGGTCCTGGCGGATGCGCAGCGGAGACCGTCGCTTTGCCCGCGAGGGTCTCAAGCGGGCCACCGCCGCTCCGGAGGGGGCGATCGAGGCACTGGCGGGAATCAAGACGGTCGATCCTGAAGAGTTCTTTCGCGAGATGAGCGAACAGGAAGCAGTCGGCGACGACTCGCCCGCAACCGACTCGCCTCCAGCCGACTCGCCTCCAGCCGACTAGCCCGCACCCGACTCGGTCGCCTCGTCGATCGACTCGATCGCCACCTCGATCAGCCGCTCGATCCCCGCCTCGGGCATCGCCGGAGCCGGCATCAGTACCACCACGTCGCCCAGGGGCCTGATCGCCACGCCGCGACGGCGGGCCGCCAGGGTCACCAGCTGACCGGTCCTCCGCTTGGCAGCAAATGGCACGTTGCCCTCACGGCTTGCCACCAGCTCGATGCCCACCATCACCCCACGCTGACGCACCTCGCCGACGTGCTGATGATCGGCCAACGCCTCCAGGCCCCGCTCTAGCCTCTGGCTCGAATCGGACACCCGCTGCAGAACACCGGCCGTCTCGATCAACTCCAACGACGCCAACGCCGCGGCACAACCCAACGCGTTGCCGGTGTAGGTATGACCGTGATAGAACGTCCGACCCTCGTGAGGCTCGCCCAGGAACGCCTCGAAGATCTTCCCGGTCGCCAGGGTCGCCGCCAAGGGCAGGTAGCCGCCGGTCAGGCCCTTGGCCAGGCACAGCAGGTCCGGTGAGACCGACTCGTGCTCGCAGGCAAACAACCGACCCGTCCTCCCGAATCCCACCGCCACCTCGTCGGCAATCAACAACAGGCCCAGCTCGGAGGTCAACTCGCGGAGACGACGCAGATAACCCTCTGGATGAACCAGGATCCCCGCAGCCCCCTGCACCAACGGCTCGATCACCACCCCCGCAATTCGCTCGTGATGCTCACGCAGGATCCGCTCGAGATCCGCCTCGCAGCGATCCAGCCACTCCCGGTCGCTGTACCCCTCGGGATGCCGAAACGTCACCGGAGCCGGGACCCTCAGAGTGTCAAACAGCAACGGCCCGTACGCACTGTGGAACAGGTCGATCTGGCCGAGGCTGACCGAGCCGATCGTGTCGCCGTGGTAGGCTCCCGAGAGACCCACGAACAGGTCACGCTGCGAGCCACCCGCCGCAGCCGACTCACCCGATTGCCGGTGGTACTGCCAGGCGATCTTCAGAGCCACCTCGACCGCCGTCGAGCCACTGTCGCTGTAGAAGACATGCTCGAGACCCTCGGGAGTGACCTCGACCAGCCGTCGAGCCAACTCGATCGAGAGATCATTGCCGAGCCCCAGCAGGGTCGAATGAGCGACGCGGTCGAGTTGATCGCGGATCGCCCGGTCGATCTCCGGAACCCGGTGCCCGTGAATGTTGCACCACAGCGAGGAGACACCGTCGAGATAGCGGCGACCCGACTCGTCGACCAGCTCGAACCCCTCAGCCGACACGATCACCGGGGCGGACTCGTCCGAGTAGGCCTGCATCGGGGTGAACGGATGCCAGACGTAACGGCTGTCGTCGGATGCCAGTGACATGGGCTCTCGCCCCAAATCGTCGCCGTGACTGCAACAGCCGGCCGCGGGAATGGCCTAACCGGGCAAGAGGTCCCGCACCATGTCCCGCTCGGAACGTAACTCGGCCACCGTCGCCGCGAGCTTCTCGGCACCGAACTCGTTGTGCTCCTGGCCCCCCACCACCGACCAGGACGTGCCGTCGGAGGTCAGAGGGAAACTCGAGATCAGGCCCTGCTCGACCCCGTAGCTGCCGTCGCTGCAGACTGCCGCACTGAAGGACGAGCCCGCGGCCGTCGGTGTGTTGATGCTCTTGACGCTGTCGATGATCGCGTTGGCCGCCGACGCGGCACTCGACGCACCTCGGGCCTTGATCACCGCGCCACCTCGCTGCTGCACCGTCTTGATGAACTCGCCCTGCAACCACTCCTCGTCTCCAATCACCTCGAGCGCCGAACGACCGCCAATCGTGGCGTTGTAGAAGTCGGGGTACTGAGTCGCCGAGTGGTTGCCCCAGATCGTGACGTTGGCGACATCGGTCACCGCCGAACCCGATCGGGCAGCCAACTGGCTGACGGCACGATTCTGATCGAGCCGAGTCATGGCGTACCAGCGGTCACGAGGAATCTCGGGCGCGTTGGACATCGCGATCAGGCAGTTGGTGTTGCAGGGGTTGCCCACCACCAGCACGCGGACGTCCGGTGCCGCAGCGGCCTGGATCGCTTGACCGGTCGGTGCAAAGATCCCGCCGTTGATCGTCAACAGGTCCGCCCGCTCCATGCCATCCTTCCGCGGTACGCTGCCAACACACAGCACCCAGTTGGCACCTCCGAAACCGTCCTCCAGGTGATCACTGTCGTACTTCTCGACACCCGCCAGCGTCGGAAATGCACAGTCGTCCAACTCCATCTCCACGCCATCCAGAGCAGGCAGCACCGGAGGAATCTCGACCAGCTGGAGAATCACCGGCTGGTCGGGACCGAACATCTGCCCGCTGGCAATTCGATACACCAGGGCATAGCCGATCTGGCCGGCCGCGCCGGTTACGGCCACTCGAATCGGATCACTCATCGATCAGGTCTCGCTGAAATACACCTCGGGGACATGCGCCCCGGACGATTCCGACGCGTCAC
>Ga0310123_10002515_pt1 | contig 14590 bp, 13 predicted proteins | sample CB6_AW_1057_MG_FD_203505 | JGI IMG/M metagenome (GOLD analysis project Ga0310123, IMG submission 203505) | Marine microbial communities from Western Arctic Ocean, Canada - CB6_AW_1057 | ecosystem: Environmental > Aquatic > Marine > Oceanic | place: Canada: Western Arctic Ocean | collected... | reverse complement strand
ACAAGCAGTCCGTGCGGCGATTGCTCCAGAAGATTGACCTGCTCGCCACTGAGAGTTACCAGTTCAATGCCTGTAACCTGCTTGCCAAGTAACGGGTTCTGTGGTGCTGAACCACTGATCGCCATCGCCTGAAAAGATGCAAATGATGGCGTTGATGTATCGAACCCAAAAACATCTTCGCCCGTCGGCGTATTGCTTGCACGAATGTTGTAGTCGTACTCAAATCTCAGATAATCATCGGGCCCCATCAATCCCGACGATTGATCGATCACTACCCGCGTGATCATCCTGGTCTCGGGATCGATGCTGAGCGTGGTTTTGCCGCCTTGAATGCCGAACTCAAGTCTGGGCCGTGACATTGGATCTCCTGAATCTGGCGGCAATGGTGTCGCTGAATCCGCTGAACCTTGACTAATTTCCTCGATCGGCTTGTCTGACAGCAGCATAGCCAGATCGATGAGGACTGGCTCATCCGCCAAAGGGAACATACCATTAAAATCTAGGGATTCGATCAGTTCCCGGTAGGTCAACGGATTCGGTGCTGCTTTCTCGACATGCTTGTCTGGCAACAGGCTCATCTTGGCCAAGAGTTTCCCATCCTTAACCACCACGTATAACGCGGGTTTGTCAATCTTGATCCGCACACTGCCGCTATCGCGTTCGAATTCGATAAAGATTTGGCCAGTTTGCTGTCGGTTCCAGCGGCCCTCCTGAACAATAACACGAAAAGTCAGGACAGCCGAGTAGCGTTTTGATTCACGATAAGCGCTAATCACCTCGTCCAAAAGCCGATCGCCCGGCGGTCCAGCATAAGCAGGGTGGAATACACCGAGGGCCATGATGGTGGCAATCAGGAGTTTTTGCATAAAGATCTCCAATCAGATTCTGGCCCCACTCCATATACCGAGCCGGCAGAATGCTCCGAGTTCACGACCGGTCCGAAGTCCTGTCCACCATATAGGCGGGTGAATCTCACAGATCGAGCATGGCGGCCATGATGCATCGCGATGCTAGCGGAACCAGATTAGGATAATAGCTTAAATCACCACAGGCAATGATTAATTGCTAGGAACGGGGTCCTCCACTAAAATCACTATTCGGAAACGGTAGAACAATGAGCACCCCATGATAAAGGAGCATTGTTTTGGATTGCCCCGGTCTGATTTCCCCCCACGGCGGTACGGTGGTCAACAGGTTCAGCTCTGAGCCGCAGTCTCTACACGCTCAAGCTGCAAACCTGCCGAAACTACCGGTTAGCTGGGCCGACCTGTCGACCATCTACCGCATCGCCGATGGTACGCTTAGCCCGCTTATAGGCCCAATGGTCCAGGCGACCTTCGATTATGTCCTTGACCACCAACAATTACAAAGCCATGGCCAACCACTGGCTTGGACCATCCCATTGGCCCTGCCAATCGACACCGAGTTGGCACAATCCCTCAGACCTGACCAAAAAGTGGCCGTAATCAATCCCTCAGGCCAGATCGTTGCCACTCTCAAGATCGAATCGATCTTTGAATGGGACAAGCCGCGTTACCTCCAGAGCGTCTATGGTACCGACCGCCTCGATCATCCAGGCGCAGATATGGTTCTAGAGGCCGACGCCACCAAGACGCATCTGGTTGGAGGTCCCCTCGAAGTCCTGCCGCGACCGTCAGTCGGCGCCTTCGACCAATATCTGCTGGAGCCGCGCCAGGTACGTGAGCGCCTCGCTGAAAAAGGGTGGGACGCGGCAGTTGCATTCCAGACCCGCAATCCACTGCACCGTGCGCACGAGTATGCCATGGTCTACGGACTGGAAACCCTGTTGCAGCAAGGTAAGAATGCTGGAGCGATTCTGAATCCTCTGGTCGGCGAAACCAAAAGTGATGATGTCAGCGCAGACATCCGGATGCGCACCTATGAACGGCTGATCATGAGCTGCGAGTTGGGCGATGGCGATAGTGACGCTGAGCTCTGGAGCCGGATCGGCGGCAGCGTACCTGATCGGGTACTGCTGATGGGACTAGACATCAAGATGTTCTATGGCGGACCTGCTGAAGCCATTATGCACGCGATCTACCGCCAGAATATGGGATTTACCCATATTATCATCGGACGCAAGCACGCCGATGCACCGTATCACGATGGATCTGCGATCTGGGGTGATTTTGATGCTCAGGAGATCTTTGACAACCTGGAAGGCCAATTGCTGATTGAACCAGTGAAGGTCGGATTCGCCGCCTTCTACGAATCGATCGGCCGCGTGGACCTGATGTCAAACCATCAAGACGAAAAACCCGTATTCATTTCTGGAAAGGAGGTCCGCACTACTCTCCAATCGGGACAGATGGTAGACCCCAGAATCATGCGTGCCAGTACGTCAGAAATCTTGGCAGAGGCGATGACGCAGCAATGAAGGGATGCCGCCCGGTGCTGATTTCGGGTTGTGATAAGACAAATTGAATCATGATACGTCACAGTTCAATCGCCAGCCGCATAACATCTGGCCCTTGGAACCGAGCCGACACCAAATAGAACAGGAGCAACAGGAATGGCTTCACCGAATGATCGGCGATACCTGGAATCCCACGAGTGGTTCAAGCTGGATGACGATCAGATCATTGTGGGCATCAGCCGGTTCGCGGTTGATGAACTGGCTGACATTACGTATATCGATGTCACCGATCCGGCTGGAGCCATCGCGAACGGCAAGCCATTTGGCGAGATTGAATCGGTCAAAGCGACTAGTGATCTGTACAGTGGCATAGACGGGCAGATTGTCACTATCAATGAAAAAGTGCTCGACAGTCCAGCCTTGATCAACGAAGATCCCTGGGACAGCGGTTGGATCATCCGGGTGCAACCCCAAGATCTGGGCCAACTCGGTAAACTGCTCTCGGCAGCAGAATACGACACCAAGAACGCATAGATCGTGGCGGCCATCGCGGGTAATTGAAGAGACCAGAACCACCGCCTGCTGTCATGGGATACCCGCACGGGGAAGTTTGAGGCGTTGTCAATTGGGTACTATATTGCCACTATGATCGTCGATCTAAAAACGCGTGTCTGGGAATCCGATGCGCAACTGGGCGAAGCAATCCAGGAGCAGATGCGCCGCCGCCGTGGGCATCCCTACGTCTGGCCGGATGGCTCGACTGACGCCCACGACGAAGCCATGGCTGATGTTGGCTGTGCGGTAATCCACGGGTTTGAAAGCTCCCTGCTCGACGTAGTGATCGGGCCGGAAAAAGTCGCCTCATGGTCCAAACGGAACCCAAAGAAATATCTTGGATTCATGGGTATTGATCCCACTGTCGGCAACCCAGTTGACCGGCTTGCACAAGGGCTCGACCTGGGACTGGCAGGGGTCACGCTCAGCCCCGCTGCCGCGGGTTTTCATCCGGCTGACTCACGCGCAATGGCACTGTATCAAGCATGCGAGGCGCGAGCCGTACCCGTGTACTTTGACTCCAACACGATCTCGGCCCGCCAGGTAAAGATGGAATTCGCCCAACCGCACCTGCTGGATGAGGTCGCTCGCTGCTTTCCGCAACTGCGAATCGTGATCTCGTCACTCGGCGATCCCTGGATCATGGAGGGCTTGGCACTGATCGGCAAGCATCCTACGATCTATGCTGACCTGTCCTCACTGGTACTGAGCCCTTGGCAGCTACATAACGCCCTGCTGATGGCCTACTACCAGCAGGCCACTGCTCAACTTGTCTTTGGATCAGGATTTCCGTTCTGTCGTCCCGCCGATGCTATGATCACTATCTATTCGACCAATACCTTGACCCAAGGCACCCACCTGCCCAACATCCCACGCGAACTGTTGCGTTCGATCATCGAACGCAACACGCTCGGCTGCCTGGGTCTGAGCCGACCCGATTTAGATGCTGCTCACCCCACCCCGCCCGGTGAGCGTACAACCCCGATCAATACCTAAAACCACGTGAGACATCGAGTAATCCAACATGGAAGTTGGTTGGCCTTAGCGGCCATCGCGATGACCACTGCTGCCTGCAGTGCATGGCCACGACTTCCCGTAATGGATGAACCCGGTGCTTCGCTCGAAATCAGCAGTCAATTCTCTCCCGAAACCACTGTGGTCGACAGCTTTGATACTTGTCTGTATCGATTCGATACAGCCAACCACTTCACCGTTCTCCTGATCAACGGTTCCATCGAGACGCCAATACAAGCCATCACCCTAAGGCTGAGATGGCGCCCCATTGCAGCCAAAACCCCTATCACACCCAATGCCACAAACATGATGATGCGGTACATGGTGTTCGATGACGAGCAGAACCAGGTCGGCGTATATACCGGCGCCGGGTACCTCTACCTTGATAGCGACCCTGGTGCTGATCGACTCGCATTACGTATCTGGCAAGCCACCTTGCGCCTTGCGGATCGCTCTTCGACATTCAGCGACAAGTTGATCGAAGCCCAGTTCCATGGCCAGATCATTGCCCGCCGGGACGACGAGCAGGTCACCTCTATCCTGCTCCAACTCAATGCGTTGGTAACAAAACGTCTGGGCTATCCACGATTCGTGAGCACGGCAAGCCCCATTCGAGTCACTTCGACTGGCCTATGACTTTCCCGCCTGTTCCTTTACTCCCTTAATGAGGATGGACTTGTGACAGGATCCCGATCAAGCGTATGGCATATGCCCTTCTTAGCTGCAATCACATGCGTGGCATTTGTCCTGACCACGACGGCACGCGGCCAGGAAGAAACAAACTTACCTCCATCTGAGGTTTCAGCGGAAACGAAATCTACCTCGTTACAGATTCAAGATAGGGTGGATGGATGGTTCGCAGTTGTGAATCGCTGGCTGGAACCAAAGCTCTTTTTTGATGTCTCGTTCGGGGCATTCAAGCACCAAGTAATCGACGACGACACTGGCGCCCCGAAAGTCAATGAGCAGGGGAAACCGGTGAAAGATGGCCCTGGTGTGCCAACGATCGTCATATTTCTCCTGCTTGGATCCGTCTATTTCACAATTCGGTTTGGGTTCATCAACATTCGTCTGTTCATGCACAGCGTCCAGGTGCTCAGAGGCAAATACGATAACCCGGAGGACCATGGAGAAATCACACATTTCCAAGCCCTAACTTCGGCATTATCCGCAACCGTGGGCCTCGGCAATATCGCCGGCGTGGCGCTGGCCATCAGCACCGGTGGCCCCGGCGCTGTTTTCTGGATGTGGGTCGTCGCCTTCTTCGGCATGTGCGCTAAATTCTCCTCTTGCTCACTCGCGCAGATCTACCGAAAGATCGAGACAAAGGATGAACGCACCCACGTACTTGGCGGGCCAATGGTCTATCTGTCCGAGGGAATGAAGGATGTGCTGGGGAAGGCTTTCGGGCTGCCTTTTGGAAAGGTCCTGGCGGTATTGTTCGCATTCTTCGCCATCACGGGGTCACTGGGCGGGGGCAACATGTTCCAGTCCAACCAAACCGCAGAGATCATTTCATTCGTGGCCCTCGACGGCACCAAGGAATACGCATGGCTCCTTGGGATGATCATGGCGGTACTCGTCGGCTTAGTGGTGGTCGGAGGAATCAAGCGGATCGGTGAGGTCACCAGCAAGATCGTCCCCGCGATGTGTATCTTCTATTGCCTCGTATGTCTGGTAATACTATGCGCTAACATTGCGGACGTGCCGGGCATGTTCGCCTCCATCTTTACAGAAGCATTTAACGTCAAAGCCCTAGGGTGGGGAGGGGTCATCGGCATCCTTGTCACCGGTGTCACGCGAGGGGCCTTCTCTAATGAAGCAGGGCTCGGCTCTGCGGCAATCGCACACTCCGCTGCTCGAACCAACGAGCCGATTCGAGAAGGCGTCGTCGCCATGATTGGCCCGTTCATCGATACCATCGTCGTCTGCAGTATGACCGCGATGACAATCCTGATTACACGAGGACAGATCGAAGAAGCCGCCCTCGTCGGGGCAGACGGATGGGTGCGTGGAGCAGTGATGACTGCGGAAGCCTTCGGCACCTTGCACGGGTTTCTACCCTTCCTGCTCTGCATCGCCGTCTTCGTCTTCGCCTACTCTACGATGATTTCTTGGAGCTACTACGGCGAACGGGCCAGCGAGTACTTATTTGGTAAGGCAGGGATTTGGCCATATCGCATCGTGTTTCTTATATTCGTGTTTCTGGGCCCCATGGTCAGCATAAGCAATGTGCTCGGATTCACGGACCTGCTAATTCTCTCCATGGCCTATCCCAACATTCTGGGAATGATCATTCTGTCTCCAAAGCTGGCAAGCCTGACCAAAGACTACGTGCGCCGACTTAAATCCGGCGAAATGAAGTCGTGCGCCGACATCGCGACCCAGATCGAGAACAACCCTTCAAAATGAGTTGCACCAAGTCAAGAGACGGCCACGCCCCAATCCTCACCGGCGATGATCAGACACCCATAGGCCTGCTGGCCCTGCGCAGCACAATCGGTGGGGTCCTAATGGGTCTGGCCAACCTGGTACCGGGAATCAGCGGTGGCACCATGCTTCTAGCGGCCGGGATCTACCCTCGATTCATCAGCGCAATCGGACAAGTGACCACGCTGCGATTTACCCGGCAGGCATCAGTAGTACTTGTTTGTGTCGCAGCCGCCGCCGCAGTGGTAGTCGTGACCCTAGCCGGGCCGGTCAAGGATCTCATCATCCACCATCGTTGGATCATGTACAGCCTCTTCATCGGGCTGACCCTTGGCGGCGTGCCGGTGATATGGAGACTGATAGACCATCGCACAACTGGAGTTTGGATCGGGACTCTGGCCGGATTCGTTGGCATGGCCCTCCTGTCATTTATGCAAAGCGGCGGAGGAGGATCTGTAGACAACAGCGGATTCGGTTTCATGCTATTGGCTGGAGCAGCCGGAGCCAGTGCCATGATCCTGCCCGGTGTCAGTGGTGGCTACCTGCTTCTGGCTATAGGTGTGTACGTACCAATCCTGGCAGGAATCGACAGCCTCAAGGAGGCGATCAAATCAGGTAATACCGACCTGCTAATATCAATCTTGGTCAGCCTGATCCTTCCGGTCGGACTGGGAGTCATCCTCGGGGTGCTCCTGGTCAGCAACCTGCTCAAGTGGCTGCTCGAACACCAGTCACGGCTGACATTGGGCGTGCTACTTGGCCTGCTATTGGGTGCCGTGATAGGCCTTTACCCATTCGTTGCAGGAGTTCGGCCCCAGGTCAACGATACCCTGAAGGGTCAAAAAATTGTTCTTCCCCAGACCAATGGCAAACAGAAATTAATCTACCAGGGTACCGGTGATTCTGTGGAACCGGGCGACTATCCGGTCGAGGCATTCGTACCCCGAAAATTGCAGGTCGGCGGCGCCCTTGCCTTGATCCTAGCGGGATTTGCCGTGACCATGGCGGTAGATTTAATCGGGCGCCATAAGCCAACAGATGTGTCTGACGCCACCTAAGCATCCCCCTGGGGTGCCTGGTCCCCTTGAATCGTTGGATAACCCTGATCCGATACCCACTCACCTGCGTATGCTTATGAATATCTTGGTCACAGGAGGCGCCGGTTACATCGGATCCCACGCAGTCAAACGCCTCTGCGATGGTGGTCACCACGTTGTGGTCATTGACAATCTGTTTCGTGGTCACCGCGCCGCGATCCCAACTCAGGTGCCTTTTTACCCGATCGATTTACGCACGGCCCAGGGGCTGACCAATGTGTTGGAATCACACAGAATCGAAGCAGTGATGCACTTCGCGGGTCTCGCTTATGTTGGTGAATCGGTTGATCAACCGCTGAACTACTTTCAAAACAACACCGTTGGATCGATCAATCTTCTCGCTGCTATGGCCCAAGTTGGGATCAGACGGTTTGTGTTCAGTTCTACCTGCACCACCTACGGAATCCCAAAAAACGTACCCATTGTCGAAACTGAAGTGCAGCGGCCAATCAATCCGTATGGATGGTCCAAACTATTCGTCGAGCGTATCCTATCGGACCACGCCCAGACCGATGATCAGTTCTCCTATGCCGCTTTGCGTTACTTCAACGTGGCAGGCGCGGCCCAGGAGGGAACAATTGGCGAAGACCACAACCCCGAAACTCACCTGATCCCAGTACTACTCCAGACCGCGATGGGGCACCGCGATTCCGCCACCATCTTCGGAAATGATTACGATACGGCTGACGGCACTTGCATCCGGGATTACATCCACGTTGAAGACCTTATTGACGCCCACGCCACGGTGCTCGACTCACTGGCTCCCGGAGAACGGCGGACCTACAACCTTGGCACCGGCCAAGGCACAAGTGTCATGCAGGTCATTGAATCGGTTCGTCGTGTGACTGGACTGAAGTTGCCTGTGGAAGTCGGCGAACGGCGACCCGGCGACCCGGCGATTCTGTACGCCAATGCTGCAAAAATCCACGATGAACTCGGTTGGCAGGCGAGAATTAACGATTTAGACGAAATGGTCCAGAGTGCTTGGAGTTGGTTCCAAACCCATCCCCTGGGATATGAGAAATAAGATTAGCCGCGCACCGTTTCCACCATGCGACTGGACAGACGAGATCTGAAGCCGAAGGCGGGTGCCAATCGCAACAATATCAGACCAGCCGGCAAGGATAGGACTACCGTATAGAGCAACTGCAAAAATCGATGTACCAATTGATCCGCAGCACTAAAACTCGCGACCGGCTCTCCCGTGACGGGTCCCCGCATCGACAACAAAAACACCGTTCCCAAATGGACAAACACACCCGCAATGCAAGTTGTGACAGCCAACGTCAGAACCGACTCGCGAAATACCATGGCCCGCAACTGCAGTACCGCCCAACCCCCGAGCACGTAGCCCAGCGCTGCTGGACCCAACACCGGACCATCGGCAATCGTGGTCGAGGTCAAATCAACCAGCAGGCCCAACACTAGCATCACCCACGTCACCATCGCCGCCGGTGCCCTTAGGGCAACAAATGTCGCCAACACAAGCATAAAACTTGGCGACACCTGTCCTACTCCTCCACCAGGAAACAGAAGCAACGTGCGCAGGCCCATCTCCAGGGCAAGACACATGTACGCGGCAATCCCAAAAGCGATCCAGTTCATAGTGAAACAACGACAGACAAAAAATAACCGACAGGAAACGCATGAATATTAGCGGCGAGTTTTTGACATTCCATCGTGGTAACCCAATTCTGCATTCTGCTGACCTGTCTACCGCCTCCGGTTCAAGGGTTGATTCATCTTTCAGTTGACCGGCTCTAATACGGACACCCAACTGAGCCGGGGTAGATCATACAAGGGTTGCACGATGGCGCGCTTGAGCGAAAGCGGTCGTTCAGGATGATCCGAAATCTTTTGAACCTTTCCAACAACAAACCCACTGGCTTCTGGTGGCCAGATTCCCTGCGCGTCCGCCAAGTGTGCCAGATCCCCAATCTCCAACGGAGCATCCCGGGCAACATCGAGATAAAAGCTGCGGCCATCATCTGACAATCGCAATTGACCCGCCAGCCGTCGCCTCGAATTTGGATTAGGTGGAACGACGCGAACCCACATCTCCGTGCCCGGCGCGGTAATGGGAGAGACTTCGGCACTGAGTCGATTCGCATCCTGTACCACCCCGATCAACTGCACGCCCCAGACCACAGCCAAGCTCGGCGTCACACCTTCCTTCAATCCCTTGTTGATACGCAATACCGGATTAGAAAGGTCTGAGGAATACCATATGACGCGGGCCTCGATCTGCCGACTTTCACTGACACTTGATTCAGTGAGACGAGCGAGGCGCTCGCGTAGATCAACGATCTGCAGTTCCAGTTCCTGAATAGTTTTGAGCGCCTGGTCTCGATCAGCCCGCAGACTATTGAATGTGCCAGCTTCGATCTCCAGAGAATAACCAGGCCGCAGGGTATCGGAGAACGTCTTAAGAACCCTGGAGATCGGACTGAGGACGGCAGTCACAGCCGTGTAAGGCACCATGGCAATCGGGCGAGCCACCGAAACCGGCAGCAGGCTAGACACCAGCAACATCCCGATGACAACCACCAAAATATGGCGACGATTGAGCCAACCTCTGGGCATAATTATGCCTCATCCAGATCGCTTTCCATCGTTTCCTTCCACTCTTCCAAATGCTCAAGGTAGATGGCCGTACCACGAGCAACACAGGTCAGGGGATCCTCCCCTACGCGGCAATCGAGCCCGGTGGCATTGGAGATCACCACATCGATTCCCCGCAGCAGCGCCCCACCACCGGCAAGCACAATCCCGTTGTCCACCAGGTCAGCTGCCAGTTCCGGCTCTGTACGTTCTAATGTTCGGGTGACGGTTTCGATGATTGCACTGAGCGGTTCCTGCAACGCCTCGCGGATCTCTTCAGCCGTAATGACTGTCTTTCGAGGCAGCCCCGAAATCATGTCGCGACCCCGCACCTCCATCGATCGCTCATCACCCTCAGGCACTGCCGAGCCGATTTCGATTTTGACGCGCTCGGCTGTCTGCTCACCAATCATCAGGTTGTATGCCTTCTTCATGTGATTGATGATCGCCTCGTCCATATCGTCACCCGCGACACGTACCGATTCACACTGAGCGATATCCGCCAGAGACATGATGGCAACCTCTGTCGTACCACCGCCAATGTCCACGATCATACTTGCCGTGGCTTCCACAATCGGAAGGTTTGAACCAATCCCTGCGGCCATTGGCTCTTCCACGAGGTACACACGCCGGCTCCCCGCACGCTCGGCGGAGTCAAGCACCGCCCGCTTCTCCACGGCCGTGATCCCCGAAGGAACTGCAATGACCACCCGCGGCTTGACAAAGGGACGCTTGCCATTGACCTTGCGGATGAAGTAACTCAGCATCGCCTCGGTGATTTCGAAGTCACTGATTACGCCATCCTTAAGGGGACGGATGGCCGTAATGGAGCCGGGGGTCTTCCCGAGCATTTCCTTGGCGACCCACCCCACCGCGTTTCCGTTCTGAAGCACTTGGTTGGTGCCTTTTTTGACGGCAACAACTGACGGTTCATTGAGCACGATGCCCTCACCGCGCACGCACACCAGGGTGTTGCACGTACCAAGGTCAATACCCATGTCGACGCTGAACCAGCTTAGAAGATTATCAAAAATCAACTCGCCGAATTCCTAGCTGAAGGTGCCTCCATCCGAACCGCTCACTGGCGGCGGATACAAGCCCCAATTGTAGCTAAACCCCTGTCGCCTGCCAGCGGGGTTTCACGGGACCAATCCGCCCCGCGCTAACGGACCTGAGCATCGGCATCAACCAGATTTGCGGGATGGACGGGCAGGGGTGCCATCTGGCCGATGCTACGAGGATCAGAACGCCAAATAAAGACTGTCAAGCATGCTTTGGATCTGAACGGAGAAGGGATTACCGCCAAACAGATCGTTACTGCGTACCAACACGTAACCCACCGCGCCAATCAAGGCCAAGGCTGCAGTCATCAATAATACGGTGTAGATGTTGGCAGAAGAATCCATCGCGAACTCCTTGGTAGTCGACGGGCTATAAACGACCAGCGAATACGGAGTCACCCGGTGTCACATCAGCCTGAATCAGTTCCATTCGACCCGCGGCAGCATCGGTGTCTACCTTTATGATCACGAGCGTACCGAGAAACGTGTCGCCCCGGTGCACCAAGAATTCCATGTTTTCCTCGACACCGTCGCCACTGCCAATATCCACTTCCACAAGGGTGAACTCATCGCTGGGTCGGGCATAGACAATGCTGCCAATGATCGGAACCAGGGGCACGATGCGGCTGGTGCTTCCGGACGCTTCTTCTTCCAAAATCATCTGGCGCACGCCGGGCTCAAGCTTGGCAATAGCACGCTCAAGCTGATGGGTACGGTCCCGCATCCGGGTCGAGTTCTCTCGCAACTGCCGGATCTGGCGGCCGTAGCCGGCGATCTGGGCTGCCAACTCGTTGTTGCGGTCCACTAGTTCAATCACCCGCGTCTGTTGCTGCACCAGCTTGTTCCGACTGGTCGTCAGCTCATGTGTGAATTCCTCCAGAAGACGAGTCTGTTGCTGCGTCGACGCTGTGAGGCTGGAAAAATTTGCATCACGGTTGGTGATCTCGGCGTCAAGACCAGTCATCTTGTCCCGTAGCCGAGCCTTCTCGCCACGCAGTTCGCTGTTCTCCGCAAGCAGCGCAGCTACCTCGTCGTTAAGCCCAATCACTCGCTCTGATTCGCGACTTTGCAGCAACGAGATCTCGGCCTGCAGGTTACGGGTTCGCTGCCGCGCCGCCTCCTTATCGTTGATTGCAGCCTGCAAGAGATCTCGATAGTCCTGGGTCTTGGCAACGAATGGTACCACCACGGCCACCAGCAGAATCGATAGCACGGTTACCACCACGACAAATGATTTGGTCAGTGGGCTCACAGCATTTCCTCTCGGTCCGCGGACTAAGGCAGGAAGACCATTGAACTACGGCCTTTACAGCGCGATATGATGACCGCAACCTGTCGCGGTGTCAACCAGGAATCCACCCCGAACAAGTCCGAGAATAATAGTGGCCTGACGGCCTTAGATCAGCGTTGAGCGGCACGAGACCCAGTGGCCACCGCCTTGAGGATGGATGCAGCAGCAGCCAAGGTGACTGGGAGTTCATCTTCAGCCAACATCTGAACCAATCGTTCGGCGGCATGGTTTGAGTAAACCTGCCCCAGACCGAATGCCGCCTGGGCCCGGATCATCGTGGCAACCCGGTGCTGTTCTGATGGATCGCCCACTAACCGCCGAAACGCGGCAACAGATGGGCTCTCAGCCACCTTACCCAGAAAGGTCAAGACACTGTTCTTCACATCCTCGGCATCAAAGTTGGCCCCCTCCAAAATCACATCCAATCCGTCATCGCGGCCAAGTTTGGCCAGCGTCGTAGCGGCGGCCAAGCGGACCTCGATGGTCTCGTCCTGCAGCATTGGGGGAAAGGCCTCGATCATGGCAAAATCCTTGACGTTGCCAAGAATCGTAATCGCTAGCACACGCACCTCGACAGAACGGGAGTAGACCCCGGCACGTACGGTATCTAGTTCCTTGTCATCGCCCAAAAGTAGGATCGCCTCGGCAATCTGCAGTCGATGGATCATCTGTTTGACGGGATGGGCCGTATGCATCGACACCCGGGAAAGATCGCGCAGCATGTGTATTGCTGACTTCTCCCCCATCAACCCGATGATCATTGCAGTATTTCGGCGCACAGTAGAACTCTTGTCAACCAGCAACGTCGGCAACTCACGGAGATCCGTGTCTCGACCACACGACCGGACCGCGAACAGGGCTGCCGCACGCACCGATGGCGAACGATCACTAAGGAACTCGACGGCCTCATTTCCTAGCTCCGCCAGTGTGCATTTCCCAATCAACACCAAGGCTGTGAAGCGGACGACTGGGCTTGGATCCCTTAGTCCCAGCTGAACCATTGGTAGCAGTCGCTCCGGCACCACCTGCATTGCCTCGATGGCATTGGCCCGAAGATACTCATCGTCACTGTGAAAGACCTGGACGATCAGGCGCTCCGCATCGCCGCAGGCCGGCTGCAAGATCGACATCAGCGAAGACTCGTTCGCCACTGCGTGCTGGACAATTGAACAGGCTATCAGCATTACAATATTTTTCATTGCTGCACCGTACCCTTTGTTGTTCTCATACCCTCACCGGTAAGACAGTCTGCTGTGCCGAAACCAACCGCCCACGATCAACAAGGCTGTCACCACGACCATAGCCATGATCGGGACTCGGCCCACTTGCCCAAAAATACTCCGACGAGAATCATATCGCACCACCGCTGCAGCCCAACCAGTTGCGTCCACAGACCGGCGGTCCGTTCCCCGCACCGGCCCCACCCGACCGATGGAATCAATAAACCCGCTGATGCCACTGTTGACGCTGCGGGCGGTGGGAACCCGGTTCTCGATACTGCGAAGTGTCGCAATCTGTAGATGCTGTGGTTTCTGAGCGATGCCCGGATACCAGGCACTGTTGGTCAGATTCACAAGCATATCAACTCGCTTGCTCCCACCATCGGCATATACCATAGATCGAACCAATGCAGCGTCAACATCCTCGTAACAGATCGGCGTGGCGATTCGTGTTGGATGCCCTGGCTCTCCTCGAATCTCAAAGACAGTCCTCGTGCGGCCCGGGACTAGAGAGTAATCCACTTCGTACGGGCTGATGTATCGCAGAAACATGCTCTTGAGCAACGGCAAAGCATCGATCCCAGGCAAGTATTCGCCAAACGGAACCAAATGGATCTTGTCGTACCGCTGTGGTGCCTGTACCCCGTCGGCATAATACAGGTGGACTACGTTGGCCCGATGCTCAAAGATTGCAGCAGTATCGTTCCATCTTTCGCCAGCTGGCGCGCCAACTAGCATGGGACGGTTTAACTCTCTGGCCAGGGCCTGTATCTGGCGGTGATACGCATTGGGCCCGTATCCACCATTCTCCTGCTGTGCCAGCGAAGCTCGGGCATCGGGGTTTACTGGCACCGGTACCATAGTCTCGGGCCAAACGAACAGGTCTGCCCCCGGACATCCTGCACTGGCGGCGCGCGTCAATTCGACCATCCTTGCCCAATCAG
>Ga0310123_10002514_pt1 | contig 14594 bp, 13 predicted proteins | sample CB6_AW_1057_MG_FD_203505 | JGI IMG/M metagenome (GOLD analysis project Ga0310123, IMG submission 203505) | Marine microbial communities from Western Arctic Ocean, Canada - CB6_AW_1057 | ecosystem: Environmental > Aquatic > Marine > Oceanic | place: Canada: Western Arctic Ocean | collected... | reverse complement strand
ATAGGACCGTCGACCGTTACCATAAAGCTCATGGACACAGAGGACCTCAAAAGGATCGGTCGTGAGTTGGCCGCTGGCCGGCTAAATCTCGAACAGACGCTGGCGGCACTGACCGATGCCATGACGGCGAGAACCGACGACGCGGTCGTCGACTTGGATCGCTCACGAAGATGCGGTTTTCCCGAAGTCATCTTTGGTGAGGGAAAATCGCCCGAAACCATTGCGGAGATTGCCGTCCAACTACGCGGCGCCGGGCATCCCGTATTGGCCACGCGTGTCGATGCCGAGAAGGCCCTCACGCTGAGCCAACGTTTTGAGGATGCTCGGTACAACGAAATCGCACGATGCTTTCGGATAGGGGACCCCGTGGATGCGTCGATCGCCGGTCGTGTTGCCGTCGTGACCGCTGGTTCCAGCGATCGCCCTGTCGCCGAAGAATCGCTGGAAACGTTGCGTTGGATGGGCGTCGAGCCGTTGGTCATCCAGGACATCGGCGTGGCCGGACCGCAACGTCTGTTGGCACGAGTCTCCGAGCTACGTCGTCAGGATGCCATCATCGTGGTCGCTGGCATGGAAGGAGCTCTCCCCAGCGTCGTGGGGGGACATGTAAACTGTCCCGTGATCGCGGTGCCGACCAGCGTCGGGTACGGGGCCAGTTTCAGTGGACTGGCGGCGTTATTGGGGATGCTCAATAGCTGTGCCTCCAACGTCACCGTTGTGAACATCGACGCTGGCTTCAAGGCCGGATATGTAGCCGGCCTGATCGCCAAAAGAATTCCTAAATCCTAAAGGGGTTGGACCCGAACCAGACATCGGCTGGCGGCAACCATACAGATGAACCGAACTCCTCTCCCCTCGATCCCACCGCGCTCGGCTGCTTCGCATAAAGGAGATTTTGGGCGTGTACTATTGATTGGCGGCTCGCGTGGCATGAGCGGAGCCATTGCGTTGGCTGGTATGGCCACCGTCAAAGGCGGCGCTGGACTAGTCACTGTGGCCGTACCAGATTCCTGCTTGGAAACCGTCGCCTCTTTCTTCCCCTGCTACATGACGGTACCACTCCCGGAGGACGGCCAAGGACGCATCAGCCGCCAAGCCGAGGCGAGACTGAGTTCGCTTTGCGGGGAAGCGACATGTGTCGCGCTCGGCCCGGGACTGGGACGCAGTAGCGATTTGGACCAGCTTGTCCGTGCTCTCTTCCAGGATCTTTCACGACCACTGATCGTCGATGCCGACGGTCTCAATGCACTGGCTCCGCATATTCCACTGGCCGTAGGCGGACCTCGAATCCTGACGCCCCATCCGGGAGAATTTCGCCGCCTCATTGGAGAGGACGTTCACGACCGTGAGGCATGCGAGGCCAGATGTGTCGCATTGGCCCGAAAGTTGAATGCCACGATCATCCTCAAAGGCCACCGTTCGCTGGTGACCGACGGCCCGAACTCGGTCCACAACGAGACTGGCAATCCGGGCATGGCAACCGGTGGCTCCGGGGATGTGCTGACGGGTCTGATCGCCTCCCTGTTGGCCCAATCATTGCAACCGTTTGACGCCGCACGTTTGGCAGCCCACCTACACGGTGTTGCGGGTGACCTGGCCGCCGAGTGCATCGGTTGCATCGGCATGACGGCGTTGGATATCGTGGAACAGCTGCCACGGGCCTTGCTCCGTCATACTCGCGGATAATTGTGGCAGTCCGTTGGACGGACAATTCGTTCCACACGGATAACTTGGCAGAATCAACAACTGGAATCAACAACTGGGCAGGCAACACGTGAGACTCATCAGCGACCTAAATGACGTCACCTCCGAGCTTCGCGGCGGGGCCGTTACGATCGGAAATTTTGACGGCGTCCATCTCGGCCATGCGCGGATCGTCGAGGAATTGTCGCATATGGCCAGTCGACTGGATGGTCCGGCGATCGTGTTTACGTTCGATCCGCATCCCGTGCGATTATTGCGGCCCGAGGAAGTTCCCCCGCCGCTGACCTGGACGCGCCGCAAAGCCTCCCTCCTGGCAGAGTTGGGCATCGACGCGGTTTTGGCCTACCCCACCGATCCATCGCTGCTACAACTCACGCCGAATGAGTTTTTCGACCAGATCATACTGCGGTTGATTGGGGCGCGTGGCATCGTCGAGGGTCCCAATTTCTATTTTGGCCGCGATCGCGGGGGGAGCATTGAAACTTTGGGGCAACTTTGCGACGAGCATGACGTGGAGCTGAAGGTGGTCGCTCCGTTGGTTACCGAAGGTGAGATCGTTTCCAGTAGCCGCATTCGTCGGGCGATCGCGGAGGGCCGGATGGACCTGGCCAGCCAACTCTTGACGCATCCGTATAGGCTCCGCGGAATGGTCCGCCATGGGGCGTCTCGAGGAGCCCAGATCGGTTTTCCCACCGCCAATTTGGATGCCATCGACACGTTGATCCCCGCGCCGGGAGTCTATGCCGGGCGCACCTGGATTCAGGACATCCCTCATCCGGCGGCGATCAACGTGGGACCCAATCCAACCTTTGGGGAAGAAACCACCAAGGTCGAGGTTCACATTCTCGATTTCACTGGGAACTTGTACGGAGAGCCGCTGGAGGTCGATTTTTTGTCCCGAGTCCGCGATGTCCGATCGTTTGACTCGGTCCAGCAACTGCGGGAACAGTTGCACAAAGACGTCCAGTATGTCCGCGAGCGGTCCAAACGAGCCGGTTAGATCCGCCCGAAACCCGGTAGCGTCCTCGGGCCAACCGAAGCATAATGGACGGCCCGACGAGAACGGAAGGAGTTGTTCCAGCGTTCGAACACAGCCCACCTAACCACTCTCACCCACAAACCCCACCGGCGTCCCCTACATGACCGTTAACTGGCCAGGCTTTGCTGAAATTGTGCACGGCAGTCAAGAATTCATCCTCACCAGCCACATTCGGCCCGACTGCGATGCGTTGGGGAGTGCCCTGGGAATGGCTCTGATTCTTGAGAAGCTCGGCAAACAGACGCAGGTGGTCATGGGTCAGTCCACTCCGCCCAACTTGGCGTTCATTGATCCGGATCATCGTGTGAAGACGATCGGCAAGGAGGTCCAATTGGGAGAGTTAGTGGACGCCGACGTGCACATGGTATTGGACACGAGCGCGTGGGCACAATTGGGTGACATGGGCGATGTAATTCGGGCCACCACGGCCCGCAAGATCATTGTCGACCATCACATCGGCGAGGATGATTTGGGGGCCGAGCATTTCAAGAACACGTCGGCCGAGGCGACGGCCCGACTCGTCGTGGAAGCCGCCGATGCGCTGGATGTCGAATTGACCGCGGCGATGGCGACACCACTATACGCGGGACTCGCCACCGATACCGGCTGGTTTCGATTTCCGTCGACCTCACCCAACACCTATCTGATTGCGAGCCGGCTCGTGGCCGCTGGCGCCGTGCCAAACGACATCTATTCGAAACTTTACGAACGCGATTCGGCTGGACGGGTCCGCCTACGAGGCCTGATCCTTTCCCGCATTCAGATGGAACTCGACGGACGGTTGGTGCACACCTACGTGAACGGCACGGACTACGAGGCAACGGGATCCCTCCCCACGGACACCGAAGACGTCATCAACCTGACGTTGGGGGTCGCCGGAACCGAGGCCGCGGTGATTTTCGTGGGCCAACCCGAAGGCGGATTCAAACTCAGCTTCCGCAGTCGCTGCCAGATGGACTGTAGTCAGGTGGCCGAGAAATTCAGCGGCGGCGGGCACAAGGCCGCGGCGGGCGCTTTCATAAACGGATCCCTGGATGAGATCCGCGAACCGGTATTGGCCGCGGTTCGGCAGGCCATGGGTTAGCCCGCCGTCGGCCGTGAGTAGAAGGGAAAGATCATGACCACCTACCGTGAACAAGACGACGACGATTTTGATCCGCCGCGACGAAGCTTCTTCACACACCTCTTGACCGCCGCGATCGGAGCGGTGGTCTCCTTGATCCCATTGGTACCTGGCGGACTGTTTTTCTTGCACCCAATCTTGAGTCGCAAGAAGGAGGAGCAAGGTGAAGGAGAATTGATTCCCTTGGGAATCCGTTTGGATTCGCTGGCGGACGATGGAACGCCGCTTTTCGTCAAAGTGGTGGCCGACAAGTCCGACGCCTGGAATCTCCATCGCAATGTCCCGATCGGCAAGGTATGGCTACGCAAGAATGCAGCGGGCGAACTCATTGCGTTTAATGCAACCTGCCCACACCTCGGCTGTATTGTCGGCTACCGCGCCGCCGAAAAAGATTTTTTCTGCCCCTGCCACACCAGCTCCTTTGACATCCAAGGCGAACGCACCAACGAAATTCCCCCGCGCAACATGGACTCACTTACGACGAAGATCGCTGCTGACGGACAGATAGCCGTGAGATACATCGATTTTCGCACCGGCACGAGCGAGCAGGTACGAGTATGATTTCCGCACTGAAGGATTGGCTCGACGATCGGACTGGTATCAGCCAGTTCTTGCACGAAGCTCTGTACGAACGGATTCCCGGGGGCGCTCGTTGGCGCTATGTGTGGGGCAGCACCTTGGTCTTCACTTTCTTCGTCCAGGTCGTGACGGGGTTTTGCCTCTGGACCGCTTACAGTCCCAGCGCACAGACCGCTTGGGAAAGCGTCTACTACATTCAAGAGGTGATGGTTTATGGTTGGATCGTGCGCGGTATCCACCACTACGCCGCTCAATTGATGGTCGTGTTACTGGCCGTGCACATGATTCAGGTCGTCATAGATGGGGCGTACCGTGCACCGCGCGAAGTCAACTACTGGTTGGGGCTGATCCTCTTGCAGATCGTGCTGGGGCTCTCCCTCACCGGCTATCTATTGCCATGGGATCAGAAGGGCTACTATGCGACGCAGGTTGCCACCAATATTGCCAGCTCCGCGCCGTTGGTCGGTCCGCAGGTGCAGCAGTTAGCCCAAGGCGGTTCGAGCTACGGGCATCACACGCTAACTCGTTTTTTCGCTCTTCACGCTGGCCTGCTACCGGCGCTATTAATAGGGTTTCTAGCCCTCCACATCGCCGTATTTCGGCGTCACGGCGTCACGGTGCCAGACTCGGAACGGGCGCCCGAGACGACGTTTTGGCCGGACCAGGTGTTGCGCGATGGCGTGGCCTGTCTCGGTGTGCTGGCCGTGATCCTGTTGTTGACATTCTTCATGGGAGCCGAGCTGAGCGCGCCGGCGGACCCGGCGGAGCCCTACGCCGCCGCCCGGCCCGAGTGGTATTTCTTGTTCCTGTTTCGTCTGCTTGAGTTTGAAATGATCAGTAAGTTCGGTGTCGCCTTTGGTGCTATCTACATCCCAGGTTTGCTGATGACGATCATCGCCATGTTTCCCTGGATCGCTTGGATTCAAGGCGGCCATCGATTCAACGTGATTTTCATGAGCGTATTGGCGGTGGCCATCGTCTCACTGACCGGGCTGGCGATGTACGAAGATGCCACCAATCCGGATCATCTCGCCGCCTTAGCGGAGGCGAAGCGCGACGGAACTCGGGCACTCGAATTGGCCGGCGGTCCGGATCAAATTCCGACCAGTGGCGCCGTGGAATTGATGCGCGCCGATCCGTTCACGCGCGGGCCGAGACTGTTTGCCGGTCACTGCGCCAGCTGCCATCGCTACAACGGGCACAATGGCCGTGGGTTACTGGTCGTCACTTCGGACGAAGAGACGAAAAAACGTGTCACGGTCCCGCCAGCCGCCGCCGATTTGGGCAACTTTGGTTCGCGTGAGTGGATGCGAGCGGTGGTCTGCGATTACGAGAACGTGTTCAAACCCTGGCGAAATTCCCAATGGTTCAAAAATGCCGAACAAGATGGAAATGAAGCGGACGTGCTCAATCCCAGCGAGTCGGAGATGGCCAGCTGGTCCGGCGATCGAGACCAGTTGATGTCCGAGGAGAATAGCGAGCCTCTTCAGGCTTTGGTCGAATTCCTAGTATCCGAAACCGGGCGAGGTGACCTCGAGGTGGATGCAGAATTGGCAGCGAAAGGCCGTGACGTGGCTGTCGACGGTGACTGGTCCGAGGGCCTCACTGGGACCAGTTGTGCCAACTGCCACTCGACGATCGGCGACGAGTATGAGGAAGGAAGCGATGACGGCAGCGGCTACCCAAATCTAGCCAAATATGGGTCGGCCGAATGGCTCAAGAGCTTCATTAGCGATCCGGGCACGGCACAACACTACGGCGACAAAAACGAAATGCCAGCCTATCAGGGACGATTGAGCCCCGAGGATCTGGACCTGTTGGTCCGGTGGATGGTCAAAGATTATCAACCCACCCACACCAAACCATATCATTCTCAGATCACTGACACCGAATAAGCCGGCAAACTTTGCGCAATCGTTAAAGTTTAACTCTCCCGGTGGACGATAACGACATTACACCTTGATTCGCCAGAGCCAGCACACGGCGCTACTATCGCTAGCTGACTGGCAGAAGTTGACCTGCGGTGGATAAGCGGAGAGCATACGGAATGTGGTGCAGTGATTGCCGACAAGACGTCCCAGGTGTGGCCTCGCCGCAAAACCCCCAAGCGGTGGTTTGTGCGCGGTGCGGTGAACCGTTCAGCCGAACGGAGCCCGCCAAGTCCGCATCGTCATTAACATTGGCCACCACGGAATTGGCCCGTCAAGAGTCCAAAGTCCGTGATGTCCTCCAGCGATCCCTCCTCGATTTTGACGTCGACTGGAAACTCGACGACGACCTGGACATCGCCGAAGAGACGGTCGACTCGGTGACCGCAATGTTGACCAACACCTCCTCACGGCCATGGATGGTTTTGCCGCCAACGCCAGAACTACCGCCCGAGCCGGAGCCTGCGGTGGAGCCCAAGCAAGAGGGCTCCTCACCAGCCGAGCCGGTAACATCCGAATTGGACACGCCGACACCCATCCTGGACACGCCAACGACTATTCCGGACACACCCACGCCTATACAAGACACACCCACGCCTATACAAGACGCACCCACGCCTATACAAGACGCACCCACGCCTATACAAGACGCACCCACGCCTATACAAGACACACCCACGCCTATCCTGGACACGCTCACGCCTATACAAGACACGCCCACGCCTATCCTGGACACACCCTCACCTATCCTGGACACACCGAAATCTATCAATGAGCCAGAGCTTACTTTCGCGCCAGAGCCGACACCAAACCCGATACCAACGCTGGGGCGTGAGTCCACACCCGAACTGGAAATTCCGTTAGGAACACCGGCGCTTACAGTGTCGCTGCCCGTATCCGAGCGCGGACCGCTCATCGAGCCGGCGCCGCTGCGAGACCAAGGGTCAGCTCCGACGGGGCGACCATTGGCAGCCAACATGCCGCTCAGCGGAATGGGCCGACCGAGTACGATGCCGGAACCAGCCGTCCGTGCGCCATTGGCGTTCGCCGAGCTGCCAGACCGGCACGCCGTGGGCGCAACAAAATACAACCGCTACACGGACCACGGGATTCATTCGCCGTCCTCCAAAACACTGACACCACTTCGTGGCAAACGTCGCGAACCATCGTTCGTGGGAAGAACCTTCGTCGCTTTGGGATTGGCTGGATTCGCCTGCGGTTCGGTTCTCATCGGTTGGTCTCTCGTGGCGGAGCGTCCCGATCTCTGGACCATGGGCATTCCCAGTTTCCTGCTTGGTCAAGCCGCCTTGTTGATAGGAATGATCTTCCAGATGGAGGGATTGTGGCAAAACGATCACACAACTCGAGATTCACTGGACGAAATCGATGGCCGATTGGCCGAGCTAAATGAGCCGAATCACGTATCGAGTCACCTGCCTCACGTTCATGTCGGGACAACCCGATCGTCCGTGGTGCACGCGGGCCATACCAGTAGCCTGGCCAGTAGATTCCGACCCCATTTGAAACCAGCCGAGGCAGAAAGTCTTTCGTCCTGACGACGCGATAAGAGAATCTCAACGAGACGGTTTAGGACCGTTCGATCAATAACTGTCGCGATTGGCTTGATTGGAAACCCGACGCGTTAGCGAGGGATGAACTGCCATTCAACGTTTGCGCTGCTGCATCCCTCGCTTACGCATTTTGAAGTTGCGCACTTTTCATAAATCGTTTGGCCGAAGGCCTTTTTTCACCGTAGCCTGGGGCAACGCCCCAGGAAATTGGACCATCACGGATCTGTTTGGCTGAAAGCCATATTCACCGGCTCGCCGTGATTTGTGAATATGGCCTTCGGCCAAAATTACCGTGGTTTTCTACGTTCCTGGGGCGTTGCTATGGTGACAGATGGCCTTCGGCCAAACAGAAAAAGCGCAACTTCAAAACTTACGCATCGGGTTACCATATCGGACACTTATTCATCGAGCGGTCCTTACGGTGGGAGGCGGACAGTATCATTCCCGCCAACCCCACGGTCAATAATCCAACGCGACTCGGTTTCGGTATCAAGACGACGTCCCAACCAATGTTGGCCAAAGCGGCCCAATCCACCGGCTGCATTTCGGCTCGCCGTCCCAGCCGCAACGTCGTATCCATCACGGTGGAGTCCTAGTCCAAGCAGGCCAGCCAATGTGATGGGCTTCTCCAAAGGAAAACTGCTGTCGCCTTCCAACGGCACTGGACCACCCCAAACTGCCGTCGCCTGCGGACCGAGGAAGAAGTTGTCGGTGCCCAATGGCATCCCACCTACGTCGATGAACCGATCAAAGCTCTCCGTGGTGCCAAATCCCATGACATGACCAATTCCGTGGATCGCCACGGTGAGAAAGTCATCGTGCAGGTCCAAACCTTCGGTGGTCTCGCCAAAGTGCCAGTCGAAATTGGTCGGGCCCCTTCGAACTCCACGACGATCTCCGTATTGAAGGCGATCGAGCCGCCCCACGGTCCATTTTCATCGGCCGGCTGTCCCATCGATCCGCTAGCCCGCATAGATGATAATGGTGTCCGCCGGCAAATCCGGATTCAAGATCGTGTGCCCCCCACCATCCTCGGGGCTGGCAAATCGGATCACCCACGTGTATCCGGTCCTGGCAGCACCGGGAGCAGCTCCTCAGAAATGTTGCGGGCCACGACCGCGGCGGCTTGCTCCATGCGGATACGACGATCCAGGCCCGTGGAACCGTCAGCAGTGGAAAAATATACTTCATTGGCGTTGCCACCTCCGCGTCAAGACGAAGCGTGTGGAACCCTCATCTCACACACCACGTATTGTCAATTCGACTCTCATGAAAAGTTCGAACATCGTGGCTGTTCCTCTATTTATGGCGTCGGGCCATACCGACCACACCGCACAGGCCGAGAAGAGCCAACCCGATGGTGCTTGGTTCGGGTATCAGCACTCCGCCGAAGATCGGAAGACCTCGCATCAGGAAGTTGTTACCGTCGCCAGACGTGAACTCGACATTCCACTCACCCTGGGCGTCCGGGCTGAGCACAATCTGGGCAACCAGGAAGTTCTGGCCTTCAACCGGAACGGGTGGCGACGGGGCCCAGGCAATGTCCAGTGTGTTGTCGTTGAAAACAAACGCTCCACCGGGTCCACCCAATCCGGACGAAGCACCGGGCGTCAACGCTCTGGTAAATGTACTCGTAAACGTGTCCCCACCAAATCCGATGAACGAGACGTTGTCGCTCGCCACGATCGGAGGGTTGGGTGTCACTGGGTTATCGGCAAGGCCAGTACCAATGACCGATCCAGCGGACAGCACCAATCGTAGCTGGCACGTACCAAGTTGATTGTCAAAATCGACCAAAAGTTGATTGACTACGTTACCACTTCCATTCGGATTAACGATCAAAGGCCTTTGCATGGTCACGGTCGCCGAAGCAACGCTGGCAACAGATACGATCAACGCAACAACAACGATAGCTTTAATAGTCTGCATAGGATCTCACACTCTCTCTGTCTTACTTCAACCTGGGTTTGTGCCCCGGCGTGAACTCAAGTCAGTAAACATTTGAAGTCACTTTAGTCTTGCGAGAGCGGTCCCCTAAAGACACGCCCATTCAGGGACCGTGTCACACTGCGTACCGATGGCGTCGGGCCACACCGCACAGGCCGAGAAGACCCAAGCCGATGGTGCTTGGTTCGGGTATCAGCACTCCGTCGATAATCGGAAAACCTCGCATCAGGAAGTTGTTACCGTCGCCGGACGTGAACTAGACATTCCACTCACCCGCGGCATCCGGACTCAGCACAATCTGAGCAACCAGGAAGTTCTGGCCTTCAACCGGAACGGGTGGCGCATTGGCCCAGGCAATGTCCAGTGTGTTGTCGTTGAAAACGAACGCTCCAGCGGGTCCGCCCAATCCGGACGAAGCACCGGGTGTCAAAACTTGGGAGTTAAGCCCACTCGTAAACGTGTCCCCGCCAGACGCAATGAACGTGACGTTGTCACTCGCCACGATCGGTGGCTTGGGAGCCACCTGGTTATCGGTTATGTCGGTGCCGATGAACGATCCAGCGGTCAGCACCAAACGAATCTGGGACGTACCAAGTTGATTGTCAAAATCGACCAAAAGTTGATTAACTACGTTACCACTTCCATTCGGATTAGCGATCAAAGGTCTTTGCATGGTCACGGTCGCCGAAGCAACGCTGGCAACACAAATCGTCAATGCAACAACGATACTTGCTTTAAGAGTTTGCATAGGGTCTCAATCTCCTTCCGTCCTGCTTCAACCTGGGTTTGTGCCCCGGCGTGAACTCAAGTCAGTAAACATTTGATGTAATTCTCGTCTTGCAAAAACATGTCGATCCTAACGACATGCCTACGTAGAGACCGTGTCGCTCGGTGTGAGCCGGTCGCCTCGAAGACGGTGAAACAAAGAATTTGTTCACAAAACTCGTGAGACAATCACGTCAACCATGAACGTGTGTCTCAGTTCACTCATTAGGCACGCCCTTTCCAAGTTGTAGGTGCGGAGGATCCTTGCGGAAGATCAAGCCAACGTCGGGTTACCAATCCGGCGATGACTCCAATTCGATTTCTCGAATCCTCCCCATTCTTACCAAAAAATCTAAACCCTAAACTCGACGCCGTCTGATCACCGCACCCAAGACAAGAGCGACCAGCCCAAGGCTAGCCGATGCCGGCTCGGGAACCGTTGCCGTTAGCGCCAGCCTTTTAAAGGTGGCACTGCATGCTGCAAAAACCCCGAGAAAAACGACAATATGCACGGTACCAGCGGCGAGTTTCGTCGATCGACTGTTGGCGCGTCGTGTCGCCAGTTTTGTGTCACAATCAGCAAATACCACGTTTTGCGGTACCAAATTGGACATCCGTGCTGGCGTTGCCTCCATCGCATCGATTGCCACCTTTAAAAGGCTGACAGTTAGGCCCGTGCAACAAAAACAAAAAACGGCTTAACAAAACCGGGCCGTCAATCAAACTCCCAAAGCCCAAACTTCCAAAGCCAAGACAGTGCGTTTTTTCCTAGCCCCCGACAAAAGGCAGTAAAGCCATGAACCGCGCCCGCTTCACTGCTTTGGTGACCGCATGCTGACTGGCCGCCGTGCAACCGGACTTGCGTCGCCCGACGATACGTCCGTGGCGGTTGACCAGACGCTTGAGCAAATCCACGTCCTTATAGTCGACGTACATCGGCCTTGGCTTCTGGCCATCGACGAAGATTGGGTCCTTCCTCGGCGTCTTGGCCCTTGCCTTGGGCTTACGCCGCGGTCGCATCGGTCTACGTGGCCTCATGGAAATGATTCCTGACAAATCGATTCTTGATAATCAAACTTACAACGGGGCAAACTTACAACGGGGCAAAGTCAAAACGGGGACTCTGTCAACTGGACTATTATTGACCGAAATGGTCCCAGCGATGCTCCCCAACCTTCTCGGAATCCATGATTCTAGCGGATACAGGGCTGGTTGCAAGGCCTTGTCAGCGGGTTGCAACGCCCTGTCGAGCAGCGATGCGGGCGGCTGAATTCGCTATAATTCGAGCGACTTTACGAAAACGAACCGTCTATCGACTTTCGGTGCAGCGACTTGGCCCCACAATCCAGTGGGCAAGAATTCCATGGTGTGGCTACCTTTTTTTGGGTGCTGGTGGAGGTTTACACCGAATTGGGCGACTTCTACGGCGTCATTGGATACAATTCTCCGCCGACGATCCCAACCCGCCTTTCAGCTTGGCGGACACATCTAAAAACGCAGGTCGGAATACCAAATGGACCCGCCAAAACTCGTCCTTCAAGAGTCACTTTCCAAAATCTTGGGCGATTTCCAGCCCGCCGAGGGTTCGCTTCATTCGGTCGAAGCTCAAAGCGCCGCGTACCTGGCCGCCCAACTGCAGGATCGAGCCAACCACCTGCAGACACCGCAAGAGCGGCGGCAGCAGGCCGAGTTGGACCGGATGATCCAACATCCGGATGACAAGATAACCCTGGTCCAGATGACCGACCAGGCGTTTCGCTCTCGGCGTCCCACGCGTGCCGTGGATCAGTTAGTCCACATTCTTGACGTGCAGGGGATTCCTCGTTTCTTTACCCACTTGAATCGCATGATGCTCAAGGGATTTCAATCCTTCGGTGGATATCTTCCTGGGGTAGCGGTGCCGCTGGTGAAGGAAAAAATGCATCAGGAGACGGCCAATGTCATTCTACCGGCCGAGATGGAACACCTAACGGTCCACCTACACAGCCGACGTGACGAAGGCGTGCGAATGAACGTCAACTTTCTCGGTGAGGCTTTGCTAGGCGAACGTGAGGCGGAAAACCGCCTCAAACAGTACTTGGCCGCCTTGCAGCAGGAATCCATTGAGGTCATCTCGGTCAAGATTTCCACGCTCTATTCTCAAATATCACCTCTGGCACGGAGACACACATTGGGACGACTCCGTGAACGGCTCGAACTACTCTTCCGAGCTGCCGCCAGGTCACACTACACCCGCGCCGATGGAACCAATACTCCGAAACTGGTCTACCTCGACATGGAAGAATACCGAGACATGTCGCTTACCGCCGAAGCATTCATGAGTACGCTGGACCGTCCCGGCCTGCTGAATGCGACAGGCGGCATTGTGCTGCAGTCCTACATACCCGATTCGTTCGCCACCCAACAGCGGTTGGCCGAGTGGGCTCGGCAGCGAGTGGCCCGTGGTGGTTCACCGGTGACATTGCGAATTGTAAAGGGGGCCAACATGCAGATGGAATGCATCGAGGCCTCTTTGGAGAGTTGGCCCCAGGCGCCGTTCAAGGAAAAACAACACACCGATGCTAATTTCAAACGCATGCTCCAGTTCGGCATGCGGGAAGAGAACCTCGCCGCGATCCGTTTGGGGATCGCATCGCACAATCTCTTCGACGTCGCGTACGGTTTGGTCCTGGCCGTGCGCCAGAATGCACTGGATCAAATCCAATTTGAGATGTTGGAGGGAATGGCCAATCATCAGCGGCGGGCCTTGTTTGAGTTGTGTGGCAACCTGCTACTCTACGCGCCAGCCTGCCGCAAAGAAGAGTTCATCCATGCGATCGGTTATCTGGTTCGACGACTGGACGAAAACACGGGCCCCCATAACTTCCTACGATACGCCTTTCGCCTGCGGACTCAGTCACCGGAGTGGCGGCAATTGGAGAGCCAATTCTTCGACTCGTTTGCCTGCCTGCCGCGGCTCCGTGAGACCTCCCGGCGCGTCCAGGACCGCTCGCGGTATCCCGACCGCGCGCGGAATCCGGATCACTCGCGAGACATCCGCGGCGGGGTCAAAGGATTCGTCAACGAACCGAACACGGACTTTTCACTACCGCGGAACCAATCGTGGGCAGCACGGATCCTGCAGCGTTGGCAAGTACGCTGCAACGAGAACGCCGCGAAAATCCCCTTAGTGATTCAGGGGAATGAGATATGGCGGGACGACTCTTCCACTGACCGCCAAGTGCGCCGTTGCATGGACCCATCGCGGCCTGGCGTGGAACTGGGGAGCTACGTTCAAGCGACCCGTGATGACATCGAGGCGGCGGTAGCAGTTGCCTATGCGGACCCGGACGGCTGGCGAGCCTTGCGCGTCGGCCAGCGGGGAGAGGTACTGGCACGTGTGGCCGATGAGATCCGTCGCGCGCGTGGTGAGCTGATTGGCGCGGCACTGGCCGATGGCGGAAAGCTCGTCACACAGTCGGATCCTGAAGTCAGTGAAGCGGTGGACTTTGTGGAATTCTATGCGCGAACCAGTCAAGACGTGGAGAATTTTCCCGGAATCAAGGCTGGGAGTCGCGGCGTGGTGGCGGTCGTATCGCCGTGGAACTTTCCGATCGCCATTCCCTGTGGCGGAATCGCGGCAGGGCTCGCAGCCAGCAATACCGTCATCCTCAAACCCGCGTCCCATACGGTGCTCACGGCATGGTACTTGTGTCAATGCTTTTGGCGCGGGGGCGTCTCCCAAAACACCCTGCAACTGGTACCGTGTTCCGGGTCCATGGAAGGCCAACAATTAGTCAGTGACCCTCGCGTCGACACGGTCGTTCTCACCGGTGGAACGGAAACCGCGCTGAACATTATGCGCCATCGCCCTCAGACGCGGTTGTTGGCCGAGACGGGCGGCAAGAACGCCACGATTGTGACCGCGTTGGCTGATCGCGACCAAGCAATCAAGCAGG
>Ga0310123_10002513_pt1 | contig 14596 bp, 15 predicted proteins | sample CB6_AW_1057_MG_FD_203505 | JGI IMG/M metagenome (GOLD analysis project Ga0310123, IMG submission 203505) | Marine microbial communities from Western Arctic Ocean, Canada - CB6_AW_1057 | ecosystem: Environmental > Aquatic > Marine > Oceanic | place: Canada: Western Arctic Ocean | collected... | reverse complement strand
CCTTTTGTAACTGTACCTGTTACTCTAACTGGAGTTCTTCCTGTCATTGCAACAAATGGATGAGAATCATTGTTACCTGCACCTGCGTTCATAGCATATGCTGGTCTAGTAGATATAACACCAAATACATTATCTGAAAGGTCAGTTGTTGCTTCAGTAATTTCAGCGTCACCGCCTACCATTACTACTGCACCTTCTGCCATAGGAGCGTCTGCTTCGAAACGCTCAGCAACGTCAGAATATTGAGCTGATGTTGATGTTGCGTGTATAACGTTTGCTCTAACATCAACCAAAGTAAAATCTGAGTTCGGTGCGTTGTGACCAACTCCACCTGTACCACCTTGTGATCTAAGTGCTGTAAAGGCACCACCTGCGTTACCGTAAGTAGTTGTACCGTCATCTGCATATGATTCATCCCAAACCCAGAACAAATCTTGTTCAGTACTAGTAGATAGTTCACCTCTGTTTATTTTCATACCTGAAAAGGTTGGCATACCAGAATTTGCAGATATACCTCTGTTTACTTCAATTATGTTGTCTTCAACTGTAAGTGTTGATGTATTCAATTCAGTGCTTGTACCGTCAACAATTAAGTTTCCAGCTATTCTAAAGTTAGTTGCATCAACTGTAGCTACTACACTACCACTAACTGTTGTTGTAACTTTTGTACTAGCCGCTGTTACGTTAGTTGTACCAGATGTAATTGCTGTTGTTGAAATTGCCGCTATCTGATCATCAACATATTTTTTATTTGATAGAGTACCATCTGCCGCCGGTGCTGATGTGTTGTCCAATGTAGCTGAACTAATTCCAGTAATTGCATTTGTAGATGCAACTGCTACTATATCACCAACTGAAAGACCTGTATTAACTCTAAAGTTTCTTGTTGTCATGGTTCATTCTCCCGCATGATTATTGTTATTAAAATGTTAAAGATTTTTTAGTCGTAAAAAAAACGCTCTAACAATGTTATTTATCGTTAGAGCGTTTAAAATTATCTATAAGGTTATAATTACGACGCTAGTGAGTATTGTACAGTTGCCGCTGTTACGCCACCTGAACTCACTGCTTTAACATTTACAGTAGATGATCCATCATGTACGAACGTAATAGTTCCTAAATCAGTTGATTCACCACCTGTATTTGTTACACCGTAGATGTTACCAAATGCTGTTGAACCATTATGCGTTACAGTTGCTTTCATACAAGCATATTCAGAATTTGCTGAATCTTGTAATACTATAAACAGTTCCGCCGCTCTGTAAGTAGATGCGTTGAAACTCATAATAGTTGTTGCACTTGATGTAAAGTTAGTTGAACTTGTTTCTGTTCTTGCAACTCCACCTGATGCTAATGCAGTATTATCAAATCCAACAATAGCAAATATTCTAGCCGCACTGTGCGGAGCAGAAGTAAATGTTATAGTTGTACTTGCTATTGTATAGTTTTCAGTTGGTTCTTGATAAACGTTATCAATAAACACAAGCGGATTAGCTACTGCATTTGGTGCCGTGCTAAAAAGTACGAATGCTGTTGTTGATCCGTCACCTGTTGCTGATACTTTAGATATAGTTGGTGAATCACCTGTTGTTGCTAAAGCAACAAAAGTAGATCCATCTGTGCAACCTTCATATTTTCCAGTTGTACTATTAAATCTTATAATACCAACCGCCGCTGTTGGTCTTTGACCTGTTGTACCTGTTGGTAATAAAATTGCGTCAGTTGATGAACCAATATCTAAATCATAACTTGGAGTTGCTGTTCCAATACCAATTCTATCGTTACCACCATCAATAAAGAACATATTAGCATCACCATTAGATTCGCATCTAAAGTCAAGGTCTGCACTTGTATCGTTAAAAGTAAATGCTCCACCGTCTAGTGAAACTGCACCTGTTGCCGCTAAAGTTGTAAATGTTCCTGCACCTGCACTTGCACCACCAATTGTTGCACCATCAATTGTACCACCGTTAATATCAGTAGTTGTTACTGCACCTAAGTTTGCCCAAGTACCTGTAATAGTAACTGCATTTGACAATGTCCATGCCGCAGGATGATAAGTTAAACTGTCACCTGTTGCGTTACCAATAGTAGTGTTACCTGTTGAAACTAAATCTGTAAATGTTCCAGCTACCGCTGTGTTACCACCAATTATGCAACCGTCAATTGCTCCATCACCACCGTCATCAATATTGACTGCTGTTGTTACCGTTAAATTTGTAAATGTTCCTGCCGCTGGTGTGTTACCACCAATAATACCGTCTACGTTAGTAAATGTACCTGTTGCCGATTGAATTTCTCCTCCAGCTATTGTTAATCCGCCGGATTTATCTGCACCTGTCGCAGTTGTTGTTCCAAATACGAATGCATCTGCTGATTCGTCCCAAATCATACAAGCATTATTACCTGTAGAACCACGTTCTATAATTATACCTGCATCATTTGTACTAGCTGAAATTCCGTTGTTTAATTCTAAAATGTTATCTGCGATAACTGTGTTAGTAGTAGCAACTGTTGATGTTGTACCATTAACTGTTAAGTTACCTGTGACAGTAGCGTTTCCACCAACTGTCAATGCACCTGTGGCATCTAATGCTGTAAAGTTTCCAGCCGCCGCTGTAGCGGCACCAATTATACACCCGTCAATAGCACCATCACCACCATCATCGATGTTGACTGCTGTTGTTACTGTTAAATTTGTAAATGTTCCAGCCGCCGCAGTGTTTCCACCGATCACGCAACCGTCAATTTCACCATCTCCACCATCATCTAAGTTAATGGCAGTTGTTCCTGTTAAAGTTGTAAATGTTCCAGCCGCCGCTGAGTTAGTACCAACGGTAGTTCCGTCGATCTCACCAGCCGCAACGTTAACTTTTGATAAAACAACTTCACCTGTTCCGTTTGGAGTAATTGTTATAGCACCGTTTGTTATTAATCCTGTCATTGTTGCCGCACTATTTGAAAATGAAATTGCCGCTCCAAACTCAGTAGTTGCCGCCGCGAGAACCATTACCTCTGTGCCACCTGCATTCATATGAATTCTATCTTGATCACCAGGGTCTGTTTGTGCTTCTACTTTAATAAATGTGTCGCTGTCTGAGTCTTTAATTTGATCTCCAGATGCCATGTTAGCCCAACCACTGTTAGAATAACCTTCAATTGTTGAAAGTGTACTATTGTACCTCATATCACCATTAGCTGGTGAGCCTGGTCTTTGTGCTGTTGTTCCTGATGCTAATCTAACTGCATCTGTTGCCGAAACGTGTAATGTAGTTGCTGGAGAGGCTGTGCCGATTCCAACTCTACTATTTGACACATCTAAGGCTAATAAATTTGTTTCGAATGTTAAGTCAGTTCCTGATCTAGCCAAATTGGCTGATAACATCTGTCCTGTTATACGTCCTATTGCCATCTTTGTTTTCCCCTTATCGCGATAATTTTAATGTTCTAAAACTATGAATATTTACCTAACTATGTTATAATTCGCTCGTTAAATATCAATAACAATATGAAAAATGCGTATATAACAATAGTAGGTAACTTATCTATAAGGTTTGATTTGCATGAATCTATGCATATTGGTCCTGTAATTGCATCAGCAAATAGTAATAAAAGTATTAATTTTGCTTATGCTACCTGTAATTCAGAGATAATTCTTCAAGATATGTTAAATTCAACCAACTTTAGAGGTACTAATATACTTGTTCCAGAAGAATTATTTAAGAGATATGTATTTTTTAATGAGACAACTTGTTTACCTGATTTTCCTGGTTTAAAAACATTAGAAATTGATCCTAATAATTGTACTCCACAATGTTTATCATTAATGTTAGCAGTATATTTTAAACCAAAAATTATATTTTTATTAGGTTATGATTTGGATAATCCAATAGAATTTACAAGATTAAAAAGTATTATAATATCTAATCCAGATATACGATTTGCATATATTTCTAATCCACTTATAAAAAAATTAGATGATTTAGATAATTGTTTTAGTGACACTTATATAAAATATCAAGAAGTAATTGATGCCAGAAAATAAATTTTACAAGTACAGTTTAAAATTAAGATGGCCGTCTGTATGTCGTAATCGTTCAGTTGAAATTTTAAAAGAACGTCCAGATCTTGTAGAACAAATGAATCGTTTTAGGGAGAAAGTTTCAAATGTATTAAAAATTGTTTGTCGAAAATCTTCTTATGTTGATAATACTCATTCAATGACAGGCACTAGACTTTGGTTTGAGTCAGGACAAGATGTTTATGATTTTATTATACGTCAACCAGAATTTGATTGGGAAGTTGTTCCAACATTAGATGTATTGAATATAGTCACTAGTCAGTTACAAACTTTTAATATTGTTTATACTCCAACAGGAGTAGTAGTAGATTAGTCGGCAAATCCATGCATTACTACTATTCGTGCACCTGAGTGTGCGGCTTCTCCAGCAGTAGTAACAGTTGTTCCACTCATTGTATAATTCGTTGTTGGTTCTTGCATTACTCCATCTATATAAAGTATTACATTTTTAAGATCAGCAGGAGTTGTACTCATTGTAAATGCTGTTGTTGAACCATCTCCTGTAAAAATATCTTTAGTAATAGTACTAGCAGAAGCGTCAGTACTTAGGTTTTCCCAAGTAGAACCATCTTGTGACACTTCATATTTGCTAGTTTGAGTATTAAATCTTATTACACCTTCTTCTGCTGTTGGTCTTTCAGCAGTAGTACCTGTTGGTATAACAATACCTGTATTAGAACTGAATATGTATTGTCCTGTACCCGATGTACCTAATGTAAAGTCAGCATTTGTAACATCTTGATTTACTGCAGAACCAGTAAATGTAAAGTTACCTGTCTCTGCTGTTAAACTTGTAACACCAATTGTTCCTGTGTATCTTGCACCTGAAATATAACATGACTTACCTGAAAAGGTAACTCCATTAGGCAAGTTAGTACTAATAAAGTGTAATACACCAGATTGATAATCAAAGAAAAATTCATCATTGTTACCTGAACCGGCCGCATAAACTCTAGTTCCACTTCCCGCGGCACTAGCCGCATTTGATGCTGTGTGAATATAAACTTTTACTCCATATGTTGAACCAAACTCTGGTGGAATCCAATCTGTTAATCCTGTTTTCCATGATCTACTTGCTGTTGCTGTATTATCTTCTGCACACTCATCTGGAGCAGTTGTAAGATAAACTGTTACAACATCTGTATTAGAACCTGGCATTGTTGCTGGAATTCCATTTGCTTGGTTCCAAACTTTATCACCTCTTAATAATAATGGAGATGCAATGGCTTCGTTGGGTGCTTTCTTGGCCGCATTGGTGTCAGTTTTAGTTGCACCATAACCTAATTTCTTCCAAAGATAATCTACTTTTTTTGCGTCTGTTATTGCCATTATTCTGCTACTCCTACTGACAATGCTGTTATGCTATCGCCAGAATTTAATAAAATTCTTACTAAACAATTGTTACCTCTAGAGTTTGACATACTTTCAGTTCCTAATGTAAATGTAAATTGTTCTGATGAATACGCTGTATTATCTATAACTCTATCAGCACCAGTTGATGCCACTCCAGGACTTCCGTTTCCTCCTACACCCGCTCCCGGTTTTCCAGAACCAGCGTATTGTGTTGAGCAATCTAACCATCCATTAGTTGCAGATGAAGTTGTATCTGTACCAGCATTGGGCAATTTAATCCACATACCTGATACAGTACCGGTCATTGTAATTGAAAATGTAGATACAGTTGCTCTTCTAAATGCAAAAGTATAATATTGTTTTTCTCCACCGTCCCTACTTGTTGTTAAGTTAGGACCGGCTGGTAGATATCCTGAAGAATAGTTTATAATATTATAACCTATTGTTCCAAATCTACAAATTGCTTCGTTGGTGCCCGCCACAGTAACCGCTCCAGACCACGCTGAATCTGTGTAGTAGTTGGCATTAGATGAATCGCTAATGTCTGGGTTGTCACTAGCTAGGGCACCAAACCCCGAAACTCTAACAGCATCGTCATCGTACGTTGCCCCTAAAGCATCTGCTACTGCAATACCACTTGCCTCATTATCTAAACCATTAGGTGTGGTATCATTGTAAACTTGAACTTTTGTTGTGCTAGAAGTATTGTAACTACCTGCGCCGTTACAATTTCTAGCTATTATTTTAATTTCGTTAACGCATATTGCTGAATTTGTAGTAGTAATAGGAATAGTAAGAGTGGCAAGTGTTAATGCACCACCTACTCCAAGATTTACTGCTGGAATGGCAGTTGATCCATCACCGATAGTTGCATATGTAAAATCTAAATTTGAAATAGCATTATCACTAGTACCTTCTACTCTAGTATCATAATCAACTTCAACTGGATTAGCAACGTCAGAATAACATTGTCCAGTTAAATTAGTTACTGTAACTCCAGCTAAAGTTAAACTTGGTGCTGAGCCAATTTCAGAGTAATATGGTATTCCTGAAATATATCTATAAGTTCCTGCTGTTCCTTCAGCTAATGTTCCTACACCTGAAACTGTTGGTGTTGCTGTTATGTTATCTTTAACAAATTCTAATGTATTTGTATTACCCAGTGTGTGTTGTAATTGAAAACTGTTTACACCTGTACTAATTCCACTTGTTGCTTTACTAACAATAGCTTTAAATCCTTTATAAAAAGATGGATAATAAATGCTTAATGCAAAACTTACTGTGGCTCCTGTTGCGTTTAATAAATTAAAATCACTTTCAGATTGTAATATTAAACTTGTTGCAGTACCACTATTATCACTACCTGATAATGAAATGGCTCCTGAAGCACCTCCGTTTACGTATGCTGTTAATGTTCCACTGTCAGCATTGTACGTATAAGTTGATAAATCTGCAGTTCTAACTGGGTCAACAGTTGTAACTCTGTTAACAGAATCTCCTGCTGAATAAGTTGGAGAACCTGAAACATTTTCAGTAAATCCAGAACAAAGTTTTGGACTTGTTCCTACAACGGCGTTCATTGCAATTGTTTTTGAACCTAAATGATTTGGTGCCGCTTCAGCGTCATCATAAACTTTTAATGTTGCTGTTCCTGTTATAGGTAAAAGTGCTGGATTACAAGTTGAGTGAGTAGTTAATGAAAGTGTTAATGTATCTCGTCCAGTGCCACTTTCTGTACCTGCTCCCCAAGTATGTAATAATCTTGCTCCACTTACACCACCTGCCGCACTGTCGTTTGCAATAGCCGTATCACTAGAACCATCGCCCCAAGCCATTGAGTATACTACTGTAGCACCGCTTGTATTGGTTGCGTTATTGTCCATATATCTTGTTAGTCCTTCTGTTACCCATAAATTGTTTCCAGTTAAAGCACTTCCGCCTGAACTTGCTGTATATAATTCAAAACTTACAACTGGTGTTGCTGTGTAGACTGCTACTGTTAAATTTGTTTGTGAATCCCCGGAATTTGCAAAAGATCCTGAAGAATCTGTTACTGCACTATTGTTATATGCTTTTACTGTTATTGTATAAGGTGAAGCAGAATTTTCATCATAGTCATGGGTTGGGGTTGTAGTTGTTTCAATTGTAGTTTCATCACCCCAATTAACAGAATATCTATTAGCACCTCCACCAACTGCTGTAATGGCTAAAGTTACTGTTCCTCCTAATGAAATTGCCGCTGGACTTCTTGTATAAGTTACACTTTTTACATAATAACTTGATCGAATATTTTCTTGTACTTCGTTTAAATCATCAATTGCATCTGTAACTGTACCAGAGTTGTTAAGTGTAAATGCGCCATCACCAAAACTTGAATCTGTTGGAAGTCCTAAAGTTAAAGTACCACCTGAAGATGCTAAACCGCTAACTGAATCGTCAACATATTTTTTAGTTGATGCATCAGCATCAGACGCAGGTGCACCTACTTGTAATTTTACTAATGTTGCACTACCAAAATCTGTTTGTGTTGACCCATCTCCTGTTGTTGTAGTTGCAACTTTAAACTTGTCTGCGTCTTCGTCCCAGAAAAATACAGCATTATTTCCTGCGGCACCTCTGTTAATCATTAATCCAGAATCATTACCTATAGATCCTGAACTGTTTAAGACAATCATGTTGTCTTCTATGGATAAATTTGTTGAGTCTATTGTAGTAGTGTTTCCTTGGACTGTAAGGTCACCTGTAATAGTTTGATTTCCTGTAATTCTTGTATTACCAACAACATCTAATTTAAAATTGCCTGGAGTATCTGTACCTATACCAATTCTACCATTCGCTACATCTACGACTAATACATCCGTATTGAATGCTAGATCCGTTGTACGAATCAAGTTGGATTCTAATAATTCTCCTGCTATCTTTGTTATTGCCATAATACTACTTCAATATTTACCAATTATTCATACGGTTACAATCATACACTAAATAATCATTATATGGCACTATTACCCATTAATAAGATTGAAAAAGTCTCAAAAAGTCGTATTACTGTAGAACAAATTGATCTATATAAGAATGCTATTAGCGGAGATGTAATTGACGGAGGAAAAATTACAAATTTTACTAGTACAGGTATAAAAGATGAGTCAACTGATCAACAACTTACAATTACTGATGGCAATGTAGAAATAGCAAATGATTTACATATTAAAGGTACAGTTAAAGTTGAAAATTTAGAATACATTCAAGCACAGGTTCCAAAATTAAATGTTCAAGAAGCAATTATGGTTAACCATAATGAAGTTATTTGGAAAGATTCTTTAGGAAAATCTGTTAAAAAAAGTTACTTACAAGAGGTAGGTATACTAAAAAATTTACAAGTTAGAAATACTTTTTATGTAGGAGATGGCAGAGTTGGAGTTAATACAACTGCACCGTCAGCAGACTTTTCAGTAAACTCAGGTGGTTATGAAATTCTTACAACTATGCAAGAAGCGAATGCATTTGTTGGTACGCATACTCACGTTGCATTTGCTATTGGAACAGATTTTACACCAAGATTAACTTGTCGTGCTAATGGTGATGTAGTTGTTGGGTCAGAAACAGGTAAGCCTGTTAAATTAAATGTATATGGTCAGTTAGGTATTGGTGTAAAATATCCACAAGAAAGTTTAGATGTTGATGGCAATATTAAATTTGCTGAAAGAACATTTGCTTCAGGTGAAAAAGAACCAACTGATGGTAGATGGAATACAGGTTCAATTGTGTGGAATGAGAAACCTAATATTAATCATCCTGTTGGTTGGGTATGTATTAAAGGTGGAAAACCAGGTTCCTGGCGTCCTTTCGGATTAATTCAATAAAAATTATTCGCCTAATTTATGTAAGTTATGAATAACGGTTATGACATGACCGCTTGTTGCACCATCGTTGGCTGGTGGAGCAGAACCAAAAGTAATTTGATTTCCTGATATAGTATAATTTGTTGTTGGTACTTGATAAACGCCACCAACAAATACAACAATATCTGAAACATCTGTTACAGTAACACTAAAACTTGCCGCAGTTGAACCATCTAAAGTATTTCCTGCACCACTACCAAATACAGTTGTAGTCCCGTCACCTTGAAATCGATCAATAGTTAAAGTTTTTTCTCCAGCCGCGGTTGATATATTGTACCATGCTGAACCAATATAAGATTGATATGTTGATGTTGTTGTGTTGTAAATTAATTGTCCATTAGTACCAGAAGGTCTTTGAGCGGTAGTTACGTTTGGAATTGTAATACCTAATCCGTCTCTGCCTATGTTTGGACTTTTAACAAATCTACCCATAGTATTATAATCCTATAGTTGAAATTGTTGCAACAATTAATCCTGAAGAGTCAGGAGTTTCTATATAAATTTTATCATTAGTTGATAAAATCATTTTTTCTGTATCAACAATAAATGTATCAGTTGCTTGTATAGTTAATTGATTGTAAATTTTCATGTTTTCGGTTGGAACAGTAGTTGACCCATCAGATTTTAAAATATAAATGTTAACAGTAGCATCACTACTAGTGATGTTACATAAATGTATAGTAGTAACAGCCGTATCTTCAGATGCCTGAAATACATGAGCACCTGCTGTAAGTCCTGAATTACATAATTTTTGTGTTATTGCCATACTTTTTTATCCTAATGCTATCGCTAAAGCCGTTGCTTTCTTTTTACTTATCAGTTCTCCCGCCGCGCCTGAGTTCACTGCTGAGTTAATGAAAAACACTCCAGTACCACCTCCACCTACTGTTTTATTATAGATTTTAGTTACTGACCCTGCCGCTGGATCTGAAGCCGCGGCTGACCATGTTAATGTATCATTTATTACTACATCTCCAGTACCATTTGTTACTAATGTTAAATTACCATTTGATGTATCTGATGTTATAGATGTTATTGCTGTTAAATCATGATTTAAATTAAATGTAATTGAATCTACACCAACCACACTAGTATTAGAAATATTTTCTCCACCAAGTAATTGTAGAGTATCAGCTGAACCTCCTAAATTTATCACAGATGAATCATCACCAACAATTCTAATTGTTGAAGCCGCTGTGGTATCTACATAATTTTTAGTTGTGGCATGATCAGATTGTGCAGGTTCTGCAATTGCCAAATTTCCTAATGTTATATTTGTAATTGCCGAAACTGTTGGAGCATTTGATGATGTACCTAATTGGAATTCATCATCTCCTGCGTCCCAATATAATAATCCATGGTTTGAAGTACCTCTATTAAAAAATATTCCTGAATCTTCTGAATCTGCAGTAGAGTTACCTCTGTTAACTTCTATAAACTGGTCCTCAATAGACATTGTTGTTGTGTTTAATTCTGTTCTTGTACCATCAACAACTAAATCTCCTACAACTCTTGTTGTTTTTGAGTCAAAAAATACAGTATTTGAACCAGCCGCACCTGTGCCTGTTTTTATTGTATAATCACCTGATGTACGTAAAGTCTTTGCCATTTGCTATTATTTATATAAAGAAAGGAGAGCGTATGTAGGATTATCTAACGTCAACAGAACCTGTACCTGACCCTGATCCACCGCCTTCATCAGTTCCTTCTACGCCTAGCGTGTAGGTAACTGATCCAGCCGCTCCGGCCGCAGTTACATAGTGAACTGTATTATTGTAGAATTTGTCTACATAAGCAACAGTTGAGTCATTTAGGATAACTTGAACGCAAAATTGGTTAGATGTATTCCCCAATGATGCTGGTGCTACTGCTTTTAATTCGTAAACTGCTTCAGATGAATCTTCTAAGTGAATTTTGAATAATCTTGATCCTCTTTGAGATATGATGTATGCAGATACTGAGCTAACTAAAGATCCACCTGATGGTCGATATCCAGTTACAGCAATTTTACCAGCTGTTGTTCCACCAAAACTTGCGACAAATCTATCTGATCTAAGTGGTCTTCCCATTTTATTATTCTCTCTGTACGTATTTATTTTAAAAAAGGTGTTACAGAATACTTTTATTTTTAAGATAATCGTAAATCCTTTTTGCAATTTTTTTATTAGAGGCAACTGTTGGATGATTTTTATAAAAGATTCCATCATTTCTTCTCCAAAAGTCTACTTTATTATGTGATGTTACTACACCATTTTTAAAGTGCTCACAGGTACGTCCATAGCTTCGTTTACTAGCATATTGAAATTCTAACCAGTATGTTGTTGAATCAAAATCGCTGTCAGTAAAATTTGGACATAGCCACTTTGTAATGCTACGTTCAATCATTTTTATATTATATTTTCTTGCTTGTTCCTTTTGTATTTGAACACAACCACCTATTAAACAAAAATGTTTTGCTTCAATTTCTGAACAACGTTGATAAAATTTATCAGAATAATATTCCATATCATTTTCAAAATTTTCTGTAGCGTGTATTTGTTTTTTATTGATATATGCTTTATGAATTTCTCTAAAAAGTCCTGTTTTATAGAATACAATTATGTCATTTTTGTAATTAATTTTGTTAAGATTGTCAAATGCTTCTGTGTTTGAAACTCCGTGATCAGCAGTTGTTATTACTTCTAATTTTGTTAGTTTAGATAAGAAATATCCAGGACCTGGATATAGTATATAATTTTTTTTTGGACTCCATCTAAAACCTATTAGGTCATTTTTTAGGTCTTTTCCTTCGTAACTATGAGCCCCCCAACTGTCTCCAGCAATTATTATTCTTGTCATATATGTATTTAAAATGCAAAGGGGAGTCGAAACTCCCCTTTATTATAAGCACGTGTCGATTGTGGACTAGATTACGTCTATTGATCCAGCGCCTGATCCTGCTTGAGCTTCGTCAGTGCCTTCTACACCTCTTGAGTAAGTACAAGATCCTGCCGCTCCAGCCGCTGTTACATAATGTACGGTACTATTATAGAACCTACTTACGTAAGCAACAGTTGAGTCGTTTAGGATAATTTGAACACAGAATTGTCCAGCCGCTAATGATGCTGGTGCAACTGCTTTCAAATCTAATACTTGAGTTTGTGAAGTTGATCCGTCAGTAGATGTGAATACTACTTTGAATCTGAGACTTGATCTTTGTGCAGAAATGTATTGTCCTGTTACAGTTGAAACTGCTTCAGCACCTGATCCATCTGGTTGAGTTGTTTCAGTACTGAATGCTCCAGTAACTTCAATTCTTCCTGCCGCATTACCTATCCACGTTGACTTGATTGGTCTTCCCATTTTGTTTTCTCCTAGTTCAGAGCCTAATGTGAGTTCTACTCACTACGCGGTTTATTCCGCATAAGTCTTTGCTTGTTGCAAAGCTCTGTCGAACTATTTGTATTTATCGTTTTATAAAAATAATAGTTGAAAGTTACGCTGATATTGTGAACCATCAAATTTAGTAAAAAGTAAATTAATTTGTGGATGTTGTATTGCTTTAGGATATTTTTCCAACTCGAGATTTTGTTCAGCAACGTATGTTGTGTGATCAGACGTATGCACTAAAACGTGATACCAAGGTTTATTTTTTAGAGGACGTGATTGAGCTACTTGTTCATACCACTCATCCGAGCTTTGAAAGAAAGGATCAATATTAAATACCACTCCTATATAATCAAATAGTTTATGATGTACAATTTGACCTACTATAAATTTAGTTTTATGCTCAGTCATTATGTTTATTTACAAATAAAAAGAGTGGTGTAAAATTTAAAGAAGTTACACCACTCTTTGAGGTTAACGTATTTCTAGATTTATATTATTTTCGATTGTAGATATGATATAAAATCCAAACTGCTACTAATCCGACCAAACCTTGATCTGAAAAGCCAGCAAGTACGCCCTGGACATTTCCTATTACAGAAATATGTGGCCAGAACGGAACACCTTGACCGTTAAAAAGAATTTCTAAAACGATTCCTAATGCTATTAGGCTTACACCCACATCAGCTAATCCTTTTGCCCATCCTTTTATTTTCATCATGATATCCATAGTTGGACCTCCCTTGATGTTAAGATTCGAATCGAATCTTAAATTTATTTAGAAGACGAAATGTCTAAATTATAATATACTATTTGGTTTGTGAACCTTGTGATAGTGAAAATAATTTTTTATCTACGTACAAAACTCCTCGAAAAGTTTATAATCATAGTGGTTATAACTTCTGTGCCAATTTAAAAATTCTTCACTTAAATTCTCTTTTGAAACAAGATTTTTGTAATCACTGTGACTTTGGTTTATGTTTAGTCTTGGTTCTCTATCAATTTTTAATAAATCAGCAACCTCATTCCAGCTTTGTTCAAAATTTTCTGTAGAAAAAACTCTTTGAAAATTGTTTTTTAAACATTGTCGTACAGTTATATATTTTGAATTTATATCTACATTAGGATCTTGTAAAAGATATCTTTTATAAATCCAAAGTGTTATAAAGTTACCAGCTAATAGTCGACAATTGTCTTCAAATGTATATGTGTTTAACGCAATTAGGTTTTTAAACATGGCATGAGTCATGCCAAGTAATCTGTTTATTTCTTTTTGCGTTTCTTTATTTTCTCCTTTTGCCATATCATGGGTGAACTGTGATATATCTCTATCTAAAGGATTACGTAACCAAGTAAAGTGTGTGCCAAATTCTTGTACGTATTTTTTTGCGGCATCATCAATAAGATACATCCATAACTTAATTACTTTTTCATGGTCGTATACGCCACGTTTCATTTTTCTTTTAATATTTTCAATAATAGGCATAAAACGTCTACGATACAAATCTTCGTCATTCATTATGAATAAGTCTAACTCGTTTACTACGTCTGAATCTTGTGCTTCTGTAATGAATTGATATGCTCTCAAAAGAAACGCTTCTCTTGACATATCATGGTTGAAATTTGATATATCTCTATCTAAAGGATTACGTAACCAAGTAAAGTGTGTGCCGGGTGTGCGTTTAGTTGTGTTGTGTCCAATTGCATAATCTAATTTGCTTATTTGTTTCTTATTTGCTCGATCTTCGAGACGTATTCTTAATGAACTGCCACCTGTTTTTGGTATATGATGAAATGTGTAATGCATTATTTTATAATTTTATCTATTTGTTTTAATTTAATTAATAAATTTTCTAAATCGTCTAAATGTAAGTTGTTTGGTCCATCTGAAAAT
>Ga0310123_10002512_pt1 | contig 14600 bp, 8 predicted proteins | sample CB6_AW_1057_MG_FD_203505 | JGI IMG/M metagenome (GOLD analysis project Ga0310123, IMG submission 203505) | Marine microbial communities from Western Arctic Ocean, Canada - CB6_AW_1057 | ecosystem: Environmental > Aquatic > Marine > Oceanic | place: Canada: Western Arctic Ocean | collected... | reverse complement strand
TCTGTTGATGCCTGCCTCTTGTTTTGCGAGTTTATCCCCTCGACATCGCTTCAGGTGGCAGAAGTCTACACTGAACTGGAGAGCGAGGATCCGGTACAGGTTGTTGGCGACCGTGACAGCCAACTGATTGCAGACATTGAATGCTATGAACGCTGGAAGCACTTGAACGGCGAATCACGCTATCAGTGGCGTTCCGGTATCAAACACGATTGCTCTCGTGTCATGGAACTGCGATAGCTGGATGGTCGCTGGCAGAACGGGTTTGGTGAAGTGGTGGAGATTGAATAAGAATACCTGTATCCGATGTTGAAAGCTTCGCAAATTGCCAATGGTCGTCCTTGTGTACCGACACGGTGTCTCATTGTCACGTAAAGGACCATCACATCAGACACAAATGAGATCTGCCAGAGGACCCCCCAAACTTGGCAGTATCTTCGAGAACACGCTTCATTGCTCGGCTCGCGTCGGAGTTCAATCTACAAAAATCGCCCTCGGTTCTGTGTGTTCGGCGTCGGTAACTATTCATTCACCCTGTGGAAAGTCGCCATTTCTGGTTTCCATAAGAAGCTGCAGTTCAAAGTGGTCGGTCCGTGCCGGAGTAAACCGGTGGTGCTTGACGACACCTCGTACCTCGTTCCGTGCGATTCACAGAACGAGGCTGAATATGTTGCTTCACTTCTTCATTCCGAACCGGCGCAGCAATTTCTCTTCGCGTTCATCTTCTGGGATGCGAAACGTCCGATTACGATCGATATCCTCCGCCGACTGGATTTGCTCGCTGTCGCGAGGGAACTCGGTTCTGAACCAGTATTTTTCGAACACGCCTCGCACTGGGCGCGGATAAATTCTCCGCAACAACTGCAGTTGTTTCAGTAACCCACAGTCTATGTTCATTCGAGCCGAGTGATACAATTTTCCCATGCGCATCCTCATCACCGCCGGACCGACGCGAGAATATCTCGACGACGTCCGTTACCTCTCGAACGCCAGCAGCGGCCGGATGGGTTATGCGCTGGTCGAAGCCGTGCTGGAAATGGGACACCAGGCCGTGCTGGTCACCGGACCGGTTGATCTCGCCCCCCCCATCGGCTGCGAATGCCACCACGTCGAAACAACCAGCGAGATGCGCGACGCCTGTGTGCGGCTGTTTCCTCAATGTGACGGTGTGATCGCTGCTGCAGCGGTCTGCGATTACAAGCCACGCAACCGGATTTCTGGCAAGATCGCAAAAACCGGCGATCCCATCGCCATCGAAATGATCGAAACCGACGACGTGCTGGCCGAATTGGGCCGGACGAAGAAAAAACGCTGGGTGATCGGCTTCGCCTTGGAAGCCGATCATCCGCGCGAAAATGCTCTGCAAAAACTGCGGACCAAAAACTGCAACTGGATTGTGCTGAACAGTCCGGCGGCCATTGGGGCCCAAGAGAACAGTGTTGAACTGATCGATCGTGACGGGAGCGTCGTCTGCAGTTGGTCGGGTCGCAAACAGCAGGTCGCCCGCGCTTTAATCGGCTGGATCGATCGAAACATCGCCACGCGATGATCCGTTCCAAGGCGCTTTGTCCGCAGTCGCAACGCTCCGGCCAGTGGTTGTCGGCAGGCACAAGCGATCCCATCGCTTCGACGGGCGGCATGTCGCCGAAAAGCAACGGCCGATGTTGATTTTTTCCGACATTTCGACAGATGTGTGATAGGGTATTGGTGAGCCGAGCAGACCGACCCTCCAACGATTCGCATCCGCTCAATCTTCCCTTCGAACCCAGTTATATTTGCGTGTCGTGGACGTGTTGCCGCGTGCAGTTTCCTCAATGGATTACGCACGCGGCAACACATCCCACGCCGTTTTTGTGAGCAGATGTGTGACGGGGACTTTCCGACCGCCGATTGTCATGACCGATTTCAAGCGGATCAGGACCGACCTGCTGGCGCTGGGCCTTCTGGCTGCAACGCTCTTTGCTACGCTGAGCCTAGTCAGTTACAACCCGGCCGATCTACCATCTCAGATGATCTATCCTGCTCGCCCCATGCCAACAAACCTGTGCGGCTTCTGGGGAGCTGAGGTTTCGCATCGGCTGCAAACGATGTTCGGAATCGGATCGTTTTTCATGCTCTTGGCCATGGTCAGCATCGACATACGGTTGTTTTCTCGCAGCCAGACCGCCGGTCCAACGACCCGGATTGTGGGATGGCTACTGTCGCTGATCAGTCTGTGTGTGGGTTTGAATCTGCTGGCTCCGGGTTTCGGAGACGGGCCGATGATCGGCAGCGGCGGTTATGCCGGAGCGTGGGGTGGGACGATCTTGGAACAACACTTTTCGACCGCCGGTACATGGATTCTCATTTCAGCCACGTTTTTCTCCGGCATGCTGATCGCAGACGAAATCTGGACGTTCCGCATCGGCGGTTTCGTCCTTAAAGTACCGTTCCGCTTGTTCGGCGGAATGATCCGGAGCAGCCGCAAGGGGCCGCAGAGAGCCAGTCCTCAACTGCAACAGGAGCCGGTTCGAATTGGCGACGGTCCTTCCGGCACGCGCAACACTCTCAAAATCAACGACGAGGCGACGGATGATCTTTGCGTGGCGGCCGGCACTCCGCCGGCGCGTCGGCCCTTCAAGGTCAACCCGCCCCTAAGTTCCAAGAGGTCGGACCGCGAAGAGATCATGTCCCGTCTGAATACCATCAGTCTCGAGACTGGTGAGGTCGATCTTAAACTTCCGGACCTCGACTTGCTCGAAGAACCGGAGGAATTCCCGTATGAACTGCTGGCCAAGAAGGCACAGGTCGCCGCTCAAATTTTGGAGAAAACGTTCCAGGAATTCGGCTTGAATATCCATGTCGCCGAAATCGACACCGGCCCCGTGATCACGCAATTCGAACTGGAACTGGAAGCTGGCCTGCGGCTCTCGAAAGTGACCGCCCTGGCCGACGACCTGGCCATTGCTCTGCGGGTACCGGCAGTCCGCATCGTCGGGTCGATTCCCGGCAAGAACACCGTCGGCGTGGAAGTGCCGAACGAGAAACAGGTGATGGTCCGCTTGCGGGAACTGATCGAAACCTGCCCGCAAGAGATCGAGAAGAAACGAATCCCAATCTACGTCGGCAAGGACGTCAGCGGCAGCCCGCTGGTGGTGGACCTGACCCGCATGCCGCACCTGCTCATCGCGGGCCGGACCGGCACCGGCAAGAGCGTTTGCCTCAACACGCTCATCCTCTCGATCTTGATGACCCGCAGCCCGGAACAGGTGAAGATGCTGATGATCGACCCCAAGATGGTCGAACTGAGCCCCTACAAACGCATTCCCCACCTGATGCACCCCGTCATCACCGACATGAAAAAGGCCGAAGCCGTTCTGGCCTGGGCCGTCGAGAAAATGGAAGAACGCTACGATCTGTTGTCTCGTTGCGGCGTCCGTCATCTCGACGGCTACAACAAGCTCGGCAAACAGAAGCTGCTTGAGCGGCTGGGAATCGATCCCGTGTCGCCAGACGCCGAAGAGATTTCCGAAAATATGCCTTACATTGTCATCATCGCCGACGAGATGGCCGACATGATGATGACCTCGGGCAAAGACGTCGAAGGACACATTATTCGGTTGGCCCAGAAGTCGCGAGCGGTCGGCATCCATCTGGTGCTTGCCACCCAAAAGCCGACCGTCGACGTGATCACTGGCCTCATCAAGTCCAACCTGCCGGCCCGGATTTCCTTCCAGGTTGCCAGCCGCACCGATAGCCGAGTCGTCCTCGACGAAATGGGGGCCGATCGATTGCTGGGCAACGGCGACATGCTCTACCTGGCGCCGGGCACTAGCCACGTCACCCGCGCCCAAGGGGCTTTCGTCAGCGATGACGAAATCAACCACGTCATCGACTTCTTCAGTGATCGAGAATCGCAGTACAGCACCGAGCTGGCCCAGTTGAGCACCACGGCTTCGGCCGGTGACGGTCCCGAGGCCATGCGGAAACGCGACGAGCTGTACGAACAAGCCGTCGACATTGTGATCCGCGAGGGTCGGGGCAGTGTTTCGCTGTTGCAGCGGACGCTGGGAATTGGTTACGGCCGAGGCGCCCGGCTTATCGATTACATGGCCGAAGACGGCATCGTCGGTGAGTACAACGGCTCACAGGCCCGCGAGGTCCTTTACGCCCTCGAGCAGTGGGAAGACCTGAAAGAAAACGCCGAAGAGCCGGAACTCGAAGAAGCGGTCGCTTGAGAGAACAGGCTCGCTAGCCTCGGAAACCTGCACCGGTCAGTACCTCGGTACAGATAGGATTGAGGCCGGTTGACAGAGCGTCGCGGCGGAGGTAACAAAGGTTCCATTGACTGCTCTGTAATTTACTCGGTGTTAATTCCGACGCAGGAATCTGTTCTGTTAGCTGGGCTGCATTTTTTTGACCGTCGGGATGTTAGTACCTTTGCACTGAAATCTTGCGCAAGATGATCACGAAAATCGCCAAGGACATCAGGAAATTTGCATCAGAGGGAGAGATGGGGAGATGCGAAGAATTTGACTCTTTCTCCCCATCTCTCCCTCTCTCCATCAATCTCTTGGTAGCTTAACCAAAATCATCTTTGTGACATTCCCTGTTTGGTTCCGGCCTCGCCGAGTTGGGATCAGACAACCTCAGCACCGCAGCCAATCTCATGCTGGCAGGGATGACCATGTTGAGACGGCAATTTCCGATCCGCAAGCCGCAGAACGTCAACTTTGTCTGTTGTCTTTTGCTGCTATTCATTTGGGGTCCGCGGCCGGCCAGGGTGCTGGGTGAAGATCGCGGATTTGTCGATCGGGTTTTCCAGGACGCTGCCGGCGAACACAAGTATGTTGTGTTCGTTCCCGAAAACTACACGGCCGAAAAGAAATGGCCGGCCATCCTTTTTCTGCACGGCGCCTACGAGCGGGGCAGCGATGGGCGACGGCAAACGAAAGTCGGTCTGGGGCCGTTCGTTGAAGTCCGAAAAAAAACGTTTCCCTTCCTGGTCGTCTTTCCACAAAGTGAAGACACCAAGGGACGACTGCTGACGGGGTGGGCGGCCGATTCCCCCGACGGCAAACGGGCCCTGGCCATTCTCGCCGACGTCGAAAAAGAATACAGCATTGATAAGACGCGAGAGATTTTGACCGGCTGGTCGATGGGTGGTTACGGCGTTTGGCAGTTGGCCGCTGCCAACCCCCAGCGGTTTTCGGCGCTGGTCCCACTGGCGGGCGGAGGTGAGGATGCTGCGGTAAAGGCACTCAAGGATCTTCCCATTTGGGCCTTTCACGGCGTCGAAGATGCCGTCATCCGCCCTGCCGAATCACGAAAGATGATTGCAGCGTTAAGGTCGGCCGGCGGCCGTCCGCGTTACAGCGAGGTCCCCGAAGCGGACCATAACGTTTGGAAAGTTGCCTACGACAGCAACGATCTTTACGCGTGGATGCTGAAACCGACATTGGGCGGCGTCTCCCTGAGTTCACTGCGGGTGAAACCCGGAACTCGTCCGTTGCTGCAGGCTGCCGAAGATGAACCCTTCGTGCCCGCGGTCGAGATTCCGCATGCCGTTTACGTACGTTTGGGCAACGAAGCGTTGCGGGCCTGGGCGTATTCGGTCCCCAAAATTGTACCCCGCGACGTCCTCACCGGACACATCGGTGACATTTACGACTCGACCGTCACCCAAGGACGGACCTTTCGTGTCCATTTTTCGCAGATCCGCTACCGGGCAACTGTTGCTCGGGCTCACGTTCAGGCTGCCGGACGAGACCGGCTTAACGTTCGGTTGGCTTTGAAGAATGTCGAATTGACAATCGGCAGGACCTTCGTTCAGGGCAGCGGTCGCTCGGCGGTTGCCGGCCCCATCGTCATCACAATCGGTCATCGGCGCCCCGTCTGGTTGAGCCTGGTGGCCAGACCCTCCGTGGAACAGCGGAGTTTACGACTGAAACTTCTGGGCACCGGTTTCCAAATTCCGAACGACAACTGGTCCGTCTCTTCACCGGCGGGCGTTTCAACTCGCGGACTGGGTATGACGCGAGAGCGAGTTTCCAGCGGGTTGGTCAGCGGTTTGTACAGCAAAAAGGGCCGCATCCAGCGCGAGATCGTCTCCATCGTGCCGACTTTGCTGAAGAAACTGGAAGGTGAGTTGGGACTGAGCGAAGTGTCCGATCTGCTCGGCAATATCTGGCCGCTCCCAGTCTACAAACCTCGGCTTCGAGTCTTTCTAGAAGAGGTTTCGACCGACGAGAACGGGGTTTCCCTAATGCTGGGAGTGATTGCCGCCGCTGTCGATCCCAAGCGTGCGCCGGTAACGCCGCGGCGAGTCCAATCTTTTGCACCTTCGCTTGAAGAACTTCCGCGCGGAGCGCATCTTCGAGTTGGAATCGCGCCGGCATTGCTGAAGCCACTGACCGATTTGCTGATTCAAGCGGACGTCGCCCGCATTCACGTCGCTGACATTCCCGGCGGGACGTTCGCTCCCTTTGCCCACCGCGCGACATTGGCCGCCGCGATTCCCGATTTGTCGCGATTCGGCGACAAGTTGGACATTTGGTCGGAATTGATTCTCGCCGATCCGTTGTCGGTGGATTACGTCGGCGACCAGAGTGTCGGGGAAGCGTCGGAAGGTTTTCGGTTCGAACTCCCCAAAGTGGTCATTTCGACCGCGATCGGAACCGAGGCGTCGAAAACAACATGGACGCCCTATGTGGAGTTCGAGTTCGCCGTCTCACAACGGGCCCAAGCAAACCTGCTGAAACGCAACTTTCGGAAGCGAATTTTCCGGATCGATTGGTCGGGCGAGCCGCGACTTAAGGTCACGGCAAAGTTTGCCGAAACAAACGCTCCACAGACTCCGCAATTCAATACTGAGCGAATCTTGCAGATGTTTTCCAGCAGTTGGCGTGGTTGGACCAACAACGGCCCGGTCGCCGAGCACACCGTACCGGACATCGATTTCGGCTACTCGAAACTGAGGCTGTCGGAAGTCAACTGGTCGGCGCCCCTGTTGTACGTCGGTTTTTCCAATCCTAGAATCAAGGTCACGAACCGCAGCCAGCAATCGTTTGTTTACGAAACCAAAGGCCCGCACAGTGGCTGGGGAGACCCCTATACTCTTGAGGCGGGTCAGTCGCACACGTTCGACGTTTCTTATCCGATGTTGTGCCGACGGAAGCTTGGAGTGAGATTGCAGACATTCACGCTTCCGGTCGGATCGCATTCAGAGTTTCGGGTTCCTCGTGCCGGCGGTCCACCACAACTGTTTCAGGCCCGCGAGGAGATCACCCCGGAATCCGCAGCCCGCGAGACGGGCCACGATGTCGGCGAGCTTCGCAAAGGCGAGTGACAAAACTCTTCGGTCCGTTGCCACGACGGCCCGTGTGCGTTAGCTTGTCAACGCCATGCCGCTGCTGATTTCATTAAAAGAGCCTTCGTCGATCCCGCTGGAGGTTGACAGCATCCAACTAGAGTCTCTGCGCGGGCAGACGGTCGACGAGGTGAGGTCGACGCTCATTCAGCGCGGCAACGAGCAAGTGCCGCTCGGTGAATTCTTTGACGTTACCGGTTCGGCGGCGGATGACAACGAACTGGTTTGGGAAGGCGACTGCTCCCGTGTGAAGCTCATCGGGACGCATCTAGGACAGGGCCGCATCCGTGTCGAAGGCAACGCCGGCATGCACCTCGGAGCCGAAATGTCGGGGGGCGAAATCATCGTCAACGGCGACGCCGGTGACTGGGTCGGGGCCGAAATGCACGGCGGACACATTCACGTACACGGCAGCGCCGGTCATCTGGCCGGGGCGGTTTATCGCGGCGGTCACCGCGGCATGACGGGGGGCGAGATTCTCATCGACGGCAACGCGGGCAACGAAATCGGCCACACCATGAGACGGGGCACGATCGCCGTTGGCGGCCGAACGGGCGATGCTACCGGTTTTAACTTGATTGCCGGTTCGATTCTGCTGTTCGGCGAGACGGGAATTCGCCCCGGTGCCGGCATGCGGCGGGGGACGATTGGTTTTCTCGGTACCGCGGATCCCCCCGATTTACTCCCGACTTTCAAATTTGCCTGCACCTACAAACCGGTCTTTCTGCGTTTCTACATGCGGCATTTGCAGTCACAGGGTTTCCCGGTTCCCGACGGCTGTCTCGATGCCGAGTACCATCGCTACTGCGGCGACTTTCTGGAGTCTGGGAAGGGCGAAATTTTCATCCGGACCGGTTAGCTCGTTCGTGTAGATTCTGGATCATGCAGCTCAACATTGCCGGGCGACTGCGAGAGACCGCTGACCGCTTTCCGTTTCAGCGAGCCGTCGTTGTTCCCGAAGCCCGAAACCCGGCCGGTCGTGTCACTTATTCACAACTCACCTTCCAGCAACTCGATCGGGAGAGCGACCGGCTGGCCCGCGGATTCTGCCAATGGGGCGTGACACCGGGAACGCGTTTGGTCCTGATGGTTCGGCCCGGTCTAGAGTTTGTTGCGCTGACGTTTGCGCTGTTCAAGGCGGGCGCCGTGATTGTGCTAATCGATCCCGGCATGGGACCGTCGAACATCTTTCGCTGCCTGGAGGATGTCGATCCGCAGGGGTTCATTGCCCTGCCCCTTGTGCAGGCGGTCCGGATCTTCAAATCGCGACGCTACCAGAAAGCACGCTACAACGTGACCGTCGGCCGCCGCTGGTTTTGGCGTGGGCCAACCTATCAAGACATTCGGGGCGGAGAATGGACGCCCTTCGAGATTGTCGCGACGGATGAAACCGATGCGGCGGCAATCATCTTCACCAGCGGCAGCACCGGACCGCCCAAAGGAGTGCTGTACGAACATGGAATGTTTGACGCCCAGGTCGATCTCTTACGCGACTTCTACCGAATCGAACCGGGAGAGATCGATCTGCCCGGGTTTCCGCTGTTCGCGCTGTTCAATGCGGCCATGGGGGTCACGACCGTCATTCCCGACATGGACCCCACTAAGCCCGCTCAGGTCGATCCGGAAAAAATCGTTGAGGCAATTTGCGATCAGGGGGTCACGCAGGCCTTCGGTTCTCCGGCGATCTGGAACCGTGTGGGCCGTTACTGCGAGCAGTCCGGAATCGAATTGCCGTCGATCAAGCGAATCCTTTCGGCCGGCGCACCGGTGCCGATTCACGTGCTCCGGCGGATGCGGAAGGCTTTGACGTGCGACGATGCCGACATCCACACCCCTTACGGGGCCACCGAGTCGCTGCCGATCTGTTCCATTTCCGGCCGTGACGTGCTCGAGCAGACGGCGGAGAAATCGCGGCAAGGCGCCGGCACCTGTGTCGGTCGGACTTTTCTGAGCATCTCGGTCAAGATTGTGCAGATGACCGACGGTCCGATTCGATCGCTGTCCGACGTTCGCGAACTGCCGATCGGAGAAATCGGTGAGATCATTGTGCAGGGACCGTCAACCACGCGAGAATACTTCCGCCATCCCGAAGCGACCGAACACGCGAAGATTCCGGACGGCCAGACATTCTGGCATCGAATGGGCGACGTCGGTTATCTCGATCAGGAACACTTGCTCTGGTTTTGCGGCCGTCAGGCACACATCGTCGAGACCGAAAACGGCCTGATGTTCACAGTCCGGTGTGAAGCCGTGTTCAACCGGCACCCAGACATTCATCGCAGTGCGTTGGTGGGTGTCGGCACAAAACCACGGCAGAGACCGGTGATCATCGCCGAGCCGGAACCGGACCGGTTTCCCAAAAACGCAACTGAAGAGAGAAGACTCACGCAAGAGTTGCTCGAATTGGCCCGTACGAATCTCTTGACCGAACGCATCGAGACGGTTCTGCTGCACCGGTCGCTTCCGGTCGACATCCGGCACAACGCCAAGATTTTCCGAGAGAAACTCGCCCCTTGGGCAGCCACACAACTACAAAAGCACCGCCAGTGAAAGCAAAACTCGATCACCCCCAATAAACAAACCACTGACAACTGACAAACAACAATCATGCAAGCCCTCGTGACCGGGGGAGGCGGCTTCCTCGGCTTGTACATGACCGAACAGTTGATTGCCCGTGGCGACCAGGTGCGGGTTTTCTGCCGGGGCCGGTATTCGCGGCTCGATGAACTGGGCGTCGAGACTGTGCGAGGGGACGTTCGCGATGCCGACGCCGTGACCGCAGCCTGCCGCAACATCGACGTCGTTTTCCACACAGCCGCCGTGCCCGGCGTGTGGGGAGCGTGGTCGATATATCACGGCGTCAACACACGGGGAACGTTGCACGTCATCGAAGGCTGCCGCAAGTGCGGCGTGCCGAGACTCGTCTTCACCAGTTCGCCCAGCGTGATCTTCGACGGAAAACCACACGAAAATGTGGACGAAACCTACCCCTATCCCCGCACTGCCAGCTATCTTTGCCATTACCCGCATACGAAAGCGTTAGCCGAGCGGGCGGTGTTGGAGGCGAACGGCGGCGGATTGGCCACGGTTTCGCTGCGGCCGCACTTAATCTGGGGACCCCGCGACAACCACCTCATCCCGCGGCTGATTCAGCGGGCCCGTTCGGGACGTTTGCGCCGTGTCGGCGACGGGACGAACTTGGTTTCGATGTCCTATGTCGAAAACGTCGCCGCGGCGCATCTGCAGGCCGCCGATGTGCTCTCGGCCGGTTCACCGGTCGCCGGAGAAGTCTACTTCATCAACGAGCCGGAACCGGTCCGATTGTGGCCATGGATCGACGATTTGCTATCGCTGGCTGGACTGCCGCCCGTGAGAAAACGAATCTCCACAAAAAAATCCCGGCAGCTTGGGGCGATGCTGGAAACGGTGTACCGGCTGTTCCGTCTGCCGGGCGAGCCACCGATGACGCGGTTCCTCGCATCGCAACTGAGTAGTTCGCACCACTATAGCATCGCCAAAGCGAAGCATGACTTCGGTTACCAACCGCAAATCTCGGTCGCTGAGGGAATGAGACGTCTCGAGCCGGAACTGAAGCGACTGACGAAATAGAGGCGATTGGGTGTCCCTGCGGAGTCCCAGCCGCGCATGTTCATCGGTACCATGCCGCCGTCTATACTTCCAGCGGTCACGAATTGCGGTTCATCGGGAAGGCGAAGCTCCCGATGAGCCGTGGATGTCACCGATCCGGCGGCTCGGCAGGAGCCTTGCCCTCCCTCAATCTGTCGCCGTGTCGAGTATACCCTCAACAGACCGGCAGCGGACCGTATAATGTTGATGCGCACCACACAGCATGAAATAAGACCGAATCAGCCGGATTGCGAGTCGGCATAATAGCGATGGCCACCACCACGACGAAACAGCACAGCGAAGTCGGCGAAGTCCGGTTCCTCGTCGAGGGGATGCACTGCGCCAGTTGCGTGAGCAAGGTGGAAAAGTCACTCGGTCAAGTCCCGGGCGTGACCGAGGCCACGGTCAATTTGGCCACGCGGGAAGCGCGGGTGATCTGCAGAAACGGCGGTCCCGAAGTCGCTGCGCTCGCCAAAGCAGTTGAACGGGTCGGTTTTTCATACGCGCCGCTGGCCGCCAATGAGACAGATCGTGCCAAAAAACGGGAGGCGGAACGGCAGACGCTGCGTCGACTGTTTTGGAAGTTTCTGGTGGCGGCACCGCTGTCATTCACCGTGATGATCGTCGGCATGTCCGTAGCGCCGTCGGCCGGTCGCGATTGGCTGCTGCTGGTGCTGACCTTGCCGGTCGTCGTTTGGGCCGGATCGCCGTTCTTCCTCTCAGCCGGGAAGTCGCTCAAACACGGCCGGGCTGACATGAACACGTTGATCGCTCTGGGAACCGGAACTGCGTTCTTCACGAGTCTTCTGGCCACGCTCGCTCCGAAACTATGGTGCGAAGAGCATCCCATAGCCTTCGATGTGGCCGCCATGATCATCACCTTGATCCTGCTCGGCAGGTTTCTGGAAGAACGGGCCAAGGGAAAGACCTCGGAGGCGGTCGACCGCCTGCTCGGGCTACAGTCGAAATCAGCACGCGTGGTCCGTGATGGCCGTGAGATGGAAATTGCACTCGAGCAGATCGTCGTCGGAGACACGCTGGTCATTCGGCCCGGAGAGCGGATTGGGGTGAACGGAACGCTGCTGGAAGGGAGATCGACGGTCGACGAATCGATGATCACCGGCGAATCGATGCCCGTCACGAAAACGATCGGCGATCAGCTCATCAGCGGGACGTTGAACCAGACCGGCAGCTTCCGCTTCCGGGCGGAGAAGGTGGGCAACGAAACGACGTTGCAACAAATCGTGGGGCTGGTCCGCGATGCGCAAGGCTCAAAAGCACCGATCGCCCGGCTGGCCGATCGGATCAGCTGTTATTTTGTACCCGCCGTCTTCGGCGTCGCCGCGGTGACGTTCTTGATTTGGTTGTTGATGGCACCGGAGGAGACGGCGGTTCAACAGGCCATTCAGGCGACAATCAGCGTTCTGATCATCGCCTGTCCCTGCGCGCTCGGCTTGGCCACGCCGACCGCGGTCATGGTGGCGATGGGCCGCGGCGCCCAACACGGCATCCTGATCCGAGACGGCGAAGCACTGGAAATGGCCCACAAGCTCGACATCATTCTGCTCGACAAAACGGGGACCATCACAGTCGGCCGACCCGCTGTCACCGATGTGATCCCGGCCACAGCGACTGCTCGTGACCGTTTATTGCAGCGCGCCGCCAGCCTGGAACAAGGCTCGGAACATCCGATCGCACGGGCCGTTGTTGCTCAAGCCAAGCAGGAAGGGATCACGCCTTCAACACTGACGAATTTCAACACAATCGAAGGTCGTGGCGCCGAAGCAACAACCGGGGGACAGCGCCTTCTGGCTGGCAACCAACAGTTGATGCAGGAGCGAGGCATCGACGTCGGAGAACTTGCCGAAACAATAGACGCCCTGGCGATACAGGGAAAAACACCGATCCTATTGGCCGAGAACGATTGTATCTTGGGATTGCTTGCCGTGGCTGATCCGGTTATGGAATCGTCGGTGGCTGCAATTCGAGTGTTGAAACAGATGGGGATCGAGGTCGTCATGCTGACCGGCGATCACAAACAAACGGCGCGTGCGGTGGCTGCAGTGGTCGGAATCGAGACGTTCGCGGCGGAGGTCCTGCCGTGGCAGAAGTCGGCCGAGGTGCAGCGGCATCAAAAAGCCGGCAAGCGGGTGGGCATGGTGGGCGACGGAATCAACGATGCTCCCGCCTTGGCGCAGGCCGATGTCGGCTTCGCCATCGGGGCAGGCACCGACATCGCCATCGAAGCTGGTGACATTACGCTGGTCGGCAGCAATCTGGGCGGGGTCGTGGCGGCGATCCGACTTTCGCGGCGGACAATGCGGACGGTTCGTCAGAATCTGTTCTTCGCATTCGTCTACAACTCGCTGGGGATACCGGTTGCGGCCGGCTTGTTCTATCCTGTCTGGGGTGTGATGCTGCCGCCGATGTTCGCCGCCGCCGCGATGGCCGCCAGCAGTGTCTCGGTCGTGACCAACAGCCTGCGATTGAGGAGGTTCGACCCGACGGCCGATCGTCGATGAAGGTCGCTACGGGTTTCTGCCGGTTTTCTTCAAGGGAGCAGAGTGATGCGTTCGGTGTTCCTGATTGCGCTTTATCTGTTGATCTTTTCGGTTTCCTGCCGTGACCAGTCCGAGACGGAGGCTCCCTCCCGATCCACTGCTGAAGTCCCCACGCGTTCTGAACCCGATCAGCAACCGGACGTCTCGGAAACTGAGGATCCTGAGAACAAGGATGCCCAGATCGGACCAGCCGAAACGACCGTCGCGCACGAGCCCCCACAGCTTTTGAACCCCAGTGACGTAAGGGCCGGCTGGATCAGTCTGTTCGATGGGCAAACGCTGTTCGGCTGGCGGTCGAACAACCCTCAAGAGCAAGGCGGCCCGAATTGGCGGGTCGAGGAGGGAGTCATCGTCGCCGACGAAGGTGAATCGGGATTGCTGCTGACGAGAGTTTCACTGGCCGACTACGAACTCATCTGCGAGTACCGCCTAGAACCGCAGGGGAACAGCGGTATCTTCTTGCGGTCCCCGTTCCACCCGAAGAACCCGGCTGTCGATTGTTATGAACTCAATATGTGCGATTCCCACCCCAAAGGGTTCACGACTGGTAGCATCGTGGGCCGTCAAAAGGTGGCCGAAGAGGTTGCCGAAGAAGGCCAGTGGAGGGAGTTTCGCCTCCGCGTTGAAGAGAACCAAATTGTCTCCCAGCTCGATGGCCGGATAGTGATCGATTTTGTCGATCAGTCGGATGACCGGCGGCGAACTGGATTCATCGGACTGCAGAAGAACGTGGGAAAGATCGAGTTTCGCAAAGTTTCGCTGCGGCCGGTGGGAACCGTACCGTTGTTTAACGGCGAAGACCTAAAGGGTTGGCGCACGGTGCCCGGTTCGCGAAGTGCCTTTGAAATCGTCGAAGGGGTGATTCATGTCTCCGGCGGCCCCGGCTTTCTGGAAACCGAGCAAGTCTGGGACAATTTCATTCTGCAATTCGAGGTTCGCACCAACGTCTCGGATTTGAACAGCGGCCTTTTCTTTCGTACCATGACCGGCACAGCGGAAGCAGCCTCGAACGGTTATGAGTTGCAGATCTGCAACAGTTTTGCCGACGGCGACCGAACAAAGCCGAA
>Ga0310123_10002511_pt1 | contig 14601 bp, 9 predicted proteins | sample CB6_AW_1057_MG_FD_203505 | JGI IMG/M metagenome (GOLD analysis project Ga0310123, IMG submission 203505) | Marine microbial communities from Western Arctic Ocean, Canada - CB6_AW_1057 | ecosystem: Environmental > Aquatic > Marine > Oceanic | place: Canada: Western Arctic Ocean | collected... | reverse complement strand
CGAACTTCAGCGACCGGGTCTGCCCGTCGGCTTCGATCTCCTGACGCGCCACCGGGTACCCGTTCACGATCACCTCCACCGGCACCCGGCGGCTCTGTTCCAATCTCGAACGCTCGATGTGCCAGTACGGCTTCTGGTCGAGCCGCCGACCGCGTACCGACTCGGTCGCAGCCGTCGGTTTCGGCTCGAGCCGGGCCGCCACGTCGAACCGCACCTTGACCCTGCCGGGCTTCTTGAGATCGAGCTGGCTGATCGCCTTGCCCGATCCCGGCTCACCAACCGCCACGTCATCGACCCGGAAGTCGAGAATGTGTGAGCGGCCGTCGCCACAGTAACTGCGGCCGTTCTTGAGACCTTCGATCCAGCTGTCAAAGGTCAGAGGCTGATCCTTGTCGAGCTTCACGTAGACGCGGCCCAGGCCCACCTTGTCGCCATAGATGCACGGGAAATCGGTCTCGCCGCTGATCCGCGTACGGAAACCGCAGTTGAGCGTGTGGTACCAGATATTGAGTTCCCAGACGCTGGGAGTATCCACCGTAGAGATGAAGTGACACACGTCGTGGGCCACGGTCACGATGAACTCGTTGGCACCGATCCCGTCAAAGGGAGGCATCGCGTAGTCGGGCAAGGTGTCCGCGGCGCGGCCCTTCCAACCGGTCGGCACCCGGCGGTAGTTGACAAACTTCCGCTTGCCGTCGGCCGCGTAGTCGGGCAAGGCCAGGCCCCAGCCACTATGGCTGTAGCCGACCACGGCCCCCTGCTGCTTGCCCCAGTCGAGCACCGGCAGAGTCCAACTGGGCCACTCCTCGATCAGCTTCGCACCCGGGTAGTCGTCCTCGGAAAGCCGCAGCAGGCACAGGTGGCCGGCGTGTGAGCTGGGGAAGCCGCTGACTTCGACGTCGTAACGCATCAGGTTCATCGGCCGCGACAGCGCCGAGGTCCGACCCTCGAAGTACTGCTTCTGCGAATACCAGCACGGACCCCACGAGAGTACGCAGCCGACGTTGAGATCCTCGCCGAGGATATGACGCATCATGTCCGCGGGTGTCACGCCCTCGGTCGGACTGTCGTAATGAGCACACCCGGCGGCGTGGACGTGGTGGTCGCCGGAGAACCAGCGGCGGGTGGCCGGGTGAGTCCAGCGGTTGAGTCGGAAGTTGGCCTTGTGAGAGACGACTCCTGCGGGCACCACCAGCTTGCCGACCTGGGTCACGTATTCCGGACCACGCGACACCTCGACACTGTACTCGCCCGCCGGCAGGTGCACGCTCTCGCCGTCAGCCCGGTAGATCTGGTTGTGGAAGAAGAAATCCGGTGCCAGCCGACGGGCGGGGTTCGGATAAATGCGGCCCTGGGCATCTCGAATCACGAACGCCGCTGTTGTCGGCGAGCCGTCGATATCGCGGACTCCCAGCGAGACCTCGACCGCCGGGACACATTCGAACAGCACAGCCACCTCGCTGCGGAACCCCAGGTCCTGGGTCCCCTGCCCGACGTGGAACGACAACTTCGCCTCGCGGCGTCCGACGTCGCGGCTGAACAGCTGCAGGATGCGGTATTCGAGTTCGAGCCCCGAGAGGCTGGGTTTCAGAGGCTGTCGCTTGAACAGGGCGATGTCCAGGAATCTCTGGCCCACGTCGGCCAACTGGACCAGCTTGGCCTTGGTCGCAGGCCGCTGCCGGGATCCTCGGCCCCGCATGTACACCGGCAACGCCTGGGGACTGTTGGCCGTCAGGCCCGCCGTGACACCCGCCTCGTTGTGCACCTTGACCAGGAACGTCCGCCAACCCTGCTGGATCAGCTCACGCTTGGCCGCACCCTCGGCCACCTTCACCCGGCTCTCGGCATTGATGTGCACGCCGACCAGGCAATGCCGGTCGAGCACCGCCTGGATCCTCCTGATCGCCACTCCCGCCTTGGGATTGGCATACGCCTTCTTCAGGGCCGCCAGGTCGGCTTCAGGCAACGGGGTCCCGGCATACTCCAAGGCTTCAACCAGACGCTTCGTCGCTGCCACCAAGGGCTGACGCTCGACCGAGAGCACCTCGGGCAACTTCCCGGCCCGAACCGTCAGCGGGACCGACAACACGACCGCGAGAATACAACAGGTGGCGACTCGGGTCGGCCAGAGAAAACTCGGCGCGGGGACGAGGCCTGAGTCGAGGTAGCGCGAGAGCATCATGGTGGCGGTCTCCTGGGAAGCACAACGCGGCGAAGCGGCACTCATTGTGCGACTCTCCCCGGACGACCGCAAGCACCGCGGCGGCAAACAGGCCTCGACAGGTCTCGACAGGTCTCGACAGGCCCCTAGCGGTCGCTTCGCTCGATCGCCGCATCCTCAGGCGACTCGATCCGCCTGAGCACTCGCACCCGTTGGACCGCCAACTCGGTGTCGAGTGTGCGGATGTCCTTGCTGTGCGGCAGCCTCACGACCGAGCCCTCCGAGAGAACATCGAGGTTGGTCAGGACGATCAACTCGTCGTCCTCGAGAACACCCGCCTCAACCAGGGCCATCGTCTGCAGCGTGGTCACCTTGCTCTTTTGCCCGTCGACCAGGATCCGCCGCTCGATCGTCCGCGTCTCGGTCGCCGGCTCTCCCTCGACAGCCGACTCGATCACCTCCGACCTCCCGCTGACCACCCACACGAACTGCCGACCCTGCTCGTCGACGGAGATCGCATCACGGGGGATCACGATGGCCTGTTCGAGCTGCTCGCCGGAAATCCTCGCGTGAACGAATGTCCCGGGCACCAGCGGCCGGGGCTGCTTGAGATTCTCGACGATGACAAAGGCAAGCCCCGTGCGAGTCCGCTCGTTGACCTCCGGAGCCAACCGAGCCACGCGGCCGCTCCACGCCGCCGCAGACGTCTCCTCGGTCGCCAACTCCACCAGCGGTCCCGCACCCGACTCCAGCAACGCCCTCACCCGCTCGTAGTCACTCGCGGTCAACGACACGGGGATCTCGATCCGGCTGTCATCGACCAGCCGGACCAAGGCTTCGCCAGGCTGGACGTACTGACCCTGCTCGACATGCACCTCGCCCAGCACGCCGCTGAAAGGAGCCTCCAGGGTGGCGTGTTCGAGTTCGAGTTGTGCCAGGGCCAGGTCCGACTTGTGGACCTCCCGCCGCGTCAACAACTTCTGCTCATCCAGGGGCAACAGCCGCTTGCGATTCTCGAGCGAAATGACCTGGTCGTCGTAGCGACGCAACTCCAACGTCGCCTTCGTCACGTCGCTGTCGGTGGCAACCCCCTTTTGCTTCAGGCCGCGGACCCGCTCGTACTCCTTGCGGTACTCCGCGAGATCCGCTCGAGCCTTCTGCAACAGGACCACGGTGTTCGCGGCATCCTGGGCATGACGAGCCAACTCGGCCTGGTCCTCGTCCAGACGCCGACTGGCCTGAATCACCTTCTGCTGAAATGCCTGGGGATCGATCTTCAGCAACACCACCGGCTTCGCCTCGGACTGCTGAGGCGGAATCCTCAGGCCGACTCGCAACTGGGGATGAACCGAGACGATCTCTCCGGCGACCTGGGCTGCCAGCACGACCTGGTGATCGCTGCGGGCGGTCCCGAACGCCGTCATGATCTGCTGCAGCGGTTGAGCCTGGATGCGGTAGAGATCGACCTGGTAGACCCGGGTCTGCTGCTTTCGGCTGGGCGGCTTGCTCTTCAAAGACGCCAGAAAGGCGAACCCCGAGAAACTGCCCAGCAGCAGCATGCCACTGACACCGACCGAGACGATCGTGCGGCGAATCCAGGCGGAAGACGGTCCAGGCATGGTCGCTCCAGGGCGGTGACACCCTCACCCCGGCCTCGTTCCGATCGCGGTCGATCTCTGGTGAAGCCACTATCGGGTCCGACAACCCGCTCCGCCAACCTGCTACGATGGGCGAACGAGCCAACCGTGGCCCGATCCTCACCAGTTCATTGTAGAGACTGCCAATACCTCGTGGCGAGACCCCGACACGTATCCGGGACCGCCCTCGGTGCGAAACCCGTGGCCCCATCCAACCGCATCCTCTCGCTCGAAGAACAAAACGCCTTCGCTCGCGACGGATTCCTCGTCGTCGATGGACTCGCCACGCCACAGACGTGCGACGGGCTGCTCGAGGTGATCGAGGCTGAACTCTGCGATCCGCGGGGTGCGATCGAGTACGAGGCGGACCTGGGCTACGAGGGGGCCCCCTCGAGTCGACAGGCGGACGGCGGGACGACCATCAGACGACTGAGACAGGCCTGCGATCGACACCCCCTGTTCGCCAGTTGGGCCACCGACCCGCAACTGCTGGCCTGCCTGGCACAACTGCTCGGTCCCGACCTCGTGCTGCCACTGGCCCATCACAACTGCGTGATGACCAAGCAACCCGGGTTCTCCAGCCGAACTGCCTGGCACCAGGACTTCCGCTACTGGTCGTTCCAGCGACCCGAACTGGTCAGCGCCTGGCTGGCACTGGGTCCGGAAACCGCAGAAAACGGCGCCCTGGAAATTGTGCCCGGCAGCCACGCGATGACGCTGGACTCCGCGAGATTCGATCGGCAGACGTTTTTCCGCAACGACCTGCCCGAGAACCAGGAACTGCTCGAGAACCGCCGGCTGATAACACTCGAGCCCGGCGACGTTCTGCTGTTTCATTGCCTGGCCCTGCACGCGGCCGGGCCCAACCACTCAGACGACACCAAGTACTCACTCGTGTTCACCTACCGGCCCGACGACAACCCCCCCTCGCCAGGATCCCGCTCGGCCTCCGGCAAAGAACTCTCCCCGCTTTCCCCCTCGGCGACCCTCGCCGAATCGCCCGAAGACCGACCCTGAAGGGCTCGCCGACTCAATGGCCCCAGCCGGCCCTGGTAGAGCAGGATCAACCACGCCGGCACCAGGATCGGCATCACGATCATCGTGTCCAGCAACACGCCGAAGGCCAGGGCGAATCCCAGCTGCTGCATGCCGACCAGTGAACCGGCCAGCAACGACGAAAACGTGCCCGCCATGATCAGGCCGCAGCCGGCGATGATGCTGCCGGTCTTCTTCAACGCCTCCAACACTCCCCCCACCAAACCGTGCTCGGCCTGCTCCTCCTCGATCCGAGTCATCAGGAAGATGTTGTAGTCCTCACCGACGGCAATCAGGATCGTGAACAGGAACATCGGCACCTTCCAGTCCAGACCCCCGAACTCCTCGGGACTGCCCACCACGTACTCGAATACCACAAATGTCACGCCCAACGCGGCGAAGTAGCTGAAGAAGACTCCGATGATCAGGTACAGCGAAATGCCCGGCCGCCGCAACAGCAGCAGCAGGATCGCGTAGACGCCGGCCAGGACCAGGATGTCGATCCGTACCTGGTCCGAATCGGTCACGTCCTTCAGATCGCGGATGCTGGCGGTCGAGCCGATCGAGAGCAACTTCGTGCGACGGCAAAGCCACTCCCCACCCGACTCTGCAGCTTCCTCAACACCGTCCTCCCCGTCCTCTCCGTCCTCTCCGTCCTCTCCGTCCTCTCCGTCCTCGGCCGATTCCTGCTCGACCGCCAGGCGACTCGTCGCAATGTGACCGCGGACCGCGGCCTCCAGCTCGCTGAGCTGACGGATGCTGCCTCGTGAGAATGGGTCCTCGACGCAGACGACATCGACACGAGTCACCCAGGCGTCGGGTGCGGCCGGCTCGTCCTGGGCCGAGCCCTTTGCCGGGTCCGCATCCCGTTGGGCCACGTAGTGCTGCCGGAGCCGCTGCCGCCGGATCCGACGTTCGATCCGGTTGCCGGTCGGGCCGCTGTCGTCCGAGAGTCCGTAGGGTTTTGTGAGACTGCGGACATCGGCCAATTTCAACTCGTGCTGCTGCTGCTCCAGGAACCCGGTCAGCCCCGCGATGAATTCGCGGCCCGCGGATGAGCCGAAGTCGAACGAGTCGTTTTCCAGCAGCAGAGTCACCGGTCCGGCGTTGCCGGCCGGGAAGTGCTTTTGCACCTCCACGGCACCCCGCACGCTGGCGTTGTCCTGGGGCAGTTCCGAGAGCAACCCGTAGCTGAGCGACGTGTAGTTCATGACACCCCAGGCGGCAAACGGTGTCATCAGCAGCACGCTGGAAATCCAGATCGTTGCCGGATACCGGACCAGGGCCTCGGCCAAGCGGTTCCAGCCCGCCTGGATCGGATTGCTGCGGATCCATCGTCCCAGCGGATCGTCGGTGGCCACCCAGCCGGCACGTTGCCCGCCACCGCCTCCGGGACGCCTCGGCCAGAACACCCAGCGATCAGCCAGACGCAACAGGGTCGGAGTGAATGTCAGCGATGCGGCCAGGACCACGGCCAATCCGAACGCGATGCCGACCCCGGCCTGGCGGAACTTGCCGAACTCCGCGAAGACCATCATGCCGATCCCGCACATCACCGTCCCGGCACTCGCCGTCAACGCGGCACCGACTCGCGAGAGTGCCTGCTGCAGAGCAGCGGGCATCGGGACCTGCGAACCGACCCCCTCGGTCTCCGACGTCGACAGCTCCTCTCGGTATCGAGCGATCAGGAAGAAGCAGTAGTCCACTCCCGCTCCATAACACAGCACCGTCACGTAGACCTCGATGCCGCTGAACAGGCTGACGATGCCCCACAAGGCCCCCAGCTGCAGCAGGCTCATCGCGATCTGAACCGCCATCACCACGGTCAGCAGCGGGATCAACGCCACCACCGGAGCCCGGTACAGCAGCAGCAGCAGGACGATCACCAGCACCACCGTCCAGAACTCCGTCGCCTCGGCACTCTCGTCGCTGGCCCGCAACATGTCGCGACCGACCGTCGCTTCGCCGCTGGTCGCAACACCCAGTCGCTGCTGAATGATCCCCGGCTTCAAATCCGCTCGCTGCCACGCCGGTCGGTCCGACGACCAGAGTGTCCCGGGGGGTTGACCCACCTCGTTGCGAATCAATCGCTCGATCGCATGAATCGTCTCGCGGTTTTCCCGGTTCAGGAACTCGGTGGTCAACTCCACAATCACCAACGACGCCCGACCGTCCTGACTCTCGAGCAACTTGCCGATCTTGCGATCGCTGAAGGTCCGCACGTCGTTGATCAACGAAGGCGGCCTGGGGACTGCTCGAACTGCACCACGGCTGTCCGTTCCCGAGTCTTCCTCCTCGCCGTCCTCCTCGCCGTCCTCCCGACCCTGCTGGGTCTCGTCCTCGTCCTGCCCCTCACCCTCCTTGGCCAAGCCCCCCAATGACTCGGCCAGTTCCACCAGTGCCCCGGCAAGCACCTCGTCTATGAACCGCCGGTCGTCTTCATTGAGCCGATCGCCTTCGGCCTTGCAGCTGACCACGATCACCACGCGGCTGGGAACCGTCTCGCCCCAGGCCCGTTCGAAGAGATCCTCGCCACGGCGGCTCGGAGCCTCCTTGGGCAGGAATGCGAATTCTCCCGAGGTGACCACGTCCTGCAGTGCGGGAGCGGCCCAGGAACTGGCCAGCAGCAGCAGCAGCCAACCGGCCAGCCACAGTGGCCAGAAGCGAACAACGGTGGCGGCCAGCCGGGAAAACATGGTTTTGACTGCCCAGGAATGGCGTCGGCCGAAGGCACACCCGTACCCGGCAGGAACCGAGCCATGATAGGGACCACCGTTTCCGACCGTCAATTCTCGCCCAGGTCGACCTCGTCAATAGATCCGGATTCCGCAACCCCAAATGCCGCCGGGATCCAATCGGGCAGGTCCGAAGCGATCAGGGCCGATTCGCCCAGTTCAACGACCGCCAGATCGGCCGCCAACCCATGCAGGTACACCCCCAACCACGACGCCTCGAAGGGACTCATGCCCCGGGCCATCAACCCCGTCACCAGCCCACTCAATACGTCCCCGCTGCCTCCGGTCGCCAGACCGCTGTTGCCGGTCCCGTTGACGACCAGCCGTCGACCGTCTGTGATCACCGTGCCCGGCCCCTTCAACACCACCACCGCACCACTGCGTGACGCCAACTCGGCGGCCACACCCTCACGATCCGACTCCACGCTCGACACCTCACCGCCCAGCAAGCGGGCCATTTCGCCCGGGTGAGGAGTCAACACGCGGCCCGCCGCCGGCGAACAACTCGACTCCAACGTGCCCGCAGCCGCCAGGGCGTTCAGGGCATCGGCGTCGACCAGCAACGGACACTCCAGAGTCTCGTACAACGATGAAGCCAGCTGATCCAGGAACCGGCTGCGACCCCAGCCGGGACCCATCCCCATCGCCGTCGCCCATCCCGACGCCTCACGCAACTCACCCTCAGCACCCTCGCCAATCCGACCCCCCGCGTCCTCGCACAATCCCAGCAGCAGGTAGGACGGCTCCAGTGACGCCACCACAGGGACCAGGCCCGCGGGAACCGCCAACCGCACCAGGCCCGCTCCCGATCTCAGAGCACCCAGCCCCGCCAACGCCGCGGCTCCACTCATCAAGGGACTCCCGGCACAAATCAACGCCCGCCCGAACGTGCCCTTGTGACCCGATGAAGGCCGCAGAGGAATCGGTGGATCGCCGGTGATCAACTCCATGCTCACTCCCCGCTCACTCCCCGCTCACTCCCCGCGGGCGGCTCGAGCGATCAAGCCGGCCACGAATCCGGCCTTGAACCCCGCGTCGATGTTCACCACCGTCACGTTGGCGGCACAGCTGTTGAGCATCCCCAGCAGAGCGGCCAGGCCACCCAGGGCCGCTCCGTAACCGACGCTGGTCGGAACCGCCACCACCGGGCACGACACCCAGCCCCCCACCACGCTCGGCAACGCACCCTCCATCCCCGCAACCACCACGATCGCGTCGGCGCAACCCAGGCGGTCTCGCTGCTCGAGCAGCCGATGAGGACCCGCCACGCCCACGTCCTCGATCGTCTCCACACCACATCGCATCCATCGCAAGGTCTCGATCGCCTCCTCGGCCACCGGCCGGTCACTCGTGCCCGCCGTCAACACCAGCACCCGACCCCGAATCGCCGGACCCTCGTCTCGATTCCACCGCACGCACCGCGCCACGCGATTCCAGCGAGACTCGGGAAACCGAGCCAATAACGCCTCGCCCTGAGACGCCTCGACACGAGTCGCCAGGCAGTCCTGGCCCGCCTCGGATAACGCCTCGAAAATCTCCACAACCGACTCGGCCGTCTTCCCCTCCGAATACACCACCTCCGGGTATCCGCAGCGGGTCAGTCGATCGAGATCGACTCGAGCCGACTCGAGCTCGGCCGTCGGATGCTGATGCGCCGCACCCGCCGCACCCGATAACCGCCTCAGCGCAGCCAACCACTCGGACTCATCAAGAGCCCCCTCCTCGCCCCGCCGTAACAGGTCCTTCAAGTCCTTCAGCAAGTCGTCCAGGTTCATCCCGACTGCCAACTCCGATTCCCGTTGAACAACACCCATCATACTCGCCACGTGACACCACAAGCAGCCAGCCGGTGACGGTATTCGCCGTGTCCACGGTTCGCTACGATGGCCGATTGGCGTGCAACCACACCGCAACCACACCGCACCGCCAGCGCCACCACACCGCAGCAAGACACTCTTCTCCCTTCACCCCGACACCCCGACACCAAACCATGACCCAGGCCCGTTTCAGCCGCCGACGCAGCAGACTGGTCGCCCGCATCCGGAAACTCGGGCTGCCCGCGGTGCTGGTCACCGACGAATCGAATGTGACCTGGCTGACCGGGTTCACCGGCGACAGCAGCTACCTGCTGGTCGGACCCAAGCTGACGGTTCTGATCAGCGATACCCGGTACACGGTGCAGATTTCCGAGGAATGTGCTGGGCTGGATGTGGAGATCCGCGACGCGCGGCGGAGCATGCACTCGACCGTCGCTCAGGTGGTCAAGGCCTCGAAGCTCGATGTGTTGGGAGTCGAAGCCCACTCGACCAGTATGGCCACCTGGCAGGACATCTCAGAGGCCGTCGCCAAGAGCCGCAAGTCCACACAACTGGTCTCCTTCGACACCGTGGTCAACCAGCTGAGGGCGATCAAGGATGCCGGGGAAATTGCTGAAATCCGGCTGGCGGTTCGCCAGGCCGAACGCGGGTTCGCCGCCATGGCCGCTGTGCTCGAAGCCGACAAAACCGAACTCCAGGTGGCTCACGAACTCGAACACCTGATGCGGAGATTCGGGGCCGAAGGGCCGGCGTTCGAACCGATCGTGGCCGTGGGGCCCCGAGCCGCACTCCCGCACGCTCGACCCGGATCCACTCGGATCGGCGACGCCAGCTTTATCCTCTTCGACTGGGGTGCCAGGACCACCGCAGGCTATCGGAGTGACCTCACCAGGGTCCTCGTCACCAGAAAGACACCGCCGAAACTTGAGAAAATTCATGGGGTGGTGTTGAATGCCCAACGGCAGGGCATCAAGGCGATCCGGCCCGGCGCGTCGTTCCAATCCGTCGACCGGGCCGCTCGTCGTGTCATCGAAAACGCCGGCTACGGCAAGTTCTTCGGACACGGACTCGGACACGGCATCGGACTGGATATCCATGAAGAACCTCGATTCAGCCCCGTGGCCGAAGGCCTCCTGGAACCCGGCATGGTGATCACCGTCGAACCGGGCATCTATCTCCCTGGATGGGGAGGCGTCAGGATCGAAGATGACGTGCTGGTGACTCGAGACGGCCACGAAGTGCTCACCAGCGTCCCCAAACGATTCGAAGATGCCCTGGTCTCTATCGACTGACCCCGACATCCTTCAAACTGACCACGACCGCTCACACAAACTCACACCGACCTCGCCCATTGCGGAACACTCGCCGATGGCAGACGAACAGGCTTTCGACGTCGACACGATCAAAGAGCTGATTGCCCTGATGGATGAGCACCGGTTGACTGAAATCAGCCTGACGCAGGGTGACCAGAGCTGGAAGCTGAGGAGGGGACCGACCGAAGGAGTCGCCGTCATCCCCACCGCAGCAGCCGCCGCAGCCACCGCAGACGATTCCGGTGACCAGACCCAGGAGGCCGAGTCGCAACTGCCGACCATCAATGCGCCCACCGTCGGAACCTTCTACTCCGCCGCGACTCCCGATGACCCGCCGTTTGTCAAGGTCGGACAGGCGGTGACACCCGAGACGATTGTCTGCATCGTCGAGGCCATGAAGGTCTTCAATCAGATCCCGGCCGAAACCGCCGGGACCATCGTTGAAATGCTCGTCGAAAATGGAGACGCTGTCGAATTCGGACAGCCACTCTTCCGCATCCAACCCGCCTGAAACCCACACCGCAGCACACCGCAGCACACCGCAGCACACCGCAGCACACCACAGCACACCGCAGCACACCGCAGCACACCACAGCACACCACACCCCTCACAGCCCTTCGCTCGACTGACATCTCATGTTTCAGCGCATCCTGGTCGCCAATCGCGGCGAGATCGCCCTGCGGATCATCCGCACCTGCCGAGAGCTGGGGATCGAGACGGTGGCGGTCTTCAGCGAGGCGGACCGCGGGGCCAGTTACCTGGAGCTGGCCGACGAGGCGTACTGCATTGGAGGCAACTCTTCTTCCGAGAGTTACCTGATGATCAACCGGATCATCAGTGCCGCGGAAATCGGCAACGTGCAGGCGATCCACCCCGGTTACGGGTTCCTGGCCGAAAACGCTCACTTCGCCGAGGTCTGTCGCAGCTGCAAGATCGAGTTCATCGGGCCGCCTCACGAGGCCATGAGACTTCTGGGAGACAAGGTCACCGCTCGTGGGATCGCTCGAGACGCCAAGGTGCACACGGTGCCCGGAAGTGACGGGTTGATCGAGGACGAAGCGGAGGCGTTGCGGGTGGCCGAGGAGATCGGGTACCCGCTGCTGGTCAAGGCGACGGCCGGAGGCGGTGGCAAGGGCATGCGTGTCGCCCGCAACGACATCTCCCTGAAAAGCGGCCTCTCCTCAGCCGCCGCCGAAGCCGAAAAGGCCTTCAACAACGGCGGCGTTTATCTCGAAAAGTACATCGAAAACCCCCGCCACGTCGAAGTGCAGATCCTCGCCGACACGCACGGAAACGCCGTGCACCTGTGGGAACGAGACTGCAGCCTGCAGCGAAGACACCAGAAACTCGTCGAAGAAACCCCCGCACCCGACCTGCCCCAGGCCGTCCGGGAAGACATCTGCAAGGCCGCGATCCGGCTGGTCCAGGTCGCCGGCTACACCAATGCCGGGACCGTCGAATTCCTCGTCGATCAACAGCAGCAGTTCTACTTCATCGAAGTCAATGCCCGCATCCAGGTCGAACATCCCGTCACCGAACAGGTCACCGGAATCGACCTGATCGAGCAGCAATTGAGAATCTCATCGGGCCTGGAACTGGGACTCTCGCAACGCAGTATCCCCTGTCAGGGCTCGGCGATCGAAGTCAGGATCAATGCCGAGGATCCCGAGCACGACTTCCGGGGCTCGCCCGGGGTGATCACCGCGCTGAACGTTCCCGGCGGACGAGGCGTCCGCTTCGACTCTCACGTCCACGCCGGCTACCGTGTCCCGCCCTACTACGACTCGCTGATCGGCAAGCTGATCGTCCACCGGCCCACTCGAGCCGAAGCCATCCGCTGCATGAAACGGGCTCTCGAGGAGTTCCGGATCGAGGGCATCCACACCACGATCCCGCTGCTGAAACGGATCTTCAACCACACGGCGTTCGTCGAGGGCCAGGTCGATACCGGATTCATCGAACGCGAATTGCTCTGAACAACCGACCACGGACATGCTGACAGGACCACGACAATGAAGATCGGAGCCTTGACCGGCGGAGGAGATTGCCCGGGCCTGAATGCGGTGATCCGTGCCGTGGTCCGGACCAACGCCAATCGCGGAGGCACCACCGTCGGCTTCCTCGAAGGCTGGCGCGGACTGGTCGAAAACAACTCCGTCGATCTCACCGCCGATGGCACAGATGACATCATCTCTCGAGGAGGCACCATCCTCGGCTCCTCACGGACCAACCCCTTCAAGGACGAAGGCTCCGTCGGAAAAGTGATCCAGACCATCCAGACCGCAGAACTCGATGCTCTGATCGCCATCGGAGGCGACGACACGCTCGGAGTCGCTCATCGACTCAACGCCGAACACGGCATCAAGACCATCGGCATCCCCAAGACCATCGACAACGACCTCTCCAGTACCGATGTCACCTTCGGCTTCGATACCTCGATCAACGTCGTCATGGAAGCCGTCGATCGACTCAGAACCACGGCCGAATCGCACCGCCGAGTGATGGTGATCGAGACCATGGGCCGGCACGCCGGCTGGATCACCTGCTTCTCGGGTGTCTCCACCGCAGCCGACTACTTCCTGATCCCCGAAGAAAAACCCGACCTCGACTACATGTGCCAACTGCTCAAACGACGTCGCCAGGACGGCAAGATGTACGGGATCGTGATCGTCAGCGAAGGAGTCGAATTGCCCTCCGCCGATGGGTTCGTCACCCAGGACGCAGAACTCGACGAGTTCGGACACGTCAAGCTCGGAGGAGTCGGTGAGATCATCGCCGAGCTGATCGAACGGCGTACCGGGATCGAAACCCGCGTCGTGACGCTGGGACACCTGCAACGGGGAGGCGCACCCAGTGCCTACGACCGCGTGCTCGGCACACGACTCGGAGTCCACGCCGCTCGACTGGCTCACGAAGGACGCTTCGGTCAAATGGTCTCGCTCCGAGGGACTCGCATCACCTCGGTCGATCTCGGAGAAGCCGTGGGAGAAATGAGAACGCTCGAGCCGGAGTTCATGGAAGAGGCCCGCGAGTTCTTTACCTAGGTCGGACCTGCCGAACCGATCTTGCGTCCAGCTACCGCATTCCTAGAATGTCGGACCCACAGTTCACTCCTCGACGCAGATCACCTCAATGTGGTGCGCGACGTGTCAGGCCCTCGCAGGCCCCGACTCCGACAGTCAGCCCTCTGCCTGCCCGCGATGCGGGAATGCGCTGGGCGATCCGCCCGAGACCAACACCGTATCGGATCAGGCCCGACGACTGCTCGAACACTGGAACTCCAATAACCCGCTGGATTCGACACCACAGACTCCCGAAACACCGCCTGACACCACGACTCCCAGGAAACCCGCCGAGAACTCGAAACCTCGCTACCGCGTCGACTCCGCTCACGCCAAACACATGACACAGAACACCAGCCAGGACACTCAACCCCAACCCACCACCCATCCACCACAACGCTCACAGCCGGAAGCGAATCGCTCTGATCCCCAACCACGAGCCGACACCAACAGCCCACCGCCTGATGACCCGCTCGCCGCCGTCGCACAATCCCTCGCCAACTTCTCCCATGACCCACAAACCCAGGACGCGGACCCAGATACTCCAGCCAAAACGACTCAACTCGATGAAGCCAACGCCACAAAACCAGTTGAGACAAAACCAGTTGAGACAAAACCAGTTGAGACAAAACCAGTTGAGACAAAACCAGTTGAGACAAAACCAGTAGAGACAGAACCGGTAGCCGGAATCGAGCCGATCGACTCACCCCAACCGATCGTGGCGATCCCCCCCGGCACCACCACCAACCCCCTGACCCACTCCACCTCGCTCTGGGGACAACTCCTGGCCTACATCGGAGTCCTCGGCCTGACCGTCGGCGGAGCGTTGATCATCTGGAA
>Ga0310123_10002510_pt1 | contig 14604 bp, 15 predicted proteins | sample CB6_AW_1057_MG_FD_203505 | JGI IMG/M metagenome (GOLD analysis project Ga0310123, IMG submission 203505) | Marine microbial communities from Western Arctic Ocean, Canada - CB6_AW_1057 | ecosystem: Environmental > Aquatic > Marine > Oceanic | place: Canada: Western Arctic Ocean | collected... | reverse complement strand
CAGACGCTCGGATGTTCACGCACACGCACGCGTCATTCCCGACGCATTCAACAACTGCCGAGATCAACAATTCAAGAGACGAAACTACCACTTAAAAAGTGGATTCATTCCCGGGGGCGGGTCAAGCTTCTCCAATGATGTCCACTGGGCGTTTGGTCGCATCTATAAGGCGATGGCCCTGCTTGGGCATAAGCAGTGGCGGGTGACGTCGACTATCCATCGCAACCATGGGCTAGGTGAGGAGCAGTGGGGGTGTTTTATCAGTGGTTTGATCACTGCCTGAAGGGGAGGCCAATCCGATCCCCGTCACGCCACCGTCGACGCTTACGGTGGTCGATGGCAGGGCGACGTTCACGGTGAACCCGGCACAGCAGGGTCGATTGCTCGAGACCGAAATCTATTGCAGCTACGACCTCAACGCGGTAACGCGGTTCTGGCACCGCGCCCAGGTGAAACAAGCTGCGAGGGCCAATTACTGGTCGGTTCAACTTCCGCTGCAAGCGATTCGGATGTTGTGAGGAAAGAGATAAGGTTGGCTCGTAGAGAGGGTTCCGTTTTCCTCCTCCCCCTGGGGAGAGGGCCGGGGAGAGGGGGGAGCCGACCTTATGAAGCAAGAAGAGGAATGAAGGCACCGATACGCCTTGTTGTTACGCATCGTCTGCGTGCATGATAGATCGGTGATGAGGTCGACAGGCATGGTGCAGAGTAGAAGAGTTAAACAGATGGCTGCGCGAACAAGACCCCTTCGTATCTGCATGATGACCACGTTTTATCCTCCGCATCATTTCGGTGGTGATGGGATCATGGTGTACCGTCTGTCCCATGCTCTGGCCAACGCGGGACACCAGGTCGAGGTGATTCACTGCCTGGACAGCTTCGACTGTTTGAGTCCTGGTGGGCCGGTGTCGGGTTACCCCGAACACCCCGGGGTGCGCGTGCATGGCTTGCGCACGGGTTGGCGCGGCTTATCTCCTTTTCTCACGCAGCAGTTGGGTCGACCGGTGCTCAAACAAAAGGCGATTGAGGAGATTCTCGACGCAGGACAGTTTGATGTCATCCACTACCACAACATTTCACTGCTGGGTGGGCCGAATGTGTTGGGCTTGGGCTCCGCGATTAAGCTGTATTCGATTCACGAGTATTGGTTGGTGTGTCCGACCCACACGCTTTTTCGTGACGACGAGCGCGTGTGTCAGGCGCCGGCTTGCTTTCGTTGTCAGTTGGTTTATCGCCGCCCACCGCAGCTGTGGCGTCACGGTTCGATGATCCAGCGTAACCTGGGCCACGTGGATCGGTTCATTGCGCCTCTTGAGGGGTTGCGTGGGGTTTTTTCTCGGCGCGGGCTGGATGTGCCGATGTCGGTCCTTCCGTGGTTTACGCCGCAAACCTCCACCCAGTCACCGCGGAAGGAGCGGCTCAATGACGGGCGTCCCTACGCCTTGTTTGTTGGCCGGCTTGAGAAGCTCAAGGGCTTGCAGGACGTCCTCCCGTTGTTTGAAGCCGGCTTCCCTCTGGAGTTGGTTGTTGCTGGCGAGGGGATGTATGAGGCTGAGCTGCGTGCGCGTGTTCCAGAAGGAGGGCAGGTTCGTTTTTTGGGGCGTTGCGACGCTGACGAACTGGCCGGTTGGTACGAGGACGCTGTGGCGTTGCTGGTGCCTTCCTTGTGTCTTGAAATTTTTGCGTTGGTGATCGCCGAAGCTTTTGAGCGAGGGACACCGGTCCTCATGCGCAAGCAGCCTGAGTTGCGTTCGCTGGTTGAGGAGAGTGGTGCTGGGATGATGTATGGGTCGATCGCCGACTTGGAGGCTCAGCTGCGGAGGCTACTGGATGACCCGGACCATCGCGTTGAACTCGGGCTGCGGGCGCGGTCCTACTATGAATCGACCTTGTGTGAGGAGCGCCATCTGGCGCATTATCTGGCGTTGATCGAGGCCGTGGAGAAGGATCGCCGCGGGGGCTGACACCGGACGGTGAAGCCGCAGCCAAGGGCTCAGGTTGGGTGTTGGGTTGGTTGATGCGATGACCCCTTCGCCATGTCGTCCACGGTGGGGATGGTTTTTTTGTTTTTTACCAAGCCGCATAAGATGCCTAGCAAGATGGCGAGTATGAGAGTGGCGGCTTTCCGTAGGGCGCCTTGTTTTAGGAGCCCTGCGACGAGGTTCATCGTTGGCGGAGAGCATAGGTTGGAGGGTGGGCAGTTGCCTCGTAGTCTCGCAAGGAGGATGCGGCTCCGCTCCGCACGAAAGCCTGTGGCATAACGCGTGACCGGAACATGTTGATCGTGGCGTACGGTGGTGGTGGCACAAACGACGCTGCGCCAGCCGTGATCGTTTGCCCGCAGGCTTAGTTCCACATCTTCATAGTAGAGGAAGAAGTCTTCGCGCAGCAGGCCGATGGTGGAAAGCATGTCCATGCGCAGCACCATCGCACATCCACTCACGCAATCGACATCAACCAGCGTGGGTTTTTTTGCGGGGTCGGCCATATTGAATTGCCAGGCATAGCCGTGATCAGGGTCGATGCGCAAGCCGTCGAACGAGAAGGTGCTAGGCTCCATGCCATGCGCGACGCGTGGGCCACAGATGCCGATGGAGGGATGATCGACCAGCGCATGGACCATCGTGGTGAGGGAGCTCGGGTTGACGACCGCATCAGGATTGAGAAGCCAGACATAGTCGGCACCGTGACGAAGAGCGTGTCGAATCCCCAGGTTGTTGGCTGCGGCATACCCTAGGTTTTCTCCTGTTTGGAGGAAGTCGACGCCCTGGAGGTCGGCCAACAAGGTTCGTTCAGACGTATCCTTTGAATCGTTGTCCAGCACGAGGAGGCGGACGTTTTGGTAGTCAAGTTGCTTACACGCATCCACACACTCAAGCGTTTCCTTGTAGCTGTTCCAGTTGAGAATGAGGATGTAGACGAGTGGATTGTCTTGCATGATGTGGGTGCTTCGTTGCGTGTCGTGCTGGAGCCGATCGGTGCGGTCAAGTTTTTCGGCATCGGGGGGTGCAAACCGTGAGGTTTCTGCTAGCTATCACACCAACAAGGAAGTGAAATAAAAAAGTGTAGCCGCGGCAGGCGAGTCATGGCGAAACGTGAAACGGTGGTTTCGCTTTCTCCCCACGCAGAGAAGTACGATGCCCAAACAAACCGTTTCTTTAGCCCATGCCACGCGCTGGATGTGGAGTAGGTTGCGTTTCGACTCCTTGGTCGATACGCCCACCATGCCCCTGTTGAGCGATCGCCATAAACTGGCCGTTCTGTTTACCCCTAAAGCTGGATGTAGCAGTGTCGTGAAATGGTTCTTGGAGCTTCACGGGAAGAGGGAAGAGGCCGCACGGTACGATTCGTGGGTTCATCGATACCGCAGTGAAGTCTTCAATAAGAGTTGGGCGTATACGAGAGCACGTGTTCATTATTCCCCGGCGCACTACCGCCATATCAAGGTGGTGCGCAATCCGTACACGCGCGTGGTCAGTAGCTATATCCACTCGCTACGCCGCCCCATGATTTGCCACGCCGAGATGGCGTCATTTTTGCAACGACCGGTGGTGGGGCGGGGGTACAGCTTTCGCGAGTTTGTCGGGTTCCTCGAAACGGTCGATCTTGGGGGCTGCAATCCGCACCTAGGTGTTCAAGTGAAAGAAAAAGAACGGCAAGGTCGGACCATCGATAGGATCCTTCGTTTGGAAGACGGCCTCGAGAGGCAGCTTGGCGAGGTTAGTCATGCCCTGGGCCTGCCGGTGGTCGAGTTTGACCGCTTGAACCTTTCAGGTTCATCGCATCATGTTGCCTATGAGGACACGACCGACTCGAACGCAGACACCTTGTTTGATCTTGAAACGGACCGGTTCACCCCGATCAGCATGCCTCATTGGCGGTCGTTTTATGGTGAAGGTCTCCAGGAAAAGGTCTATGCCTTGTTTCGCGCCGATTTTGACCAGTACACGTATGCCTCCGACTTGCCTCAGTGACGCCAACCATGTTGATGAAAAAACGAACAGCCAAGCCGGTTTTTATCCATATCAGCAAGAATGCTGGCACGAGTATTGTGAAGTCAGCCGGCAAGGCGATCGTTGTGGCTGGGCATCGCACCGCAGCGAGCTGGCTGGCTGAACAAGGGGATGGCGCAGCGCTGTTTGCCGTTGTGCGTAATCCGTTTGATCGGGTGGTGTCCGAATACTTCTACCGCAAACGCCGTTACGAGGCGGGTGAAAAGAACCCTCACTTGGCAAACCTGACTAAGTCGTTTGAAGACTGGGTCGTTGCGACGTTTCGCGATGGGGAGTTTAGAACAAAGGCGTTCTTCAACGAAACGGGCGTCCGGTACAACGCTGACAATCTGGTGGGTGAAACGCTGATCTGGTTTCTTCCTCAAGTTCGGTGGGTGGATTCGTCCGCCGGCGAGCGGCTTGTTCAGCATCTGCTCCGCTACGAAACGCTGAACGAGGATTGGGCTCGGTTTGCGAGCGCCCATCAGCTCCATGGAGGGCTCACGTTTCGCAACTCGTCCAATAGGGAGCAAGATTTCCGCCCCTACTACTCGCCCCGCACTCGCGCACTTGTTGACGCCTACTTCCACGAAGACCTGGCAGCCTTTGACTACAGCTTCACGCCGAGGAGCTCCGCGTGATTGACCCCACCCCTCGTGTGTTACTCATTCTCGGTATGCATCGGTCTGGCACGTCGGTGGTGACTCAGTGGCTTCATCGATGTGGCCTGCATGTCGGAGAGAACTTGATTGGGCATTCTATTGGGAACGAGCAAGGTCACTATGAAGACCGGGACTTTCACGACTTTCACGAGGACGTGTTTAGGTCCAATCGCATTCCGTATGGTGGGTTCAAAGGTCTTTCCCAGGTGGCGCTCAACACGCGTCAGCAGGCGCGCTTGGCGCTGTTGATCAAGGACAAGAATAGGGCACATGCCCGGTGGGGATGGAAGGATCCACGAACCTGCTTGTTTCTAGAGGCCTACGACGACGTGCTGGACTCTCCGAGCTACCTGATCGTCTACAGAAAAGCTAGCGAGGTGGTCGACTCTCTTCTTCGCAGGTATGAGGATATGCTGGTACGTGGCTACCACCGGTCCCGGATCATGGATCACCTCACGTTGCGGATGAAGGCGACCATGCCTTGGGCCTTCTCAACCCGCAAGCTTGAGCGCGACTTCACGACCAGTTGGCTTCGGTACAATGAGCATCTTCTGCGATTGACCGATCGAGCTGAAACCAACAGGTTCAAGGTTGTGCAGAGTTCAGGCCTTCTGAACTCGTCTCAGCAGATTGTTCCGTGGTTGAATGAGCGAGGGTTCGAGTTGGACGAGGTCCCTTTCGACGAGGTTTATCAGGCTGGTCTACTGACGTCACAGGGCGCAGGGTTTGCGATTCCTGTTGACCTGTTGGAGCGCGTGAACGAGGTTGAGCGACGGCTTTCCGAGTTGGAACGGCAAGGGTAGCGTGACATGAAGGTGATGGGCTGGGCGTGAGGAGAAAGAAGCAGTATGCATGAGGCGTGTGACCCGGTTGTACTTGGAGGTAGTGGTGGCTCTGGCACGCGCCTGGTTGCCGAGTTGTGCCTATTGGCCGGTTACGACATGGGCACGCGGTTGAACAAGTCCTACGATGCGTTAGCGTTCGCCAGGTTCTACACGACGTGGGTCAACCCCTATTTGCTCAGGGAGGCCATTCCTCTTGGCCCAGGGCAACTCCGCAAGATGGAGGCCCAGTTTCGCAGATGCCTGGTGAGGTTCAGAGGCCCTATGCAGGGGGCTAGCAGGTGGGGGTGGAAGAACCCCCGTGCGATGTTGATGCTGCCGTTTCTGGATGCCTCCTTTTCGGCGCTAAAATTCGTTCACGTGGTGAGAGACGGTCGTGATATGGCCTATTCGAGCAATCAGAACCAGCCGAGAGAACACGGTGAAGCGCTACTGGGTACTGACTACGAAGGCCTACCGAAACCCTTGTTCGCCATCGCTTTTTGGAGTCAGGCCAATCGGGTTGCCGCCCGCTATGGCGAGGAGGTGATGGGCGACCGCTATCTTCGACTCCGCTATGAAGATCTTTGCTTGGACCCGCGCGCTGCGGTGGAGCGCCTTGCCGATTTCCTGGAGGTGACCCCCACGGATAGGCCTACGATGATGGCCCTGCCAAGAGCCACGGGTTCGATAGGGCGCTGGCGAGATGTGGCTCCTGAAGAGCGAGCCGAGTTATTGCGCTTAGGGCGGGTTGGGTTGGACTATTTCGGCTACCCTGGAGCGTAGTGGGGTGACACTGATTTCTCTCCATTTGCCGAAAACAGCGGGAGCAAGCTTTGGCTGGGCCTTGAACGACTTCTTCGGTGGGTCCTTGCTGAGAGATTATGACGACCGCCCCATGAGCAAGCCTGCCGATGAGCGTAACCCGGCTGCCTTGATTGCGGGTGAACAACTTACCACGCAGGGGTTGGCAGGGGTCAGCTGTGTGCATGGTCATTTTCTGCCGGTCAAATACCTTGGGCTAAGCACGGTACAGAACCTAAGGTTTGTTACCTGGATGCGCGACCCCGTCCAGCGACTGATTTCTCATTATAACTTTTGGCAGAGAGGCTATAACCGGAAGACGGCAGGGCCTCATCGCAAACAGGTCGTGGAGGAAAAGTGGACGTTGGAACAGTTCTGTCTAAGTGCTGGGTTCAGAAATATCTACAGTCAATACTTGTGGGCATTTCCCGTGCAGAAATTTGAGTTCATCGGCATCACCGACTACTATGACGATGACCTCGCGTATGTCGCGGAGAACTTCCTGGGCGGTACGCTGAAGAGAAAACGACTGAACGTGACGAGGAAAAGAACGGCAAGCTACTCGATTGAACCAGCTCTCCGCGAGAAGATCGAACGCTATCACAGCCAGGATGTTGCGTTGTATCAACGCGCGTTGGAGCTCAGGTTAGCACGACGTCCTTGTCGGTAAGTCCGCGCTGCTGATGGGCGGTTCCCTTCGGCCTGGGTTGGGGCCTTTTAGGCCTTGTCGCTGTGGTCCTCTGCTTGCATGATAGGCGCTCCGCTTGTTGAGTGTATGAGGAGTACAAGAATGAAGAGGATCGTTTCACTGGTTACCCTCTGGGTGACCGTCGGTAGCGTCTGCCGTGCTGAGGCTGCTGACCTCGCTACCGTGGCCTCGGACTGGCATGGCTATCAGAAGCAATCGTTTAGCTTGGCCGGGCACCCTGCCTTTGTGGTGGTTCCCAAGGTTGCGGCGCCGGGCAAGCCGACCAGTCCCAGGAACTGACGTACGTCGACATCGACACGTTCCTGGCAAGCTTCTAATCATCAAATCATCACCGACGCACGTCGGCATGGGGACGGTGCGTGCGAGCTGCCAAATCGACCTGTATTTTGCGGTCTGACAGGCCGCAACTTCACACAACATCGCCAAAACCGACAAGGGGAACTCCTTTCCCCTTGAATTAGCCGTTCCACCGTGTGGACTCGGTTTCTGGTGGTAGAAATCAAATTTCCTATCAGTCAGAGCGGCAGAGCCTCAAGGTAGCCTTACTACTGCTTCGTGCCGGTGAATGTATCCCGGATGTTCTCAGCAAAGTACTTACCTTTGGATTCGGCAGCCATTAAGCCGTCGTGCACTTCTTGAGAGACCTCCACCTTTCTCCACATGGTGGAAGGTTTTCATTGACGGATCAACATCGCTAACGTGGCCAGGTAACCTTGAGGCGCCTCATAACGGCTCTTCCTAACTTGAAGGGAAGCGCTTCGTTGACCGGGTCATATGTTGACCAATGATCGAAGGCGTATTGCCTATTCATCTCGTCTAGCGTTTGAAACCATAACCTGCCTTCTGGTGTCTTTGGGTTTCTGCCAAGAAATCGGCCCGTAGCAAAATGGCCGTCAGCGAAAAAATGGAGGACCTTGGCTGCCTCCAAGGGCGTTCTCCGAAAGCGTTCATCGGATGGGCAATTCCAAGACTCTTCGGCGAGGTGATGTTCGTGTCTCGAGGCGAGTACGTTGGTTACCATTTCGTCAACCAAATCGGGAGTATGATCCCGGCCGATGATCTCGATAAGCTCATTCAACAGGGCGTCGCCACCACCCTTCACATAACCAAAAACCCCAATATTGATGTCGATCTCTTCTTCGAGTATGCGATGTTTCGTGTTTTGAAAGTCCTCTTCGGAAACCATGTGACGGATGTCTTCAAGACGTTGTATACGCGACCCAAACCCGTGTCGTTTCGGTGTCCCCCCCATTCCATACGGGTTGAAGTGGAATCGGGTAAGGAGGATGTTCTTCTCCTCAAGCGGCGCCCATAAAGGCTCAACCGACCCTCGGAAGAGGAGATCGCTGTCAAAACCTATCGTTTGTTCGTAGGGGCTTTGGGTAAGAACCAAGGATTTTATGGTAGTGTAGCGTGGTTGCTGAACGTCTAGCTGTTGGTAGTCGGCGTTGAGCTTGGCGAGATCCTCAACCAAGCGATCCCTTTCCGGGAAGTCTGATAAAAAGACCGTGATGGGGTCGTTACAGAATTTTCGCAACGAATAGACGGTGACCAAGAGTTTTGCGATGAATCGCGTTCCAAAGTTCACAAAGACAAAGCCGCGTTTCGACATCATGGTTTCTTTGTTCGTGCTCATCGTAACCCTCAATTTCCCGTCAGACGGTGGCGCATGATCCAACAGAGCCGCTCTAGGGGATAAAGCCAGTGTCGCAGGTATTGGTCATAGAGGGCTGGCAACCCTGCAAACCGCTTATACCTTATCGGTGGAAAAGGGCATTGTTCGAGCATTGTTTTGAAATCATCAAAAAATGGGAGTCGCCCTTTTATCTTCCACGGTTTGAAATAGCCTGCGTAGTGGACGAGCCACGGAGCGCTGGCAACATCACGTTCCCTCGGCAGAGCAGGCGGTGGGGCCTTGTAAAAGGATCGTCCGGCCAGACTGCTGAGTACATTCCAGCGTAGGTCTAAGGCGACCCAATTGTTGAGGTAGAGCACATTCATGGCGTGCTGGTCTTGATGACCTATGCCCCAAGGTTGGTCCTTTAAAAGCTGAATGAGTTGATGGGCACTTTCGTCGGTTCGCCATCTGTTCATATCAATAACAACCAGCCCTGAGTTGAAGTAAGGCAGCTTCGACGTAGGGTCGCCTTTCTTGAATGGCTGTAGCCCCAAGGGCGACGAAATATAGGGGATGGCCATATCTTGGACGGCGGCGATCGGTTTGCCATCCAGATCTACCTCCCACAGCTCCGATAGGCACCGGTAGACCAGCACATCCAGGTCTATCCACACGACCCGTTGAATGGTAGGGGGCAGCATATCGGCTATGGCGAACCGATAGACTGACTGGAGGGTCCCCTTCATACGGCGAGGTAAGTCTTGGAATTGCCCCTCATCGACCCGGCACCAATGCAGACGCATGCGCTCGGAGTCGATCGACTGTTCCACCCGCGAGCGGGACACTGCGGTAACACCTCCATCGAAAATATAGACATCCACGGGCTCGCTCTTGGTCCAATGCATAGAAACGGAGCGCAAGGCAACGGCTGCCGCCAGGGCAAACCCATCGTTGAAGGAAGCGGCGATCGCATAACTGTCTTCAGACGTATTCATAGGTAAGCTTTCTTCTAGGGATAGGTGATGGTAGGTTTTTATTGTGCAATTCCTTTGGTTTGGGTTTTTGTTTATCCACAAATAATTCTAACCCACTTTTGTTTAGCTGAAGGAATTGCACTTACTTTATGAATTCGCGCTCCCTTAGAACGCCATCAACTCCCTTTTTGGGGTGGATGAGTTTTTGATCCACAAGGAAAAAACACTCTTGCCGGAAAGATTGACAACCAAACCAGCATAAAGATTCCGGTGGTCGGGCCCGAAAGGGGTGGAGCTGATGAAGTCTGGGGGACGGACGGGAGAGAAGAACCCGACCGGGGTTGGCATGTGCGCCTATCGGGTCAAGAGTTCGATCCACCGAGTGATTGCGTGCTCTCGAGTGAGATGAGTTTGAGCAAACTGGAACCCTTGAGAGGCAATCTCGGTAGCCAACTCCGGGTCGCCGGCGATCCGCTCGAGATGGACCAGGAGATCGGACAAGTCTCGCTTCACGGGGACATAGTGAACCCACGGTCGTAAATCCGGGAAAAACCACTCCTTGAAAGGACGGTCTGCCACAAAGACGACCCGCCTCGAAAAGAGGAGCAGCTTCAAGCGACCCGAATACCCGTGACCTTCCACATCGATGAGATAGTTCCACCGCTCGACCTGTTGCGAAAATGAGAGATACTGTGGGCTTGTGAGCTGATCCGGATTGTCCCGGTTCCAGTCCATGGAAATGGCCTCGATGAGGTCCGGGTGGTTGCGGGATAAGTCCACCAATCGTCGACGCGTTTCGATCGTCGACACACTTCCGATCCATCCCAATCGCTTCGTGGACGGGGGGACCTCGCCGGCGCGCTCGGTCTCGCGTCGACACACCTCGTAATCGTCCAGTCCGACCTCTTTCCAGCCATCAAACAGAAAGTCCGGGCAGCTGCTGGGGTCATCTCCCGTCTCGGATGTGGCACTATAATTATAGAGACGGATCCCCAGGATCGGTCGGATGGGAGCATCTCCGGTGTTCACAATGAAAGTTTTGGGCGTCGCGTGGGTTGTGCGGCCGTAGGCTTGCTCGATGAGCTTGTAGGTTGATTCGTGACGACGCTCGTAGCCATTGTATTTTTCATGCGTCAGTCTGTCCGTTCCGACCCGCACATAGAGCAGCGCCTTCCCCCTCCTGGTGAGCCGGTTATAGCTCATGTAAAGACGGGTTGTGCCGAACCGAAAAAGGAACACAAGTTTCCATATTATTGAGTTGGGAACCCCTCTTACGAGGGTCTTAAGGTCCGTACCGATGCGCTCGAGCGGGGTTTGATACTTCGTTTGTATCAACCGCATCTCTTGCTTGTAGGTCAAACCGCTGCTTGACACCGCCCCCTTGGATCGAATCGGTCGGCGGTGTTTCACTGGGATCCAATCCACCACACACAGGCGAGTGTGGCTCAACAGGTGTGGCCAGGCATAGAGATCGAGACCCCATCCGCTCTGGTTCTCGGCAAAGGTTGGCAGACAGATGTCCAGCGCCGATGCAGAGAAAAACGGCACCATCATCTCGACCACTGCGACCGGTCGGGGCGCGCTGCCGGCGCGTTCGAGGAGCTGTTTATAGCTGGTGTAGCTCGTGGCTATCAGCGCGGGTTGATAGAGGTCGAGCCCGTGGCGCTCGCCCGCCAGGAAGAGGCGGTTCAAGTCCTCCACGCTGACCTCGATGTCATCGTCCAGGAGGGCGTAGAATGAGTAGAAACGGGTGATGCGCGAGTGGTTCTTGTGAAAGCCCGCGAGTTTCTGACCCGGCTCGGCAAACGACCACTCCGCGTCGCACTCCACACCCCGCCCCGTAAAGTCGTTGATCGCGATGTCAAAGAGTCGGTCAGGTGACAGGAGGTGGGTGTGGGAGTCGATCTTGTTGAGGGCAATGTAGACGAGGAAACGTCGTTCTTGGGTAGTCTCGTCCATCATGCCGTTCGAATTACCCTGTCGGTTCGCCCGATCGTTGATCCCGTTCAACAGCCGCCAGGGCAGAGCTCACTACCTGGTGCATGTCATAATACTTATATTCCGCCAGCCGGCCTCCGAAGACATATTTCATCGGGTCAATTCTGGCCTTGTACGAACGGTATCGTTCCGCATTCCGGTGGTCGTTTACAGGGTAGTATTTCTCCATCTTCGGCTTCCACTTCTGGGGAAACTCCATGGTGATCAGTGTATCTGGCTGGTTGGTATAATCAAAGTGCTTGTGCTCCACGATGCGAGTATGGGGCACCTCGGGCGCGGTGTAGTTGACGACGGCAATGTTCTGGTAGTTCGTGTTCTCGAGCCACTGGCTCTCAAATCGCAGGCTTCGCCACTCCAGGGCGCCTTTGTCACAGCCAAAGAATTCGTCAATAGGGCCCGTATAGACCACTCGTTTTGCCTGTCGGTCGACCTCTTCTCGCGCCTCCAGATAGTCCACGCCCGTTTCCACGGGAATCCCCTCGAGTAGCTGTTCGAATATCCGGGTGTACCCGCCGATGGGGATGCCCTGGTAGCGGTCCTTGAAGTAGTTGTCATTGGCGGTCAGACGAATCGGCAGTCGGCGGATGATAGAGCTGGGCAACTCGCGCGGCTCCCGGCCCCACTGCTTTTTCGTGTAACCGTAGACAAACGTCTCGTAGAGCTCTTCACCCACCTGCGACAGAATCCACTCTTCGAGGTTTTGGGGCGAATCGATGTCAATTCGCACCTCCTGCAACTTTCGTTCGGCCTCCTCTGGCGTGGTCACGCCCCACAATTGCCGAAGTGTTATCAGGTTGATGGGGAAGGAGAGGAGTCTGTCTCGATAGTTGACTCTCACCTTGTGGGTGTAGTCGTTAAAGGTCGTCCAGCGGTTCATGTATCGCCAGACCTTGTCACTTTCGGTGTGAAAAATATGGGGTCCATATTGGTGGACATGGACCCCTCGCTCCTCCCGAGTATAGCAGTTGCCGCCTATATGCCCTCGTCGTTCGAGCACCAAACAGCTCCGGCCGAAATCCACCATTTCTCGAGCAAAAATGGAGCCGAATAGTCCTGAGCCGACAATGACATAGTCATAACGTGGCAAAATAGCCCCCTGGGAATGGAGCATACTCGGCGGGCGAAATGCGCCATATGATTCTGAAAAAACCGTAACCTGGGCTCGGAGCCGAATCTCTCCTGCACAAGTGACCGGGAAATGAAACGCTGCTCCGACTGCTCCAGCTCATCGTTCAAGTCCCAGGTCAGCCCGACCAGCAATGATTCTCATCATGCCCCCGGTCTGGGGTCCGAAGGCAACATGCCCAACCACCGCGTTATGGGCAATAACGATCACTCGGGACTCGGCCATGCAGTAAACACCGAGGTCAACTTCCTCGACGCCCAGGACGCCGTCCTTGGCAACGGTGCCCCCCCCATCTTCTCCCACATCTGCCGGTGTATCAGGAAGCAACCAATACTGAACCGGTGTGGACAAGCCGAATACTCCGGACCCTCAGTCTGGAGTTTCCGAATGGAATCATCAAAGGGCTCCAGAAGCGACCACATGAACGCTGCTGCCTCGGTGCTGTCCCAAATGGGCGTGTTCATGCAGCTCTGACGCGCCGGCCCGAAACGGGCCTCATATCCAGCCAGAACACCAGCTCGCTCAAGCAGAAGGCGATACGTGAACCCATTCACGTTGAGGGTCGGCGCCACGATCCCAATATCAAAGCGGCCATCAGCCTCGACCCCTTCTCGGGTCTCAACGAGCCACTCCAACCACCTGTCAGAAACGATGATGTCCTCGTCCAACTTTGCGATAGGCTGAGCGGAGGGATGGTCGGCGATGGCCAGGTTCTGGGCGAGGGCCAACCTGTTCTCTTCAGTCCTCAGGAATGACCACTTGTGGGTGGTACATGCCGATCTCAGGGCCTCACTATCAGTGCCCGGCACCACCACCACATCGCAACTCTCGGGATCCGTGAAAGCGGCCACTCGGGGGAGGACAAGCCTCCAAAGCTCATCATTGTACCCGGCCACAATGATGACGAGTTGGTCCTTCCCGCGCGAACGGTTGATGAATTCGTATCGGGATTTCATGTTCATGCGCAGCCGTGAGGCGGTGTCTTCCCCGTCGTGCACATAAAGACGCTTGTGGCGGCCGTAGCGGCGCCGTTGCCTCTTAAGCCAGGGGAACAGCTTGTTCCTAATCATTGGCCGAAACACTCCAATTTAGGGTTGGCTTCATCATCCTGGGCCGGTCGCGCCAGTTGCAGATCCCACGACCAACAGCACGAGGACGGCCAGAATGGATGAGGACATGCAGCCCTTTCCCTCCGTGAAGTACCCAGGACACATAAACCCCTCCCTGCGGACCGGATTATCGGGCAGGGGGGGTGAGTTGTACAAGGGCAGGATAGCCGGGAGGGGGATGTAATCATGTTCCACAAATGTCGTGGCAACGTGTCGGTACGATGAAGCAGACACGCGCGTTTCGGGGCACTCGCCTCAGTCCCGCTTTTCAGTCCCGCTGTCCCGCGGTGAGATGATCTCGCGTTGGCCAGTGCGCACCAGCGTGCTGGTCCAGGGCCAAACGGCCGGACGCAGGGAACACCGAATAGCACCCACTTCGGCGGTGACTGACCCATCTTTGACATAGTACGATTGCAGGTGTTCGAGAAACGCCACGCACAATCGATTGATGGTGACGTTGACCGTTTCCGGACGATCTTTCTTCAGCAGATATTCTGCAATCTGCCGTTCGTACTCTGCTTTCGATTCATCGCTGCCGTATTCGCCAGGAAGATAGTGCGTCTTCCCATGAATAACGACTTTTCCGACTCCCCGGCTCTTGTGCAGCAGATAACCGGGAACGCATTTGCGCGTCGCCATAGCAATGCTCCTGTGTGAACACTTTGGTACAAAAGGGTTGAAGTCGTCTCGAGCCACCTCGGCCCCGAGTCATGCCTCGACGACCGGCGACATCGAACGTCGACGACGCCTTCCGGCTCGAAGGCCGATCGTGCCCAAACTGGGGACGCGAGCCG
>Ga0310123_10002509_pt1 | contig 14613 bp, 11 predicted proteins | sample CB6_AW_1057_MG_FD_203505 | JGI IMG/M metagenome (GOLD analysis project Ga0310123, IMG submission 203505) | Marine microbial communities from Western Arctic Ocean, Canada - CB6_AW_1057 | ecosystem: Environmental > Aquatic > Marine > Oceanic | place: Canada: Western Arctic Ocean | collected... | reverse complement strand
AACGGCGAGGTACAACAGCGGGATAATCATATTCATCACAGCTTGGGATGTCAACCCCTTTTCGCGACTGGTTTGCCTGCACAATCTTTGTTATTGATGCCTGACTTTCGTCCGCAACATTGTCTAGCAATCGTTCAGGCTGTTATATTGAAAATGCAAGTTGCCCCCGTAGCTCAGCGGATAGAGCACTGGCCTCCGGAGCCAGGGGCGTGGGTTCGAGTCCCGCCGGGGGCACTCTGCTTTGAATATTCTCATGCCTATGAATCTTTCCATCGCGTTGGCGCTTCTGAAATCCGTCCGAACCCCAGTTCCTGGCAAAGCGTTTTGTATGCGCTTTCATTTGCGCCAACCCACTCGAGGTCATCTAATGTTTCGGTGATAGGAACGTCTAATCTCAGCATTGCGAGAGCCTTGTACAGCGCAACTTCGTCCTGCGCCGCGCTTAAATTCTCTGCGAGGCCTTTCGCTCCTCGTGGGGCAGGGTTCCAGGCCGCTGGATCTGCAGGAATGTCCTCCACGTGACTAAACTGCGAAAGAACTGTTGACGTGCCCTTTGCTCCCCAGCGCGCCACGCCCGGAATCCCGTCCGCCGCATCTCCAACCAACGCTAGATAGTCGGGGATGGACGTCGGTAACACCCCGAATTTTTCGATCACACCATTTTCGTCTGTGACGATTTTCTTTCGACGATCTAGGCAGACAACATCCTGCCCTGACACCATCTGGCACAGGTCTTTGTCAGGAGAGCAGATAATTACCTGACTCACACGATCATCTTCGGCCCATCGAGCGGCGGCTGTGGCGATCGCGTCGTCTGCCTCGAACTCGGTCATGGGCCAAACTACAATTCCCATTGCCGTTACGGCGCGCTCCGCCAATTCAAACTGAGACAGGAGTTCCTCAGGGGTTCCTTCTCCAGTCTTATAACCGTCGAACATTTGGTTGCGGAAAGATTCGATTACGTGGTCGAAAGCGCATGCGACATGAGTGACATCGTCTTCCCTCAACAGAGCCAGGAAGCTCTGCATCAGGCCACGAACCGCCGCCACTGGCCTACCATCAGGCGAGTTCATAGGTGGCATCGCAAAATGTGCGCGAAACAACTCGTAAGTCCCGTCAAGAAGATGAATTTTCAAGTCCCTTCGCTCCATACTCTAACAAATCAGATCGGTTCTCAGCCTAGAACCAGTTGTCTTTTGCAACCACGTTTTTCAAAGCCGCGCCGTCATTGAATCGAACGCAGTTTTCGATGAACAGGTCGGTTCGCCGATCATCAAGGTAGGGCCCTGCTCCAGCGCAGTGAGGCGTGATGATTACATTGGACAACGACCACAGCGCATGGTCAGACGGCAATGGCTCCACCTGGAAAACGTCCAGCGCCGCTCCTCGTATATCACTGGCGTCAAGGGCCGTCACAAGGTCGTTCAGGATGGTCGTCGCGCCCCTGCCTATGTTGATGAAATGACCGCTACGGCTCATCAGTCGGAAAAACTCGGCGTCGAACATGCCCTGGGTTGCGGGCGTTTCTGGAACGGTCGCGATGACAAAATCCGCCTCTGGCAATATCTCGCCGAGAGAATCGGGAGTGTAAAGTTCCGCAACGCCGGGAGGTTTCTCCGTCACCCGCGGGTCAACTGCCAGCACATTCATTCCGAACTCGGCGCAAAGGCGCGCCGTCTCGCCGCCGATGCCACCCACGCCGATTATGACTACGGTGGAGTCGGGCAGGTTGATAATCTCGTATGAGGAGTCCCACTCGCGGCGCATTTGTTGCTGAACGTACACATGAAGGCCCCTGGCGAAGGCAAGCACGAACGACATGATGTGATTGCTAATGTGGTCGTTGTAAATGTCACGAGTGTTCGTGACTTCGACTTCGCTGTCGATAAGGGCCTGGTGATAGTACCCTGCCCGTGGTCCAGCCTGGGGACATGCGATCCATCGGAGTTTTGTGGCGCGCTCGAAAACCTCCGGCACAATGTCGCCGAATGCAGCATCAGCCTCCGCAATCATTTCCATCGCCTCGCCGGTAGAGTTGGCGACGTTGATTTCAATGTCGGGTATCGCCTCTCGCAACTTTGCGGGCCACGCGTCAATGTGGGAACGTCCGCTCTCTCCTCCGGCACGTAAAATCAACAAGTTGAAACCCATGTGAAGTTCTCCTGACCGTTGTATTTGTGGCGTCAGTTTAGGCAGGAGTCCATCGAGTGTCAACCGAATTGTGCGAGAGGAGTAGAAGCCCGCAGTGTTAGCGAGTGCGCGGGTTGAGAACGTCGTTCAGCGCGTCCCCAAGCAGGTTCCAAGCCAATACCAGAGTCCAGGCGACAAGCCCAGGCGCCAAGAGCATCCAGGGCACCTCTCGCAACGCGCTGAGGCTCCCGGCCTCCAACAGCATTGTGCCGAGGCTTGGCCTTGGAGGCTGGATACCAAGACCAAGGAAACTCAGTATGATTTCTGTGCCAACGAGTGCCCCCATGCCCATGCTGACTGTGACGACAACAGGGCTAATCGCATTCGGGAGGAGGTGCACGAACAGGATGCGGGGCGTCGATGCGCCGACCGCTTGAGCCGATTCTACAAACTGCGTTTGCATCAGTGCCAGCACTTGGCCTCGCACCAGCCGAGCCATGCCAATCCAACTGAAGGAAACCAACGCAATCGATATGGCGAAATAGTCGACGATCCCCGACTTGACGATACCGTCGACAACCGTATTGTCTTCCAACCATCTCACCCATTCAAGAATTCTTGGGCGCAGGGTCGCGGCAATAAGTATCATCAAAAATATGTCTGGGAACGATGAAAACAATTCCCCAACACGCATTATGACCGCGTCGATTTTCCGCCTGAAGTATCCTGACACCAAGCCCAGCGTGACGCCAATCACTATGCCTCCAGTGCCCATCACCACTAACGTGATAATCACCGTATTTTGTATTCCCCACAATACTCTGGTCAGGACATCCCGGCCTTTTAAATCAGTTCCTGCTAGGTGATCCCAACTCGGAGGTTTTTTGATTGAGCGGTAATCCTGGTCAGTGTAACCATATGGCGCAACTAGCGGTGCGAATATCCCGCCGACGTAAATTATCGCCAGCACGACCATACAAGCGACCGCTATTTTTTTGCGTATGAGCCTCGCCCATGCTCGTGATAGGTGCCCCTTCGACTTTTGTTGCAGGTCCTCTGTGATAAGTTCCTGTACTGCCATCGATTATCCGCCCACGCTAGTTGTACCTGATTCTAGGATCCATGAATGAGTATGCGATGTCCGCGAGGAGATTGGCGATTACGAAAGCCGAGGCGCCTATTAACGTGGCCCCCATGATGATCGGGTAATCGCGCTGCCATATCGCTTCAATCACCAGCCGTCCGACGCCAGGAATTCCGAGGATTTGCTCAACGATGAATCCTGTGCCCAACATCCCAGCCAGCGCGAATGCCAATATCGTCACAATCGGAATCATGGCGTTTTTGAGCACGTGCCGAAAGTCCACAGCAATTGAGGACAACCCTTTGGCGTGAGCGGTTCGAATGAAGTCCTGGCCCATAACATCAAGTGTGCTCGCTCGCATCATCCGAGCCATGCCCGCGATTCCTGGAAGCCCCATGGTGATCGCCGGAACTATTATGCGAACGTCCCAGAACCCTCCCCACCCTGAACAGGGCAATAGGTCTGTTTTCAGGCAAACGACCCACAAAACCGACGGGACGCTCACCATGATAGGCACAGACATGATGACCACGGTAAACGACACAGTCACCGGATCTTTCCAACTCCCTTGATGGTGCGCGATCCAAAAACCCAGCGGTAACCCAATCCCCACGGTCAGAATCATTGCTGCTATGTTTATCCGGAACGACACCCACATTTTCTGAGCCAAAAGTGGTCCTACTGCACGTCCGCGATACCTGTAACTCTCGCCAAAGTCGCCATGAAGCGCGTCCCAGACATAGTTGACATACTGAACAGCGAACGGCTTGTCCAATCCGAATTGTGCTTCGAGATTTTTGGTGACCTGAGAATCCGGCTCGTATCGAGCGCCCAACATCACCTGCACCGGATCGCCAGGCACGATCCGGCCCATCGCGAACGTCACCAACGACACTGCGAGGAGCAAGAATGGCAACCACAACAGCCTTCGCGCTATGTAAATCCACATCTATAAAATTCCAGTCGTTTCGGAATCATGAGTTTAATAAAATGGAAGGGCTTCCCACATCGCACAAATGCGTTCGACTCCGGAGGGCTTATATAACATTACGAGCGCGAGTCGTTGCCGGATTAGTGCGGACACCAAGACTGCTGGCAACGTCGCAAAGCATATCCGCGACTCAACCAAAAGGCAACTGGCCCCGGAACTCAGTGAATCCCGGGGCCGCGAAGATTAACGGTGTCGCCAAAAACTACTTGAAGTGCACCTGCCGCAGTTTTGGCAAAATCATCGGGGTCACCCGATAGTCCTGGATGTCCGGCTTGATCAGCACGTACCGCTCGCCGGTGAACCAGAGAGGCACCCATGCCGCATCCTCGATGATGAGGCGCTCTGCCTCATGATACAAAGCGACTCTCTGCGCCGCGTCGGGCTCGATGCGGGCATCTTCCAGCACCGAATCGACCAGCGGGTTCGAGTAGCCCCCGTGGTTGATTGAGCTTTCCGAATGGAACAGGATGTCCAGGAAGTCCTGAGGGTCCGGATAGTCGGCTTCCCAACCGAGCCCAGCGAACGCTTGGAACTTGTTGGCGTTCAGGTCCTGGAGGTACGTGGCCCATTCTACCTGTTGAATCTCGACCTCTACACCCAATTCCTGTTTCCACATCTCGATGACGACCTCTAGATCGAGGCCAATCGTCCCGCCTGTGCCAGGCACGGTTATGACGATGCGAGGCCGGGTATCGGCGTCGGCGTATGCTGATTCGGCCAGCAACTGTCGGGCCAGCTCTCCATCGTATGAGAGACCAACCAAGTTCGGATTATAGCCTGGGAATCCCGGGGGCAACACGCCATATGCAGGCTCGACAAGTTCAGATAACACTTCCGTCGCTATCAACTCTTTGTCAATGGCATGGTTGAGCGCTTTCCTGAATTTGGCGTCATCGAACGGAGCCTCGTTGGTGTTAAATCCAACGTAGGATACGCTGAAATCAGGAGGCGCGACGACCAGTTCACGGTTCAGATCCTCACTTGGGTCTAGCACCCGGTCAAGGTCGAACAGGCCAACGCCCGTGATGTCGATTTCGTCGTTCTCATACATCGCCATCGACTGGCCGCCAGCCAGGTTCATGAAAACGGTGTCGACGAACGGCGGTTCGCGGTAGTAGTTCTCATTACGCTCCAGAATAATCCGCTCTCCGATGCGATATTCCTTCAAGCGGAAAGGCCCGGAGCCATTGAGGTTGTCTGTCCAGTTACGGCCGCCAGATTCGACGTTTTCCTGATCCAGAACATAGGCTGTTGGATAGGTCAGCTTGGCGAGGAAGTAGGCTTTCGGAGCGTCGATAGTTATCTGAAGCGTCAGAGTGTCGATGACCTGGATTCCCGATATATTAGTCACTGTGCCGTCCAGCACGTCTTGTAGGCCTACTATGTCAGCCAGGTATGTGTCCGCCACCGGAGACGCGGTGTCTGGACTCGCTGCGCGCTCAATCGACCATTTGAAATCGTCTGCGGTGATTGGCTTGCCGTCGTGGAATTTGGCTTCCGGTCTAATGTGGAACGTGTAAACCGTTCCGTCTTCGCTGATATCCCAACTTTCAGCTACGTCGGGGACCAGTTGTAGGTCGGTGTTTAAAGTGACCAGACCGCTGAACAATTCAACAACGACTCCTGCCGAAGTTGTGTCTGTGGTCAGGTGAGGGTCCAGTGTGGGCGGGTCGGCCCACAGACGTCGGAATACACCGCCTCTAATTTTGCCATCGGAAGATTCGACTATCGCCGTAACCGGAGGCGTTGTGGCCGCCGATGAGCTTGGCGCGCCAGCTTGCGTCCCGCCGGTAGACTGCGATGGCGCAGCAGATGCCTGAGGAGTCTCGGTTGGCGATGCTGAAGGCGCAGAAGAGGAGGTCGGAGGCGAGGAAGGCTCCGCTGTCGGGGCCGTGCTTGGCGCAGGCTCCGAGCCGACGCCGGGCGCCTGAGCGCGCGTCTCGCTTGTTCCGCCGGTGTTCTCGCTGCAGGCAACAGCCGCAATTGAAACTAACGCTACAATTACCCAAACAATCTTTCGCATGACACTTCCCGTGGTCTTTGTTATTTTGCCAATTTGACGCAATTTTATGGTTTTAGGTGCGACGACGCAAAAGCTATCCCTTTGCCCCTACATCTGTCTCTCCAACGGTGGACGCCAGATACTTGTTGATAAACTCGTCGAGGTCGCCATCCAGAACCGCGTCGGCGCTGGATACGGAATAATCGGTGCGATGATCCTTCACCATCTGGTAGGGGTGCAGGACGTAGCTGCGTATCTGATTGCCCCATTCGGGAGAGATATGCTCGCCTCGTATTTCTGCCAATTCTTCCGCTTTCTTTTTCAATTCAGCCTCAATGAGTCGGCCCAGCAAGATTCGCATGGCGATTTCTCGATTTTGATGCTGTGATCGCTCATTCTGACACGTGACTACGATTCCAGATGGAATATGCGTCAGGCGAACGGCTGTGGAGTTCTTCTGAACGTTCTGGCCGCCATGACCGCCTGCCCTGAAAACGTCCATTTTGATGTCGTCTGGGTCGATTTCTACGTCGACGCCCTCCTCAACTTCTGGCATCACTTCAGCAAGCGCGAACGACGTGTGACGGGCGTTGTTCCCATCAAAAGGCGATTTCCGCACCAAACGATGCACGCCTCTCTCGGACCGAAGGTTCCCATACACGTAATCGCCTGATATTTGGATTATCGCGTTTTTTACGCCGCCCTGTTCTCCAGGAGAGACGTCCAGCACCTGGCTTTTGAAGCCTCGCCGCTCGGCCCACTTGAGGTACATCCTCATCAACATCCGCACCCAGTCTTGAGAGTCGACTCCGCCGGCGCCCGAATGCAAGGCGATTATCGAGTCTCGGTCATCGAACTCTCCAGACAGCATCAATTTAAATTCGAGACCGCTTAATTTGGCTTCAATTTCAGCATGTTCTTCGCTGAAGCTGTCCAGGAGCGACCCGTCCCGCTCTTCGATGGCGAGGTCCAGCATCTCACTTAGTTCAACGACTCGAATTTCGATGGCCTTCCAGTCATCGACTTCCTGTTTCAATGCCGCGAGGTCGCGCATTTTGGTTTGAGCGAGTACGTTGTCTTCCCAAAATGATGGGGCAACGGCCTCTTTCTCTAGCGCTTCGATCTGTTTGACCTTTGCAGGCAGGTCAAAGGCGCACCATTATGTCTGCTATCTTGGACCGTTTATCGACTATCGAATGTTTGATGTCCTGCATGTATTAAGACCTTTCGGATTGTCCCGGATTCTATAAGTTATAACGAGGCGGCATCCAGACAAGTTAGCGCTTGCCTTGAACTTGCCAAAATTACCTGCTTATTTTCTCAGTTATTCACAGCGTTTCGCGCGCTGAACGATGGATCGTTCTAATGTCCCTATTCGATTATATCAAGCGACGAATTAGAACATCCACCACAAGTCGACGATCACAGCGTAAGAATCCACGATCAAGTGTATGCACTGTCTTGTCCGCTATCAATGTGTCGAGACTCGACGGAAATATTTCCGTCGATGTTCGTGGGCGAAAGAGGTAACGAATGGGTGTACAATCTGTGGCGCATAATCAACGTTGAGGAGGCTTCGGCAATGCTGGATTTGCTAATTGAAAACGGGTTTATTATCGACGGCACTGGCAATCCTGGATTTTACGGGTCGGTGGGTGTGGAGGAGGACACGGTCACGATAATCCGAGGATCGACCGAGGGCGTCGACGCCGCCCGTAAGATCGACGCCACAAGTCGAATCGTGTCTCCAGGATTTATCGACATGCACGCCCATTCAGGCCTGGTGTTGCTGGCAGAGCCTCATCACGAACCAAAGGTCCGCCAAGGCATCACTACTGAGCTTATCGGTGTCGACGGCAACTCATACGCCCCATTCCGCTCCCAGGAAGACTTCAAGCGATTCGTCGAACTGAACTCCGGCCTTGACGGCAACCCTCCGTTGCCGGGAACCTGGTCAACGGTCGAGCAATACCTGAGTATGTTTGACAGGAAGGCCGCGGTCAACATCGCCTACATTCTCGGGAATTCGCCGGTGCGAATCGACGCCATCGGCTGGAACTCCACTCCTGCGACACCGGCAGACATCGCAAACATGAAAGCCATCATTCGAGAGGCGATGGAGGAAGGCGCCGTAGGATTGTCGACGGGTCTCGACTACCCTCCCGGAAACTACGCCGACACGGACGAGCTTGTCGAGTTGTCAAAACAGGTCGCCGATCTCGGAGGAATTTATCACACGCACGTTCGATACAAGATGGGCGATATGTTTATTGATCCGTTTCAAGAAGCCATCGATATCGGCAACCGCAGCGGCATCCCAGTCCACATCACTCATTTCTACCAGCGGTCTCCCAGCACGGGGGGAGGCGCTCAACTGTTGCAACTGATCGAGGACCGCGCTGAAGCTGGCCAGGACATTACGTTTGACAGCTACCCTTATAGCTTGGGCAGCACTCGTATTCTGATCGTGTTCCCAGACTGGATTCACGAGGGAACGCCTGAACAGATGAAGGTGGCTCTGGCGTCGGCGGAGGCTCGCGAACGTCTACGAAGCGAAGTCGTTCCTCGCGCCCCGACCTGGCATGATATGTGGCTAACCTACTTCAAACGACCAGAAAACCACAAGTACGAGGGCCGCTCAGTTGCGGAAATTGCGGAGATGATGGGCCAGCATCCTGTCGATGCGCTTTGCGACCTTTTGCTGGCTGAAGACTTGCAGGTATGTTATGTGGCAGAAGGTTTGAACGCCAAAACCCTCCCAGCGTTCGTCACTCATCCGTTGTCAATGGTCGGCTCCGACGCAGTCCTTTTAGGCGACTTTCCTAGCCCCCGCACCTACGGGTGCTTCCCGGTCATCCTGGCCGAGTACGTTCGCGAAGAACGTCAGATTTCCCTGCCAAATGCCATTCGCAAGATGACTTCATTCCCCGCCCAAAGACTCGGTCTCAGCGATCGGGGCATCTTAAGAGATGGGATGAAGGCCGACATTACCATATTTGATGCCAACACGGTCAGTGCGCCGGCAACAAGAACCGAACCCAAACAGTTCCCCATCGGCATCGAATACGTGATCGTCAATGGCACTCCGGTAATCGACGGAGGGAGTCACACAGGCCAGCTTCCAGGCCGCGCTCTGCGTCACTAGAATACGCTTGAGAATATCCCTGACTTGAGGCCGTTTATGCAAATCACCGACATCAAAACCTATTTGACCATGCCCATCCAAAACCTGCCATGGCTGTTCGTAGAGGTTCACACCGACGAGGGCATAACTGGCCTGGGCGAGTGTTCTTGGTACGGCAACAACACCCTGATTCAGCAAGGCATCGAGTCTGTGAAGCCGTGGGTCATCGGACAGGACCCGGCCAATATTGAGGAAATCTGGCAGCTAATATATCGTCGTCACCTTCGGATTGGTGGTCGTGGTCCGATCTCCGCAGTCATCAGTGGTATCGACATCGCGCTGTGGGACATTAAAGGTAAGGCGCTGGGCGTGCCTGTTTACCAGTTGTTGGGAGGGCCCGTCCGCGACCATGTGCCGTTGTACACCCACGTCCATGATGCCCGACAGGCCGCGACAATCGAAGAAAACGTGGCTATGGCCCGCCAGACCAAAGCGGACGGATATCGAGCAATAAAGACCGACCCATTCCTATCAATGGCTACCCAGTCAGGCCCATTTCGAGGAGCATCGCTCGTTGAGAAACTGACGCCTTCAGCCATCAATTACGCTGTTGAGTGGGTTGGAGCCTTGCGGTCTGAGTTAGGAGACGATTACGAGTTGATGGTTGACGCTCACGCACGGTTCGATGTCGCCAGCGCCATCGCCGCCGCCCGGGAATTGGAGCAGTTCAAACTCATCTGGTTCGAGGAGCCAGTCCCTCAGGAAAGCTATGACGCGCTCAAAGAATTCCGAGAGAATTCCAATGTTGCTATCAGCGTAGGAGAGTCACTGTTCACTCGCTACGACTTCGTGCCGATTCTCCAAGACAGGTTGGCCGATTTCGTCATGCCCGACATCGCATGGACCGGGGGCATCAGCGAATTACGTCGGATAGCCGCCTTGGCCGAAGCGTACTATGTCCCGTTCACGCCTCACGACGCCTTGGGACCGGTCGCTATCGCGTCGACGTTCCAAGTTTGCATGGCGACCCCGAATCTGTATCGGCAAGAGAGCATCCATGCGTGGTTCGATGATTTCCTAAAGATCGTGACGACTATGCCGGAATACCGCGACGGTGCGCTCTGGCCGCTGGACAAGGCCGGTATCGGAATCGAACTCATCCACGAAGAAGTTGAACGATACGCCGTGCCGTCTAGCCAGGGGCGTATGACCACGTATTAGCAGGCGCTAGAGGAAAGATGTTGGAGAACAAAATGGAGCGACATTTTCCCAATTAAGTTTCTCAAACCGTTGACCAAACTCCTGGAGCCCTGAACACAATTCCTTGTGTTGAAGGACTCCGTACGACATATCAAACATATTCAGCAATGTCTCAAAATCTTTGCGAACTACGGTTAATCCTTGTTCGTCGCAGACAAGAGATATCGCTCGACGTTTTTCTAATAGCCACAGTATCGGCCGAATCCAGGTTGGTCACTAAACCAGACTACCAACATTTTTTTGGCAGATAAGTTATTGTCCCTTCCAATATTCTCTGCCTGCCTCCTCAACCCGTTGATGACATCTTGTTGTAATGAAGAACTTTGGGCATTTGTCAGCAATGTGTTCATGGCTACATCTCCGAACGATTTTATGGTCTGTCAAACTGCGACATCATTCGAGACATTAATTAAATTTTAGTTACCAGGACTAAACCCCCCTGTCTAAACGAGGTGACTAGGTATTATCAACCTCGGCGTCTGATACGTGCTAAGAGTTCTCGTAAGTCTTTTAAGCCGGCTGAATCGGCAACACGATATGAGACGGGTAGTCGGCGCTGTGATGGATTGTCTGGCGTGCCGTCTCGTAAGTCCGATCTGTGCCAAGCGGTTCGCCGGTATTGTGGTTCACGTCGAACCTGGGCCAATTGCTGGAGCTGATGTCCACGCGAATTCTGTGGCCTTTGGCGAACACATTTGACGTGGGATAAAGCTGGAACACGAATTCGTAAGTCTCACCAGGGTTCAAGAACTCTGCCTTTTCGAAGCCGTTACGGTACCGCGCCCTGATTATCGAATCTGCGATGTTGATTGCCAAGCCCTCTGGGAAATCGCCGGACGGCGGATACACGTCTATCAATTTTGCGGTGAAATCGGTATCCACAGCGGATGACGACGCCCACAGATGGACTTCGATAGGGCCTGTTGCCTCCGTGTCGACCTCAAGTGGTTGCGTTTGGAACGTCACGACGTCGTCACGCACGTTTAAGGGCAGTGTGTCCTCGGTTCCAAAGAACCGATCAGGGTCTCCCCGCTGGTCGTATGCCCCAGGCTCCATGATTGGGTTCGCCGCGGATATGCCACCGCCGATGGTCGGCACTGGGTACGATGGATCAAATACAAATGACGTGGTCAGATTGTTCTGATCGTTAGACTTGTCAACCGATAGGCGACCGTTACTTTGCAAATAGTACGGTGTAGGAGTGGTCGAAGGCAAAGGCCAGTCAGGCTCGTTGCGCCAGTATCCGCCGTGCCTGAGACGGTGGTTGCCATCAGGCGTGCCTTCGCCTCCGCCCATCGTGAAGATGCGGACCGGGCTCCAATCCACGACCTCAGATTCCAACCCTTTCAAGTGTCGGTCGAACCAGGCTAGCTTAAGGTCGTTGTAGTTGATGTGAGCTTCTAGGCCGAAATCCAGGTCTCCCGCGTAATTCTCCTGATAGCCGCCATGAATCCACGGGCCCATCATTAAGTATTTCGGCGAGTGTTTCATGTCTCTGAGCTGCATGAAACACTCACAGGTGTTTCGGGCGTAGGAATCGTACCAACCGCCAAGATACAGCGTCGGCACATCTGCGTGTTCCTCATAGTATTCTTCAGGAGCATAACCCCGCTGTTTCCAGTAGTCATCGTAATCACCATTTTGTTGAAGCTCCATCGCCCACTGTTCGTATGTCGGAAACCGGGACAGAATCGTCGAGCCTTCGATCAATGGGAACTGGTTGACAATGTCCGGCATACGTTCCTCGAAAATCCGCGTGATGGCGGCTTTTAGGGACGGATCTGCGTTCGCTTCATGGCTGGTGACTGCCATGCGGTACGCGTAGATCAGGAAGCGTTGTTCCAGAGCGCCGTTCTGCCTCATGGAGCCGTGGAAGTAGTTGGACGCTCCAACTCCGACAAGCATGGCGCTTAGATGCGGAGGATTCAATGTAGCCAGCGCTGCCTGATCGCTGCCTGCGTATGAATCGCCCATCGTGCCTACTTTGCCATTGCTCCATTCCTGAGTTCCCAGCCATTCGACGGTATCGTAGCCATCGGGAGCTTCCTTAGAAAACGGATGCCATTCGCCTTCGGACGCCAGCCTGCCACGGACATCCTGGATCACACAAACGTATCCTCGGCGGGCGAAGAATTTCGCTTTGGTCGTTTGTCCGGGCACAGATTTATCATAAGGGGTTCGCTCGAGAATAACCGGAAATTGGCTTGAAGCTCGGACTCCGGCGATAGCTGGATAATAAATGTCGGTCGCCAATTTCACTCCGTCGCGCATATCGACCATGACGTTTTCCTCGATTGTCACGCCGTATTCCTGATGCGAGCCCTTGTAACTGGACCGAACTGGTTTGTCGTCATCGGAAGTCAGTGTCTGGACAGTCTGAGCTTCCGATTCGAGCGTGTCCCACGAGTACGTCGCGGGTATCAACGCAACGTCGGCCCATGTGGAAGTCTGGTCGGCGTAGTGCGGGCTCCCAGCGTGGCCAGATGAGCCGAGAGGGACGATCCATCGTGAGTTATCCCAATCCGCAGTGTCCCAGACGTAGCGAGCCACCGACATGCCGGTCATAGTATAAGGGTCGGAGGCTGGGTAACTCCCTGCCTGAGGTGTGTCGCCATCCCCTCCCATCGGGACCGAAGGCGGGTCCAACTGTTCTGACATCTCAGGGAAAGAGGCTGACAATGGGTGAGTTGGATGAGTCTGATGCACTCTCCCCCAGACCCAGGTGTCCATGTCATCACCGAGAGTCTCAGACAGGTCGCTCACACCGTCGGCGAATGCGCGGGCGATCAGGGTGTCCCAGGCGCTTCCGGGCGGCAGGAGGCTCGTGTCTCCACTTTGGGCGTGAGTGACAAGCAACGTGCTTATCTGACGGACATGCCCTGGCGCTCCCCTCCCACCTGCAACCAGAGCCTGATCCGCCAACGGCCCTAGAAGGTGGTTGATAATCTGTCGATGCAACCGCTGTCGAAAAGCGCTGTATATCGTCGCCGCAACGGAGTCTTCGTGCATCGAGCCATCCCATCCCGCCATTCGATCTTTGGCTGCAGCCGACAGCACGTTTCTTGGCGGAGTGCGAGCGATTATCTCGGAGTAAACTTGAGCAGGTATCGACACGATTTCAGAATGCACCGCCGCCATATCCTCAACGGTGGCTCCGGTCATATCGGTTAGACGGTCATGTATCCTACGCGCTCGGTATTCCGGCGCGAAATCAAGAGCGATAAAGTATGGATAGTCTTCGCTGGCAATGCGGTTGTTGGCCGTGACGAAAAATCCGCTGTCTGGGTTGCTGATCCGGGTCAAGTCCTCAAAGGGGATCGACCCCTCCCATTCATGTTCGCCAGTCCAACCTGGAACCGGCAACCAGGCGTTCGCAATCGTGCGGATGGGAACTTGGCCGCGATTCAGGTAACCGATGTTGCCTTGCGTGTCACCGAACACGAGATTATTGCACGGGTCCACCCATTGGCGCATCGACTCGTCGATCTCGTCTGCGTTCTTGGCGAGAAGCATATCTAACAGTGATTCGTATCCGAGGTTCGGCCCAGTTGTGGCAGTGTACCGAAATGCTATGGCTTTGGTTCCGTCTGCGCTCTGGGAAATAACCGGACCATGATGGGTCACCGGCACGTCGATCTTTACAGATTCGCCGGACCGAACCTCAATCGTTTCGTGACGAACTTCGGCGTCTCGCCACTCGCCCTTAAATTCGTACTCCAACCCATCGCCCGAAGGGCGCATGTTCTCTACATACAAGTCTTGATAGTCTGCCCCGGCGTGGGTAACGCACCAGGCAACATCCGCGTTGTGTCCGAAATGAGGAAACCCAGGGCATCCAGGGAACGACAGCCCTATAACATCGAAATCTGGACAGGCGACCTGGTTTTGGTAATAGACGTTGGGAGTGTCCAGGCCCCGATGCGGATCACCGGCGATTAGGGGTTTGCCTGATGCTGTCTTGCTCCCTGACAGCGCCCAGTTGTTGCTCCCGGAGTCGTCGTCCTTCAGCCAGTCGATGGTTC
>Ga0310123_10002508_pt1 | contig 14615 bp, 12 predicted proteins | sample CB6_AW_1057_MG_FD_203505 | JGI IMG/M metagenome (GOLD analysis project Ga0310123, IMG submission 203505) | Marine microbial communities from Western Arctic Ocean, Canada - CB6_AW_1057 | ecosystem: Environmental > Aquatic > Marine > Oceanic | place: Canada: Western Arctic Ocean | collected... | reverse complement strand
GTTGTCGTCGAGGTCGAGCTTGCCGGCGAACAAGTCCGTGTTCGGTGTGTGACCGATCGCGATGAAGACACCGTCGACATCGAGCGTCTTGGTCTCATCGGTCTTGAGATTACGAAGCACCACCCCGGTGACCACACCCTTCTCGACATCGGTCACCTGATCGAGCGCACTGTCCCATTCGAATGAGATCTTGGGGTTCGCAAATGCCTTGTCCTGCATGATTCGAGACGCCCTCAGCTCATGCCGCCGATGGACAACGGTCACATGCGACGCAAACTTGGTGAGGAAGATCGCCTCCTCCATCGCCGTGTCCCCACCTCCGACGACGACGATAGGCTTCTCGCGGAAGAAGTAGCCGTCGCATGTGGCGCACGTGGACACGCCGTGTCCCATGAGCGTCCGCTCGGACGAGAGTCCGAGCAAGCGCGCCGATGCGCCGGTCGAGATGATCAACGCCAGGGTCTGATAGGCCGTCTCGCTCGTGGTGACCGTGAATGGCGGACCGGACAGGGTCACATCGGTGACATCACCCGTTACGAATTCGGTCCCGAAACGCTCCGCCTGTCCCCGCATGGCGCCCATCAATTCAGGGCCCATGATCCCTTCCTGAAACCCCGGATAGTTGTCGACGGCTGTCGTGAGCATCAGCTGACCGCCCGACTCGAGACCCTCGATCAGTAACGGTTTCAAATTGGCCCGTGCCGCATACAACGCTGCCGTCAGGCCCGCCGGACCTGACCCGATGATCATGACATCACGCATCCGATTTCCTATGACCTCCGTCGTCTCGATGGGCGATCAACGCCCTGTATTCTCTGACGTGCTCGCCGGCCGACAGGGTCCACGACCGGCACCGCACCCAATACTGTATATCTGATTCAGACCACATGGCTCGAGGCGGGACGATGTGAAGAAGGTGTCGGCGCCTGGTCTCGGCCAGGCCACTTGGGAGGTGTTAGTCCGCCGAACGCTCGGATGTGGAAAGTAGTGACCGTCCCTGATTAGACACCCAGTCGACCAACCGTGTGACATCTCTGTAGCGTCCCGAACTGGAACCGACGCCGAGGACGACCACAGCAAGTGGCTCGCTGTCGTGAACCGCCCCGGGTTTCCGAGAGGCTCACGTCGCAGCCGCCGCAACTTGACAGTTCCAGGTTGTTTGCTGCACCGTGACCGCGCATGGTTTCGGCGCGACGCCTCCCCAAACCCACCACACTCGTTCGCTCCGGCCGCTCTACCCTGCGCTTCTACCAGGCCGACTCGCTGGAGCTTCTGCCTACGCTCAGGCCGGGCTCCGTCGACGCCATCGTCACATCGCCTCCGTACAACCTCGGGGTTCGGTATCGTTCGTATCATGACGCGCTCCCAGTCGAGCGATACCTGGCCTGGACCAGAGACTGGATCACCTCAGCGGCCAGGGTCCTCGCCGACCAGGGCAGCCTGTTCCTGAACGTCGGCAACAAACCAACCCAACCCTGGACCGCCTTCGACGTGGTGGCGCAGGCCCGTCCCACGCTTCGGCTGCAGAACACGATCCACTGGATCAAGTCGATCGTGATCGACCAGGACATGGCGGGAACTGGGGCGGGTTTGGAGCGTGACCTGGCCGTCGGGCACTACAAGCCGGTCAACAGCGAACGGTTCATCAACGACTGCCACGAGTTCATCTTTCACCTGACACCAAGCGGACGCACGCCGCTCCACCGACGCGCGATCGGAGTGCCCTATCAGGACCAGTCGAACATCGGACGCTGGCGGGGAGGGGCGGGGGGTATTCGGTGCCGAGGGAATACCTGGTTCATCCCATACACGACAATTCAGAACCGCGCACGGGACAGACCCCACCCGGCGACATTTCCACCGAAGCTGCCGGAACGCTGTCTCCAACTACACGGAGCAGGGCCTGGGACACTCGTCGTCGACCCTTTCATGGGTCTCGGCAGCACAGCTGTGGCGTGCGCCGCACTCGGCATCGACTTCATCGGAATCGAGATCGACCGGGACTATCTCGACGAAGCGGTCCAGCGCGTTCGCGACACGCCGAAAACACAACGAGCGTGACCCGCTCCGCTACTGGGGAACGTCCACGGTCTGGCGGGCAAACGTATACGACGTCCGAGACTGCACGTCGAGGTCCTCGCGATCCACCGTGATCTCGAGTCGACGTGTCCGCCGCGTTGGGTCTGGGTTGTTGGTGTAGAAACCGAGCACGTAGTAGTCACTCGTCTCGGCGTCAATCTCGCGCGCGGCATCCTCAAAGTCGTTACGGTTGACGATCGCCCTCCCGCCAGTCAGGTATGCCAAATGGCGCAGGCTGTTCTGGGTCCTGAACAGATACTGGTTGAATCCCTCCGCCCTGATGTTGAAGTCGAGGTCAGGGCCGGCCACGAGCCCGCGCGGATCGACCGTATAGAAGGACGCATTGGCCCGATTCGCCGCCTTCGCCAGCTCGGCGACATCGGTGATGAGGTCGGTATCGGCGAACGCCGCCTGTCCCGGGTCATCAAAGGGATTCAGTAGCGGACCCTGGTCCTCGTCGAAGAAGCCCTGGTCCAGCGATCGACCGCCGAGGAAGAGGCGAGAGCCGAATGTGCGCTCGAGCTGGAACGGGTTGTAGTCATACCCGCTACTCATATAGATAAACACCTTCCGACGGTTTTGCACCTGCTCGAGGTTCCGGAGTGTTTGATAAACCGTCTTCATGGCCTGGTGGCTGCGAAACCGCAACTCGGTCAGGCCCTGGCTACCTGTCGAGAGTGTCTGGATGATCTCTTGCGGGCTGAACCCGTCGCCGGTGATCCGTTCTGCGGCGTCGGGAATGATCGACCTGTCGTAAGTCATGTCGATGGACAGAGATGACGGCCCGGACGACACGATGCCAAAGAGGTCACCCTCGTGTATCAAGTTGTCCGTGATCTTCAGAAACACCTGTCTCGCCTTGGGTGTGAGGTTTGTCTGCAAATGCAGATCATCGACGAAAAGGATGATAATCCGCCCGGCCACATCGCTCGTCCGACGGGTCGGAGGAAGAATGATGCCTTCCTGCACAAACTGCGGCGGGCTCAGCTGGTTGAAAACCCGGCCGCCCTGCACAAGAACCAACGACACCACTTCCTGGGGCACACCGTCTTCTTTGACGATGAATTCCTCTGGGGCGAGGTTTGGAATGAACGTTCCGTCGCTGTCCCGCACGATCACATCGGTCGTGACCAGCGTGATACCGGCGCGAAAGATAGGCTCTGGCGCCGCTGTATCCGTTTGCTCTGATGCCTCTGGTTGCTCAGGTTGTTCGGGCGGTTGTCTGGCCTGGGCATGCACGACCACGCCCACACTAATCGCGAAGACTACAAAGCCTAGCCAACGCCCGGCCGTACGCGCAGATTTCGGGAAAGTCATGGTACCTAGCAGTATACCAAGCTCCCCGTCTCAGCTGTCGTCTCGGCGATGCCTGGGCGGGCGACGACCCAACTGAGCCTTCAGGACCTTGACTTCGGACTCGAATCGCTCGATTCCGGCCACGGCCTCCTCGATCTGGGTCCAGCGGTCGGGATTCAGCTTCTCGGCCTCGGCGCGGATTGTGTCGAGTTGTTCCGGGTCGAGCGGATTTTCTTCGATCCGTGCCCGTATCTCGGCATACCGGGCACGGAGGCGGGCCAAGGTCTCGTGGCCCATGAGGCTCACGACCGGATGCTCCACTGTCTCGTCCGGTATCGGCTCGGCATCGGCCAACGACTCGAGATGTGCTTTGGCGGCCAGTTCGTCGGCGTCGACAGGCGCAACAGTTTCAGATTCCACTTCCACGGTCAGCGGCAATTCTGGACTGGACGTGAGGGCCAGGGACGAGCTCTCCACTGTCGCCGGCGCCACTGCCGGAGCCTCCGTCTCTGAAGCGGGGACCGACGCCTTTGGCGCAGGGCGCCGACCACGTCGCGAACGGGCGCGAGCCTGCTCGGGTTCCCTCTGCCCCGGCTTCGGTGTCCCCCGAACCTTGAGCATCTTGTTCCAGTCGAACCTCACATCGGGGTTATTTGCCTCCACTGCACGGATGGCGGCTGGGTCCAGCGAGAGGCGTCCGACCTTGACGTTTGGCGGGGTTCGGAACCAGTACAGCAACCGCGGCCGAGATCTGCCGTCTACCACTGAACCGTGGAAGACGTAGGTGTTCTCGTATCCACGCTTGTCGCGAAGAAATCGAATGTAGGCCACTATTTCTTGCGTTTGGCCGTCGTCTTCTTGACGATCCGCTTCTTGGCCGTCGTCGATCTAGCCTTCGGTTTCGGCTTTGCCTTCGGTTTCGGCTTTGCCTTCGGTTTCGGCTTTGCCTTCGGTTTCGGCTTTGCCTTCGGTTTCGACTTTGCCTTCGGTTTCGACTTTGCCTTCGGTTTCGGCTTTGCCTTCGGTTTCGGCTTTGCCTCCGGTTTCGGCTTTGCCTTCGGTTTCGGCTTTGCCTTCGGTTTCGGCTTTGCCTTCGGTTTCGGCTTTGCCTTCGGTTTCGACTTTGCCTTCGCGGCAGCCTGCTTCGCCGCCCGCTTGGCGCGGGGCGAGCGATACGACATCGAATATTTCACCTCTGAGCCGATGGCGTAGTACGCCCAGATCTCGGTGACATTGATCTTTGAGGCTTGACACAGACGCTCGGCAACCTCGGTAAAACCGGCCGGGACGTAGAGATAAAACGCCCCTCTGGCCTTGGCGAAGTGTGTCCACTCGGCCATGGCCTCGAGGTGATTGACGGACTCGGCCGTTTCGACCTCCACGATGCCATGGAGACGCCGGCCGCCGCTCGTGCTTGTGAGCACGATGTCCGGATAACACACGTGTTTGCCAGCTTTTACGGACGCTTCCTTGTCGCGGCCGATGTTGATCGCGGTTTCGTAACGCCGGCGCCATCGAACCTCGAGCTGCCGGATGACTCGGTCGTGCTCGATCTGCTCTCGGATTGGGCGTAAGAGGATGGGTGACACTCCACCTCCAGGAGATCTCTCAGCGGGCCAAAATGACAGACGCTGAAACGGGCAATCCTAGCACGGATACAGGACCCGTCCTAAACCCGCGTAGTACCATATGGGGGTGAATGACCGATTTCTCCGCGCCTGCCGGCGCGAACCCGTCGATGCCACGCCGGTTTGGTTCATGCGCCAAGCTGGGCGCTACATGCCGGAATACCGGGCGATCCGCGCCCGCCACACGTTGCTCGACATCTGCCGCCAGCCTGAGCTCGCGGCCCAGGTGACGCTGCAACCTGTTGATCGTATTGATGTTGACGCCGCTATCCTGTTCTCGGATCTCCTGCTGCTACTCGCGCCGATGGGTATTCCCTTCGATTTCGTCAAGGGAGAGGGGCCGGTCATCGAGCGCCCCGTCAGATCGGCCGACGACGTCGACCATTTGAGACAATTCGAGCCCCGGGATGAGCTCTCCCACGTGCTCGAGACGATCACATTGGTCCGGAAAGAGCTTGAGGGAAGAGTCCCATTGATTGGCTTCGCCGGCGCGCCCTTCACGCTGGCCTCGTATGCCATCGAAGGCGGTCCTTCGTCGAATTACGCAAAGACCAAGGCCCTGATGTATGGCGAACCCAAGGTCTGGCACAAGCTCTGTGACATGTTCGCATCCATTGTTGGCGACTATCTCGTCGCGCAGGTCGAAGCGGGTGTCCAGGCGGTACAGATATTCGATTCCTGGGTCGGTGCGCTCAGCCCAGACGACTATCGGGAGTTCGCCCTGCCGCACACGTCCCGCATTCTGGAGGCCGCCAGGGCGACAGGCGTACCGGTGATTCACTTTGGCACGGGCACGGCTACGCTGCTCGAGACGATGGCCACCGCAGGCGGCGATGTCATCGGAGCCGACTGGCGCATCCCCCTCGACGACGCCTGGCGGCTCATTGGTCATGACCGTGCGATCCAGGGCAATCTCGACCCGACGCTTCTCCTGGGTCCACCGGAGCGCATGATGGACGGGGCCGAAGACATCTTGCGCCGGGCCGCGGGACGCCCCGGACACATCTTCAATCTCGGCCACGGCATCCTTCCGGAGACGCCGGTCGAGAATGTCCAGGCGCTTGCGCATTTCGTTCACGGGCAAAGGTAGCCGGTCCTCCAGTGCCTCCGACTCGACAGACGGACACGTCCGTGGCGATCGTGGGTGGTGGGATAAGCGGCCTGTCGGCGGCCTACGAGCTTCAGCGTCGTGAGGTACCTCATCTCCTCTTCGAGCGCACGAGCCGGCTTGGTGGCGTGATCCGCACAGACATCGAGCGGGGGTTCACGATCGACGGCGGGCCCGATTCGCTGCTGGTCCAGAAGCCAGCGGCCATCCAACTGTGCCACGAGCTTGGCCTCGGCAGTCGCCTGGTACCCACCGGCACACCACGAACGGCCTACGTCCTCCGAGACAGCCAGCTATTTCCGCTCGCCGAGGGGTCGGTGCTCGGGATCCCTCTGGGATCGCTTGCCACCACCGGGCTCCTGTCTATGGCCGGCAAGGCGCGGATGGCTCTGGAGCTCACCACGCCGCCAGCTGCGGCTGACGAGGACGAATCGATCGGGTCGTTCTTTAGACGACGATTCGGATCCGAAGCGGTCGACTATATTGCCGAACCGCTGCTGGCCGGAATCCATGCCGGGGATGTGGAGAAGCTCTCCATGCACGCCCTCTTTCCGCGACTTGTCGACGCCGAGCGCCGGCACGGCAGCGTCATCAAGGGTCTGCGATCGCTGAAGGCCGCCACCCCGCCCAATCCAGATGGTCTGTTTCGGTCGTTGCCGGGCGGCCTTGGCGAACTGACCGACGCGCTCGTCGGCGTGCTAGACGGAGATACGCTAAAACCCGGCCAGGACGTTGTCGGCCTCGACGTCTCCGGCGTCGTGACCCTCACGCTGGCTGGGGGTGACACCGTCACCGCAGACCACGTCATTCTCGCGACACCGGCGCCGGCGACCGCTCTCCTGTTGGGGCCAGTTGACACCGAGCTCACGGCGTTGTGCTCGGGGATCCCCTACACATCGACTGCGACCGTGGTCCTCGACTACCCGCGGGACCGCGTCACGCACGCACTGGATGGCACCGGCTTCGTTGTCCCACGGATCGAACGGGAGTACTCGCTGATGGCCGGGTCGTGGGTCTCGTCGAAGTGGCCCGGACGGGCCCCGGATGGACATGCGTTGGTGAGGGGATTCGTGGGCGGAGCGCGCGACAACGACGCGCTCGACCATACGGACGAGGAGCTGATTTCCGATGTCGATCGGGACTTCCGGGCACTACTGGGGATTTCGGCGGAGCCTGAGCTCCGCAAGGTCTACCGGTGGCCGCGGCTCAATCCTCAACACGAGGTTGGTCATCTTGATCGCCTGGCGGCTATCGATAAGCGACTGGCGGCATTCCCCTGTGTCCACATCACCGGGGCGGGATTTCGGGGAGTCGGCATTCCCGACTGTATCGCCAATGGGCGCGCGACCGCGGCGACCGTCGCGGACCAACTGGGATCGACCCTATGAAAACGATCCACATCATCGGTGTTCCGCTGGACCTCGGTGCCGGCCGCCGTGGTGTAGACATGGGCCCATCGGCTTTGCGGATCGCTGGACTCGGAGCGCGAATCTCTGGACTGGGATATCCGGTGGTCGACCGTGGCAATGTCACGGCGGCTGTGCCCGAAACGAAGACGCGAGGCCAGGAGAGCAAGCGCTACATCGGGGAGATCAGCCGCGTCTGCACACGGCTGTTTAAGACGATGGCCGCCTCTCTGGACGACGGTGCCCTGCCGGTCGTCCTGGGCGGAGACCACAGCCTGTCAGCCGGATCCGTGGCGGCAGCAGCGGCGAGAGACGATCGGCGTGATCTGGGTCGATGCTCACGGGGACATGAACACCCCTGAAACGACGACCAGCGGGAATGTCCACGGGATGCCACTCGCTGCCCTCCTGGGACCCGAGCCGGCCGAGCTATCTGGGATTTCCGGTTTCTCGCCAGCTCTTTCTCCGGAGAGGACAGTGCTGCTCGGTGTCAGGAACCTCGACCAGGCCGAAAAGCGGCGTGTCCGCGATTCAGGGATCCACGTCTTCACGATGAACGACATCGACCGGGATGGCCTGGCGGCGGTCGCCCAACGGGCAATTGCGCTGGACGGTGGCGGCGGCGCGGGTATCCACGTGTCCTTTGACATGGATGCATGTGACCAGACGATCACCCCAGGGGTCGGAACGGCGGTCAAAGGCGGTCTCAGCTATCGGGAGGCGCACATGCTGATGGAGTTGATCGCCGAGAGCGGGAAACTGGGGTCACTAGACGTCGTCGAGGTCAATCCGGTCCTCGATACGCGCAACTCGACGGCCGAGCTCGGCGTTGAGCTCGTGCTGTCGGCTCTCGGAAAAACCATCCTCTAATCTCATCAGTAACCTGCTATATTTAGCGATCCGAGAACCTTTATAACTAGGAGTACTCATGAATCTGAAGACCTTTCTTTTCCTGATCGGCTCAGCCGGCTTCGCCTTCGTCGCCGCCTGTGGTGGCGGTGAGGACATGTCTCACGACACCGACACCGACGCCGACGCGATAACAGATGCCGAGCCCGCACCGGAGCCTGTGGCTGCCACGTTCGATCTGGGCGGGGGAACGGCCATGGAAGTCCACCCCGGGCAGGCTGGAAGTCCCCACGTCAAAACGGACTGGACAGTCGGCGATGCGGCCGTCTCGATCACGTACGGTCGTCCCCTCCTAAAAGGCCGCGTCGTGGGCGACGACGTCGAGCCGACGGCCGACAAGTTCTGGCGTCTCGGGGCGGACGAGGCCACGACCCTGACGACTGACACCGACCTGATGCTTGGTGGCACCCACGTCCCGGCGGGCGAGTACACCCTGTTCACCCAGCACATGAACGACGAGTTCCACCTGATCGTCAACTCGGAGACCGGCCAGTGGGGAACGGCGTATAACGCTGACAACGACGTCGCACACATCGCGATGGACGTCACCGAGCTTGACCCACCGGCCGAGCAGCTCACGATTTCGATCGCCGATGATCAGCTCGGATTCGAGTGGGGGCAGATGGCGGCGTCGGTTTCGTTGGCGACGAACTGAGTCTGTTGCACTCCTAGTCGAGGGCCGGGGTCTGTAGGGCTCCTAGTCTGGGGCCGGGCTGCGCCCGGCGGCGGGGGTCGGATCTGTGGCGCTCGTGGGTCGGGAGTCGTCTGGGTCTTAGCTGACCATTTCGGCAACCGCGTCGCCGACCGCCTGCGTGCTGGCCCGTCCGCCCAGATCGGGTGTGATGACGTCACCGTCCTCGAGCAGTCGAAGCACAGCCGCCTGCACCGAGTCGGCGGCGGCAGCTTCGCCTAAGTGACGCAACATCATCGCCGCGGTCAGGATTTGGGCCATCGGGTTCGCGCTGGCGGCGAGCCCGAGGCTCCCACTGATCATCGCCCCGATGTCGGTGAGGATGTCCCCGAACAAGTTTGACGCCACGACCACGTCGAACATCTCCGGCCGTCTGATGAACTCCATGCAGGCGGCATCGATCAGCAGGGACCGTGTCTCGATGTCGGGATACTCTTCGGCCACCGCGTCGAATGTGCGGTCCCAGAGCGTCATGTAGCCAAGCGCGTTCGACTTGGTCACTGACGCGACGTGTTTCTTGGCGTCCCGTTGGCGAGCCAGCTCGAAGGCATAGCGGATCACTCGCTCGCACCCGCGGCGGGTGAATACCGACGTCTGGATGGCGACTTCGTCTGGCTGGCCTTCGTAGGCGAACCCGCCGATATTCGCGTACTCACCCTCTGTGTTCTCTCGAACCACGACAAGATCGATGTCGTAGGGCTTCTTGTCGGCGAGTGGCGACTGAACGCCGGGATAGAGCACCGACGGACGCAAACACACGTATTGCTCGAAACGCCGACGGATCGGGAGCAAGAGCCCGTTGAGCGTGATGTGGTCTTGGATGTCGGGGTGGCCTATGGCGCCCAGGAAGATCGCATCGAATCCACCCAGCGTGTCGGGCATCATCTCGCCGTGCGTGAGGTAGTAACCCGAACTCCACGGAAACTCGGTTCGCTCCCACTCGATGCCATGCCTGGGTCCGAGCGCATCGAGCACCTTGACCGCCTCGTCGACCACGTCGACGCCGATCCCGTCACCCTTAGATCACGGCAATCTGGTGTCTGGCCATCTTGTCCTGGTGTCTAGCGGTCCTGTAAGAGGAACCGCTGCAATCGCTTCCCCTCGAGGGTCTCGCCTGTGTAGATGTTCCCGTGCGAATCCACCGCAATGCTGTGCACGGAGTAGAACTGGCCAGGGTAGCGCCCCCCTTGCCCGAACCGCCCCACGACCTCCAGTGAGTCGCGGTCGAGGATGTCCACCGACTGGTTCATCCCATTCGGGTTGTAGAGGTAGCGCTGACTGGCGTCTTTCGAAAACGCGAGTTCGAACACCGAGCCGAATCCTCGCGTCGCCTTGTCCACGAACCCCTCCTTAATGAAGGTGCCATCTGTCTGAAAAGCCTGGACCCTATTGTTGACACGATCCGCCACGTAGAGGCGACGGTCGACCGACAGGGCTACCCCATGGACGGCTCGGCCGAACTGAGTGGCCGGCGGCAGGTCGGGGTCGTAGTCAGAACCCACAGTCGCCCCCGACCCGTTGTAGGCGTCGCTGTCGTCGGGTCGATTGCCATACGCGCCCCAGTGTCGCTTGTACGCACCAGTGTCCGCGTCAAACACGATGACCCGCCGGTTGCCATATCCATCGGCGACGTAGACCTCGTTCTCGACTGGGTCCACCGTCATGGTCGTGGGCTTGTTCAAATTCTCCGTATCGTTGCTGCCCTGACTCTTCCCTGGCTCGCCAATCTGCAGAAGAAAACGACCGTCGCGACTGAACTTGACGACATGATGGTCGTTGGCGGCGTTTCCTCCGACCCAGACGTTGTCCTTGTAGTCGACATACAGACCGTGCTCGGAGGCCGGCCAGTCGTAGCCGGCTCCCGGGCCACCCCAACTGTCGACAAGAGACCCCTCCTGGTCGAAGACGAGAATCGGGGGCGCCGGGAAACAACACGGCGCGAGCGGTGGGTCAAGCGCCGCGGCTTTCTCGTTGTCCGAGAGAGACGACGGGCGATGAAGCATCCAGATCCGGTCCTGCGAGTCGACCGACACGCCGATGACCGACCCCATCACCCACTGGTTTGGCAGTGGCTGGGGCCAGAGGGGGTCGACCTGAAAGACGGGACTCTCATTCCCTCCTTGTCCGCGAGCCATCGCGGTCCGACCGAGAAGGTACTGTCCAGCGGCCAGCGCTCCCAGCAGCGTCAGCAGGGTCGCTCCCGTGAGCACGCGTCGTGTGTGTTTCATCTTGCTGCCTCCGCCGGTCATTCTATCCCCTCCGGACGCTTTAAGTCGGTCGTTCTACGACGGTAAGGGTGTGTTCGGAGGCGAACCGAGGACCTGTTGCGGGACGTCGGTGGGGGTTGGGCCGATGGGGCGCTTCGAAACCGGATACGAAGCCCGAGCTGAGCCGTGCCGGATGAGTCGTGGCTATCGCCGAAGGCGACGTAGCGCTACCGTCGCCAGACCCAAGCTGAGCAGAAGCAGGCTCGACGGCTCGGGGACGGTGGTCACACCACCCACGACGGGGATGGGATTGACCGTGCCAGTGAGATACGTTCGCAGACCAGTCCTCACACCAACGTCTCTGACGACGAACTCCAGGGTGTTGATCCCTGGCTGGAAGCCACCGGTGATCGTGAGCGCGTGCTGGGTCTGAAAGTTCTCGTAGAGGTAGTCTGGCAGCGTGTAGCCGGTGCTGACTCCGTTGATCCGAAGATCCTCGCCGAAGTTGTCGACTGCCCACCAACCGGTAATGCTTGCGGTCGTCGGGTCCAGACCGGTCAGATCGAAGGTCGTCTGGTACGTCCGAGTCATACCCGTCAACCTGCCGTCTGCCGTCTCAGAAATCCATTGGGAGCCGGAATCGTTCGGCAAGTAGAATCGTGTGTCCGTCATGACCACGGTTGGATCACCCGTCTCGAGGATGATGTAGTCCAGGTCCGCGGCCCCTCCAGCCAGGAGGTTTCCGCTCGAGTCGAGACCCGTACTAAAAAGGGTCGTGATCGGTGCGGCACCAGCGGGAGCCGCAAGCAGAGCCAACGACAGAAGTGTAAGTGCGATCCGTGTCATCACAACATCCCTCATTCAGTTGCGCCGTTCTACGAAAACTGTCATCGCCCCGTAAAGTTGCAAAGGACGGACCGAGCAGGAAATGCAGGCCGGAGCGGATGAAGTGACATGAGCCGCGACTACGGCGTCTCAGAAGTCGCCGGCACCGATGGCTTTGGTGGCCGTCTCGTGCGGTGAAAAGGCAACCTGCACGAGGTTATATTTCAACCTGACGCATCGACGCGGGGCAGGTATCATTCTCCTGCGCGAACCGAAATCGCCCCAGGACGTTCTATGCGGGTTCGGGTTCGCGTTCGCCATCTCAAAGATACGGAGTTCTCGCATGCGCCAGTCGCTCTTATTCACCGTCGTCTCCATCATCTTCGTCATCTTCTTCAGTGCGCTTTCGGCCGTCGTGGATGTTGCGCAAGCGCAGGAGGCGGGCGCCTCCGGCCCCTGGCAAACCTACGACACGTCGAATGGGGAGTGGCGGAGCTACGCGGGGGACATCGGTGGGAAGAAGTACTCCCCGCTCGATCAGATCGACGCCGGCAACTTCACCGACCTCGAAATAGCCTGGGAGTGGACCTCGGTCGACAACCGCCTCAGCCGGTCAATGCCCGGTGGGGGCGAATGGTCGGCCCCCCTCGACACCATCGTCGAGTCGCTGGTCGAAGAGAACCCGGATCTCTACAGACCCGGGCACTCACCACTTGCATCGCGCCTCCAGGCCACGCCGCTCATGATCGGCGGCGTCCTCTATTTCAACACACCCCTCGGGCAGGGGGTCGCGGTTGATGCGACGACCGGCGAGACGCTCTGGGTCTTCAACCCGAAGGCCTACGAGGAAGGGACACCACCCATGAGTATTCCGTGGACGCAGCGGGGTGTCGCCTATTGGACCGACGGCGCTGGAGATGAGCGTATCTTCTGGGGCACCGGGAACGGCTACATGGTCTGTGTCGATGCGCCGACCGGCCGACCGTGCGCCGACTTCGGCCCGGGTGGCAGCGGCATGGTCGACACGATGGTCGGTCTTCCGCGGGCCGAACGGGAGGATCGTGACTATCTGAACGCCATGCTCTGGGGCATCTTCTCCGCGCCGATCGTCGTCCGCGACAAGGTTATCCATGGGTCAACGGTCGCCGACCGCCGCATCACGAAGGAAGCCGTACCCGGTTGGGTGCGGGCATGGGATGTCAGAACCGGTGAGCACGCCTGGGACTTCCACACCGTTCCGAATAGCACCGATGAGTTCGGGGTCGATACGTGGCTCAACGAGTCGTGGCGCTACTCCGGAAACGCCAACGTCTGGTCGATGCTCGCCGGCGACAACGAGCTTGGGCACGTGTACCTGCCGACCGGTACGACCACGAACGACTTCGCAGGGGCCGACCGGCCTGGAGACAACCTCTTTTCGGAGACGCTGATCGCAGTCGACGTCGAAACCGGCCAGCGCCTGTGGCACTTCCAGGCTGTCCACCACGGACTCTGGGACTACGACTTTCCGACACATCCGAATCTGGTCGACGTCACGGTCGACGGACAGGACATCAAGGCCATCACGCAGGTCAGCAAGCAGGGCTTCGTCTACGCGTTTGACCGCGTGACGGGAGATCCGATCTGGCCCATCGAGGAACGACCGGTGCCGCAGGAAACGAACATCCCGGGTGACGTGCTGTCGCCGACGCAACCATTTCCGACAAAACCAGCACCGTTCGACTACCAGGGCGTGACGCTCGACGACCTGGTTGATTTCACACCGGAGATTCGTGCGATGGCGGTCAAGGCGGTCGAAGGCTTTCGACTGGGACCACTCTTCACACCGCTGGACCGTCCGATCGAAGGGGTAACGCGCGGAACCATTATGCGTCCACCAGCCGTCGGCACGACCGGCTGGGGCGGTGCCGCGATGGATCCGGAAACCGGCATCCTCTACATCCCGTCGCGCAACCGACCGTCCCTCGTCCGGTTGTACACACCCGACCCGGCCCTGGGTGCGACCGTCGAATACACACACGGCGCGCCGGAGGAACAGATGCTTGCCGGTGCGGGGGGACAGACCGTACCGCAGATGCCACAGGGGCTACCCCTGCTGAAACCGCCCTACTCGCGGATCACCGCGATTGACATGAACACCGGCGAGCACCTCTGGTGGGTACCGACCGGTGACGGGAATCGCTACCGTAACCACCCCCGCTTGCGGCATCTCAATTTGCCACCGCTCGGCGGAGACAATGCGAACAACGGACCGCTCTTGACCAAGACGCTCCTGCTGTACTGCCTCACCGCCGGGGGCACGAACAACGGCCCGCGGCTGGTCGCGTACGACAAAACCAGCGGCGCCTCGCTGGCGTCGGTCGATCTCCCCAGCGGTGCCATCGGGACACCGATGACGTACATGGTCGACGGCCGCCAGTACATCGCGCTCACGGTCGGCGGTGGTCCGCGGCTCATCGCGTTTGC
>Ga0310123_10002506_pt1 | contig 14622 bp, 7 predicted proteins | sample CB6_AW_1057_MG_FD_203505 | JGI IMG/M metagenome (GOLD analysis project Ga0310123, IMG submission 203505) | Marine microbial communities from Western Arctic Ocean, Canada - CB6_AW_1057 | ecosystem: Environmental > Aquatic > Marine > Oceanic | place: Canada: Western Arctic Ocean | collected... | reverse complement strand
GCCATCGGTCTTGGAGCTGACGCGCCGGGCGAGACCTATCTCCGCATCGACAAGCTAATCGACGCCGCGCGGCAGAGTCGGGCGGAAGCGATACACCCCGGATACGGATTCCTGGCGGAAAACGCCGAGTTCGCGCAAGCCTGTCAGGACGCTGGATTGTGCTGGGTCGGCCCACCTGCGAAGGTGATCGCTCTGATGGGGGGCAAGACCGGGGCCCGGCGGGCCGCCAAAGAGGCAGGTGTTCCCGTCGTGCCCGGTACCGAGTCACGACTTGGAGACGGGATGACCGACGAGGAGATCGCTGACACTGCGGCCACCGTCGGCTATCCGCTTTTCGTCAAAGCGGTTGCCGGGGGCGGCGGCAAGGGCATGCGGTTGGTGCGGGCCGCGTCGGCCCTCGTGGGTGCTGTCCAGGCGGCCCGGTCGGAGGCCGCGAGCGCCTTCGGCGACCCGTCGGTCTATCTCGAGCGCTCGGTTAGCCCCGCCCGTCACATCGAGGTTCAGATACTGGGCGACCAGCATGGCCGGGTCGTGCCGTTCGTCGAGCGCGAGTGCTCGGTTCAGCGTCGTCATCAGAAGGTGGTCGAGGAATCACCGTCGATCGCGGTCAGTCCAGAAACACGCCATGCGCTGACGGCGGCAGCCGCCGCGCTGGCCGAAGGGGTGGGCTATACCAATGCTGGGACGGTTGAGTTTCTCCTGGACAGCGAGGGGCAGTTCTATTTCCTGGAAATGAACACCCGGCTCCAGGTCGAGCACCCGGTCACCGAGATGGTGACGGGGATCGACCTGGTGCAGTGGCAGCTCAGAATCGCCCAAGGTGAACGACTGACAATCGATGCCGATCAGATGCTTGAACCGCGAGGACATGCCATCGAGTGTCGGGTCTACGCTGAGGACCCTGATGCTGGCTTCCTACCCTCGCCAGGACGCATTCGCTATCTTCGGCGGCCCGCCGGTCCAGGCATCAGGGACGATAGCGGCGTCGAAGAGGGCTTCGAGATCCCGGTGTTCTACGACTCGATGATCTCGAAGCTCATCGCGTGGGGGGACAACCGGTCGGCTGCCCTGGCACGCCTCGAGCGGGCGCTGGCCGAGTACGGCGTTGGCGGCGTCAAGACAACGCTCCCGTTCTTTCGTTGGCTGCTGCAGCGTCCCGAGTTCGTCAGCGGAAGCGTCGATACGGGGTTTCTCGACGGCATCCTGGCCGACGGGGAGCGGACGGGCTTCTCGGATATACCGGTGGACGTCGAGGAGCGAGCGGTGCTGGCAGCGGCGCTTCGAGCGTATCTGCGGACGGAAAAGCCGGCGAATGGCGCCGTCGATTCGGCGGTTTCTGGCTGGCGCCGCGCCGCTCGCGTAGAGGCTCTCGGGTAGTGTCGGCGCGGTCGGCTAACGTCGATGTGAACGGCGCGGTTCGCGGCGTGACGGTCGAACGTCTGGACAAGGGTGGCAACCGGTTCCGTGTGTCCTGGGACGATCGTATATTTGTCGTCGACGCCGTGGCGGTCGACGCTCACACGATCTCCCTCATCCAGGTGGATGAGGGGATGGAGAGTGCCGTGGTCCGATTCGTCGAGACCTCGAGCCCTGGTGAAGTCGACGTGCACCTCGGCGGCGCAGTCGTTCGAGTCGGCGTCAACCGCGGGCGCGTCCGATTCGGCAGTGACCCGAGTGACGACCACGGAGGCGAAGGTGTGGTGCGGGTGGTCGCACCGATGCCAGGCAAGGTGGTTCGGCGGCTGGTTGATCCGGGCGATCACGTGGAAGCCAGACAAGCCCTGGTTGTCGTCGAAGCAATGAAGATGGAAAACGAGCTGACGGCCCCACGTGCGGGACGAGTCATGGAGGTCCGGGCGGACGAGGGAATGCCGGTCGAGACAGGCACAGTGCTGGTGGTCATTGAGTGACGCAGAGTGACGAACGACAAGTCTGACGAACCGACTCCTAAGCTCGACGTGACGGATGCGCCTGCTGACGAGCCCCGTGCGCTCGGTTGGCGTCGATTGCAGCCTTGGCGCCGGGTGCCCGAGCGGGGCCGCCGATACGTTCGTCGCGGTCTCATCGTGCTGGTCGCTCTGATCGCCGCCTTCGTGGTGTGGGGGGCAACTGTCGATCTTGGTTCTGTCTTCCCGAGCTTGCTCGGCGAGGCAGAGAAGTGGGCGTCTGGTCAGCTCGACCGCCCGGTTCACATCGGCAAGCTGAGTACCTATGTGGCTCCGGGACGTTTCCTCGTCGAAGACCTGGTCATCGAGGGACTGTCGCCCGGTGATGACCCGTTTTTCACCTGCGAGCGGATCGTCATCTCGATCTCCTGGGTCGCCCTTCTCCGTCGTGAGATTCTGGTCAACTCCGTAGACATGGAAGGCTGGCAGATGGTGGCCGAAAGCTTCCCCGACGGGCGCCAGAGCTTCCCGCAATTAGTCGCCGAGCGAGATCTGCCGGATGCCGGCGATGCGCTCCCAGAGGAGCCAACCAGCGAAGAGGAGGGCGAGGCAGCGAGCCCTTTCATCATTACCGTCCAGTTTCTCAGAGCGCACGACGGAGAATTCGTCTATCGAGACCACAACGCTCCATGGCACGTGATTGCCAGGGATATCGACATGACCCTCGAGAAGCGTGAGGTCTACGGCGGGGACGTGTCGTTTCGGGGTGGCACGATCCAGATCCGCGACTTCGAGCCGATGACGGCGGACCTGGATGCGACATACGACCTCGATGGCGGGTTTGTGACGCTCACCCACATCGATCTGGCCATGGACGGGTTTCACTCGACGGTGACCGGCGTCGTCGACATGCTGAACTGGCCCGAGCAGACCTATCAGATCATTGAGTCCGACCTCGACCTGCCCACGATGAAGGACATCTTCTTTTTCGGGGATCCCTTCACCGTGGCTGGTGACGCGCACCTCAACGGCACCTGGCACATCTTTGATGGCGGCCGCGAGCTGACGGGGACACTCCAGAGCGACACGTGGGCGCTCAATGACCTGGAGTTTCCGCAGATGACGGCTGCGATGGTCTGGACCGACGCACGGTTCGAGGTTTTCGATTACGCGTCGCAGTTCTATGACGGCACGCTTGATCTGACGTACTCGATGGCGCCGCTCGGGGCCGAGACGCCAGGGTTCGGCACACTCGACGCGAGAGTCGAGGACGCTGACGTCGCCGCGCTGTTCGACGCGCTGGAACTGGCCGGTATCCGGCCCGAGGGCCGGGCCAGCTGGCACAACACTCTTCGCTGGCCTCTGGGTGGCTTTGACGACCACGTCGGTGAGGGGAGACTCACGGTCGCCCCGCCAGACGGGCGCACGCTCATGACCACCGGAGGTCGACGCGTAGCCAATCGGGGCGGCTACGCATCGATACCGTTCGACCCAGAAGGGGAGCCCTGGCACGTTCCGATCGGCGGGGAGCTGGTCTACACCGTTTCCCCCGAGTGGCTGGAGATTGCGCCGAGCCGTGTCGCGACACCCGCCAGCGTGATCGACTTTCAGGGCCGGACGGCTTTCGGCGACCAGTCCCGAATTCCTTTTCAGATGTTCAGCGCCGACTGGCAGGAGAGCAGCCGGCTGATGTCGGCCGTTCTCACCGCTTTCAACCAACCGACTCGCGAACTGGGGGTTGGCGGGCGGGGGCTATTGAACGGGGTGATGCTGGGAGTCTTCACTGCACCGCGGATAGAGGCCCAGTTCGAGGGCGAAGGCATCAGCGCCTGGAATGTCAACTGGGGGAGCGGCACCGGTGGATTCACCGTCGAGAATGCGTATTTGGATGTCGTGGATGGCACCTTCGACCAGGGACCGTCCCAGTTGCACGTCGAGGGACGATTCGCTCTTGGCTTTCCACGTGCCGACGGGGGGGAGGAGATTGACGCCCGGGTGGAGCTCGTGTCGGTTCCTGCACAGACGGTGCGCGATGCCTTCTCGATCGAGGGTTACGAGATCCACGGCCCCCTCAGCGGAGAGCTCCATCTGTTTGGCGAGTATCGTCACCCCTTTGGTTTTGGCAACATGGCAATGTCGGAGTTGAGTGCGTGGGGAGAGACGTTCGACACCGGATCGGTGGGGCTGCGGTTTGAGGGTGACGGCGTGCGGCTCGACGGCCTCCAGATGCTCAAGGGCGAGGGCCGATTGACCGGGGCCATGTTTGTCAGGTGGGACGGGACGTACTCACTCAATCTCGATGGTCGAGACATTGCGATGGAATCGATGAGCCTTTTGACCGACGAGCGAGCGCAGGTCGCTGGTCTGACCAGCTTCGCCGCGTCGGGTTCCGGTGCCTTTGCCGACCCCCGCTACGACCTGCGTGGAACCATCGCGAACTTGAGTGTCAACGAAGCCGTCATCGGCCAAGTCACTGGCCAGGTGAACGTACAGGACGGCCGTATGGGTATTGTCCTAGAGGCCGCCTCGTCCCGGCTCGCCGTCTCGGGGTCAGGGCGCGTCGACTTGTCGCCCGGCAATGAGGCCGACCTCTCGTTTCGGTTCACCAACACCACGCTCGACCCCTTCGTCCGGGCATCCGGCGCCTCGCTTCCAGAGGGGACCTCCGCTACGGTGAGTGGTACGCTGGCGATCTCGGGTCCGCTTCAAGATGTCGAACAACTGGCGATGCGGGCGGCGGTCGAGGAATTACAGCTCACCGTGTTCGACTATGGCGTCCGGAACGAGGGGGTGGTCGAGCTGGCGCTCGACAAGGGCATCGTTCACATTGGCCGGATGCATCTGGTCGGCGATCAGACCGAGCTCGAAGTGACCGGGCATGTCGGTCTCGAGGATGAACAGGTCGTACTGCGGGCTGACGGCGATGCGAGCCTAGCGCTCCTCGAGGGCTTCTTCCCGGACATTCGTGGCTCGGGCGGGGCCCGGTTGGCCGCCGACATCGGAGGCACTCTTCGCCAGCCGGTCATCATCGGGGAGGCGACGGTCAACGATGGCCGCGTCAGACACTTCTCGCTCCCACACGCTCTGGATGACATCGAGGGACGGATCGTCTTCGAGTCCGACGGCGTCAGGTTCGACGATCTGTCTGGTGTGCTGGCCGGGGGTCCCGTGCAGTTCGGCGGGCGTCTTGGTCTCGCTGGCTACGAGGTTGGCGAGCTGAACGTGACGGCCAACGCAACCGGGATGCGACTGCGTTTTCCAGAGGCCGTGCGGTCGGTCGTGGATGCCGAGCTCACTCTCCAAGGCGACATCGAAGACGCCCTCCTGTCAGGGACGGTCACGGTCGTGGATGCCATCTGGCTGGAGCTGTTCCAGCCCAGTACGGTACTTCTGGACTTCTCATCGGAGGAGGTGGTACTCGTGCCTCGCACCGTCGCCCCGACGATTCCCTTGCGATACGACATTCGAGTGCTGGCCCCATCGAGCATTCGGATCAGTGACAGATCGGCCCGTGTCGTCGCGAGCGCCGAGCTGACCCTGAGCGGGACCTACGACCAACCCACACTGTTTGGCAACGCCGAGATCGACCGGGGTGAGGTCTTCTTCGAGGGGAATCGCTATCGGGTGACGCGTGGCAGCCTTAGCTTTTCCGACCCGACGGGTATCAATCCGTTTCTCGACGTCGAGGCCGAGACCGATATCCGCGTTCCCTCTCAGACCTATCGCATCACCCTCGCCCTCAGAGGCACGATAGATACAGTCGGCGGCACGATGGACGACCTCCTCTTTGAGCTGTCCTCTGACCCACCGTTGCAGGAGCCAGAGATCTTCTCTCTTCTGCTTGGGGACACTCGCGATCCACAGGTAGCCGAGCTCCGATCGCTGAGGGCTCAGGAAGAATCGCGCCAGCAGTTGTTGCAGGCCGGCGCCGCGCGCCTGCTCACGAGCCCGATCTCATCGGGGGTGGGACGGGTTGTCGAAGATTCGTTCGGGGTCGATTCGTTCGAGATCGTCCCGTCGCTGGGTGACCCGTCGACTCAGCAGTCAGCCGAGTTACTTCCCACTGCCAGAGTGCTTATCGGTCGCCGAATCTCCGATCGAGCGCACCTCACCTTCTCGCGCGCGGTGAGCGGCGCCAATCAGGATCTGATCGTTGTGCTGGAGTACGACCATACGGACCGGCTGTCATGGGTGCTCTCGCAGAACGCCGACCGCACCTACGCCCTCGACTTCCGAGTTCGACACGCTTTCTGATGAGATGGTCGGTCTTCCCGTTCGTGCTCTGTGTCCTGCTGACGGAGTCCTACACCGTCTGGGCCCAGGACACCTCACCCTACGTCGGACAGGTCATACACGAGGTCGTGGTGGTTGCCGAGGGACGGCGCCTTCGCGACCCATCGGTGCTTGAACTCGTCGAGACCCGCCTTGCTGAGCCGCTAGAGATGCGGCACGTCCGCGAGAGCCTGACTCACCTCTATGCTCTCAGGCGATACAGCGATGTTCAGTTGAGCGCGACGAGGAGCGTCGAGGGGGTCGCCCTTCGCTACGACCTCTTGCCGCGTGCTGTCGTCGAGCGGGTGGTGTTCGACGGTGACACGGGACTGTCGGACGACGATCTGCGCGAGGCGATCACCACGACACTCGGCACGGCCTTCGACGTGGCGCGGGCGGAGACGATTCCGGACACGCTGCGGCAGTACTACCGCGCCCGCGGCTTCATGAATGCCCAGGTCGCGACGTCGGTCGAGGGCGCCGGTTCCGAACGTACTCTCCGAGTGACGGTCCATTCGGGCGAGCGCGCACGGATCAACCAGATCGCCGTTCGGGGTATGGCGTTACCGCTGTATGACCCCACGCTGGACCGGCTTGGACTGGCCCCGGAACAGCGATACGACGAGACCGACGTCGAACAGAGGTTGTCGGACTACGAGACCGAGTTGCGCCTGCTCCGATACTACGAGGTCGAGACGGGCCACTCCATCGATGTCCTGGAGGGTGGTGACAGAGTGAACCTTCAGGTCGACATTCAGCGGGGCCCGCGCGTCACGGTCGAGTTCGCGGGGGACGAGATACCCGACGCCAATCTGGCCGATCTGGCGCCGGTCGCTCGCGAGCGGGCGGTCGACGAAGATCTGCTCGAGGACGCCGACCGTCGTATCGCGAGCACCCTCAATGGGCTCGGCTATCGCGATGCCAGCGTCAATCACACGCGCGAAAGCGACGGGGACGAGCTGTCTATCATCTTCATGGTCGACCGTGGCCCACTGTACGAGATAGCCCAGGTCGTGTTCACCGGGAACCGTGCGGTGACACCGGAGACCCTCACTGAGCTGGCCGGCCTCGCGGCTGGTAACCCTTTGATCGTTCAAGAGCTCGAAACGGCTCTTAACAGCCTGGAAGAGCACTATCAGCGTCTGGGCTACGCCACAGTGCGAGTCTTACCGCTGATCTCGGAGGTGCCGACCGTCGACGCGGAGCCCGGCGGGAGAGTTCCAGTCATCGTCGAGCTAGAGGTCACCGAGGGTCCGCAGACGCGTGTCCGATCGGTGCGCGTAGAGGGCAGCCAGGCTGATCGCGGGGAGGGCATACGGGCCACGATCAGCTTTGACGTCGGCGACCCGTACTACGTTCCTCAGGTCCTGTCCGACCGTGACGGTATGCGCCAAAGATACCTCGATGACGGTTTCGAACGCGCGGCGGTGGACGTGGAGGCTGAATTCTCCGAGGAGTTCGATGCCGTCGATATCGTGTATCGCGTCAATGAGGGGACGCAGATTGTCATCGAGCACGTCCTCATCGTCGGGAACGATGCGATACGGTCCGCGGCTATCCGACAGGAGATCACGCTGGTGGAAGGGGCGCCCCTGAGCCTCGTGGACGTCGCCGAGACCCGACGCAGACTGAACGAGTTGGGGCTCTTTCGACGGATCGAAATCCGGGAGTTCAGCCACGGCGGTCAAGGACTTCGCGACGTCGTCATCATCGTGGACGAAGCCCCGGCCACCCGCCTTAGTTACGGCGGAGGTCTCGAGGCCTCCGTCCGACTGCGTCGGGAGACCACCGTCGATGGGAGTCAGGCTGTCGAGCGACTCGAGTTCGCCCCACGCGGGTTTTTTCAGATCGGACGTGGAAATCTCTGGGGTAAGAACCGGTCCGTCGACCTGTTTACCCGGGTGAGTCTGCGTCGGAAGAATGATCCGGCCGAGCTGATCGCCGGTCAGGATGGCAGCAGCCTCGGTTTCAACGAGTATCGGGCTCTGGGGACCTATCAGGAGCCGCGAGTGCTTGATACCGAGTGGGACGGGTTCGTCACCGGATTTGTGGAGCAGCTCGTCCGACCGGGGTTCGACCTCTTCAGGCGTGGCATCAATGCCCAGGTCCGACGTCAGTTGAAGCCAGGCCTTGCGGTATCCGTCGACTACGGGTTCGGGCAGAACCGGACGACAAACAAGGAGTTGAACGCCCAGGATGAGCCGCTGGTCGACCGCCTGTTTCCACAGGTGAGGCTTTCAGCGTTCTCCGGGAGTCTCGTTTTCGACAGACGCGACGACCCCGCGGACCCGCGAGCGGGCGAACTGTATACGATTGATACCAAGTTTGCCGCGCGCACTATCGGATCGGAGGTCGGGTTCGTCAAGACCTACGTCGGGGCCTTCATGTATCGGGAGATCCCGGGGGCTTCGAGTCTGGTGTTTGCCGCCGGAGCCAGAATGGGGTTGGCCGGCGCCTTCAATCCGCCGCTGACCTTATTTCCAGAGGCCCCTCCGGACGAAGACTTTGGGGGCGTGGCTGGTTCGCGCGTGCGATTCGACGAATGGCGGCTACCGTTGAGCGAACGGTTCTTCGCGGGGGGCGATACGTCAGTCAGAGGATTTGCGCTCGACCGGCTCGGTGACGAGGCGACGATCGACCCGGACGGCTTTCCTCAGGGCGGGAACGCGACACTGATTTTCAACGCCGAGCTGAGGGCTCCCGTGACACGAGCGATCGGCATCGTGCTGTTTCTGGACGCTGGCAACGTCTATGACCGGGTCGGCAACATCAGCCTGGCTCGGATTCGGGGCGGGGCGGGGTTCGGTGTACGATACCGGTCGCCGGTTGGTCCGATTCGTGTCGACCTCGGGTTCAAGCTGGACCGGCAAGAATTCGACAATGGCGAGCTGGAACGGCCCACCGCGCTGCATATCAGTATCGGGCAGGCCTTCTAGCGGAACGAGCCACGACGCTCACTCGCGTGGGTGGGAAATCGTGGCGCCACTCTGCCGGCGGTTTTTTGTCGCCGCGGTCGTCGCCACCTCGGTTCTGCCGGTCGTGGCGGCGCGGTCACAGACCGAGATCCTTGATCGAATCCTGGCGGTCGTCGACGGCCACGTAATCATGCAGTCGGACGTCCGGGCCTTTATCGAGCTCAAGCTCGTCGAGATCCCTTCCGGTCCAGACCAGGAGTCACAGGTGCTCGCGCATATCATCGATCGCCGTCTGATCCTCGACCAGGTTGACCGGGTCGTCGCTGAGCCGGCACCCCCGCTCGTCGACCGTCGGTTCGCCGCCGTGCGAGCTCGGTTCGCGAGCGCCGAGGACCTCGCGGCGGTCCTCGAGCGTGTGGGGCTGACGTCCGACGACCTGCGTCAGGTGCTTGCCGACGATGTTCGGCGTGATGTCTACCTGGAGGATCGTTTCGCCTCGGTAGGTGAGGACGGGAGGGAGCAGGCTCAGACGGACTGGGTTGCAGACCTTGCCCGGCGAGCGCAGGTCAGCCTCGCCCCGGACGCATCACGTTGACGATGCGCTGGAAGCGGCCAACGCTACCACGATCTGCGTTAGGTTGAAGCCGGCGTGGCACAGGATCGTCGAGACAACACTGCGTCGGATGAGGTACACCACACCCCAGAATGCACCGAGTAGGCCGGTGGCGATCACCGCGTCCCACCCCTGGGGGTAGTGACCAAGCCCGAAGGCAACGCTGAAGACCCCCAGGCCAACCCACGCGCCGCCGAGGGACTGCTCGAACCGCACGAGGATGAAGGCGCGCTGGAGCTCTTCTCGCACGCCTCCAGCGACCACGGCTACCACAGCAAAAACGCCGGCGGCGCCCGGCGACTGCAGGAAGATCTCGAACGGATTCTCGGGGACATTCCGAAGTCCAGGGATGACCCAGTGCAGAACCGAGAGCAGGGCGAACGCGACGCAAAACGTGACGGGAATGAGGTACACACCCAGCCTGAGCTCGGGACGAATCGGGCGGGTCCCCAGAAAAACGGCGCGGGGATGATCTCCGGTCCACCGGAGGAAATAGAAGACCAACGCGATCAGCAATACCGTATCGGCCATCGAGAGCGTGACCACCAAGAGCAGGGAGAGCTGGCCTGTGTCGCTGGCCACGGCCACGCCCAGGCCGGTAAGCATCACGACGATGATGAGCTGGGTCGGATAGCCCGAGCACATCGCGACCTCGAGAACGGCCGAGAGTCGGCTCAGCCTGCGCCTTGGAGGGTGTTCTGGCAGGGGCAGTGCGACCGGGGTCACGTCGACTTCTAGCGGTGTGGAAGGTGCCGGCTCAAGCGGTGTCTGGGGCGTCATCTGCGCCCGCGACTGTATCACATGGGTTTCGCGCCGCTTTCTGGCGTTTCATCTATATCTAGCGTTTGACCTAAAACATAGACCCTACATATGGTATCTTTCTGTCTTGACAGGCGCCCGGTCATAGCCCCATAGTAGGCGTCTTAGCGCGGCCTGGCGACCACGAGCTGAACCCAGATTCTGACCAGACGGACCGTTGAGAAACGACGTAGTTAGCGACTGGACTAGGCCACCGATTTCCGCCGCGCATTCTACGAATAGAGTTCAAGGTCTGGCGCGAGGGTAACGCGCTGGGCCGGCGCCGGGAGAGGGAAGAATATGCCACGAGGTGCTGCGCACGAGGACGAGTCTCACGACCTTCAGTCACCGCAACCACAAATCGAGACAGGCGATACGGTTCCCGTAGAGTCTCCCGATACAGCTCCGGGAATTGGTTTTCTCAGATTCTTCAGTCGGGAGGGTATCGACCCCTTCGACGAAGTCGAGTGGGAAGTCCGGGCAGCGGTGATTGCCAGCGAGAAGGGTGAGACCGTCTTCGAGCAGCGTGATGTGGAGATACCCAAGAATTGGTCGCAACTAGCGACCAATATCGTGGTCTCCAAGTATTTTCGTGGTCAGATAGGAGCACCCGAGCGCGAGCGCAGTGTCAAACAGCTCATTGGTCGGGTCGTCGACACGATCACCCAGTGGGGCCGCACGAATAACTACTTTGCCAGTGAGGACGATCTCCAGGCATTCAGCGACGACCTGAAGCACCTGCTCGTGCAGCAGAAAGCCGCCTTCAACAGCCCGGTCTGGTTCAACTGCGGGTTTGAGCCGGCACCCCAATGCTCAGCCTGCTTTATCAATTCCGTCGATGACACGATGGAGTCGATTCTGACGCTGGCTCGGACCGAAGGGATGCTGTTCAAGTTCGGGTCGGGGACCGGTTCGAATCTCTCCTCGATCCGGTCGTCCAGGGAAGCACTGGCAGGCGGGGGAACGGCGTCTGGCCCGGTGTCGTTCATGAAGGGCTACGATGCATTCGCCGGCGTGATCAAGTCGGGTGGCAAGACACGGCGGGCCGCGAAGATGGTCATTCTGAATGTCGACCACCCGGATATCGTCGAGTTCATCAATTGCAAGGTTGAAGAGGAGCGCAAGGCCTGGGCCTTGATCGACGCGGGCTACGACGGCTCGTTCACCGGACCGGCCTACTCCTCGGTGTTTTTTCAGAACTCCAACAACAGCGTACGTGTGTCGGACGATTTTATGCGCGCCGTTCTTGACGATGCCACATGGCAGACCTATGCGGTGCGGGATGGGCAGGTCATAGGCACACATAAAGCCCGTGATCTGATGAACATGATCGCGGACGCCACCCATGTGTGCGGCGACCCTGGTATGCAGTTCGATTCGACGATCAACGATTGGCATACCTGCCCGAACACCGGCCGGATCAATGCATCAAACCCGTGTTCCGAGTACATGTTCCTCGACGACTCGGCCTGCAATCTTGCGTCGCTCAACCTCATGCGCTTCCTGAGCGAGACCGAGCCCGGCGAGTTCGACGTCACCGCATTCAGTGCGGCCGTTCGCACGCTGCTCACGGCACAGGAGATCATCGTAGACAGCGCGAGCTATCCGACTCCGTCGATCGGAAAGAACAGTCACGCCTATCGGCCCCTTGGTCTCGGCTATGCCAATCTCGGTGCGCTGTTGATGTCACGAGGGGTGCCCTATGACAGCGACGAGGGACGTGATTATTCAGCGGCCATTACTGCGTTGATGACAGGCGAGTCCTATGCTCAGTCGGCACGAATTGCGCGAGACCAGGGTGGGCCCTTCACCGGATATTCGAAGAACCGTGATCCTTTCCTACGGGTCATGCGGAAGCATCGAGCGGCCCTCAAGGACGTGAACACCGCGCATGTGCCGCAGCCCTTGTACGATGCGGCTCGGGATGCCTGGGATGAGGCGGTCGACCTGGGTGAGGATCACGGGTATCGCAACGCTCAGGCAACCGTCCTGGCGCCGACCGGGACGATCGGGTTCATGATGGACTGTGACACGACGGGTGTTGAGCCGGACATTGCCCTCGTGAAATACAAGAAGCTCGTCGGTGGCGGTCTCATGAAGATCGTCAACCAAACGGTGCCTATGGCACTGACCAAGTTGGGGTATTCCGACGACCAGATCAACGAGATTGTCGAGTATATCGACGAGCACGACACCATTGAAGGGGCGCCGCATCTCGAGGCGGGCCATCTCGCCGTGTTTGATTGTGCATTCAAGCCAGCCAACGGACAGCGGTCGATCCACTACATGGGGCACATCAAGATGATCGGGGCGACGCAACCCTTTATCTCGGGTGCTATCTCGAAGACGATCAACGTCCCCACCGAGGCGTCGGTCGAGGATGTCGAGCAGGCCTATCTCGATGCGTGGCGTCTCGGGACGAAGGCGGTTTCAATCTATCGCGATGGTAGCAAGCGCACGCAGCCGCTCAATACGTCCAACACGGCGCAAGCCGGCGAGGCCCTTGTGAACGAGGTCGCCACTGGGTCGTCACAACCGGTGCGGCGTCGCCTTCCCGATGAGCGTCACGCGATCACGCACAAATTCGATATCGCGGGGCACGAAGGGTACATCACGGTCGGACTGTTCGACGACGGTTCCCCGGGTGAGATTTTCTTAGTGATGGCCAAAGAGGGCTCCACCATCTCTGGCTTTGCCGACGCGTTTGCCCAGGCGGTGTCTTATGCCCTGCAATACGGCGTGCCGCTTCAAGCGCTTGTCGACAAGTTTAGTCACGTGCGCTTCGAACCGTCGGGCTTGACCAAGAATCCGGACGTGCGGCTGGCGAAGTCGATCGTCGACTATATCTTCCGGTGGATGGCCACGAAGTTCCTCTCAGCCGAGGCCCAGTACCGGGCAGGCGTCAACCTCCGAACGGACACCGCGGCCGAGACGGCGGAGGAGAAACAACTCAGCCTGGAGGACGCGGTCACCGAGGTCACCTCCGGGGGTGCCACCAATGTTTCTGGTCAAGCGTCCACGACCTATGCGATTCAGAACGACCAGGATGCACCGCCGTGTTCGACCTGTGGTGCCATCATGATTCGCAACGGCGCGTGCTACAAGTGTGTCAATTGCGGTGCAACCAGCGGTTGCGCCTGAGTCAACGACGCGCAGCACCCCGTCCGACTCCGTTGCTCCTGGGGCTCCGACGTAGAACGCCACCCGGCTGCCGTCAGTATCGCGCCCCCTGTTGTATCATGCTCGCTCGAATGGCGTTGCGACGAGTTGGCGTTGCTCTGGCGCTGTTGAGCTTCTTTTTTACGGGGGGTGGCCAAGCCGCAGCCCCAGAGACCCCTTCTGCTCAGGCGTTCGATACCGAAGCACTCGACCGCGTACTCGACCTCTTTGTGCGGGACGGTCTGGTCTACTACTCGGCGCTCAGGGGGCAGCGGACAGTGATCGATCGGTTGGTGGAAGGACTCGCGGCACCGTTCCCGGGGTTTGACGGGTGGCCTGACGACGACCGCAAGGCGTTCTGGCTCAACGCCTACAACGTCCTGGTTCTCCAGACGGTCCTCGAGCACTATCCGATCCACGGTACGTCCTCCGGCTACCCCGCGAACAGCATTCGGCAGGTCCAAGGTGCATTCGAACTGCGTCGGCACCGGGTCGCGGGGCGCGACATGACGCTTGACGAGATGGAGACCGGCATGATCGCTGAGTTCGGCGACCCCCGGCTTTTTCTGGCGCTGGGTCGTGGTGCAGTCGATAGCGGTCGTCTCCGAAGCGAGAGCTACACCGGCATCCGGCTGGACCGCCAACTGGATGAGAACGTCAAGGAATTTGCCACAACGCCCCGGCACGTCAGCCTCGATCCTTTCGGTCGGGCGCTTACGGTCAGCGCGATCTTCGGGTGGCACGAAGCGTCGTTCGTGACGACGTTCGCCGACCTCGGTTGGACCCGCTCCGGTCGGACGGCACTGGAGCGCGCTGTGCTGAACCTGGTCGAGCCAAACTTGTTTCCCAGCGAGCGCGCGATTCTTGCGAAGAATGAATTCACGTTGGACTATCACCAGTTCGATTGGCGGTTGAACGACCTTACCGGTGGGCGGCCGTCGAATCGTTGACGCTCATCGGCGAAACGCCAGGTATATCT
>Ga0310123_10002505_pt1 | contig 14624 bp, 12 predicted proteins | sample CB6_AW_1057_MG_FD_203505 | JGI IMG/M metagenome (GOLD analysis project Ga0310123, IMG submission 203505) | Marine microbial communities from Western Arctic Ocean, Canada - CB6_AW_1057 | ecosystem: Environmental > Aquatic > Marine > Oceanic | place: Canada: Western Arctic Ocean | collected... | reverse complement strand
TAAAGTAATATATATCGTTAATTACATGGCTACATATTAGAGCTCGAAAAGCCGCTTCTTGTTCATATTAAATAAGTTACGATAATCGGAGGTTGGAAGTTCAGATTAGATCACCATGATCCAAATCCTCTATCATGGAGTGGAATATGACTTCGAACCATTCCTTGAACATTGAATAGGTTCTGTTGACAGGCCAGTCACTTGGGTCGGTCCACCATCCATTGAGTTCTTTCTCGAAGATGATATCGTGGTATTCCTCAAGGATGCCGTCCTGTTCGGAAATATAGCTATATTGAGGCAAGAGGTAGAGATTTGGTGATTCATTGATACCATCAAGTGCGGTCGATTCATCGACTGGATCAGGGAGTCGTCGCAACCAATCCAAAAACGGCTGCTTTGCTGTTATCGAGACGGCTGACCGATTGAGCATTCGATCGGCGGGGGGCCATTCCGGAGAAGTCCCAAGTCTCTGAAGAATCTTAGGCAGCCATCGGCATTTCAAAAAGTCCATTGCATTGCAAGCGCCATTTGTAATTTGCGAAGTTTGCGATCTCGATTTTCGCTACTTCAGCTCGCTTATTTGGAGTGCTTCCAAGAATGCCAGCATGAACACGATCACCGTTGAAATACCCTTTGAATTCCTCAAGTTTTCTCTCGAGATCTACACCGTTCCAATAGAACACATGATCCAAATACTCTCGCCTTATACTTCCTACTTTTCGTTCGATAAATGGATGTGAACTCGGAACATAAGGTACCGTTCTTATCGATTCTATATCGAGGATTCGTAGGTTGGCTTTCCATTGAAGGTATTTGAATAACGGGTCGTGGTCATAACTCAGTCGTTTTGGAATGCCGCTGCAAGCAATCGCTTCGTTGAACATTCGACACAGCGCCGGTCCATCTACTGCGATAGCCTGGACCCCAAACCCTATGATTCGCCTTGAATACTGATCCATCACTACCAACACCCAATGCGTTTTCAGGTTTATGGATTCCGTTCGAAACAAGTCGATACTCCAAAGGCTATCCTTGCTATGGCCCAAAAACGTCAGCCACGACGGGCCGTCGCCCGTTCCGGTTGGTTTGAAGTATTTCGCCAACACCCGTCGAACAATATCCTTATCGATCTCAATACCAAATGTTGCCGATATCTGTTCAGAGATTCTTGGGCATCCGCACCTTGGGTTGCGCTTCTTGAATTCCAGGATGGCTTGGATCACTTCCTTGCCTGGGCCTTTCGGCCCCGGCTTGCATTTTGATTTCACGGAAAAGAGATCTCGATATTTCTTGCGCACAAAAGCGGCATAAATTCGGAATAAGGTCGATGGGCTCCATGCCAGAACCAACCATCGTCGATCAGGGCGAAATCTACGGAAACCCGCTGCGGATTACGTCATCGGAAGATCGTGATGTTTTACTTCCTCACTCCCTTGCTCACCATCTTCTCTATTTCGGCTGCCGAAAGGGCTCGGTTGAACACCGCGATCTCATCGAGGCGACCTTCCCAGTTGGATTGATTGTCGCAACGTCCGCCGAAAAACACGGTGTGCAATCCAGCTACCGGGATGGCGGCGGCCCTGGTTTCGATTTCGAGCTGTCCATTCAAGTAAACCCGCACCGCGTCACCATCGCGTACAAAGAAAGCGTGGTTCCATTGCCAGCGCTGAATCTGCGTGCGGCCCGCAACGACTTCGTCATTCTCGACCCCTTCGCCGCCGAGGAACACAAGTCTGCCGGGATGGTTCGTGCCACCAACGCCGAGTTGATCGCCGTGGGGGTGGAGCCCATGGTCGCGGCCGCGGGAAAACATCCAACCGGAAATCTCACGAGCATCGGTCGGCATACCGTTCCAGAACCATAGCGCGATCGAGTATTGATCGCGCAGATCGGTCATCCGTGTGCGCAGGCGTCCGCCCGCGAAATGCGCGGCTCGATTCTGCTCGTTTGCAGTGCAAAACCTGCTGGAATGCGGCCCCTCCAGGAAAAACACAACGCCTGGCTCGTAAAATCCATCACGGTGCGCACGCGACGCATCCAGCGCGATCGGCCCCGCCAGTTCATCAAGTCGCAAGTAGGCGGCCGGATCTGCAGCGAGCACAGCTTCGGCAGCGGGCCCGCTGGTCTGTCGGAACTGTTTCCGTGGCCGGCCGGACACGCTCTCCAACAGCCCGAGCGCAACTTGTGTAATTTTCGGCTCGGCCTGAATTTCAAGCCCAGCCCCGCGCATCGCCCAGGTATTGTATCCACCCAAATGATGCTGTTCGGGAGGTGGAATGTAGCCGTCGGCGCCGTTGGCCAGATCCAGGACCATGGTCTTGGGCAGCGGGCTCTGCAACTTCAACTTCAGGCCGGTCAGTGCGTACGTTTCCGTGGGGGTCGTGGCGATGGCGATGTCACCGATGCGGAGGGCCTGAACCACGACCTCAGTCGACTGTTTTTCGTGCAGGGCGATTTGCTCGCGAGCGTAAGCTTCCTGCGAGTTTTCGGGTTGGCGATCACCCATCGCTTCGAATATTCTGCGGGCCCACTGCAAACGCTGCTGGTCGGGGACGCGATATTGCAATTCCATACGCTGCTCGGCCATCGCCAAATCCGCATCGTGGTACTCGATGGCGTGGTAGGCATCCAGCGCAAGGGTCACCATGTCCGCCGAGTACTTCTCGATCGTGGGCTCGTACCTGTCTGCTGGTTTCAGTGCATAATCGCGCCGCCAGATGTCGCCGCTACAGCCGTGAGACATGACCGCGACGAATGGCGGGTTCGACTCGCCCGGATCGGCTTCCAACTGGGACTTCAGTCCGTCGCAAAACAGACCGAAATAGTCGGCGCTCAAGCCCTGCTCGCCCGAAAAGTAGTGCATGGAAAAATTGGCCAGCACGGCAATCGGCCGCCCGCTATGGGATTGAAATGAAATCAACGAGAGGTCCGGGTCCTCGGGTCCCGACGTCCCGGTGACGTTGTCCCAGTTGCTTCCGGCATGCATCGTCGCGCGAACGGTCGGATTACCGAATACGTCATTGGCGATTCGATCCGGACGCAGAATCCACCGTCTCAGCGCCGTAAATTTGGCGGCATTCGTAACGGCCCATCCCACACGAGCTGGTTCGAGATTCGCTTCCGCCGACCGGATGGCTTCCACCAGCTTCAAACGAAGATAGGGAACGTAGGTCGGATCGGCCGTGGCAAAACAATTCATGATCGATGGCGCGGAGTGCGTGTGCGTCGCGGAAATGAGCATCCGGTCGGGTCGGATCTTCGTTCGTTGAGCTGCGAACTGTTTGGCCTCGTCCAAGAAAGGACGAGGCATTACGCAGCTGTCGACCACCACAATGGCCATTCGGATACGGCCATCATCGAGCACGATAGCACGTGCACTAAGTCGCGATTTCACATCGCCTACCGTGCGGCCCAGAACCCCGCCGTTGACGATGACAGGCAGTTGTTCCGGCGTGATGTCGACGACCGCTGCGCCAACTCTTAATTCGGCCCAAACATCCGTGGCTGCGCAACCAATAGAAACACAACACAATAAAGTCGCCACAATCATTTTCATGTCGTGCACCTTTCTGCTAAGGCGGCTGCACCGCCACCTGAGTGGGGAAGTGACGACGCCACATGCAGCAGGTTCATGTCGGTCCTGGGCACGTTCGTGCCAAGAATCTTCGGGCATCAATCATCTTCGTCTGCAGGCTGAATATTTTGGCCCTGCGCCGAAAAAAAAGGAAGCGGAATCGTTTCTGGCGTCGGGAGAATTTCGCATCAACAGCCCGTCAGGGAGAGCGTGCCGCGGCAGCCATTCGAGCCGATTTTCTTACGATTCGGCGATGGCCAGAGCGTTTTGAAAGCTAAACGCGAATCGCCGATCCCATGCCGGTCGCATCTTTCTCCGGCTCCGTGGCGGCTGTTTCCGCACCCGCGATGAGTGACTTCCACGTTGTGGCTTTCGCCAGCAAAGCCTCGACGACAGCTACCATTCTGGTGACATTACGCCCTGTACACAATGGATAACAATGCGTGGATCCACTGCTCGCGTCGCGATCTCCGCCCTTTAACGGTAGACAATGACGTATAGTGATTCTGTTGTCGACCTCGACAACGATGTCTTTGATTAACAGTCGTATGACTTTCTGCCGCTCACTAATGCCCAGGCTCTGGGTTGATTCGCGGAGTCGGCTTAGAAACCCGCTTAGGGATTGTTCCAACTGGTTTGCCTTTTCCGCATCCAGTGCTTGCCAGCGGGTGTTCTCCAACTCCGTCTGTGCGGTTTTTTGCCGGCGGCGCAATCCTGGCATCCGTTGCCGCAATTGAGCAAGTTGCACCAGGCCTTCTTGATACGCATCAAGTAGTTTGTCGATCTGCTGCTCCACTCGTGTAAGCTCCTGCATTAATTGAGCTTGGCGCTGCTCCAGCGGATCATTCCGAAGACTTTCCTGGCGACGCCGATCCAATTCCACACGAATCAACTCCGGCTGCTCCAGCAAAGCTGTCACTTGCGATCGTCGTCGTCGCCATCTATGATGTCAGGCATGTCATAAGATTTCTGGGGTGCGACATAGCCCGACTTGTTTTCAAAGAGCTGATTCCCATAGTCCACTCATTCGATCGCCGCAACGCTACCCGGCGCATTTCGCTTGTGGAGAATGAAGAGCTCGTTTACGATCGGATCTTGCTGCAGACGTGAAGGCTCTATATGGTGAGATCGGAACATTTGACGGGATTTTCACACTCTTGTCGGCCCTGCTTCATCGCGACCTGCCTTGCCGGTGCCCTCACAGTCCTTCTGCCGTGTGACGCAATCGAGCCCGCTAGCGAAGTGGGGGTTGCCCTGTTGGCGAACGACAACCGACGGAAGGCTGCAGCCGTCGATCCGGCTGATCCGATTGCGGGCAGGGTACATTGGGCGTTCCAGCCGCTGCTGGACCGCGAACCCGAAGGCGAATCGGGATGGTGTCGATCGCCGATCGATGGTTATGTGCTTTCCCGTCTCCAAGCCGCGAAGCTGGGACCCGCTCCGGATGCCGATCCTCGGGTTCTGGTTCGCCGGATCTATTTTCAGCTGATTGGTTTGCCACCGAGTCCAGGTCAGGTGCAGAGGTTCGTCCGCGATCCGAGCCCGAACGCGATGGAAAGTCTGGTGGATCGTCTGTTGGGTTCGCCGCAGTTTGGGGAACGGTGGGGCCGGCATTGGCTCGATGTGGCCCGATATGCCGATTCCAACGGATTGGACGAAAACTATCTCTTCCGCGAAGCGTGGCGGTACCGCAACTGGGTCATTGGAGCGCTGAACGCGGACCTTCCGTTCGACCGATTCCTTCTGGAACAGATAGCCGGCGACCTTCTGCCGTTCGCGTCGATCGAGCAGCGCGATCGTCAACGGATTGCGGCCGGGTTCATGGTCCTGGGTCCCAAGGTGGTGTTGGGCAACGGCCGGAAGAAACAGCGGATGGAAATTGCGGATGAACAGATCGACACGATCGGTCGAGCGGTGCTGGGTCTGACCCTGGGCTGCGCCCGGTGCCATGATCACAAGTTTGATCCGGTCCCCACCGAGGACTATTACGCGCTGGCCGGAATCATGACCTCGACCCGGGTGATGCGCAAGGTCGGCGCGCAACGCTTCATGGAGCAGTTTGTGGGACTGGGACCGCGCGGGGACGAATTGGATCGGGCGTACGAGAAATACTGGACCGAGCTCCCCCGTATCAAGGCGGAGAAGAGCCGCGCCCAATCCGCGCTGGAGTTCTTGAGGGAAGGGAAGGAGGACGATCTGGCGCGGCTCCTTGAAAGCCATCCCGATGCCCTCTCGGCTGACGCCAAGGAGGCGACCCGAACCGCAGAGGAACGGATCGAGATTCAAGAAGCCCACCTCGCCAAACTGGCGGCGGTCATCGCGAATCAACCCAAGATTTACCCGCGGGCCATGATTCCCAGCGATGGCGACTCCCCGTCCGACGAGTGCGTTCGACAAGCGGGACAGTTCGATCGAAAGGGTGAGACGGTGCCGCGGGGATTCTTGCGCGTGGTCAGCCGGGGCCCGTTCGAGGGAATCCCCGACGGGACGAGTGGGCGCCGGGAACTGGGAAGATGGTTGACGGATGTGGAGCGCGGGGCAGGGCGACTGACGGCGCGCGTCCTGGCGAACCGGATCTGGCATCAATTGATCGGCTGCGGCCTCGTTCGCACGGTCGACAACTTCGGGCGCACCGGTGAACCGCCCAGCCACCCGGAACTGCTCGACTACCTGGCGCGCGAATTGATCGGTTCAGGATGGTCGATCAAAACGATGGTACGAAGGATCGTACTGAGCCGGACTTTTGCGATGTCCAGCGAGCACAATGAATCGGCACACGCCATCGATCCGGAGAACCGGCTGCTGTGGCGAGCGCACCGTCGTCGGCTCGAGCCGGAAGCGCTGCGCGATGCGATGTTAGCTGCAGCGGGGCAATTGGATCTGACCTCGATGAAGTCGTCCGTGTGGTATCTGGGAGATCGAGCGACCGAAGCTGGCGACAACAAGAACCGAAGGCGGACCGATTTCCCCTGTCGCAGCGTGTACCTGCCGGTCATTCGAAACGATCTGCCGGACATCTTCCAGGCATTCGATTATGCTGATCCCCACGCGACGACCGGCGCTCGGCCCCGGACCACCGCTGCGACGCAGGCGCTGTTTCTCCAAAACGCCGAACAAGTGATGGCGTGGGCCGACGCGACCGCGCGGCGGTTCTGCGGCGGCGATCGGGACGGTGATGAGGAATGGCGGGTGAGACGATTGTTCGAACAGGTCCTCGGCTGTCCGCCGACGGAGGATGAGAGCGCGCAGTTTCTGGGCTTTGTTCGGCGAACGAGGGATCTCCTGGCCAAGGAAGGGGAAACCAAACCCGGGATCCGTGCCTGGTCGATCGCCTGCCACGCGATGTTTTCGTTGAGCCGGTTTCAATTTTTGGATTAGAACATGAACTGCAATCAATTCACCCACGCGACGACGCGTCGCGACATGCTGCGCACTTGCGCCTGCGGATTTGGACACGTGGCCCTGGCGGCGATGGCCGGGCATCGAATCGCCTTGGCGTCGGATCGGATGCCCCATCCGTTTGCGGCGAAAATGCCTCAACTCCGGCCACGGGCGAAGCGAATCGTTTTCCTCTTCATGTGGGGTGGACCCAGTCACTTGGACTTGTTCGACCCGAAGGTGCGGCTCCATCAGAGATCGGGACAGCCTTTGTCGGGTCAGGATGTTGGCCGGGGCCACGGGAAACTGGGCACCCTCCTTGGATCCTCGTTTCAATTCTCGCAGCACGGCAGGAGCGGGGTCTGGATCAGCGAGCTGTTTCCGCATCTCGCTCGGCACGCCGACAGGCTCTGCGTGGTTCGATCGGTTCATACCGAAGGACAAGCGCATGGGGAGGCCTTGTTGCGCCTGCACACCGGCCAGGCGAATCTGGTGCGACCGAGTGTGGGAGCCTGGGTCAGTTACGGCCTGGGATGCGAGAGCGATAATCTTCCAGCCTTCGTCACAATCTCGCCGCCCAGAGGGCACGGCGGGATGCAGAATTACGGCAGCGCATTCCTGCCGGCCATTCATCAGGGGACGGCGATCGGATCGGCCGAGATCCCGATTGCCAAGGCCGAGATTCCCCATCTGGTCAATGCGCGGTTGCACTCGAGCTTGCAACGAACGCAGCTCGATCTGGTTCAGTCCCTGAACCGAAAGCATTTGCGCGACAGTGGGATCGATCCGGGGATTGAAGGTCTAATTGCCAGCCATGAATTGGCGTTCCGCATGCAGTCGACGGTGCCGGAGATCCTGACGCTGGACAATGAACCTCAGGCAATGCTCGATCTCTACGGTGTGGGATCCGAGCCCACGGACAACTTCGCGCGTCAGTGCCTCCTTGCGCGGAAGTTCGTGGAACGAGGGGTCCGTTACATCCAGGTCTCGACCGATTACACCTGGGACCATCACCAGAAAGTGGAGAAAGGTCACATCGCGGAATCAGCGAAGGTGGATCGTCCCATCGCGGGGCTTCTCGAGGACCTCGAACAACGCGGGCTCCTCGAGGACACGCTGGTGTTGTGGGGCGGAGAGTTTGGCCGGACGGCGATAGCGGATAACGGAGACGGCCGCGGCCATCACCCGCAGGCCTTCACGATGTGGATGGCCGGTGGGGGGGTGCAAGGGGGCATGACCTATGGCGCCACGGATGATTTCGGGTATTATCCGGTCGAGCATCCGGTTCACATGCACGACCTTCATGCCACCTTGCTCTTCTCGCTGGGCCTGGATCACGAACGGTTGACCTACCGTCATGCCGGCCGCGATTTTCGACTGACGGACGTCTACGGGAATGTGGTGCACGAGATCTTCGCCTAACCCCGCCCTGTCCAAAAATTAAATCGATCTCAAATCTGTTCTCTGATAGGTAGTTGTGAATGCAGTTTGGTATGATGCAAGTTTACCAATTTTGGTTTTTTGCCGTTGCTGGATGGGTGAATCAGCGGCAGAATTACGCGCTTGATTACCTGAAGGAAGAGAATCAGATTCTCAGGTTCAAGATCACGACCAAGCGCATCCGGTTCACCGATAGGGAGCGCAAAAGACTGGCGGTTCGTGCCAAGCGTGTTGGTAGAAAGAAACTCGAAGAAATTGCCAACATTGCTTTGCCCGATACGCTTCTGGGTTGGTATCGGAAACTGATTGCTCGCAAGTGGACGTTCAGTCGTAAAGGTCCTGGTCGTCGCAGGACGAAAAAGCAAATAGTTGAGTTGATTCTTAAAATGGCAAGGGAGAATGAGGGTTGGGGCTATACGCGAATCCTGGGAGCGTTAAAAAACCTCAAGTGCAAGGTATCACGCACCACCATCGCTAATATTCTTAAGGAGAACGGAATTGATCCCGCGCCGGAAAGGTCGAAAAAGCGCAACTGGAAGAAGTTTCTCAAGGCTCATTGGGAGTCTATGGCAGCCAGTGATTTCTTTTCTGTTGAAGTGCTGACCCTGCATGGGTTGATCACTTATTATGTTTTGTTTGTGATCGAACTGTCGACACGTAGAGTGGTGATTGCAGGTATCACACCCCATCCATGCTCAAAAGGATCATCGAAAATTTCAGTTGCCATTATCACCAAGAACGAAACCACCAGGGAAGAGACAACGAACTGATCGATGCCGCAAACCTGCCTGAAGATTCACAGGGCAAGGTAGTAAAGTTCTCCCGACTCGGCGGAGTATTGAAGGGTTTGGTCGGATATAGTGATGATGGGGTCCGCCAAGAATTGGCAGAGCCACAATTTTCTGATCGCTATCGTCCTGGATTTCTCTGCCTTCCGGTGAGTCATCTTGCCAAGGCTTGGCTCAGGGAGTAGAGTCGCCAATATGAAGCGGCACTCCGCGTTCACCTTGATCGAACTGCTGGTAGTGGTAGCGATCATCGCGATCCTGGCCAGCTTGCTTTTGCCGACCCTAGCGCGGGCCAAGCAAGCCTCCCATCAGGCCGGATGCATCTCGAATCTGCGCCAGCTCGGGGTGGCGATCCAGGTGTACAGCGTGGATCGAGAGGATGTCATGCCGCTGCTATATGAACGCTATTGGGGCGCTCCTCCCGTGCGCGGTCTGGTGGGTGGGGGCAATGGATGGACCCTGCACGGCATTCTCTTGACCCGGACCGATATTCCGATGACGTCGTTTCGGTGTCCGGCGGATCGACGGGACTACGAATTGACGGAAGCCAGATTCTACAACCTTGGGCCGAGCATTGGTTGGCAGCAAATCAAGTTTGACTATGCCGCCAACGCCGTGGGTCACGGCATGACGACTCGGCGACTCCCTTGGTCCCTGCCGCTCACCAGTCCGAATCCAGGCTTGGACCTCAGGCACAGCCAGATCCCGAATCCCTCATCCATGTTCATGATTTGGGATGGAGACATTTCAATCTGGACCATCACCGGCGGCTGGGCGCAACTGCGCAATTGGGTGACACCCGGTACCACGCAACTGATTCCCGAGGGAACTCCCCATTTTGATTCAACGTATCGACATTCGGTATTGACGAAACTCGACGATGGGACGCTCGCGAAAGTGGGCACCAAAGGCCCCAATGCACTCCTGGCCGATGGCCATGTCGAACAGAAGATCAATCTTGCCGGCGGGCCGTGGTCGGATGACAATTTCAATATTGCAGGTAACTGACGTGAGCAGCATCCATCAGAACCGGCCGGCCCCATCGGTGCGAAACGGGAACGCAGGTAGCCCCATGGCCTTGCAACGTACTTTTAATACCATTGCGATGAATCGATGAAATACCGACAGCATCTTTCACCAATTGCGAATCGGCTGGGGTTCGTGCTCACGTTTACTCTGGGAAATGTCGCATGCGGGCAGGCACTCCGGGACCTGCCGACCATTCGCTTTTCCGAGCATCTCATCGCCGATAATTATGCCTATGCCTACGGGATCGCAGCTGCTGATTTCGACGGCGATGGCGATCTTGATTTGTCGAGCGCGGACTGCACGCCGCACAACATGCTGTATCTGTTCGAAAATAACGGCGCAGGCGTTTTTAAAAAGCACATCATTCAACAAGACGATCCTGAAAGATTGGAACGTCACATGGCAGGAGACATCGACAACGATGGCGACTTGGATATCGTCATTGTAAAAAACTTGTACGGACATCTCTTGTGGTTCGAGAACGGTGGCTCTCCGACTGATGGACGCCCGCAGAAACCGCAATGACAAACTCTGCCAACCGATGCAGCCCGGCGCTACGCTTGGGGTTCTGGTTGGGCATAGCCCGCGTATCGTAGTTTGTGATGTTGAATCAACCGGTCAAGATCGTGGGGATCAAATCGCCCTTGGCACGAGTCCTCGTGCTGGGAATGTTCGGCGTGCTTGTCTGGCGCGCGGTTTCGTTGGCCGACCCGATCGATATCGGGGCTCGGCGGGAACTGTTCGTTGACAAATATCTGATCGATCGACTGGACGGCGCGGCATTGAAGCTGCATTCGCCGCAGCCTGCCAATGTTGCCTTGCAGCTCGATCGTCCCTGGGAAGGGCCGTATTGCGGTTACTTCACGGTGATGAAGGTCGGACCCGTCTACCGAATGTACTACCGCGGCCTGCCCGTCCTCCAGGACGCCACCGAACAAGAAACCACTTGCTACGCCGAAAGCGACGACGGCATCACCTGGAGCAGACCGGATTTGAGTCTGTTTGAAGTTCACGGCACGCGCGAGAATAACGTGATCCTTCACGGCCACGCGCCCGTCTCGCACAATTTCAGCCCGTTCCTGGATGTCAAGCCCGGGGTTTCACCGCGGGAACGGTTCAAGGCCATAGGCGGCAGCAGCGAGAGCGGGTTGATTCCCTTTGTCTCGGCGGACGGCGTTCGCTGGCGCAAACTGCGAGAGCAGCCCATCATCACGAAGGGAGCCTTTGATTCGCAAAATGTTGTCTTTTGGTCAGAGCTGGAACGGTGTTACGTGTGTTACTTCCGCACTTCAAAAGGAGAGGTGCGGTGGATTAGCCGTTGCACATCCCCGGATTTTCTCAACTGGACGAGGCCGGTCGAAATGGAATTTGGCGACACGGCGGTCGAGCACCTCTACACGAATCAGACGCAACCGTATTTCCGGGCGCCGCACATCTACATTGCGTTTCCTATGCGTTTTTTTCCGGATCGTGGCGTCCTTCGCGAGGAACAGGTTCAAAAACTCAATGTCCACCCCAGCTACCTTCGATACGCGCGAACTCAATGCTCTGACGGCGTGTTTCTCACATCGCGCGGCGGTTCGAGATACGACCGGACTTTTCGGGAGGCGTTTGTTCGGCCGGGGCTTGATCCCGGCAACTGGGTTTCACGCACCATGATGGCCGCGCTGGGGGTCGTTCCCACCGGCCCAGCGGAGATGTCACTGTATTACCACCAGCACGACGGACAGTATACGTTTCATCTGCGGCGGTACACGCTGCGAACGGACGGTTTTGTCTCGGTGAACGCTCCGTCGACGGGCGGCGAATTGCTCACCAAACCGATCACATTCGTCGGGAGGGAGCTGTCCGTGAACTTCTCAAGCTCGGCGGCCGGAGGACTTCGGGTGGAAATTCAGGACGCCGGGGGTCAGCCGATTCCTGGGCATACGATGGCCGATGCTCGCGAGAAGATCGGCGATGATCTCGACGCCCGTGTCTCCTGGAATAAGGGCAGTGACGTCAGCGCGCTCGCCGGCCGTCCGATTCGATTGAGGTTCCTTCTTCAAGACGCCGACCTTTACTCTCTGCAGTTTCGGCCGTAGACTCAGTTAGAACATGTGTGTTCCACACCCGATCCATGAATGGAGTTACCGAAAATGAAAAATGATTTCATTATTGCGATCCAATGCGCCCTTGCCGTCGTCGTTCAAGGTGAACCACCGGCCGTCGCGGAGGGGAAACCAATCAAGCCGAGTGTTGCGCTAAGCGCGAGTTCGAATGCGGTCGGGCGTACCGGTTCATCCAAACCAACCCTTGGGGAGAGCCTGATCATCAGGAATACCTTCAACCGCGGTCCCGAGAGTTGGTGCTCGTATGACTACCACTGGAGCATCGTGGCGAAGGGGCACAATATCTTTATTATGACCACCTGGGCAGGATCAGGCGGGGTAGGCGACTCGGGTTATGTTTGGAGTGACGAAACACGGTGGAGCGCCGACACGCCGGAGAGCCCGGTTTCGCTGTTGCCTTTCATCACCTACACCAGGTGGGTAGACCGTGATGCCCTGGACTTGCGAGATGCGCAGGTATCGTTTTACCTGCGAGCCGACGATTTTCAATTCCACGGATCACAGTGCTACTTCTGGGTGGTGGGCCCTGGCGGGCGATGGCATTTCACGAGCCAGCCATTGACGGTCGGCAAGGACCAGTGGCCTGAGAAGCCGAACGTCTTGCGTCTGGTCAACGACGTGAGCCTCTGGCACCACAGTTGGCCATCCGATCCCCCGACCCCGGCGCTGCTCAACCAGGTGTTGTCTCGCGCGGTAAGTTACGGCATCTCGCTCGTGGGATTCGGTCAGGAACCCAGAGGCAAGTTTTGCATGGATGAATTCGAGATCCGACTCGCCAAGGAGTGAACATCCGAGGCTGCATGAGAGACACGTCCTGTCCAAAAAATAGATCGATGGCGCCGTGCAAAGTGTCCCGTATGGTCAAAATATTCATACGCATTGATATTGATTGTCAGGGATTTATCAATCCTCATCACCAATGGAAAATTCCCATATTTCTGGTCGCTATGGAATGGCTTGACGTCATTTGACGGTGTGCTTCAACTCGTTTTATGGATGGGAAGCGTCTGCTATCGTACATATTTTCTTGGATTATTCTCAATTGAGTTTTTTGACCATACGGGATAATTCTCAATCCCGACCAAGGAACCCAGCCAGCATTTACTCGTCGCGATTCCTTGACCGGTGGTAACATGGAATACATTCGAGAAAGCCAAACGATGTCATTCCATAAATCTCTGCCTCGTCGGGCCTTTACGTTGATCGAACTGTTGGTGGTCGTCGCCATCATCGCCATCCTGGCCAGCTTGCTTTTCCCGGCGCTGAGTCGGGCCAAGAAAATGGGGCATCTGTCCGGTTGCGTGTCCAATCTCCGCCAGATGGGAATTTCGATGCAGGTTTACGCGGTGGACAACGATGACGAAATGGTGCTGATCTTCCAGCGTTACTTCGGCACGCCGATTGTACGCGGTCTGCCCTGCGCGGGGCACGGCTGGACCATGTACGGCATGCTGCTGCACCAGACCGATATTCCCATGGATGCATTCCGATGCCCGGCCGACCGGAGGGATTACGAGCTGACCGAAGAGAATTTTTGCAATATCGGGCCCGGCATTCAGTGGCAGGAGATTCCCTTTGATTACAGCGCCAATTGCATCGGTCACGCCATGGGTAATCGGCGGCTGCCCTGGTCGCTGCCGGAGAACAGCCCGAATCCAGGGGGCGCCCTCAAACAGAGCAGCATTCCCAATCCATCCAAGATCATGCTGGTCTGGGATGGCCATATCCCGATCTGGACGGTCGGCGGCGGTTATGCGCAGTTGATTAACAATCCGTGGATGCGCATGAAAACGGTTCCCAAAGGTGACTACATCTACGACACAGCTTTTCGCCACTCCGATTTCGTGGGGGACGGCAAGGGAACTCGATCCACCCTCAGAGGACCGAACGCCGCATTCGCCGACGGCCATGTCGAGCAACGGATCGGATTCCACAACCGGGATGACGACCACTTCAACCTGCCGGCCAATTAATCGCGACGGCGAAACCGGGGCTCCGGATTGAGGTGGTTTTGCCCGCTAAAGTCGCGAAATGACGCGAAAAAGAAACAGATTTGGTATTCAGCCAATCTGTTTTTCGCGTGTGCCTGGCGAATTGTTACTCATCGGAATTTTCACGTGTTTTTGTTTGGGCTGAAGCAACATCTCGGGTTGGTTCTTACGTCTACTCGTCGTCGATTAGACTGGAGTTCTTGAACTGAAAAATTGAACTATTGATATTCAACAGGTTGCGGAAGCGTCCTGGCTACAATTTGTAGGTCGTCCGATTTCACCAGGCGATTTTGACCCCCAGGAGCTTAAAAGC
>Ga0310123_10002504_pt1 | contig 14625 bp, 11 predicted proteins | sample CB6_AW_1057_MG_FD_203505 | JGI IMG/M metagenome (GOLD analysis project Ga0310123, IMG submission 203505) | Marine microbial communities from Western Arctic Ocean, Canada - CB6_AW_1057 | ecosystem: Environmental > Aquatic > Marine > Oceanic | place: Canada: Western Arctic Ocean | collected... | reverse complement strand
CACCATCGACGGCGAGACGGTTGCATGACAGCAGCGCACAAAGCGTCGGCACAGGCAACACACCGCATTGCATGGGACCGTGTTTCGTTCCAGGCACCGAAGGATTGGAACTTCGCCGCCTATTCTTTCAAAAAGAATATCTCACGCATCGAACTGGAGGATGACTACGCCGTCCGCCTGGAGGCGGAATGGACGCGGCCGCGGCAGGCTCTCGATCTCGAACGCATCCGCAAGCGATTTGCCAAAGCCACAAAGCAGACTCACGACTCGGCTGTCGCAACGCATCCGGTTGAGAACCTGCCGACCGGTTGGAACGCCTACTTGTACGACATGCCTGAAGGCTTGCGTTTGGTCAGTGCCTTCTATCTGGCGCCGAAGTCCGCTCTGTTTTGCTATTTCAACGTCCATTTCGCTGCTGACGACAAGGGGAATCCCCAGCGAACCTTAAGGGGGCTCACCGAGACCCTGACCTATCACGATGGCGACATTATACCGTGGGCCGTGTACGATATGTCGCTCGATCTCCCAGCCGCATTTCGCCTGGCATCGACGACGTTTCAGGCCGGCCGAAAGTTGATGATCTTCGAGTGGCGGCTTCGCCGATTCTACGTCTGGCTGTTCTCCTTGGCCGACATGCTGCTCAAGGAACAGCAGCCCGCCGAATGGGTAGCGGACTTTCTTAACAGCTATAAAGGCATCAAGGGGCCGATCTTTCACTCGAGAAACGATGGCAGGGTCCATTACAAACGCGCCAGACGCTATCCGTTCGGCCATTTCGAGGAGATCGGCCGGATGTGTTATTTGTACCGAGCGGATTTTCGATACGACACGGACAGAAATCAGATTCTGCTCTCCGTGCTCAATTATCGTCGTCATGCAGACCTGATGATCCTGCCGTCAAGTCTCCAGTGAGACAGCACGATCGGCCGGCGGCGGGGCAGCATAGGCACGGCGCTTCGGCCCAATGCAGCTTTCGACATAGGCGCAGAACGAAAATAGCGGCCCGAGCGAATTCGGTCCCAAGTCACTTCTCCAGCCGCGGTCCGAACCGCGGTGCGTCCTTGCCCAATTCCAGTGCGCCCAGATCGGGGCCACGTCCGACATAATCGTCGTTGATGTTTGGCAGACTGACGCCCGAGTCAACTGCGACGGAACCTTCCATCAGGGTATAGTCGATCTCTTCAGGATCGTATGTCTTGAGCTTCGCCCATGATTTTTCCATCTTCTTGTCAAAGACCGCGTAGTGGATCGATACGCCGTTGCTTTCGTATCCCGTCGCGTCCACGAACGCCGCAAGGTCGGAAAATGTATGGGCCGTCAGCCGCCTCTCCCGCTTGTTGTCCCAGCCAAGCCGGGGCTTCATGAAGATGAACTCGCCCCGCATATATCCATTGTAGTCCATCGTCGAATAATCCGTGAACGTGGCCGCGCGCAGTGATCCGAAAAACAGGTTGTTGCGGAAATGGCAGTTGCTCCAGCCGCTGAGATTGTTCCAGCCGGAAACAAAAGTGTTGTGATATACATAGACGCCCGTTGGAAAAAACTTGAACTGCAGCGGCCACTCGCGGGCAACGTTGTAGATGAGGTTTTCAATGATGTATACGGGACCGCCGAAAACAGGCGAAACCGTGATGCCGGCGGTCTGCGAATTGGTCCCGCGATTGTGAAGTATACGGATATTCTTATCGCCTTCGTGGACTCCGATGAAGTCGTTAGCCACGTTGGCAACGTCATTGTTGTAAATGTCGATGGCGATGTTGCGCGCTTCGGGATCGAATCCGCGCTGCGCGCGGCCGTTGGTTACGCTGACACCGTCGCGGACGTTCTCGATGTAATTGTGGCCGATATCGTGTCCCTGTCCTGAGATGATGACCGCCCCGCCGGAATGCGACGTGTAGTCGAATTCCTTGTTCTGCTTTGGGGCACGCCAATCCTGTCGCCCATGAAAATGATTGTCGACAATGACGAAATCGCGACAGCCCGCATCAGCCGCCATGATTCCAACACCGAAATCCTCGAACCTGCAACGTTGCACGACCAATCCCTTGCAGCCGGGCGAAAAGCCGCGTTTGCTGTCCCCGGCCATCAAGACAACGCCGTCGCGCGAATGAATCCCGTCCCCGGTTCCCGGTGTTTGAAACGTCAGATTCTCGAACCAGATGTAATCGGCCCGATGCAGGTTGAACATCTGTTCCGATTGGTCTCCGACGAATACCGCGGCGCCGTCACCCGCGCCCTGAATGATGATCGGCATCTCCGCCGTGCCGCCCTTGGCCAGAAAATACGACCCGATGTATTTGCCTGCGTGAATCAAGACGCGATCGCCGGGCTCTGCCTTGTCATAAGCGTCCTGAAAACTGGAGAAACTCGGCTCCTGCTTGAGCTGTTTGACATACTTTGGATAGACGTGAAGGTCCGCGCCGCCGTCCAACGCCCGCGGTATCGGCTTGGTTCGTATCTGCTTCAGTTTGTTGCGATTGCCGCCGTCCGAATCACGCATGACGAACCGCACCTCGTAGTCGGTGTCGGGCTCAAGACCGAATATGCTTCCCGCGAAATGGTGCGACGTTTCGTAGCGGTTCCAGTAAAGGTCAGTCCCGGTGGTTTCGCCGCCGATCCGCAACATGGGGTGCGCATTACTGAACCGCGGCGCACCGACTTTTCGATACGATAATTTGACCACGGCGTTGCGATTGTCATCGCCTGTAATGGCCCATTCCATCCCGACAGCATGCAGTGTCGGCACGTGAAAGGTTATCTTTCCGGCTTCAACGTTGTCATCGGCGCCGGCGATCACGACGCTGACTGCCAAACCCAGGGCCACGTAAACGAACTGGTATGATCTGTAACGTGTCATCCGCATTTTTCTCGCGCCCCTTTCAACACCCCGTTCGCTGGCTCCGAATCCGATCCTTACTCTTCCACAGTCCGTGCCCGAGGATAACTGCCGAGATGTTTGACGGACTCACAATGTTGCGCCAGTTCCCCCAAGAGCTGTTGACTTTGATCGTCGGACATGTGGCCGGTGAAATCAACAAAGAAAAAATAGGTCCATGACTTCTGCCGCGACGGCCGGCTTTCAATCAATGTCAGATTTACATTGCTGTCGTTAAATGCCTTGAGCGCATCGAACAGCGCGCCAACGCGATCCTTGATGACCAGCATCAGCGATGTCTTGTCATCGCCAGTCGGACTTGGTTCAGTCCGGCCGATGACCAGAAATCGTGTGATGTTCTCTTTCAGGTCCTCGATGTTTCGCCGCAGGATTGTCAGCCCGTAGTGATCGGCGGCCAGGGCGCTGGCAATGGCGGCCGCCGTTGGATCGGCGGCCGCCTTCCGAGCGGCTGCCGCGGTGCTTTCAACATCGACGAGCCGGCATTGGGGCAGGTTCTGCTGCAACCATCGCCGGCATTGCCCGAATCCCTGGTCACGGCTGTAAATCACCTTCAGGTCCGCTAAGTCACCGAGTGACAAAAGGTGATGATGAATCCTCAGGTTGAGCTCGGCACAGACTTTGACTGCCGCGGTATGAAACATGTCGAAGGTGTTACTTACGCCGCCGTAGGTCGAATTTTCGACTGGGACGACGCCGAAATCGGCTCGGCCCTTCTCGACGTCTTCAAAAACGTCGTCGATCGTTTCACGCCCGACGACATTGGCGGCGTTACCGAAACAATGTATCGCGGCCTGATGGGTGTGAGTTGCTTCCGGACCAAGAAATGCAACCGTCGAGGGCTGCTGCAACGCGACTTCGGCGCTGTAGATTTCACGCAGCACGGCGGTCTGCGTCTTATGAATAGTCTGCCCTCCCCCCGCCGGGGCGCCCGCCGGGGCTTCGATGCGGTCCCGCGCCCGCACCGACGGCGGCACACCAGGGCCGGCGCCCGGACCGGACGTCTGCTGCGCCGCCAGTTCACAGCGCCGCTTGACCAACTCAATGATCTTCGTGTCGAGAGCCTCGAGCTCGTTGCCCTCAGCCTCGGTATGGGGCCGTGGATTCGTCATCGAATGAGCTTGGTTAATACTGCCTTCTGTACGTGCAGCCGGTTCTCTGCCTGGTCCCAGACAATCGATTGCGGGCCATCCAGAACATCGGCAGTGATTTCTTTGCCGCGATACGCAGGTAAACAGTGCATGACTTTCACGTCCGCCGCGGCATGGGCGAGAAGTGATTGATTAACTTGGTACGGCGCCAATGTCCGCAGGCGATCGCCGGCCTCCGCTTCGAATCCCATGCTCACCCAGACGTCCGTGTAGATATAATCGGCGTTGGTAACTGCCTGGATCGGATCGGTGCCGACCTCCACCTGTCCATTGCCGTCGACCCGATCAAGGACCGACAGGTCCGGATGGAAGCCTTCAGGCGCGCCCACACACAATTGGATTCCAGTCAGTTTGGACGCCACCGCCCATGAATTGGCGAGGTTGCTCGCACCATCGCCGAGATAAGCGACCCGGACACCCTCGAGGCCGTCTGAGTTCTCCGCGATAGTCTGTAGATCCGCCAGCAACTGGCAGGGGTGAAACTTGTCCGTCAGCGCATTGATGACCGGAATGGTCGAGTAACGTGCATACTCGATCAGACCCTCGTGCTCATGCGTCCGAATGACGACAGCATGAAGGTAACGGCTCAATACCTTGGCCGTGTCCGGCATCGACTCGCCGCGACCGAGTTGGAGCTGTTCGCGATCGAAAAACATCGAATGGCCGCCAAGCTCGTAAACTGCAACCTGGAATGAAACGCGTGTCCGTGTCGACGACTTGGAGAAAATCATTCCGATACTCTTTCCGGCCAATGGCCGCGGCGCATCCGGCTGCCCGCGCGTTTGTTTCAGGTCCGCAGCCATGGACAATATCCCGCCGACTTCGTCGGGCCGGATGTCACAGAGGGATAGAAGATGCTTCGAATTCAAAACATGTACATCCTTTTGGAACCGGTCTTCACTCGGGCAATAATCTGAATCCCACGATTCAGGCCGGCACACTCTCCACGGAAGCGCGATCCCATGCCTCGAGTGCCGAATCAAGAATTTTGATGGCTTCGTCGATGTGCTCGGGCCTGATCGTCAGCGGCGGCAGCAAGCGCAAAACGTTTTTCCCCGCCGATAATACCAGGAGCCCACTGTCAGCCGCCTCTTTGAGCACCGGCGCTACCGGCGCGGTCGCCTCGACGCCGAGCATGAGGCCGTGACCGCGCACCTCCTTTAGCTTGCCGTATTTTCCCACAAGTCCTATCAACGCGCCCCGGAGGTGCTCGCCCATCTCCTGGCAGTTGATGAGCAGATCCTCATCGTCGATGGCTTGAAACACCGCCAGCCCCGCCGCGCATGCCAGCGGCGTGCCGCCGAACGTACTGGCATGCGTACTGGTTGTCAGGACACCCTCCCACTTGCGCTGGACTTCAAAGGCGCCGAGCGGAAACCCGTTGCCCAGGGCTTTCGCTAGCGCCATGGCATCGGGCTCAACGCCGAAATGCTGGTACGCAAAGTACCGACCCGTCCGGCCCATGCCGCACTGGACTTCGTCAAAAAGGAGTAGGATGCCATTGCGATCACAGAGTTCGCGGACACCTGAGACAAACTCCGGCGACGCTGGAACGATACCGCCCTCACCTTGAATCGGTTCCATCAGAACAGCGGCCGTCGTCTCCGTGACGGCGGCACTTACAGCGTCCAGATCGTTGAATTCTACATGTTTGAAGCCGGTGGCATCGGGTCCGAAACCTTCGCGGTAATTCGACTGGCCGGTGGCGGCCAGCGCGGTCAGTGTGCGACCGTGAAACGAGTTTGTCATGCAAATGATATCGTGCCGCCCTTTGTCGCTGCCCCACTTGCGTGCAAACTTGATCATGCCCTCATTGGCCTCGGCGCCGCTGTTGGCGAAAAAGACACGGCCGCCAAAGCTCTTCTTGGCAATTGTCGCTGCCAGTTGCGGCTGGTTTTCATTGACAAAAAGGTTGGACACGTGAACCAGCTTTGCGGCCTGGCGCTGGATGGCTTCGGTGACCACCGGATGGCAATGGCCGAGACTGCAGACACTGATGCCAGTGCTGAAGTCAAGATACTTTTTCCCGGCCGAATCCCAGACGTTGCACCCGGAACCTTTAACGAGCAGGAGTTCGGGTGAGTATGTCGGCAGAACGTACTGGTCCTGACGCTGCAAAATCTCATGCGGTTCCATTTCTCGGGACGCTCCGGTGTTGGATATTCACAGGTTCAGGGTTGTAATCCGGAATTTCACAGTTTCCCGCTGCATCCGTCAGCCAACGGATGTTACATCACTCATTACATTAGACCGTATAGAAATTTGGTATTTGACACTCAACAGCACTTCACGCGTAATCGATCGATAGCCCCGGCGAAGCCGGTTAACTTGACCCCGAACCCTCCGGAAACCTGCCATGTCATCCGACACATGGTCCGTCTCCGGTGGAAAACCTAAAACCCGAATCCCACATCCCCGGTTTTCAGTTTTCAGTTTCCTGTGACGAGTATCCAGTTATTCAGTATCCAGGCGGATTTCCGCTACGCTCCAACCAGTTTTCAGTCTCAAATCATCCCTTCACAATCTCCGTTCCAACACCCTTGTCCGTGAATATCTCCAGCAGCAGCGAATGCTGAATGCGCCCATCGACGAGATGGACCTTGTTGGTTCCGGCATTCAGGGCGGCAACCGCACTGGTTATTTTCGGAAGCATCCCGCCGCTGATGATCTTCTCATCGAATAACCGATCGACATCGTTCATCCGCACTGTCGATATCAGCGAACGCTCATCCTCCGGATCGGCGAGAATCCCCGGTACATCACTGAGGAAAACCAACTTACGCGCCCGCAATGCTTCAGCAATGCGGCAAGCCGCGATATCGGCGTTGATATTGTACGGCTTGCCGTCCGATCCCGTGCCGAGCGGCGTGATCACAGGCACAACGTCCAACTCCACAATCGCCGAAATCCTGCCCGCGTCGACATCTGTGACCTCGCCGACGTAGCCGAGATCGACCGCCTCTCCCGTTGCCTCGTCCGTGGTCGTCATTGGCGTCGCTGTCAAAATCTCCTTGCCGGACAGGCCGCTCGCGCGGCCGCCATATTTCTCGATCGAGGCTACCAGCCGCGGATTGATGTCCCGGTGCATGACCGAGTCGACGACGCGAATCGTCTCGGCGCAGGTGTACCGAAGGCCGTGAATGAAGCGGGTGCCGATTTCGGATGCCTCGAGTTGTGTGCTGATCTCTTTGCCGCCGCCGTGAACAATCACCGGCTTCATGCCGACGATTTCCATGAATACGATGTCCCGCAGCGCGCTCTCCACACAGTCCCGGTCTTCCATGGCGCTACCGCCGAACTTGACGACAACGACGGCGCCTCGAAACTTTTGGATGTAAGGCAACGCCTCGATGAGGACGGTGGCCTTCCGAATGTATTCTTCGTACTGCTCCACGGTTATCCCAATGGCTGGGCGGGCGCGGATGGTTTGGTTTGGCCACCCGGTACATGCCGCGTGAAAACGAAAAACGAAAACGAAAAACGAAAACCGAAAACGAAAAACGAAAACGAAAACCGAAAACCGAAAACCGAAAAGTAATATAGATTTCTTTCAAGCGGGATCAATACACAACACCCTGACAGCGGCGGCATCTTCGACCACATCCGTTAGGAATACCCGGGTCATCCGCCTGGCTAGGGTGCACTTTACGTCAGGGCTTTCAAGCCTTATACTTCATGCGGCACTCAACACGCGGCATGAGACACGACATCTCTACCAATAATCTACGTGTCTTTGCGGACTCTTCAGAAACTTCCTGGGTGTTGTTCGTCGAAGTGTGATTGGAGTCGGGCGTAATAGCAGCATAGATATTCTTGTCTGTGCTGTGGCCCGCAGATTGCAGTGTTGGTGTCAGGAGTCTGCGCGGCCTCAGTACAGACAAGAATATCTATGCTGCTGGGGGTCCGGAATCCAGAGTTTCTGTCACTCATAAGCCGCCCGCGTAGCGCGCGGTTCCGATGCTCCGCAGTACGTGCTTAGCGGCTGACCAAAAACCCGCGATTCCCCGATTCGCGGCGGAGGGGTTTTCGGTCAGGCACCGGTTAGCACGCGCGACGTTGTTGACGCGGCGGCCACCGATCCCCGAACCCGCAGTTTTGGGGTCCGCCCCTGGCGGAAACCCCAAAACCTCTTGCCCATGACCAACAACGACAAGCCCGGGGCCGTCTTTGCTCGCCGCCACGCCGCACACCTGCGTTTGGATTCCCGCGGTGAACGGCTTGCATGTCGATTGCTGAAAAGCCTGGGTATGGAGGTCCTGACGTGCAACTACGGCGGGCGACGCGGCGAAATTGACATCGTTGCACGAGACGGTAGTGTTCTATGCTTCGTCGAGGTAAAGACCCGACGTCGAGCCGACCGGTCGCGACCTGCCGCCGCCGTTACCAGAACAAAGAAACGTCGCATCGTGCGGACCGCGGAACGGTATTTTCGTCAGATTGGTCACCCGCCGGTTGTCTATCGGTTTGACATTGTTGAAATTGTCGTTAGCGGCCGCCGGGTCAAGGGATCCTGGCACTGGCCCAACACGTTTTCCGGCGAGGATGCCGGCCGCCCGACACACCGGCCGTTTGCTGTTTTTTAAACACGCACTATTCACGACACTCAGTCCAATTCACGGACAACGCGGAATCGCGTGATATCGGGAGGACGAGGCGCGAATAATCTATTCCACTGAATCTTATCCTCGTAATCCAAGGATTGGCGGGATTAAGAGGAAAGATTAACACAGGTTCTTCGCGCCGACGGCCTACGTCCGTAACGGTTTGTGGTTACCGGTTTCAGCGCCAGGCTCCGGTTACCCAGCGTTCAACCTGTGAGAAACATGTCGTCCTCGTCCTCAATTCCCAAGCGGTTTCGAGGACGAGGACGAATACATTATAGGCGAGGATATTGAAATTTCGACTATTGTATAAGATCTGTATTTCTGCCTGCATAACTGGCCCCGCCAAGGAGCCACTGGACACTTTCATCCAAAATATCCTTTTAACCATTAACCCCACTTCCCCATGACTGCATTAGATTACGCACAGGCGTTGATCGCCTTCGAGTCTCCGAGTTCCGTGTCGAACCTGCCGATTACGGATTGGATCGAAGGCAAGCTCCACGAGCTTGGATTCGAGACGGAGCGGCTCGAGTACGATGACGCCAATGGCGCGCGAAAAGCCTCCGTCGCCGGTCGTGTCGGGCCCGGCGACGGCGGTATCGCCTATTTCGGGCATACCGATGTCGTGCCGGCACCCGACTGGTTTTCGGATACCCACGGCCCCTTCGATCCACACGTGACGAACGGCCGCCTGTATGGCCGCGGCAGCTGCGACATGAAGGGCTCCATCGCCTGTATGCTCGCCGCTGTCGAACAGGTGCCGACGGCCGCGCTGCGGCAACCCGTTTACATCACCTGCACCGCGGACGAGGAAATCGGCTATGGCGGCGCCAAGTCTGTCGCGGAGCGCTCGACGCTGTTTCGCCAAATGGTCGCCGGACGCAGCCGTGGCATTATCGGCGAGCCGACAATGCTCGAAGTGATTTATGGACACAAGGGCACCATGATGATCCGGGCCGTGTCGCGCGGGCGCGCGGCCCACTCCAGTACACGGGAAGGAACGAATGCCAACCTCGCGATGATCCCGTTCCTGGCGGAAATGAAGGCGATCCATGACGAAACCGAGAAAGATCCTGCATGGCACAACGACGAGTTCGATCCGCCGACGATCAGTTGGAACATCGGTATCAACGATTTTACGTATGCTGCCAATATCACGCCGCCACAGAGCGTTTGCACCGTGTCCGCGCGGGCGATGCCCGGCCAGGACATGGAGGGGCTTATCGATCGCGCCCGTAAGGCTGCAGCGGCACACGGAATCACCTTTGACCTGCTCAATTCGCATGCGCCGCTCTACATCGACCGGCAATCCGAATTCGTGCAGGAGATGCTTGCACTCGCCGGTAGAACGAAAGCCGGCACCGTAGCCTATGGCACCGACGGCTGTATCCTGACCGCCCTGGACAATCTCCTTGTTTGCGGTCCCGGTGATATCGCCCAGGCGCACACCGCTGACGAGTTCATTACATTGGACCAGCTCGAAGGTGGAGCCGACGTATTCACAAAACTCATTCGACACTGGTGCTGCTGAATGACAATGATTCTGAGCCGTTCGTAGTTTTTCCTCCCCATTCCCACTCTAAAACTCGCTCATAATCTCGCTGTTAATCCATCTCTTTCCGAGGTCCCCCTGAAGTTGATTATGAGCGAGTTTTAGGACAAGAGTTCGACAGTTCCTCCTATCATAACCCCGTGAGCACCGCATCCACTTTTACAATCCGGGAGGCGACGGAATCCGATGTACCGGAGATTCGCCATCTGCTTCACCCGTTCGTCGAAGAGCAGATACTCCTGCCGCGCTCCGACGGCGAATTGGCCACGCTGTCCCGGCACGGCTTCGTCGCAGTAGCGAGTGAACGAACCATCGGTTTCGCCGCCGTCGAAGTGTATTCGCGGAAACTCGCCGAAGTCCAGAGCCTGGCGGTCGCCCGGGAATTCCAGGGGCGGGGCATCGGAAAAACCCTGGTCGAACGGTGCGTTGAACGAGCCCGCGAATTGAACATTGTCGAGTTGATGGCCATCACAGCGACGGATAATCTTTTCGAGAGCTGCGGATTCCACTACTCACTTCCCGATCAAAAACGTGCACTGTTCATTCAGCTTTGAAAATATGCGACGATTCGGTCACCGACAACAACCATTGGAAAATTTCAACCGCCATAGCTGCCAGTTTACGCCCTCCGTGGTTTCGACTGGCTTTGCCTGAGCGACGGCGGTCTCAAATTGGAAATCCCATGATGCTCCCACCTCTGCGCGCCGGTAACTACGCCTGCGGCACCATCGGTATGGACCTGGACACGCTGCACGGATGCGGTGTGACCGTGCTCAGTCATATCGACTGGAGCCTGGACATGGAGGAAATGCAACGCTTCATCGAGGAAGCGCACGCGCACGGTATCAAGGTGTTGCCGTATATTTCACCGGAGAAAGCCTGGGCCGTCGATTTTCCGGAATTGCTCGCACAGTGTAACCGTCGCAACAAATTCGCGGCATTACCCTATTACGAGGCCGTCGACCCCGGCACCCACGAAGAGTGGATACTTATCGACCCGCAGGGACGACCCGCGCCGCGATACGGCTCCTATGCGAATGACGATCCCAATGACAGGGAGATACAGTGGGGCACATGGTTCGCACACGGCGAGTGGCACGAGGACGCGGAAAATCTCAATATCTGGTCCTGGTACATGTGTTCCAGTGCCGCCGGCTACCTCGCTGCGGTCGAAAATGGCGTGCGTGCGCTCATGGAGATGGGCTTCGACGGTGTCTTCGTCGATAACATCTATCCCGACCGCGTGGCAAAGTGCCACGGTGCCGAGTTCGGTCTGCATGTGCACGACCCGCCCGATGCGAATACCGATGTCACATACATCGAGTGCGTTCGCCGGATACATCGAACCGTCAAGCAATTCGGTGATGAAAAACTCGTCCTTCTCAACAGTGGACGACAGGATGTCTTCGCCGACGCACGGGACGGATCAATGATCGAGTCATACGTCGTCACCACCGGATCGCCCGAACGTCTTCACAACTGGGATGCGATCCTGGAATTGGCCAATGAACTCCGTGACGAGCGGGCTAATGGACGCGTCGTGACCGTCCTCAGTTGCATTCCTGCCGACGCCCGCCACGCGGTCAGAGACAACTGCTTCTACAGCTATGCCTGTGCCCAACTGTCCGGCTTCAGATGGACTGCGACGTCAAACCGTCAGGATCTTGTTCGCATTCTCTGTCGCACCGGCATGTTCGAGCCTGCGGCGGATATTGACACACGTGGTGGCCTCTGGTTTCGCCACTACGAAAACGGCATGGTCATCGTCAACCCCGACGCCGACGTTGCCATCGAAGCGCAATTGCCGATCCCCGAGACCGTCTCGAATCCCGTCGAACTTTACACCGGCCGGCGGCATCAGGTGTCGGGCGGCGAAACGGGTATTTGTGTATTTCCGGAATCCGGCCGGGTCATTGTGGACCACGATCGCGCGCTTGCCAACTTCCTGTCCGAAACTGCGGTATGCCTCAAACGAGCCGCGGAAGCAATGACGGAGGACGCGGCAGCGGGCACACCACCTGCCGGTGATTGGGGTGACAGATGGGAGGATGCCGCAGAAAAGGCACGCGCGCATTCGGCACGGTTGGCGGCTTATACCGACACCGGCGATTTCACTGGAACGGGTGAGTCCGATGCCGGGGATATTCTCGAGATACTCGATGCGATCCATACCGTTTACTGCATTTGTGCCGCCGACCCCGATCGCATGCTTCGCTCGGAACAGCATGCGGCCGCCAGCGGCGGTGATGTCCGCATCGTGGAGAGTTGGTCACGTGGTGCCCTGCCAGGGGCCACGAACCCCTTGATGCTGGCGCTACTCGGTGCCGACGAAGCCGCCTGTCGCGCTGCCGCGCTGATAACCGATCTGGAAATATTCTTCGAAGGCGACCCGCCCGAACTCCATCCCGGGCATGCAACCGACCTGACGGCCGTTCTCGCGAACCATGGCACCGGTTCCTGGAATCTGACCGCTCTGAATCTCGATGTCCTCGCGGGCCTGCAGGTCACCGGCCCGGGGATGGATGAAGCGTATGTCGTGCAACCCGCCGATTGGCTCGAGTTGCCGTTCCAGGTCCGTGTTCCAAACGACAGCCGTCTCACCGACGGTCACACCGAATTCCGGATTCATGCAGCGGTCACGGATGAAGCCGGCCGCGCCGCACCGTGCTGCAACTGGTGCGGCGCGAAGCTTCACGTTTCCCCGTCCGGCGATGAGCCCGAACCGGCCATGCCGTCCCCCGGCGAACCGGCCATGCCGAGGTGAGAGGTACCGCCTAAGAGAGTCCGCGCCAGCGTCTGAGTCCTGGCGAACAGCGGACGTAATCGGTACCTGGGGCAATCGGCAGTCAGGTTCGCCCCGCGCGCTTTGCTACTCGAGATTCAAACGCCGTATGGTCTGCAAAAAACAAATCGTAGACCTGACTCCGCCGCAGTTACTTACTCCCAGCGCGGCAAGTCGAAGAACGCCCTGTCTGAGCTCATCATCAGCGGGTGCCACAATATCAGAGACGTTATGTCTCTGTACTATTTGTTATTAAGCTGTTGTAACACGATTATAAAGCCAGACCCCGGAGGCCGAGGAAAACACTCCCGGAATCCAACGAAAATCGCTTCAGGCGGGACTCCGGGGGACTCCGGGGGACTCCGGTAATACCCCATGAAGACGTTTCGTTCCGAACGCCCGGATCTGTTAATCCTTAGCGGCGATAAACTCCGGCACCGTTATTTCGCCGCCAAACTCCTTACGGCGTTTGAAAACGCCGCACTGATGGTGGAATCCCATGCGGCGATCGCATCGGAAAATTACGTTCAGGAACCGGATGCGGAGATTCGGGCTCACTTTGATGAGTTCGTTGCCACGGAGCGGCGATACTTCCACGACTTCGTTACCGCTAACGAAGAGCTACTCGGCAACGCCCTTGTGCGCAGTGTGCCGAAAGGCGCGATCAACGACCCCGCCGTCGTTGCACATGTTCGTGACGTCAACCCGAATTTGATCGTGGTCCACTCGACGTCGATCATCAAGGAAGGCATCATCAATGCATTTCCCGACCGCATAATCAACCTCCATGCCGGCCTCTCGCCATGGTACCGCGGATCGGGTACAAACCTTTGGCCATTCTATAACGGGGAATTGGAATGCGTCGGCATGACGGTCCATTATCTGGACCCAGGCATTGACAGTGGCGACATCATCTTGCAGGGGCGACCGAACTGGGAGGCGTCCGATACAACCCATACAAGCGGGTGTAAAAACATCATTCTAGGCACGGAGTTGGCCATCCGCGTTGTCGAGCGATTTTTGACCGGTGAACCTGCTCCCCGACACAGGCAGGACAAGAGCCTGGGAAAACTTTACCTCAAACGGCATTTCAACGATGAGGTTATCCGCTGCATCCGCGATCGAATCGAAAATGGGCTCGTCGCTGAATATGCCCGTACGCCAAAACCGTTGGACATTGTTGAATGGTGATGATGAACGTGACCGGTGGGGTCGTATGTGGCAAATTGCAACGCGACCGCCTGTCCCAACCTAAGGCGGCAACGCCGTCCTTCCGAAAAAACACTGATGAACAACGTATCGTTGATCTATCACTATATCCGCGACGATACCAGATTCGCGGCGATGTCAACCACTGACTTTCGATCGCAAATAGAGCACATCGCTCGCAAATATGAGATCATCAGCGTCGACACATTGCTGAACAATGCGCCGGCCGCGCCAAGTTGTGTCCTGACGTTTGACGACGGCATCAAGGATTGCCTGACAAATGTCTTGCCGATACTCCAGGAATTTGGTGTCAGCGGTACGTTCTTTATTCCCACCATGATCTTTTCCGAACGCCGGTTGACCCAGGTACAGAAACGCCACGTGCTTTTGGCTGAACTTGGCACGGAGCGGTTCGTCGACGAGTTCAACAAGCG
>Ga0310123_10002502_pt1 | contig 14640 bp, 15 predicted proteins | sample CB6_AW_1057_MG_FD_203505 | JGI IMG/M metagenome (GOLD analysis project Ga0310123, IMG submission 203505) | Marine microbial communities from Western Arctic Ocean, Canada - CB6_AW_1057 | ecosystem: Environmental > Aquatic > Marine > Oceanic | place: Canada: Western Arctic Ocean | collected... | reverse complement strand
GCGACCTGACGTTCGACGAGACCTGGGCCAGCACTGATTACTGGTTACAACCCTATAACGCCGCTCCTACCCAGCATTGGGGGAGCCCCTACACCGCGGTCAAGGCCAGGTCGGAAGGAAACAAGTCCGGGGGCTTCACTGCGGGTGAACGGAACGTCCAAATAACCGGCGTCTGGGGCTACCTCCAATTCGCCGAGGACAGCGGCACCGACCTTAATGACGCCGCCATGACCACCACCAAGACAACGGTTGCGGTAGATGACGGAACTCAGTTTCACGCTGGGCAAACGGTCTTGATTGGCACCGAACAGATGCTGGTCACCGCTATTTCGGGAAACGACCTCACCGTGAGCCGGGCGCTGAACGGCACCACTGCCGCCGCCCACGCCGACAACTCGGGCATCAGCATCCTGCGCTGGCCGGCCTCGGTCGAACGCGCCGCGCTGGTGCAGGCGGCGAGGATCTGGACTAGGTCGGCCGATTTTGAGCCGTTCTTTGTCGACGCGGACGTGGACACAGACGTTCGTCTGCTGTTGGAACCATACCGCAAGACAGCCGCTTAGCCGGAATCAGCAGTCCGGCACACACAACTAGAATTAACGGCGGGCAATCTGCCCGCCGTTATCTTTTGTCTCCCGGTTAGCCTGTGGTGACACCCCCTGTGGCTTCCGGCTATACTGGCCTAGCCCGTCCAAAACGCGCGCAAGCAACTAAAAACAGGACGCCAACGCCTTGAACGACCATATCCTCGTCGACTCCGCGACCCATGTAGCCACCGTTACCTTCAACCGCCCCAGCCAACGAAACGCCATCAGCTTCGCCATGTGGCGTCAGTTTTCCGACATCATGCAGAAGTTAGATGCCGACCGTGATGTCCGGGCAGTGGTGATCACCGGCGCAGGTGGCGAGGCTTTCTCTGCGGGCGCAGACATCCAGGACTTCGACGAACACCGCTCCGACTCGGTCAAGGGCCGAGGCTACAATGACGCCGTGAACGGGGCTCTGAAGATTCTTTCCGACATGGCCACACCAACCATCTCCATGATTCGCGGTTTCGCTGTTGGCGGCGGTTGCGAACTGGCGGTTGCCACGGACCTGCGCATAGCAAGCGACGACAGTCGGCTGGGGATTCCAGTGGGTAGGCTGGGCATCAGCATAGGGCACCGCGAGATGCGCGGATTGGTCAACCTGGTCGGCAAGGGTAACGCCCTCTACATATTGCTGTCGGCCCGGCTGCTGGATGCACATGAATCCCTGCGGATCGGGCTGGTAAACCAGGTCGTCAAACCCGAAGAACTCCACGATTACACCCACAAGCTGGCCGGGGACATCGCGTCCCTAGCGCCCCTCTCCCATGCGGTAAACAAGCTGACGATGCTACAGGTGCAGAACAAGCCATCCCTGGAGGATCTTACCGAAGAGGAGGCCGACCTGCCCCTGACCCAATTCGACACCAAAGACTACCTGGAAGGTTACAAAGCCTTCTTGGAAAAGCGGCGTCCCAACTTCACCGGCGAATAGCTGCGTGCCACTCTGGCAAGCACGTTTGGTGGGAGAATCCCTTTGACGGCACGTTTAGCGAAAATCCGGGCCGACATCCTGTTGGTCGAAAGGGGTCTGGCCGAATCCCGCGAGCGGGCCCAGGCGCTAATCATGGAAGGGGTGGTCTACACGCCTACGGGACGGGTCTTAAAGGCTGGCTCCACCCTTCCGAGGGACGTTGAACTTGACGTGAAGGGACAACTGCCCTTCGTCAGCCGGGGCGGCGTCAAACTGTCCCATGCCCTTGACCAATTTCATCTAGATGTCGCCGGACTAACTGCTCTAGACGTGGGCGCGTCTACCGGCGGGTTCACCGATTGCCTTTTGCAGCGAGGCGCACAGCGGGTTTACGCAGTAGACGTGGGCCATGGACAGATCGATTACGGCCTGCGGCAAGACCCCCGGGTCAACGTGCTGGAAAAGACCAACGCCCGGCATCCCTTCGCGCTCCCCGAGGCGGTGGACATAGTGACCATGGACGTCTCGTTCATTTCCCTAACCATGGTGATTCCCGAGGCCGCCCGGCACCTCAAAGCAGGCCGGTACATCGCGGCGCTGGTCAAACCCCAGTTCGAAGCCCCCAAAGAACAAGTAGGCCGGGGCGGCGTGATTAAAGACCCCAAGGTTCATGCCGCGGTGCTGGGCAAAATGGTCAACTGGGCCGTCGGACAAGGGTTGCGGGTTAGAGACCTGTGCCGCTCGCCGATACAGGGCGACGCAGGCAACCACGAATTCTTCATCCTGCTGCAAAAGCCGCCTGAGATAGCAGAATCGCAGACATAGAACCATTAGGAGGTCCCCAGTGGACGTAGAAGAGATAGCGAAGATACTCACCGCCAGAGAGAAGACCGTCTCGGTGGCCGAGGCCGATACCGCCGGACTGATTGGATACATGCTGGGCAGCGTTCCCGGCAGCTCCAAGTATTTTCCCGGCGGTGTGATTGCCTATACCGGCGGGCTAAAAGAGAAGGTGCTGGGAGTGGCCGACGATGTTGCCCCCACCCACGGCACGGTGAGCAGTGAGATGGCCAAAGGGATGGCCAGAGGTGCGCGGGAGCTGACGGGCACCGACTACGCCGTGTCCACCACGGGCGTGACCGGCCCCTCCGCCGGACGTTCGGGCATCGCCATCGGCACTTTTTGGATAGGCCTCTCAGTTAAGGACGGTCAAGATACGGCCATCGAGATTCATCTGGACGGAGACCGGGACGCCTGCAAGCGAGGCGCAGCCCAGGCCGCACTGGACCTGCTTGGCAAGGAGCTTAGCGGCGGTTAACCGGCACCATTAATCGGGTTCGAGGGTCTGCTCAGCCTCGCACGAAGCCTTGATGCGGTCCCAGTCGTACCCCATGGGGACCATCTTGACCTGCCTCCAGGTCTCGGACTGGTCGGCGTAGTGGGGACTGCCGGGGTGCCCGGAACTGCCCAATGGCACCACCCAAAGGGAATTCTCCCAATTAGATGGGTCATAGGAATAGCGGGCCACCGACAGGCTGGTGACGGTGGCCGGGGCCGACGGAGAGTAGCCGCCCTGGAGCGGGGTGTCGCCGTCGCCGCTGGTGGGGATGGCAGGCGGGTCCAACAACGCCGCCAACTCGGGGAACGCCGCCGAAAGGGTGTGCTTGGGGCGCGCCTGATGCACACCCTCCCATTGCCACCGGTCCATGTCTTCGCCCAACCGGTCTGTCAGGGTGCTGACGGCCTTGGACAACGCCCGTGAAACCGACGTGGGCCAGGTGTCGCCCTTTGGCAGTAAGGACCGGTCGTCCCGGCCAATCATCGCCACCAACTGGGCCTTGAGCCGGTTGGTGAACGAGCCCAGGCCACGGTCCGCCGGGTGCCAGGCCTCCTCGGCCAGTTTTTCGGTCAAGTTGGTCACCAAGACCTCTTTCAGCAGGGCATCGCGCATGGCGCTGTAAATTGTGGGTTCCACTCGGCCAGCGTCCATCTCCCCGTTCCAAGCCAGCAGCCGGTCCTTGGCGGCTGCGCTGACGTCGTCCTTCGGCACGACCTGTTTAATCACACTTAGATAGGCCAACGCGGGTATGGACACCTTCTGGGCATGCACCTGGGCCATGTCGGCAGCCGTGGGCCGGTTCAGGGATTTCAGGCCTTCGGTGACCCGCTTCACCCTGAATTCGGGGGTAAAATCGATCGCGATGTAATATGGGTAATCATTGCCAACGGGACGGTTGTTAGCGGTGGCGATGTAGCCCTCAGGAGGATTGATGGACAAGGGCAGTTCGTCGAAGGGTATGTCTCCTTTCCACTCGTGCTCTCCGGTCCAACCCGGCACCGGCAGCCAACCGTTGATGCGGGAACGGATGGGGATACGGCCGCGGCAGAGATAACCCATATCTCCGTGAATATCAGCGAATAGAAGGTTGTTGCAAGGGTCAACCCAACCGCGCATAGAGTCCACTAACTGGCGGCAGTTCTCGGCCCTCAGCATATTCCACAGGATGCTAGGCCAGGTGGACGCCTCCTCGGTGGCGGTGTACTTGAATGCTAGGCCGGAGCCCTGGACCGGGTCGCCGCCGATCACGGGGCCGTGTTGGGTGACGGTCACCTGGATCTTAACGTCGTCACCGCCCCAGACCTTGATGGTTTCGTCGTATGTGTCAGCTTCCAGCCACTGGTCTTTGTATAGATATTTGTGCGGCTCGTCTTCTTTAAATTGCTCCACATATAGGTCTTGGTAATCGGCCGCAGTGTGAGTGACGCTCCATGACACCTTTCCGTTGTGACCAAAATGGGGGAATCCTGGCACTCCGGGAAATGAAAGGCCCACCACGTCGAAGTCGGGGCAAGCAACCTGGTTCTGGTAATAAGCGCTGGGTGTGTCCAGAGCGCGGTGGGAGTCACCGGCCAAGATAGGCTTGCCGGTAGCTGTCTCCGCCCCGGACAAGATCCAACTATTGCTGCCCGAGTCCAGCTCACTCAGGTAGTTCAGTCCGGCAGCGCCCTCGGCCAACTCTTTCAGACCCACATCCAAAGGGCCGGGAGAGATTGAGCCGGGGGGCAGAATCATTAGGTGGCCTGGCTCAAAACCGGGGAACAACCTGCCCGCAGCCTCGGGCCCCATCTCGCGCACCATCCGCGCCCGCCAAATCTTTGACTCGAACACCCCCATGAAGATGTGGCGCACCTTGTAGGCAATCAGACCGTCCCAAGGTTGCCACGGCTCCGGATCCAGGCCGGTGATCCGGTATTCCACCGGCAGCGCGCCCCCGCTTTCAATGAAGGCGTTCACTCCAGCGGCGTAGGCGTCAAAAACCCCTTTGGTGTGCGGATCCATGACTTGGTAGTCAGATTTGGCGCTGGCCTCCAATCGGAAGCGGCGCATCAGCGTGTCTTGTGGAACCGCCTGCTCGCCAACGGCCTCCGCCCAGCGGCCCGATCCCCGGCGGCGGTCGTACTCCATGTGCCACAACCGGTCCTGTGCGGTCACGAAGCCTTGGGCAAAGAAGGCGTCAATCTCTGATTCGGCCTTGATTCGGGGTATGCCGTATTCATCCCGATAGACTTTGACTGCTCCCTCCAGACCCTTCAGGCGTACAGTGCCCGTTAAGCTGGGTATGGCCGATTTCAAGTCCTGTTCGGTTATCATTTCAGCCTTCCCACCGGTAAAAGAATCAATCATAAGTATCCGAGAGGTATCCCGGATATTAGCATACGTCTCCATCTGGCGGCCCAGCCCAGGGATTGACGCCGTCCAGGCACCCGGCTACCATCCTCCCTACTTAATGACCTCCTCATTAATCCTCGAAAGGCACATGACTGGGTAAGGACCGGCTGATGCAGATCACCAAGCACGTCTACGCTACACATATCGAAGAAGACCCTGGCAGTTTCGGGGCCATGCACCCCGGTGGCACGCATATCTATTTCGTGGGCGACCCCAAGGACCACATGGTCGTGGTGGACTCGGGAGAGCCCTACCGTTCCTGGACGAAACAGATACTGGACTACCACGCCGAACTGGGCAAGCCCCCCATATCCGCGATCCTGATCACCCATGGCCACGGCGACCACATCGGAGGCCTGGACCGGCTGCAAGAGGAGTTTGGCTGCGTCGTGCGCTGCCACCCCAAGCTGGAGCCGGCCTTGACCCACCGGTTGGGCCAGGGCAACGTGGTTAAGCTCCGTTCCCGCGAGTCGGTTCCCGCCGGTGGGGCGGCGAAGCTCAGGGCCTACTTCACACCTGGCCATGAAGAGGACCACGTCTGCTATTACCTGGCAGCGGACAAAGTGGTGTTCAGCGGTGACACCATACTGGGCAATTCTTCGTCCAGCGTGCGCAATCTGAAGCGGTACATGACCTCTCTGGAAACCCTTGCCGGCCTGAAGCCGGATATCCTCTGCCCCGGCCACGGCCAGGTGATCAACAACGGCACGGCCCGGGTCGAGTGGTATATCCGCCACCGTACCGAGCGGGAGGAACAGGTGCTGGCGGCTTTAGCCTCAGGGGTGGATTCGGTGGACGACATCGTAACTGCGATCTACCCACGAAACCTGCGCCGTAACCTGCGAGGGGCCGCGGCCCGCAACGTCCGTACCCATCTGGACAAGTTGACCGGAGAAGGACGGGTCGCGGAATCCGAGGTCACCTTCTCGGTGGCGAAGGGCTAACGGCGATGCAGTTCAGGATGGGCAACCCTGGACCGAGCGCGGGCATCGGCTGCGGCGGTATTGTGGCAGTAATAGGTCTGATTCTCGTCTCGCCCGTGGGTGAGTGGCTGATCAAGGGAATCGGTTGGATACTAATCATAGTGGGCGTGTTCGCCGCCCTTACCGGCATCTACTACTGGATGAAGGGACCTCGCCGGGACGGCTACCTGTAGACCGTCCCAAGCGTTAATGAGAATGCCGACGCGTTGTGCGCCGGCATTCTGATTTCCCCGATTATTAAGCCTAATCGGAACGTTCCAGCAACTCGATACGGACGTCGCCTGGGGCCCGGACAAAGGCGATGCGCAGCCCCGGCCGTAGGTCCTTGGGCTCCATGGAGAACTCGGCGCCTTTGGCCTTGAGGTCCGCAGCCGCTGCTTCCAAGTCGTCCACCCTAAAGCCAAAGTGGTCTAATCCCAGATGGGGATCTACCGGCCCGGCCGGTGTGGACTCTTCGGCCTGGGCGATAAAAATGATTAAGCCGTTCACGTCGATATCGACCCTGGATTGACCGTCGGACTGGATGCTCTCCTTGATCTCGGCGCCGAACATCTTGTTGAAGTACCGGGCCGTCTCGATCGGTTTCCGGCTGCGCAGGTGTATGTGGTCGTAACTGTAGGTAACCATTATCTACTCCGAATCTTTATGCCGGCGGCTATCTGGCGATTCCGTAGGCCACGGCTTTGGCCGCCTCATCGTCGTCATCGCGCATCCGTTGCGCGAGTGCCATGGTCAAAGCCCCCATCGCAGTCTTCGACCAGAACCAATCGTGGATGTCCCGGTCGGCGCCGTCGGGCCATCCGGGCCTCGTCGTAAAAGGCTTTGAGGTCGTCGACGCAGTAGCGGATGAACTGGGGAACGGCAACGTCCTGGGGCCTCTCATTCATGTCCGATTCCTCGCCGCTGATGTAACCCTCTAGGAACCGGACTATTCCCCGGAACCGCCGTTGGGGAATGGTGCTCAATCCCACTGCGGTGCGCCCATTGTAATCGTCGACCCACTGCTCGTAATAGGCCCGGAGCGAAGTGAGTTTGTCGGCGGCGTTCAGGCTCGTTGCCTCCGTTGGGTTGGTGGTTTCAGAGCCCTGCATCAATACATCGGGTACCATATCATCAGGGAGTTGCTCCAGCACCGGCCCTTGGTCTCGTTCCAGCAGGTCAAAGGTGGCCTGCAAGACGCGGTGTTGGTACTCAGGGTTGTCGGGTTCCCCCAAGGCGTTGCCGAAGAAGAAAGGCACGGCCAGCATCCTGGGAGGCTTTACCCTCTGAGCATGTTCCTCGATCAGGACGATGCCGGTGGTGGTCATTCCGGCCTCTTCCAAGATGCGCGCAACCACGCTTACAGCGTGAGAGCAGGCGGGTCAAGTGGGAGTTAGGAGCACCACCTCCACGCCTTCGTCCTTTAGTCTCCGGGCGACTTCGGGACCGGAGTCTTCGACTATCCCGGTGACGTCCCGGAGCGCCCCCATGAACGAGTAATAGTTGTCGGAGAGCGAGCCTATCTTTACCTGGTCGACTAACTCTTTCAGACGGTCGATGGGGAAAGTGACATTGAGGTCGCGATAGATGCCGGTATGGTCGAAGCCGATGCTGGTGTGGCTCTGGATGATGTCTGCGACACCGGCGCTGCGGGGGATTACCCGGAACGAGTTGTCGCCGCCCTTTTGTGTCGCGACGAACGGCTTGTCGCCTCTTACATGCAGGCCAGCCGTGGTGACTAGGGCCACCTTGCTTTCGGACAGCGGCTTAGCCATCGGCGTCCAAGGCGTATCATCGTGCTCCACGCACGGCCACATCAACAAACTTTTCCTTTGTATCTCGCCTAGGACCTCATGATTTGGCATGACATCTCCCCGCGTTCCAAATCGACTCGGATTTAAACCGAGATTGGCCTAAAAGCCCAGACCTTGTCAAGGTGACTGGCTCGCGCCGAGAACCGGCCGACTGCGTTTTTATTGGACGGCGGTTATAATGAGCGCCAGAAAACTTATCGGGCCACTCAAAAGCAAGGAATACTAAATGGCCGCAACCATCGTAATAGCAGGCGTGCGCAGCGGGGTGGGCAAGACCACCATCGCCACCGGCATAATGGGCGCTTTGACCCGCCGTGGCCTAAAGGTGCAGCCGTTCAAGGCCGGCCCCGACTACATCGATCCCTCCTATCATAAGCTGGCCTGCGGCGTGCCCAGCCGTAATTTGGACACCTGGCTCTGTGAACATTCGACCGTACTCGAACTGTTCCAAAGGGCCAGTGCCGGTCGGGACGTTTCCGTGGTGGAAGGCGTTATGGGAGTGTTCGACGGCCACTCCAGCCTGACCGAAGAAGGCTCCACCGCCCAGTTGGCCAAGCTGTTGGGCGCTCCCGTGATCCTCATTGCCGACGCCGGCAAGGTCGCCCGCAGCGTGGCCGCCGAGGTGCTGGGCTTCCAGAAGTTCGACCCTGACCTGAACGTAGCCGGAGTGATTCTGAACGGCGTGGGCAGTGACCGTCATCTGGAGTTCTGCAAGCCCCAGATAGAGGCCACCACCGGCATCCCCGTCCTGGGGTACCTGCCGAGGAAAGAGGAGTTCATCCAGCCGGAACGTCATCTGGGACTTATCCCAACGGTCGAGGGGACCGTGGCGCGCCAATGGTACGACAGCGTCATTAATCAGGTGGAAGCGACCATGGACGTGAACGCCATCCTGAAACTGGCACAGACGGCCAAAACGCCGCAGGCAAGCCCCGTCGTTTACCCCGAAGAACCGCTGCCCGCCCGCACCACTATCGCAGTGGCCCAGGATATGGCCTTCAACTTCTATTACCAGGACTCTCTGGACCTGCTCTCCGCCTGGGGAGCGGAAATAGCCCCTTTCAGTCCGATGGAAGACTCGGAGCTTCCGGCGGGAGCCGGTGGCGTCTACCTGGGCGGCGGGTTCCCGGAACTGTTCGCGGCCCAACTCTCGGAGAACGCGCCGATGCACGCGGCCATTCGCAAAGCCGTAGAGCAAGGTGTTCGAGTCTACGCGGAATGCGGCGGCCTGATGTACCTTGGGAAGAGCCTATCCGACCTGGAGGGCGTAACCCACCCCATGATCGGCGTTATCCCGGCGGAGTCGGCCATGTCCCAGAGCCGTTTGACGCTGGGATACCGCGAGGTAGAGTCGTGCTCCGATAGCCCTGTGTTGCAGAAGGGCCAGCGGGTGCGGGGGCACGAATTCCACTGGTCGACCCTGGCCGAACAACCGGAGCCTGGGGAATCGGTGTATAAAGTGGTTGACCAGGACAACCGGCCCGACGGGTTTCGCACGGGCAACGTTTGGGCGTCGTACGTCCACATTCACCTGGGCAGCCGGAAGGGCTTGGCGGCCCGATTCGTGGAAACCTGCGCCGCAAATCCTTCCTAGCGATTCAATGATAACCAATTTTTAGATACGTCGGGGCCTTGGTTTCGGTAAAACCATCGGCTCCGGCCGTTTTCAGGATAAAAAATGAGTACAGACACTCCGGCAAACCAAAACACACAAGCAGAGCCGGGGCCCCAGTCGGTCCAAGGGCCACGGATCGACAAGGGCTTGGTGATCGTCAACACCGGCAAGGGCAAGGGCAAGACCACCGCGGCCTTGGGCGTGGTCGTGCGGGCCTGGGGCCGGGGCATGAAGGTGATAGTGCTCCAGTTCATCAAACACTCCACCGCCAACTTCGGAGAGCAACGCGCCGCCCTGAAGATGGGAGTGGAGATGCGGGCCATGGGCGACGGCTTCACCTGGCGCTCCAAGGACCTGGACCAATCAGCCGAACTAGCGCGGGCCCACTGGGAGGATTGCAAAGGCATAATCGCGTCGGGCGAATACGACGTGGTGGTGCTGGACGAGTTCACCTATCCGATGCACTACGGATGGATCGACACCAACGAGGTCATCGAAACCCTGAAGGCTCGGCCAGAGATGCTGCACGTCATCATCACCGGCCGCAACGCCCCGGAGGCCCTGGTGGAATTCGCCGACTTGGTCACCGAGATGCAGGTGGTGAAGCACCCCTATCATCAAGGAATCAAGGCCCAGCCGGGCATCGAGTTTTAATAACCGGAATATTCCGACTGAAGCCGTTACCGATAGAGGCGCAATGTCCATATCCGACCTGATCGACCGTACGATTCGAGAGATTTTGCCCCTGGACGAGGTGGCTATGGCCGCCGCCAGGGGCAGGCAGGACCAGCTGACCAAACCCCTGGGCAGTCTGGGCCGGCTGGAAGAAATGTCGGTGCAACTGGCCGGAATCTTCGGCGAAGCCACGCCAAACATACGCCGAAAAACGGTCATCCTGGCCGCCGGCGACCACGGCGTGGTGGCCGAGGGAGTCAGCGCCTATCCACAAGATGTCACCCCAGCCATGGTGATGAACTTCCTGGGCGGTGGCGCGGCGATTAATGTGCTCGCCAAGCATGCCGGGGCTGAGATTGTGATTCTCGACGCCGGAGTCGCCGCCGACCTGCCCGCTCATCCGTCCTTGCGCTCGGTGAAGATCGGCCGGGGCACCGCCAACATCGCCGTCGGACCGGCCATGACCCGCGAACAGGCGATTCGATGTCTGGAGATTGGAATCGAGACCAGCCAGGAGCAGATCGCCGATGGCTCCGACCTCCTAGCTTGCGGGGACATGGGCATTGGCAACACTACCCCGTCCAGCGCCATCACCTCTGTGATTACCGGCGCGGGCACGGACGTGACCACGGGGCGGGGCACCGGCTTGGACGACGCCGGATTGGCCCACAAGGCTTCGGTGGTGCAGCGGGCCATCGACCTCAACCACCCAGACCCCAAAGACGGCCTCGATGTCCTGATGAAGGTCGGAGGATTCGAGATCGGAGTATTGGCCGGAGTATTTTTAGGGGCGGCGGCTGGACATCGGCCCGTGGTGGTCGATGGGTTCATCTCAGGGGCGGCGGCATTGATTGCCCACGCCATAGCCCCCTTGGCCGGACACCGGTTCATCGCCTCCCACCGGTCGGTGGAACCGGGCCACCGACTCGCCCTAAGTTTTATGGGCCTGAACCCGCTGCTGGATATGGGGATGCGATTGGGCGAAGGCACCGGGGCCACCCTGGCGATGCACATCATCGAAGCGGCGGCCAAGTGCCTTTCCGACATGGCCACCTTCGCCGAAGCGGGTGTTTCAGAAAAGATCGAAGACGACGGTCAAGAGGCCGCCTCCTGATCTCATTCTGGCTCACTCCACTCAGGCTTGCAGTGACTTTCCTTACCATCATCCCTGCCTCGCGGAATCTAGACCGAAGCCCGAAGGACATCAGCAACTCCCGAGCCTTTTATCCCGCCGTCGGGCTGCTCTTGGGCCTGCTATTGTTGGGAGTGGAAGAGGGGTCCAGCCGGTTATTTTCCGAGCAGCTTACTGCCGCGTTTCTGGTGGCAGTGATGGTGATCGCCACCAGAGCGCTCCACCTTGATGGGCTCATGGACGTGTGCGACGGCGTCTTCGGCGGTTTCACACCGGAGCGGCGGCTAGAGATCATGCGCGATTCCCGAGTGGGTGCCTTCGGAGTGGCCGGGGGCGTGACGATTCTCCTATTGAAGTATGGGGCGTTGGTAGCTCTGCTGGCTCTTCCCGAACCCGGCAAGGAGTGGGCTTTGTTACTCTTCCCCGCCCTTTCCCGCTGGACGATGGTGGTTTTGTTGGGGGCATTCCCGTACGTCCGCACCCAGGGACTGGGATCGCCTTTTCATCAAGGCGAACACGGGGAGGGAGGCATCAGGATTGCAACTACAGTCGCTGGTATATCCGCTTTGGCGGCTTCCTTTTTACTCGGTGGATTCACCGGACTGGGGATATTCTTCGGCGCTGTTGCTTTGGCTTGGTGCATGGGGTGGGCCATGGCCAAGGCTTTGGGCGGTCTCACCGGGGACACCTACGGAACAACGAATGAGGTGATTGAAACCGCCGTAATCATCGCCGCAACGGCCCTGGCGGCCCAGGAATGGTTGGAGCCGCTACCCGAACTACTGGACCGGTTCTGATGTTTTTTGGCATCGAAGATCTGGCGGTCTTGGCGTTGGCTGTGGCTTTAGACCTGACCCTGGGAGAGCCGCCGACGTGGGCCCATCCGACGGTTTGGATGGGGCGGCATATCAAGTTCGTTGAGCGATGGATGCCCAAACGGGGTTTCCTCGGCCTGGCGGCGGGTCTTAGCATGGCGTTGGTGTTGCCCGCCATTTGGGGGGCGGAGGCGTACTTCTTAGGGGTTTGGTTGAAAGACGTCCACACGGTTGCTTACATCTTGGTCGGCGCTGTGCTTCTGAAATCCACTTTCTCGGTGCGGCTGCTGCACCGGGAGGCGGCGTTGATCCGAGGCCACCTGGAGAGAGAAGATCAGGAGCAGGTGCGGGCTCGAATGCCGTCACTGGTCAGCCGCGACCCGTCCAACCTTAGCGCAGAGCAGGCCACCGCCGCTACGGTGGAGTCAGTATCGGAGAACATCAACGACAGCTTTCTGGCCCCCTGGCTGTTCTTCGCACTCTTCGGGTTGCCTGGCGCCTTCGTCTTCCGGGTCATAAACACACTGGACAGTATGATAGGCTACCGGGGAGTCTACGAGCACCTAGGCAAGGCTTCCGCACGATTGGACGACCTAGTAAACCTGGTCCCGGCGCGGCTGGCCGGATTGCTGCTGGTGTTCGCCAGCGCCTTTCTACCGGGCCAGCGGATGGCACGGGCCTGGAGCATCATGTGGCGTCATCACGGCCGCACCCAGAGTCCTAACGCCGGCTGGACCATGAGCGGAATGGCCGGGGCCTTGGGAGTTCAACTTGAGAAAGTGGACCCAGACGCAGGCTACCAACTGGGCGAGCCCGACCGGCCTCTAGAGCCCAAGGACATCACCCGGGCGGTCCAATCCATGTACCTGGTGGCATTATTCGGTCTAGCCATCGCTCTGGCAATAATCTACGCCCGCAGCAGTATCTTTTAAGCGCACTACCACAACGAACATTCCATCTAACATGTCAAACCAAACAAATGAAAACGCGGCGAGCCGCCGCCCGGTGCATGGGGGTATTAAGCCTCGAGAGTTGCGCGCGCTGGGACTGAATCCGGAAGAACTGTTGGATTTCAGCGCCAGCATCAGCCCTATCGGCCCCCCTGAAGGCGTGTGGGACGCTATGCGAAGTGTAGACCTGAGCGTCTACCCCGATCCGGAGTGCCTCGATCTCCGAGAGGCAATCTGCCGCCATCTCTCCACGACGTCGCGGGAAGTGCCTTTGGAGCAGGTGTTTGTGGGCAACGGCTCCACTGAGATTTTTCATCTTCTAACCCGCGTCTACCTCTCTGCCAGCAACTCTGCGTTGCTGATGACTCCGACTTACGGCGAGTACGAAGGGGCCTGCCGCCTGGCCGAGGCCCGGATACTGAATTTTGATGCCGACCTCTTGGCCGATTTTCGGTGGGACATCGGTGCCGCGTCCAGTTTCATCAGGGCCAAGAAGCCCGATCTCGTGATTGTCTGCAACCCCAACAACCCCACAGGGGTTTATTTGGACCGTGGGGAGGTCGAAGCGTTGGCCAATTCCGCAAGCGCCGCTGGCAGCCTGTTAGTGGTGGACGAAGCCTACCTGTCCTTCGTCGAAGAGCCTTGGGATTCCTTGGAATTGCTGGAACGGCCCAACGTGATGTTGGTGCGCTCCATGACCAAAGACTATGCCCAGACCGCGCTGCGCCTGGGTTACGCCTTGGCCTCAGAGAATGTGGTTTCCCGGCTCCGGGCCTACCAACCCGACTGGAGCGTCAACGGCCTGGCCCAGAAGGCCGGCATATCCGCTCTGGAGGACGCCGGATATCTGCCCAGAGCCAGGGACGCCGTGTTCCGCGCCAAGAAGTACCTTTCCACCGAACTCGCGGCGTTGGGCTTGGAAGTCCCTCGCTCTGAAGCCAACTTCCTCTTGGTCAGGGTCGGCGACGCACCCAAGTGGCGGTCGCTTTTGCTGGCCAAGGGGATAGTGGTCAGGGATTGCACGTCCTTCGGGCTACCCGAGTATATCCGGGTCGGAATCAGGGCGATGGCAGATTGCCAACGATTGGTGGCGGCCATTGGGGAAGTGGCCGCGGCCTCCCTTGCTGATTAAAGACCGATCCGCTAAAATCAAGGCCAACACACTCAGGCGCCCCAGCCTTGCAAGATAGCATTAGGAGTCTCTTTACATGACTACTACAGAGCAATCCGTCGGCAACAGCCGGTTCAATGAGAAATTCGGCCCGGCCTCTGAGCGAGCGACCCTCAAGCTCAAGACCCACCTGACCCCCTACATTCAAGAGTTTGTGCGGGCAGCGCCATTTGCCGTCATGGCCACCACCGACGGCGAAGGCCGCTGCGACGCTTCTCCTAAGGGAGGCAAGCCCGGCTTCGTCAAGGTGCTGGACGAGAAGCGCTTACTGTTCCC
>Ga0310123_10002501_pt1 | contig 14640 bp, 12 predicted proteins | sample CB6_AW_1057_MG_FD_203505 | JGI IMG/M metagenome (GOLD analysis project Ga0310123, IMG submission 203505) | Marine microbial communities from Western Arctic Ocean, Canada - CB6_AW_1057 | ecosystem: Environmental > Aquatic > Marine > Oceanic | place: Canada: Western Arctic Ocean | collected... | reverse complement strand
CGACTGATTCGGCTTGGCAACGGGTGTCCGACGATGACGACGGTCCTGGCGATTCATGCTCACCCCGATGACATCGAGTTCCAGTGTGCCGGCACGCTGCTGCGGCTGGCCGAGCGGGGCGTTTCGATCCACGTGGCCACGATGACTCCGGGTGATTGCGGCAGTGCGGAGCTGTCGGCCGAGGCGATCTCAGAGGTGCGGCGGGCCGAGGCGATTCGGGCGGCGGGGTTGCTGGGGGCACAGTGTCATTGCCTGGAGTTCCGGGACCTCTCGATTGTCTTCGACAACCCGTCGCGTCAGCGCGTGACCGAATGCCTCAGGCAGGTATGTCCGGACCTGGTACTGACGGCTCCGCCGGTCGATTACATGCCCGATCACGAGCTGACCAGCCTGCTGGTCCGCGACGCCTGCTTCAATGCTCCGATTCCCAACTATGTGACCGGCGCCGAGTCTCCTGCCGAACCGATCGATGCGATCCCTCACCTGTACTACGTCGATGCGATCGAGGGGGTCGACTGGTTTGGTGAGTCTCAGCCGGCCGGGATGATTGTCGATGTCAGTGCGATGTTCGAGCGGAAGCTGGAGATGCTGGCATGCCACGAGTCACAACGGGCCTGGCTGCTGAAGCAGCACGGGATGGACGAGTACCTTGAGAGTTGTCGGCGATGGGGGACGGCTCGGGGTGAGGAGATTGGCGTGGCCTACGGCGAGGCGTTCCGGCAGCATCGGGGGCATCCGTATCCCGCCGACAACCTGCTGGAGCGACTGCTTGCGGATCCGGCCGAGTGACCTCGACATTGGCTGCGGGATGGTTCAGAATTGCCGCCGTGACCGAGATCGGGCAGCACCCGGGGACCGAGCGAGACGACGATGACCGACGCAGCTGAAACGACTGTGCCCGAACCGACTGTGCCCGAACCGACTTTCAGCGACGCGGAGGTGGCGGAATTCGAGGCCACCGACAAGAACGTGGGCAAGACGATCGGCGTCATGCTGTCGGTGCTCTTCAGCCTGTTTGTTCCGTTGATGCTGTTCTTCTGGCTGGGAGTTGACACGGTGTCGGCGCTGGATGACGACATCCGGCTGAAGGCGAGTGAAGGTTCGGTGGAATCGCCTGGCGATGCCGCGCACAAGGGGTCGACTGCGGATTGAAGGGCTTGAGGTGCAGGGACACGCAGGCGGCTCGATTCGCCTGCGGCGGACCGCTTGGCGAGCCAGTCTCTCGGGCTAGGCGTCGTCAGCGGAAATGACGAGCTGGTCGAGCCTCTGCCGGGCGGTTTCGGCCCAGGGGCCACGGACGTCGAAGGTGAGGTAGCGTTCCCAGTGCGGGACGGCCTCCATGGTACGACCGAGCCGGTGCAGGATCTCGCCCTTGTGCCAGTGGGCATCGGGGAAGTCCGGGTGGACCCTCAGTGCCACCTCGAAGGCGTCCAACGCCTGTTCGAACTCGCCCAGCTCCGCGTGCAGGCAACCCAGTTGCGTCCAGGCCTCGATGTAGTCGTGGTCGCGTTCCACCGCGGCGTGGTAGCGTTCCAACGCCGCGCGGGTGCGGCCGCAGCGGTACAGTGCCTCGGCGAGGTGAAAGTGGGCTTCCTCCTCGTCAGGTCGCTCCATCAGGCACATGCGAAACGCTTCGATCGACTCCTCGGCCGAGTCCTCCTCGAGCAGCTGCCGTCCCTGGTCGAACCAGTCACGAAAACTCCAGGACTCGTGCGGCCCCTTGGGTGTCCAGGCGGTGATCGGCAGCGGGCTGCGAAAACCCTCCTCCGCGGTGTCGTCACCGGCCGGTTGGTCGTCGCCATCGAACCCCAGCAGTCTCTGTCCACTGGCCGGCTCGATCAGTCCCCGCTTGTCGCGGAAGACGATGCGTGCGTCGTGGGCGAGCATTTCCAGCTGGTCGAGTGAGCGGCCTGTGTTTTGGAACAGTGGAGCCAGCTGTCCCAGGCTCCGTTCGATCTCGTCACGAGAGACTCCCTCGGCGAGCAGTTCGCTGAGCCGCCGGGCGCTGGCGACGTCTCGAAACGAGAAGTAGGGCAGGCGGTGGACCTTGCGGAGCGGCGTGATCAGCCCGGCCCGTTCCCAGCGACGGATCAGGTGTACCGTGACACCCAGCAGTTGGCTGAGCATCGCCGGCGTGTAGGCCTTGTGGATCTCGGTCCGCGTCTCATCGAGCCCCAGCAGGTGCAGCCATTCCGATTCGCTGATCGTCCGCAGCGGGAGTCCTTCTCGAGTCAACTCGTTGGCGTCCTGCCACTTGACCGACGGCTGGCCGTTGGCTTCCAGTGGCCAGCCCTCTTCACCCACAACCAGCATGGTTGTGCTTCGGTGAACGTGCCCGGTGGATGTGCCACCGTGGCGAGCGACCAGGTCCATCGCCTCGCGGTGCGTCATCGAGGCCAGGACCCCGGTGAAGGCGACCTGTTCGCCCTGCAGGCACGGCGAACCGCTCAGCGGAGCGGGTGCCGGATCTGGCGTGGTGTCGGGCACGGGCAAAGGGGGGGTGAGAGAGAGTCGGGTCGAGCGAAACGAGATAGTGGCAAAAGGGCGTGTCGAGGTCTATAAACGGTCGGTCTCGAGTGAGATGGCCGAGGCGTCTGGTGCTGGTGAGTTGGGCGGCGAGATGAGGCTCGCAGATCGGACGCGGCAATTCAAGTTGATTGAGTCGACCCGGTGGGCGGGTTGACGAGGAAGGGAGTCCGGTCTGCGATGAGTGATCTCAAGCGAATGGATGCTGCGGTCTGGGAGGCGATCGAGGCGGAGGGGGTCCGGCAGGTTGACGGACTCGAATTGATCGCCTCGGAAAACTACACAAGTGCTGCGGTGCTCGAAGCGGCCGGCAGCGTGCTGACCAACAAGTACGCCGAGGGATATCCCGGTCGGAGATACTACGGCGGTTGCGAGCACATTGACGACATCGAGAGCCTGGCGCGGCAGCGGGCGTGCGAGTTGTTCGGGGCCGAACACGCCAATGTCCAGCCGCACTCGGGCAGCCAGGCCAACATGTCGGTCTACCTCACCGAACTCGAGCCCGGCGACAGCTACCTGGCGATGGACCTCGCCCACGGTGGCCACCTGACTCATGGTATGCACCTGAACTTCTCGGGCCAGCTCTATCAGGTGGCTCACTACGGAGTCCGCAAGGACGACCACCGGATCGATTTCGACCAGGTCGCCTCGATGGCTCGCGAACTGAAGCCGAAGATGATCGTGGCCGGAGCGAGTGCTTATCCGCGTGAGATCGACCACCCGAAGTTCGCCGAGATTGCTCGAGAGGTGGGTGCGCTGCTGATGGTCGACATGGCCCACTACGCCGGACTGGTTGCCGCCGGGCTGCACAACAACCCGGTCGAAGTGGCCGACTACGTGACCTCGACCTCGCACAAGACGCTCAGAGGACCGCGTGGTGGGTTCGTGCTGACTCGCCAGGACAATGCCCGCAACCTGGACCGGACGGTTTTTCCTGGAATGCAGGGGGGGCCGCTGTGTCATATCATCGCCGGCAAGGCGGTTTGCCTGCGTGAGGCATTGGAGCCGTCGTTTCGTGATTACGCCCAGGCGGTCATCGACAATGCCCAGGCACTGGCCGAAACACTCCTCTCCGGTGGCATCTTGTTGGCAAGCGGTGGGACGGACAACCACCTGATGCTGGCCGACGTGACACCGATCGGCCTGACCGGGAAGATTGCCGAGGAGGCCCTCGAGGCGGCCGGGATCACGGTCAACAAGAACATGATCCCGTTTGACCAGAGAAAACCTCTGGATCCCAGCGGGGTGCGGATCGGCACCGCGGCGTTGACGACTCGTGGGATGGGCACCGAGGAGATGAAGCGGGTGGGGGGCTGGATTCTCGAGGTGCTCGGTGCGGCCGATGACGCGACGGTGGGCGAGAAGGTCCGCGGTGAGATTTCCGACTTCTGCCGTGACTTCCCGGTGCCGGGTCTCGAGTAGCCGCAGGCTTCAGTCGCCCAGGAGCTGCAGGTCGTCGACGGGGATGACCGAGTTGAGGCTTCCGGAGCGGAAGCCGTCGAGGTCGATTGTCACGAAGGCGAAGCCCAGTTGGCGGAGCCTGGCGGTGATGGCCTGGCGGTTTTTCGGATCTAGCATCCTCGGGAGTTCCTCGACAGGGACCTCGATCCGGGCCAGCTCGTTCGCCTCGTGTCTCACCCGGAACTCGACCAGCCCGAACTCCTGTCGCAGAAAACTCTCGGCCGCATCGACCCGCCCGACTCTCTCGGTGGTCACCGCCACACCGTAGGCGATTCGACTCGAGAGGCAGGGCATGGCGGGCTTGTCCCAGACCGGCAGGTCCCAGTGCTGTGCCAGGTCGCGAACGTCCTGCTTGTTGATTCCGACCTCAAGCAGAGGGCTGCGGACGTCGTGTTCATCGGCGGCGACCATTCCCGGGCGGTGATCGCCCTGGTCGTCGAGGTTGGCTCCATTGGCCATGACATCGACATCGAGTTCGGGCAGTCGCAGTTGCAGCTGGTTGTAGAGTTCGGTTTTGCAGAAGTAGCAGCGATTGGGCTCGTTCTTGAGGTAGTCGGGATTGTCGAACTCGTCGGTTTCGATGACGAAGTGTCGGATGCCGATCTGGCGTGCCAGGTCTTCGGCCTGTTCGCGTTCTCCGCTGGCGAGGCTGGCGCTGACGGCGGTCACGGCCACGGCGTCTTCGCCACAGGCTTCGTGGGCGGCGCGGGCCACCACGGTGCTGTCGACACCTGCCGAAAACGCCACGGCAACCCGTCCGTAGCCGGCCAGCGTGGCCAGCAACGCGTCGAGTTTTTCGAGCAGGGCAGGGGAGAGTGGTTCGGCCATTTCGGTGATCGAGTTCTCAGGCGACGTGTGAAACCGGATGTGCGGGGATTATGGATCTCCCACGATGCTAGCACAGCTCCACCGGTGGACTCAACGAGATGCCCGTCGCTGGTCGATGTCATGAGCAGACGGTCCTGTGGCGGTCTTTACCGACCTCGTGGATCGCTTATACTGAAATGACCGGCGGGGATGGTCGGGCGGCTGCCCGGGTCGACGGGGCCTGGGCGAGGCATGACGCTGCTGGTGGTCAACAAGGCAAATGGGGCTTGAGCGCCATGACGGCGAGACTTACGACCGGTTTGCTGGCTTGTGTTCTGATCGCGGCGATGATGGTGTCGGTTGCGACCGAGTCGGTCACTGCCGCACCGACTGCCGCCCAGCGACGCGAACTGACTGCCGCTCGGCGAACGGTCACACGGGCCTCGGCCCTGATCCGCCGCAAGAAGCTGGACGAGGCCGAGAAGCTGTTGGGTGAGGCCGAGGCGGCGATCAAGAAGGTGATCGCTGCGGCCAAGCTGAAGCCGACCGATCGCTCGGTCGCGGGGCTGGTGAAGTTCCTGGAATTGCAGAAGCGGCAGTTGGCGATCAGGCGAGGTAACAAGCCGACGGGCCCATCTTCCAAGTCGGCCAAGTCGGTCAGCTTTGTCAAGGACGTCGCGCCGATCCTGGTCGCGCGGTGCGGCACCTGTCATGGCACTCGTGCCTCGGGTCGCCTGAAGCTGGATACGTTTGCGGGTTTGTCTCGGGGCGGTCGGAGCGGTCCGGCCGTGCGGGCGGGCAATTCCAACGCCAGCCTGCTGGTGCAGCGGATCGCCGCGACGAACCAGAACCAGAGGATGCCCAAGAGCGGTGCTGCGTTGACCCGCGCACAGATCACCACGATCGCCGCTTGGGTCGCCCAGGGTGCCAAGTTCGATGGCACCGGTGCGAACACTCCGCTGAAGAGCCTGAAGTCGGCAGCCGGCGGGACCCCCAAGGGGACACCGAAGCCGGTGACCGTCAAGATCGTCAAGGCGACGGGCAAGGAGAAGGTCTCGTTCGTCAAGGACGTGGCTCCCACGCTGAGCACCCTGTGTGCCACCTGCCACGGTCGCCGAAACGGTCGCGGCGGGTTCTCGCTGTTGACCTTCGAATCGATGATGAAGGGCAGCGACAGTGGCCGGGTCGTGCTGCCGGGCAATCTCGAGGGGAGTATCATCTGGCGTCGCGTGGCGGCGCTCGACAAGGACAAGCAGAAGATGCCGCCGGGCAACCGCCGGATCACTCGCGAGTTCTTCAACAGCCTGCGGACATGGATCGAGGAAGGTGCGAAGTTCGACGGCGAGTCCGCGACGGTGCCGCTGCAATCGCTGGTGCCGACCGACGAGGACAAGAAGGCCGAGATGCTGGCAAAGCTCTCGCCCGAGGAATTTAACGATTTCCGCGAGAAGCGGATCGACGAACTCTGGGCACGCGTCTCGAAGGACGATCGGCCCCGTTTCGTCAAGACGGCCGACTTCTTCGTCTACGGTGACGTACCGGCTGCGAGATTGCAGCAGGTTGCCGAGTGGGCCGACGACCAGGGCAAGCAACTGCGGACAATGTTTGGCGAAAAGAGTGACCAGTTGTTCAGGGGACGCCTGGCGGTGGTCGTCTTCAAGGAACGGTTTGGTTACACCGAGTGGAACCAGGTGGTCCACAACCGCCAGACGCCTCGCGCCATGGCCGGTCACTCGGTCGTCACACCATCGTTCGAAGACGCCTACATCGTGTTGCAGGATGTCGGTGACGTGGTGACGCCGGATTCGGCGGGGATGAAGATCCAGCTGATCGACCACGTGACCGGTGCGTTCCTGAAGCGCAGCGGCAGCCGGTTGCCTCAGTGGCTGGTCCGCGGCGTGGGCCTGACGCTGGCGGCGAAGTCGGATTCCAAGAACGATCACATTGCTGGCCTGAGGGACGGCGCGGTCACGGCTCTGCAGGGGCTCACCAAGCCCGAGGACCTGTTTGCCGACGGTACCTTCTCGCCTCAACAGGTCGGAGCCGTCGGCTACACCCTGGTGACGTTCATGATCAAGAGGGGCGGTGGAGGTCGATTCGTTCGGTTTGTTCGCAACCTGCAGAACGGGACCGGAGTGGCGGCGTCGGTCAAGGCGATCTACGCGCCGACGGACCTGAAGCGGTTGGCCGCGGCCTACGTCCAGAGTCTCTCGGGCAAGAAACGCTAGCCGATGAGACGGGCCGGGACCGGCTCGATGCACAGGGATGGCAGCATGACGGACGTGGTCGTTGTCGGTGGTGGCGTGATCGGGATGTCGATCGCCTGGGAATTGTCCCACCATGGCGTCTCGGTCAAGGTGCTCGAGCAATCGGACTTCGGCCGCGAGGCGTCCTGGGCCGGGGCGGGGATCCTGCCGCCGGGCAACCCCGAGGCGGCTACTCATCCCTACGACCGGTTGCGGGGTGAGAGTTGCCGGTTGTGGCCAGAGTGGTCCAAGACGTTGCTCGAATTGACCGGCATCGACAACGGATTCCGCAACTGCGGGGGGCTGGAGATCCGCCTGGCCGGCCCGGAAGATCAACTCGACGAGCTGGCCGCGGCATGGCGTGACGAGCAGGTCTCGGCCGAGTTATTGAACCGTGACGAGCTGCTGCAGCTCGAGCCGGCACTCAATCCCTCGACGGTCGTCGGCCTGCACCTGCCGCAGAAGTGCCAGGTCCGGAATCCTCGACACCTCAAGGCGCTGCTCTCGGCTTCCGCAGCAGCGGGAGTCGAACTGGTTTCGGGTGCACCGGTGCTCGAGCTGGTTCGGGAGAACGGGCACGTGGTGGCGGCGCGGACCCAGGACCGCGAGCATCTGGGCGGCCAGTTCATCGTGGCGGCCGGTGCCTGGACACCCCGATTGCTCGCAGACTGTGGCTCGGACGTGGCGATTGAACCGGTCCGTGGCCAGATCGTCCAACTCTCGGCGCGACCCCTGCCGTTCACCCGGGTGATCGGCCTGGGATCTCGCTACCTGGTGCCCCGTCCCGATGGGCGGATCCTGATCGGTTCGACCGAGGAGTGGGTGGGGTTCCAAAAGGGCAACACGGCCGAGGGTGTGGCGGGGCTGATACGGTTTGCCCAGGAGCTGGTGCCGGGCCTGGCGGCTGCGGAATTCGAGCGATGCTGGTCGGGTCTGCGACCTGGCGCCGCCGACGGCTTGCCGTTTCTCGGTCCGGTGCCGGGTCACGACAACCTGCTGATCGCGTCTGGTCACTACCGGGCCGGCCTGCAGTTGTCGCCGGCGACGGCGGTGCTGATGCGGCAACTGGTGCTTGGCGAGGATCCGCTGGTGTCGGTGGAGCCATTTGCCTGCGATCGAATTTCCGGAGTCAAAGGGGCGATTCCCTCGGCTCATTGATCGATATCCGCCGCCGAATTCGAGAGAATTCGGACTGGCGTATCTTGTCTGAGTTCTTGCGAATTCAACTACGTGCTCGCGAATCCGGCGATATGTCTACGAAGCCAGCACCACGAGTCATCATCATCGGCGCGGGTCCCATCGGGCTGGAAGCGGCACTTCGCCTGTCGGCGGCAGGGTTCGAGACGGTTGTGCACGAACGCGACACGGTGGCTTCAAACGTAAAGCGATGGGGTCACGTGGAGCTGTTCAGCCCGTTCGTGATGAACTCGTCCCGGGCCGGTCGGGAATCCGTTGGGGCGGACCGACCCGATGACGATGCGCTGTTGAGTGGAGAGTCGTTTGCCACTTTGTACCTGGAACCGTTGGCTCGCTCGGTCGGACGGCAGGCGGTGATCTGTGAGCACTCCTCGGTCGTGGCGATCAGCCGCGAGGCGACCTGGAAGCACCACCTGGTCGGTCGACGGGCAGAGACGTCGGACCGGTTTCTGCTGCTGATCGAGGGAGCTGCGGGCGAGAGCATGGAGACGGCCGACGTGGTGTTGGACTGTTCGGGGACCTGGGGCACTCACAACCCGATCGGGGCGGGTGGGATCTGCTGTCCCGGCGAGCGGCGGGTGATGGAGGTTGGCGACTACGAGATTCCCGACACTTGTGGTGATGGGGCCGAGCGGTTCGCAGGCCGACACACGCTGGTGGTCGGCAGCGGGCATTCGGCGGCGACGGCGGTCGTGGCGTTGGCCGGATTGGCCGCCGGGTCGGCTGACACGTGTGTGAGTTGGATCACGCGAGGCCAGCGAACGGCGCCGTTGGAGGCGACCACCGAGGATCCTCTGCCGCCGCGGGCTGCGCTGGTGACGGCGGCAAATCGACTGGCAACCGACGACGACTCGGTGGTCGATTGGCTGCCGGGTGCACTGGTGCTGGGGCTTGATGGTGGCCCCGGCCAGTTTTCGGTCGCCATGGATGACCCGCGACGCGGTCGAGAGGTCATTTCCGCCGATGTCGTGCTGGGGCTGACCGGGTGCCGGCCCGATCGGTCGCTGTATGGTGAGTTGCAGGTGCACGAGTGTTACGCGACGGGTGGGCCGATCCGGCTGGCGGCCGAGTTACTGGGTGAGACTTCCGAGGATTGCCTCGAGCAGGCAGTCGGAGGCATCGAGACACTGCAGTCGCCGGAGCCGGATTTCTTCATCCTGGGATCCAAGAGTTATGGCCGCGACTCGAGATTCCTGTTGCGGGTCGGCCTGGAACAGGTCGAGTTGGTGGCCGAACACCTGGTCGCGACGCACGCTCCTGGACCGGTGGAGCTATGAGCAACACGGGATCCGATGCAGGCCAGGTTGAGCTGAGTGGTCTGGACGAACTCTGGTTCCAGGTCGCCGGCACGCTCTGCAACCTGACCTGCACGCACTGCTTCATCAGTTGCAGTCCTCACAACGACTCGTTTGGCTTTTTGTCGCTGGAGTCGGTCGAGGGGGCTTTGGCCGAATCGGTCGGGCGGGGTGTGCGGGAGTATTACTTCACCGGGGGTGAGCCGTTTCTGAATCCCGAGCTGGTCCCGATGCTGGAGTTGGCTCTGGGATATGGTCCTGTGACGGTATTGACCAACGCGACGGTGTTGAAGGACGAGTGGCTTGAGCGGTTGCGGGTGGCCGAGGACCGCGGGCCGTACAGCCTGGAGTTTCGCGTGTCGATCGACGGACCCGACGCAGCGACCAACGACCCGATCCGGGGCGCCGGGACATTTGACCGCGCAATGCGTGGTGTCGAACTGCTGGTGCGGCATGCTGTGCTGCCGATCATCACGATGACTCGGACGTGGCCCGACGGTGATGACCAGCGGGTGTTGGCCGCGTTCCGCGAGGTGTTGGCGCGGCACGGATGCGACCGGCCACGGTTGAAAGTGCTGCCCCGGCTGTTGATCGGGGCCGAAGCGCAAAGGACCTGCGGGTATGGCGAAACCGATCGAGTGTCGGCTCGGATGATGCAAGGCTACGACAGCGATCAGTTGATCTGTAGCCACAGTCGGACGGTGACCGATCGAGGGGTGTTTGTCTGTCCGATCCTGCTGGATGAGCCGTCGGCGAGATTGGGTGCGACGCTGGCCGAAGCCAATCGGTCGTTTTCTCTGGAGCACGGTGCGTGCGTGACCTGCTACCAGTATGGAGCGATCTGTACCAACCCGTCGGGGCAGGCGTTCGAGCAGATGGTGGGACGGGTCGAGGATGGGGCAGGGGAGGGGGGCATGTGAGGCTGGCGTTTTTCGGGGGCCTGTACAGCAACTACCTGGCGTTGGAGGCTGCGATCTCCGATGCGCGGCGACGTGATGTGCAGGAGTTGTATTGCCTGGGTGACATGGGGGCGTTCGGACCACATCCAGACCGGGTGGTTTCGATGTTGCGCGAGGCGGAGGTGTTCTGCATCCAGGGCAACTACGACGACAGCATTGGAAACGAGTTGTCCGACTGCCAATGCGGGTACACCGATCCTCGAGACAACCTGTATGCGCAGATCAGCTACGACTACACGCTGGCGAACACGAACCGCGAGAATCGACGTTGGTTGCAGCAATTGCCCGTATCAGCGGACATTGAGCGGAACGGGGTGCGGATGCACCTGTGCCATGGCAGTCCGCGGCGGACCAACGAGTTTCTGTGGGAGTCGACCACCAGCGATGCGTTCCTGGACCGGTTGATCGAGCCGAGTGGTGCCGGGTTGGTGCTGGGGACGCACACCGGCCTGCATTGGACTCGGACCACGCCGTCCGATCGGCAGTTCGTCAACGTCGGCGTCCTGGGTCGACCGGCCAACGATGGAGAGACCCACGTGTGGTACACGCTGGTCGAATTGGCCGAGCGGCCGGCGGGGCAGGGGGTGCCGGGGGCTCGGTTGGAGTTTGTACCGGTCGAGTACGATTTCCGTCGTCTGTCGGATGAGATGCGGCGGGAGGGATTGCCGGAGGAGTTTGCCGAGACGATCGAGACGGGTTGGTGGACGACGTGCCTGGAGGTCTTGCCGTCGCGGGAGCGGCGACGCGGGCAGTTTTAGACTCTGCGGTGGTCGGTTACTTCGCCGCCGGCTTGCCGAGCGCCTGTCTGAGTCGCTTGAAGAACTCGGAATCGAACGAGCGGTTGGGCTGATCACCCAGCCGGGTGATCACCAGTTGCTGGGTGGGCAGGACATAGAGTCGGCGATTGAGTTTTCCCTGGGCGGCAAACATGTTGCGTGGCGCAGGGGGCAGCAGCCGTCCGGACTTGCGGCTGCCGGCTCCCCGGAGCAGGAACGGTCCACCGTTGAGCCACCAGAGGTAGCCGTAGGAGGGGTTGAGTTTCTGAGACGGCGAGGTGGCGGCCTTGAGATAGTCCTTGTCGGCCAGCACGTTCTTGCCGTCCCAATTGCCTTGGGCGAGCATCAGCAGTCCGAACCGGGCCAGGTCACGGGCGGTCGTGGCAAAGCCCAGGTGATTGACGTCGGGTCGCAGTTTGACCCAGGCCCGGGTGGCCCAGCGGGAGTCCTTCATTCCCAGCGGTTCGGTCAGCCACTTCCTGGTCAGGTCTTCGGGTTTCATCTTGCTGGCCTTGGCCACGCAGGCCAGGGATCGCGAGTAGGCGGCGGTGTTGTAGACCCACTTGGTGTCCGGGGCCGTGGCGTAGCGGAGCCGGGTGTCGAGCCCGCTGGTCATGGTGATCAGGTGGCGGATCGTGATCTGCTGCTCACGGGCGGCGGCCGCCTTCGACCAGCCGGGTCCCAGGTGCTTGTGCACCGGGTCATCGAGCTTCAGCAGTCTCCGGTGCTGGGCGATTCCGACCAACATGGCGGTCACGCTCTTCTGAGCCGAAGCCACGTCTTCGATCGGTCGACCCCTGTCGTCGTGTCCGAGCAGCATGTGGAAATACGGGTTGGGTTTTCCGTCGGGGGTTTTTGCGGCGGGCTTCCGTTGCCAGTACTGTTCGGCCAGCAGTCGGCCCCGGTAGATGAGAACGACGGCCGAGGAGTTGTTCTTTCCGGCGAAGGACAATGCCGACTTCAGCTTCTTCGGGTCCCAGCCAGCACGGGCCGGATCGATGCGTTTCCACTGCTCACCGGCGGGTGGAAAGTACAGCGCGGTCTCGTCCTTCTCGGCCGTCCATGCCGTCGAGGACAACAGCGCGACCAGCAGTAGGGGTCTGGGCATGGATCGGAATTCGGAGGTGGCGGCTGGGGCCGGAAAGACAGATGCCGCGGGTGGGGTTGATGTCACAATGGGCCGTCCGCTTTAGTGTGCGTGCAGAAGCGGTTGGCAGTCAATCATCGTGAGGCGGGAATGCGGGCTGTGATCCAGAGGGTATCGCGGGCGAGCGTGACGGTTTCCGGGGAGGTTGTCGGAGAAATCGGTACGGGACTGCTGGTGCTGCTGGGTGTCGAAGAGGGGGACACCCAGGACGACGTGGTCTGGACGGCGAACAAGGTGGTGGGGCTGCGGGTGTTCGATGACGCCGAGGGGAAGATGAACCTGGACGTCGGCGAGGTGGGAGGGTCGATCCTGGCCGTCAGCCAGTTCACTCTGCTGGGCGATTGCCGCAAGGGTCGCCGTCCGAGTTTCGTCGCCGCGGCGGGTCCCGAGCAGGCCAATGCCTTGTACCGCAGCTTTGTGGCGGAGGTGACGGGGCAGGGGTTGGAGGTGCAGGAGGGGCGGTTCCAGCAGCAGATGGACGTTGAACTGGTCAACGACGGGCCGGTGACATTGCAGATCGACAGCCGGCACCGCCGCTAGTCACCCTTCCCCTTTTCGATCGATACGTTCGATACGATCACCAGCTCGGCCGTGATGCGGCCGCAGTTCCAAACAGCGGCGATAGGCCTCCAGGGCAGGTTCGCGTCGGTCGAGATGCCAAAGGCATTCGCCGAGGAAGAAGTTCGATTCGGCCTGCCGTTGATGAGCGACCGGAGCGGCGGCCTCGAACAGCGTAGCGGCCTGCTCGAGCCGGTTCTCACGGAATGCCTGCAGACCCTCGGCGTGTTTCTGAAGTGCCTCGAGCCGATCGACATCCGCCGCCTCGAATCGCTCTTTGATAAATGGAGCCATCAGGCGGCAGATTTCCGGGTCGAGCCGGTACTGCAGAGCCTGCTGAAAGACGAGGAAGACCTGGTTCGAGTCCTGCCCGGTGGCGTCCATGGCCAGCCCGAGTTCGATCAGCGTGTCGGCGGTCGCTCCGTCGCGCTGGATCAGTTGTTCCAGCAGCGTGACAGCCGCATCCGGCCGCCGGCGTTGCAATTCGATCCTGGCCAGTAGCCGGGCAACGCGGGGTCGGTACGAGATGCTGAGGATCCTGGTCAGTTCGTTGGCGAGGGACTCGAGATTGTCTGGAGTGTTCAGGCGGCCGGCTCCGACGATGCGACTCTCGAGGCCGAATTCGTAAGACCGCTCGCCCAGTTGGTTAGCGACGGCGTCGGTCCCAATCGACTCGGGCACCCGTTCGGCCGTCTCCTGGTCCCGACGAGCCACCTCGTCCTTGCCCAACAGCTCCGCCGCTCTGGCCCTCAACTGGTAAAGCCGGTGGACGTCGGCGTGTCCGGCAATCAGCCGATCCAGAATCGGCATCGCCTCGGTCGAGCGTTCGGTGTGGACCAGCAGGTAGGCCAGGAGGTACTGACCGGTCAGGTGATCGGATCCGATCTGCCGTAGTTCCGCTTCGGCCTTCGCCAAAGAGTCGTCTCGAAGGTGATTCCGAGCGACGATGTAGCGGCACTCGTCGACTCGATCGGGGTCCAGCCGAGCGGCCTCGAGCAGCCGCTCGGTTGAGCGGGTTGTTTGTCCCAGCCGGTTGAGCACCAGGCCCGACCAGAACCAGTTGTCTGCTGATTCGGGCCTGAGTGCGATGGTCTGCTCGAGGCACTGGTCGGCTTCGGGAAAGATCCCGTAGACGGCGTAGGCCTGTCCGAGAGCGAGCAGGTCGCCGGGGCCGGGGCTGTTTGCCAGCACCCAGAGTCTCTGGAAGTCCCTCGCAGTTTCGGCATCGACCATTCCGGCAGCCGGCGGGGGGGGCGGAGCGGGGCGGCCGGTTCGTTCGGAAATGCACCATCCGAAGACGCCGACGTCGATTCCAAGCAGCACGATGAGCAGGATGATCCGGGGTCGTCTCATTTTCGGCCTCCGCTGCCGCTCAGCCAGGTCGTGACTCCACCGAACCGCCGGAAGGGGGGGATCACGTGCCATCCGCCGGCGACGATGTCGGGTTGGCCGTCTCGATTCAGGTCGCCGGTGGCCACGGTGACCAGGTGGGTGGGTTCGGAGGCGATTTGCGAGTGAGTGAACTGCTGCTGGCCGTCGTTTTCGAGCCAGACCAGGCTGGCGCTCTCGTCGCGATGCCAGGCGTTGAACATGCTGGCGAGTACGACATCGTTGTCGCCGTCGCCGTCGAGGTCGGTGACCGAGGCGGCGTGGGCACCTCCCAGGCTG
>Ga0310123_10002500_pt1 | contig 14651 bp, 8 predicted proteins | sample CB6_AW_1057_MG_FD_203505 | JGI IMG/M metagenome (GOLD analysis project Ga0310123, IMG submission 203505) | Marine microbial communities from Western Arctic Ocean, Canada - CB6_AW_1057 | ecosystem: Environmental > Aquatic > Marine > Oceanic | place: Canada: Western Arctic Ocean | collected... | reverse complement strand
CGAGGCACGTGATCTGGTTGAGCGATGGCTTGCGTCATTAGATCAGCCTTCGATCGATGGGCTGAATGTCTATGTGATTTCCAAGCTGGTTCGCGAGGCGGGGATTACAGTGGCATTGTCAGGGCAGGGGGGGGATGAAATGTTCGGGGGGTATCCTTCATTCGGTGAGGTCCCAAAGCTGATGCGGCTGATGGCGCGGCTGCGATGGCTGGGTCCAGCCGCACGTGGTCAACTGGTGGGGCTACTGGGCTATGGTCGTGGCGAAGCCTTTCGACAGAAACTTATGGACATGGCCCGCAGCGACGGCGGTATCCGCTCGTTGTATCTGCACCGCCGGCGCACCATGTCCGACGGGCAGTTGGCGAGGTTGGGGTTGCGAGCCGATGAACTGGATCTGGATCCACTGTTCATGCCGACCGAGGGCGGCGAATACGACTTGCCTTGCGATGAAACCGATCCGGTGTGGTGTCTCTGTCAGCTGGAATCACGATGCTATTTGCGCAACATGCTGTTGCGAGATGGAGATGTCAATGGCATGTGCCACAGCCTGGAGATCCGCGTTCCTTTTCTGGATCGACGCGTGATTGATTTAGTGTCGAGCATTCCGGGATCGGTACGCCTACCCGATGGTGTTAGTAACAAACACATGCTTCGTGTAGGTTTCGCCGAGTTCTTTCGCCCGGCGCTGACGGATAAAGCAAAGGATGGGTTCACCCTACCGATCAAGCGGTGGATGCTCGGGCCATTGCGTGACCGTTGTGAAGATGCGCTGACTGTTCTCAAGGACTCCCACCTGGTGCGTCCGGAGGGAGTGGATCGGGTTTGGCAGGCGTATCAGTCGTCGTCTGAAAGCCAACTTTGGTCCCGAGCATGGCAGCTTTGTGTGCTGGGCGCTTATCTTCAACGCGACGGTGGACGGAATTGAGCACAGCGATGTTCGAGTTATTGTGTTCGGTCAGCCTCCATGAATATTTTGCATGTTGTCAATAATCTTGACCCCGCGCTCGGGGGACCGCCCTCGGTGGCGGTTAAGCTGTCTGCCGCCCAGGCGCGGCTTGGGCACGACGTGTCTCTGATTGGAACCCTGCATCCCGATCGACGTGCCGATGTGGAACGGGTGATTGCACAAACTCCCGGCTCAGAAACGTTGCGGGTCTATCCGCAGGCCTTGGGTGGTCGTTTCGAACGGATTTGGATGCACAATTTGATGGGGGAACTTTGCCGTATCACCACGGGAGTCAATGTGCTTCACCTGCATGGCGTTTGGGATCCAATACTGCTTCGGGCCGCTTCTCAGGCACGGCGGATGGGACGACCTTATGTGGTGCGCCCTTGTGGGATGCTTGATCCTTGGTCATTGTCTCAGCATGCGTGGAAGAAACGGATCGCGATGGCGATGTTCTACCGGCGCATGCTTGATCGGGCCGCGGTGCTACACTGCCTAAATGTAGATGAGCGGCGCCTGATTGAAGTGCTGGACCTGCGTGCTCCAAAGGTTGTCGTCCCCAATGGCATGAATCTGGAGGAGATTGATCCTCCACCCATGCCCGGTGGGTTTCGCCGCAAATACTCCGAGTTGGGCGATCGGCCCTACCTGTTGTTTCTAAGTCGGTTGCACTTCAAGAAGGGCCTGGACATTCTGGCCACCGCGTATGCTCAGTTCATTCGGCGGGGCGGGGACATGTCCCTAGTCGTGGCGGGGCCCGACGACGGAGACGGCTCAAAACAGGATTTCGAACGGCGGATCCAGGCGGCAGGCCTCTCGCAGCATGTATTAATGACCGGGCCGATTTATGGTGATGCCAAGTATGAAGCAATCTGCGATGCTGCTGCCTTCGTGCTGCCAAGTCGCCAGGAGGGATTCAGCGTTGCAATTACTGAGGCGATGGCGTGTGGGCGTCCGATCGTGATCACCAAAAATTGTCATTTTCCAGAGGTAGCACAGGCAGGTGCCGGGATCGTGACGGGGTTTGATGCCGATGAGGTGGCCGCCGCGCTATGGCGGATTGCTCAGGACCCCGATGCCGCAGCCGCGATGGGCCGAGCGGGCGCTGCGCTGGTGCGGCAGCAGTACACCTGGGCCAAGATCGCTGCTCGCACACTCGAGGTTTATCATGAGTTCGGCAATGTCAATAAGCGCTAAGGGTGTCCGGGCACCTGTAGCACAGGGATGTTCGAAGAAGACCGACTGGTTTTCACCTCGCGTCACGCGGCCCCGGTCCGTGACAGGAGATCGGTGATTGTCGGAACGACGCAAAGCCTTCTCGCGGATCATTCCCAACTACCTAGGGCTGTTGAGCACGCTGTTGCTGGGGTTACTGCTCGTGCGCCTGCTGCTGCAGAGCCTGGGCACGACCGGTTACGGCCTGACCGCGTTGCTGGGTTCCAGCGTGGGCATCGGGGCGATGATGTACGAGATCGTCCGCAACAGCCTCATCCGTGAACTGGGGGCAGCTGATCATAGTGCCGATACCGATCGGTTCATTCGTGTCTTCAACTCAGCCCTGTTTCTGGCGATGATCCTTGGAGTCATGGCGCTGGCAGTATTCGGATCACTGATCCTCATTCTACCGTTGCTGGAGATCGAGCCTTCGCTGCTGTCGGCAGCACGGTGGTTTGTGTTGATTCGGGGCTTGCAGACGGCAATCGTGATTGTACTCGCCCCAATCACGAACATGTACCTTGTTTGCGAACGCATGGTGGCGCATAACCTGATCCTCGTATCTGATCGGATTGCGCTGATCGGTGGGGCCGCGTTTGTATTGTTGGCAATGTCCGAGGCCACACCCGCCCAGCGTGTGGTCGGCTATGCCATGGTGGCCACCGCCTTGGAGGTGTTGTTCTTCGGAACTGCTGCGATCTGGATTGTCGGGCAGGACCGGCGATTGCGCCCGCGGCCCAGCCGGATCTGCCGCGAGGCGATTCAAGACATTATCCGTATCGGTAAATGGAATGTGGGAGTGGTGACCGCGATCGGTCTGCATCTTCGGATCAACGCATTCATCATGAATCTGTTTTTCGGTGCCATGGGCAACGCAATTTTTGGCATTGCCTTGATGGTCGCCAGCTACACGCGCCGTTTCGCGGTCGGGATGACGTTGGGGCTGGATGCAGTAGCTGTACGGCTAAGTACGCAGGAGGGAGATGACGCAATCCGGCGGCTGATTCATCAGGCCACACGTACGCATGCTTTGGCGGCACTTCCTGCAGGCGCGTTTATCCTTTTGTTTGCCCGGCCGCTGGTAGAGGTGTGGGTGGGTGACACCATTGAAGATCCGGATTCGACCCTACCGGCGGTGATCTGGATCATCCGGGTCTTGACGATTGGAATTGTCGTACGGGCGATTTCTGATGGCTGGATCCGCGTGCTTTATGGGGCTGGATATATCAACCGTGTCGGACCGGTCGTGGTGGCGGGGGCCGTGCTTAATCCCGTGCTCGCCATAGGGGCAACGGCAATGCTGCCGCCACCTTTTCATGTGACCGGACCGGCGTGGAGTTTCAGCGTGGTGCTAGTGTTCCTGCACGGGTTGCTATTGCCTTGGAAAACTGCTCGGCTACTGCAGCTACGGCCAAGTCAGATTTTTGAACCCCTCCTACGGCCGGCCATTGCAACCGTGGTGGCTGCGGCACCATTTGTGTTTCTATATCGAATAATCCCTTCGGGATCACCATGGTGGTGGTTTGGCGCCGCGATGTGCTTCTGCGTGTTTTTTGCCATGGTTGCATGGATCGTCGTGCTTAGTGGATCAGAGCGCAGCAGTGTGAAACAACTGGTTCGGCAGCGAGGCCGAATTAACCATCCGATTGACGCCGCCGATGCCACCGACGATAGTTGCGAATGAATCAGCTGATGTCCTTCCCCCGCCATTCGATGAACGAGACATCCAACGCCTTTGATCCACTGCACCGGCCAATCATCATTCTTGGTGCGCCGCGATCAGGAACAACATTTCTTGGGGATATTCTGGGAGTGCATCGTGACTTGGCCTACCTTGTCGAACCCAGACTGGTTTGGCGCTACGGGAATGATGCCAAGTCCGATATGCTTCGGCGTGAGGACGCCCGGGAGGAGGTCTGTCGTCATATCCGCGGTTCCTTCGCGGATTTTGTTCGTCGGGCAGGCAGGCGTCGTCTTTTGGAAAAAACTCCCTCCAATTCACTGAGGCCAGCGTTTGTAGATGCGGTGTTTCCCGATTGCCTTTTTATCCACATAATGCGTAGTCCGATCGATTCGGTGCTCTCGATTCGGCGCCTCTGGCTGGATCATGCCTCCGGTATCCGGACCATCGCCAAGGGCCGCGTAAGCCAGCGCGCTGGCGAGATTAGTCCCATGCGTCTGCCTTATTACTGGCGCGAACTGGTGCACCGGTTCTTGCCACGTCCGGTCGCACGCCTGTTTGGCCAGAACATCTGGGGGCCACGGCTGCCGGCCATTAATTGCCTACTCCAGGAAGTGGACCTTCTGGACGTTTGTGCCCTGCAGTGGCGCAGCTGCATCGAGTCCACCAAGCATTTTGGCGAGCGGCTTCCAGAAGATCGTTATCTTGAGATCCGATTGGAGGATCTTTCGGCCCAGCACCTGGGACGGTTGTTCGAATTCTGCGGGATCGATAGCGATTCCGCCGTATGGGAGCGATTCCATCGCGACCACGATCCATCACTGGCTCACGCTCGCAGGGCCCGGGCGCAGCCGCAGGAGATCGATCGCATCCTCGAATGGATCGAGCCTACGATGCGCTGGATCGGTTATGACCTCCCCTAGTCGATCTGTTGCGCCCAGGATCGATCAGTTTCATATCCGGCTTCGATCAGCACGTCTCCGCAGTGCCGGTCGAAAATCTCAGCGGCTTCGCGCGTAAAGTGGTTGGTCCAGTCACCGGAGGTTCCTTTGCGCAGAAAGCTGCTGCGGTCCTCACGTCCGGCAGCCCGGCCGGCTTGTTTGGAAAAAGCGAGTTTTTCAATCGTTGCCGCTACCCGATTGGGGTCCGGTTCATCGCCGGTCAAGCGGGTCAAGGCCTGCGTTAGTTCCGCTGCTGGGTCATTGAGCATCCCCTCGTAGCGGAGAACTCCGAGCCGGGAATGGTTCGATTCAAGGCAACTTCGCGTGTGCTCAGCCCAGTTGTGCCGGGAACCGGCTGGCCGTTTCATCTGTTGCTCGATGAATGGGGCGAGATTTCTCCGGATGTCGTTGCGATTGACGAGGCCGGGCAGGTGTTTGCGCAGGAAGCGACTCATTCTCGGATGATCACCTTCCGGGACCATACGGGCCAAGTGAAAGTAATGTGACACGATCGCGTCACGGCCGTCGCGCATCATGTACACGCAGTACGGATATCGGTCTCGGATCAATTCATGCCCATGGACGACAGCTGCGAATCCGACCGGGAGCAGGGACATCTGTGGGTAAGGCAACTGTAGGTAATCGGCTACCAGCTGCGAGGCCCAGGTCGTACCTGTTTTCGGATACCCCACGACGAACACCAGGGGTACCGCTCGAGGCAATCGCGTGCCCAGCAGCCACGTGACGTGGTGTGAGAGGGTCACCATGCGGACAGCGAGACCTTGGCGTTCGACTCGAAGCATTGTGGTTCAGTTAGGTTCCTGAAGTCGCGCCGGATCATGGTAGATCGCAGCGATGTAGCGGGCAATGGGACAATACACTTGGTGTAATGGTGTCGTTCGGCGGTCAGTTGCTTGGTGGCTTATCTGGGGAGGCTGCGTTGTTCTGGGAGAGGTCGTCACGGGCTCGGACCTGTGTTGGACCATCACCCACGGCAATCACGGCATCGGGCAGATCGCGAAAGATGCTTGCCCTTGCACCGACAATCGTGTCCGAGCCGATGGACACGCCCGGCCCGATGAACACGTCGGCTGCCAGCCAGACACGATCGCTCAGCGTGATCGGCTGCGGCAGGATCTGCATACGAAAATCGGTGTAATTTCGCGTTTCGGTGCACAGGTAGGTGTACTGGCTGATGTGATTGTCCTGGCCGATCGAGACCGGGCCGTTGCAATCGATTAGCACACGGTGGTGAATAAATGTCCGATCTCCGATTGAAAGGTGCCAAGGGTAGCGGATGATTGACGACGGATGGATGAACACCCGTGACCCCACGCGGGCACCGAAGAGACGCAGCAGCAGCCGTCGCCAGAGGGTCAGGGCGTTGGGTGTCCAGCGGGCGGTTAGCAACCAGGTGATCCGCCACAAAGCCGGCAAGATTCCGCCGCCGTCCGGGATCGGGATGTTGCGGTGCTGTTCCGGACCTGTTTTTTGCATTGCGGTACTAGATTGCTTGGGGTTGAAGTTGACCGGACCCGGTGTCATTGGAGTATCCGCTCCTTCAGTGAGCGGGCGGGGTTACCGATGTAGACTTGGCCCGCGGCAAGGTTCTTGTACACGCTTGTCCTTGCGCCCACCACGGCCAGGCCCCCTATGTGGACTCGTGGTCCAATGAACGCATCAGCACCGATCCATACATCATCACCAATGGTGATCGGATCACGGATCAGGCGAAACCGCTGGTCTGTGTAATCATGCGTTCCGGCACACAGGTGGGTGTACTGGCTGATGATTGATCGCTGGCCAATGTGGATTTTGCCCAGGCTGTAGAGAATTGCGTAATCACCGACGATGGCGTTGTCGTCGATCTCGAGATTCCAGGGGATTTCTACGTTAACCGAGGGGCGGATGGCCACTTGCTGGCCGATCTTTGCTCCGAATAATCGCAACAGGCGCACGCGGAACTTGTACCAGTTATGAAAACTGGCCCGGAAGGCAGGTCGCCCCAGGATCATCCAGAGGGCACGAACAACCTTTTCACTTAAGGTCCACGGGCTGGCTTCCGGCTGCATCTGGATCGGCCCGACGTGGCCAGGTTTTTGCGTGGTCTTTACGGTTTTCGCGGTTGAACGTCCCCCAAACGCCTGGCTGCCTTCCGGTATTGCGAGGGCAGATCCCATGGCCGGTTCGTCGAATACGATCTGTTCACCCGTTTTCGAGCGGTGCACTAGGTCCCGCAGTTTCAGGGCCACCATCGCGTCGTAGGTGGCGATGAATCGGCAGAACTGAAAGCCCGCTTTCCCGTCTAGGAGCCCGAGTCGCAGCATGTACATGTAGAGGAAACGCCACAGGGACGGAAAAGGAACGAATTGGGTGACGTGTCGTTTAAGCCAGCGGCGGCGGCGAGTTTCGACAGTGACATTAACATCGCTGGCTTGGAAGGTCGGATCGGAAATCTCCCGGTAGAGCTGTTGGGCTTCGAGGGTGGAGTAGCGGTTGTGTTTGGCGAAATAGTGCTCCAAGCCTCGGCGGTCCTGGTGCAGCATCGGTTCAGAGATGTTGCTGACCGGGTCACGGATCACAATGTGTTCGTGCACGGCACGATTTTCATAGCGACCTTGACCACGCTTGAAGAATCGCATGTTCCAACTCGGGTAGTAACCGCAATGACAGATCGGCTGGCTGAGAAAATAAGTTAGTCGATTGATGAAAAAACCATTTTCCGGGATCTGATCCATGGGAACCACCGCAACCTGAATTAACTCATCGCGCAGTTTGGGCGTGATGATCTCATCGGCATCGATGATGAGGATCCAATCCGATTCGAAAGGCAGGTTGTCAAGCCCCCAGTTTTTTTGAGCGGCATACCCTGCCCAGTCGTGGTGTATGACTTCGGCGCCCATCGATCGCGCCAAGTCCTGTGTGCCGTCGGTTGAGCCGGAGTCAATTACGAAGATCTTCTTTGTCCACTGCTGTAGCGCAGCCAGACAGTGCGGGAGGTTCATCGCTTCGTTGAAGGTGATGATCAGGACGTCGATCATGCGCTCAGGTCGTCCAGAGTATTGCGCCCGTAGTCAGATCCGGGGCCGAAAGCGGCGTAGGGAATGGCCAACCATCGGAGCTTGAGGCCGTAGCAGCGGCTCGGCCGGATCGATTCACACCATTCGGAACGGCATGGCGGGCCATGACGCCCGGATTTTACGGGAGTATAGCCCCAAATCCGGTTCTGGCCGGTCCGGTGGGGTCCGATGTCTGCAACGACATCGGATTATCAGTTATCCTGTCCGTGGCCCGGGGCATGGTTGCCCACTGGCCCGCCCCGGCGCCTTCGTCCATGCCCAAACGCACTGACCTGCAAACCATCTTGATCATCGGCTCGGGCCCCATTGTCATCGGCCAGGGCTGTGAGTTCGACTATTCGGGTACCCAAGCGTGCAAAGCGCTGCGGGAGGAAGGTTTTAACGTGGTACTGGTTAACTCAAACCCGGCCACAATCATGACTGATCCACAGTTTGCTGATCAGACGTATATCGAGCCAATCACGCCGGAAGCCATCACCCGCATTCTTGAGAAGGAACGGGGGGGAGGATTTCACATCGACGCACTGCTTCCAACGCTCGGTGGCCAGACAGCACTAAATTGTGCTTGCCAGCTCTTCGATGCTGGAATATTGGATCGGTTTGGTGTGGAGATGATCGGGGCAACGCGGGAAGTAATCTATCGTGCCGAAGATCGAGAGCAGTTCCGCCAGACTATCGAGAGCATCGGTCTTCGCTGCCCCGATGCGGGGATCGCCAACAATTTGGACGAGGCGATGGTGGTATTGGAACGAGTGGGATTTCCGGCGATTCTGCGCCCAGCCTTCACACTGGGCGGCTCCGGTGGTGGGATCGCCTACGATCGCAACGAGTTCATTGCCCTTGTGCAGCGAGGCCTTGACGCATCGATGACCTCGCAGATTCAGATCGATCGATCGCTGCTTGGCTGGAAGGAATACGAGCTTGAACTGATGCGCGACCACGATGACAACGTAGTCGTTATTTGCTCGATCGAGAACTTAGATCCCATGGGTGTGCACACGGGGGACTCGATTACCGTGGCACCAGCGCAGACCCTCTCCGACAAGGAATACCAGCGGATGCGCGATGCGGCTCTGGCCGTGATTCGTGCCATTGGCGTGGAGACTGGCGGGTCGAATATTCAATTCGCGATCAATCCCCAAGACGGGCAGATGGTGGTCATTGAAATGAACCCCCGTGTGTCGCGCAGTTCTGCGTTGGCGTCCAAGGCTACCGGGTTTCCGATCGCCAAGGTCGCGGCGAAGCTAGCGGTTGGATACCTGCTTTGGGAACTCCCCAACGATATTACCGGTAAGACGGTGGCGTGCTTTGAGCCGGCGATTGATTACGTCGTGACCAAAATTCCACGATGGGCGTTCGAGAAGTTTCCTGAAGCTGACGAGACCCTTACCACCCAGATGAAGAGTGTCGGCGAGGCGATGAGCATCGGTCGTACTTTCAAGGAGAGCTTGCAAAAGGGTATCCGGTCAATGGAAGTCAAGCGATTCGGCTTGGGGTTGGACGGCAATGACCTGTGGCTTGGGGCACGGCGCCGCGGCGATACGGACGATTGGCCCATTGAGCTGGACAAGCTTCGGCGTAAGCTGGAGGTGCCCTCACAGGGCAGGCTGTACTACGTCCGCTACGCCTTCAAGATGGGTTGGTCCATTGACCAGGTCCACGACTCCACCAAGATAGATCCGTGGTTTCTCGACCAGATCAAACAGTTGGTTGATTTCGAGACTCGGTTAGCGGATTGCCCAACACTGGAGCAGGTTGATGCGGACCTGATGTTCCATGCCAAACAGTGGGGGTATTCCGATGCCCAATTGGCCATGCTATACCTGGGGGCAATCAAAACGCAGACGATCCTTGCAGTCCGCCGGCATCGTCAGTGCCTAGGGGTTGAGCCGGTATACAAGCTGGTGGATACCTGCGCAGGTGAATTCGAGGCGGCAACGCCCTATTTCTATTCTACATACGAGCGGGCGTCGCTGGCTCAGGGCGAGGCGTCGGTTCACTATGACGATGAGATTCGGGTCAGCGAACGACGGAAGATCATCATTCTCGGGGGTGGGCCGAATCGTATCGGACAGGGGATCGAATTCGATTACTGCTGTGTGCAGGCAGCATTCGCAGCTCGCGAGATGGGGTTCGAGTCCGTCATGATCAATTCCAATCCGGAGACGGTATCGACCGATTACGACACTTCAGATCTGCTGTTCTTCGAGCCACTGACACTGGAGGACACACTGAACGTGATCGAACGTCTCAATGGCCGGCCATTGTCTGAGACCGGTGGCCACGTGTACGGGGTGATCGTGCAGTTCGGAGGTCAGACACCGTTGAACCTGGCACACGGGTTGCGCAAGGCCGGTGTGCCAATCATCGGCACCAGCGTTGATTCGATCGATTTAGCTGAAGACCGGGACAAGTTCGCAGACCTCTGTCGGCAGGTGAAGGTAGAGCAGCCAGAGAACGGAATCGCGTTCGATTGCGATCAGGCCATTGAGATTGCGAACCGGATCGGGTACCCAGTGCTGGTGCGTCCGAGCTTTGTGCTGGGTGGTCGGGCCATGGAAACGGTATTTGATGACGGTCAGTTACGCCACTACATGACTCTTGCGCTGGGCGCCTCGGATCTTGAAGACCAGCCTATCCTGATCGACCGGTTCCTCTTTCAGGCGATTGAGTGTGATGTGGACGTGGTTGCCGACTTCGGCGCCGAGCGGCCACGGGCCTTGGTTTGCGGCGTCATGGAGCATATCGAAGAGGCGGGGATTCACTCGGGTGACTCGGCGTGCGTGATTCCACCATATTCGCTGGCGCCCAATATCGTGGCACGCTTGAAGGACCAGTCGCGCGCCTTGGCTGAGGCCTTAAACGTTCGTGGGCTGATGAACGTGCAGTGGGCCATTCGGGGCGACGAGATTTTCGTGATTGAGGTTAACCCTCGTGCCTCGCGCACGGTTCCATTTGTCGGCAAGGCCACCGGTATCTCTTGGGCAGCTCTGGCGGCCAAGATCATGGCAGGACGGCAACTGTTCGAATTGGGCGTTACCGAGGAAGTGACTCCCGAGCACACCTCGGTCAAAGAGTCAGTCTTCCCGTTTAGCAAGTTTCCGGGCGTCGACGTGATTCTTGGGCCCGAGATGCGATCCACTGGCGAATGCATGGGCGTGGATTCGGATTTTGCCATCGCCTTCGCAAAGAGCCAGATGTCCGCTGGTGTGCCGTTGCCTACTGAGGGGACGGTATTTCTCTCGGTGCGTGATAGCGACAAGCCTTACATCGACTCCATTGGTCGCGCCTTGGTCGAGATGGGCTTTGAGGTTTTGACCACCAGTGGCACCCACACCCACTTGGACGAATGCGGCGTTATAACCACTCCTGTACGAAAGATTCAGGAGGGGGGGCGACCGAATGTGCAAGATCTGATTGGGAAAGGACAAATTCAGTTGATCATCAACACTCCGACTCGCAAGGGGCTGGGTACGGATGAAGGCAAGTTGCGAGCGACCGCGGTGCTCAACGGGGTTCCCATGATCACAACGGTGACCGGCGCCAAAGCTGCGGTCCGCGCGATCGCAGGACTGCGCAGTGGCGATTGGGGCGTACGATCGCTCCAGGAGTATGCCGGTTTGATCTCGGGCGGTGGCCCGACCCACAGCGGGGTTGTGGCTGGATCATGAGAGTGCTTCTCCTGAACCAGACCTTCTACCCCGACGTTGCCGCTACCGCCCAGCACGCGCACGATCTTGGTAGGCACCTGGTGGAGGCCGGTCACGATGTTCTGGCGGTGACGTCGCGGTCGATTTATGGCCAGAAGTCTGCAACATTGCCACGGCGGCAGATTGTGGACGGAATCCAGATCTATCGGGTTGGTGCCAGCCGATTTGGCAAGAGTTCGATTACGCTACGTGCGTTGGATTTCGGTCTTTTTTACACCCGTGCGACCTGGCGTGTTCTGACGTTGCCTCGGGTTGATGTGGTAGTAGGGTTCACGACCCCACCGCTGATCGCCTTGGTCGGATGGCTGAACCGAGCGTTGTGTGGCGGCCGGTACGTTTATTGGGTCATGGATCTGTATCCCGATGTGGCCATCGCGTGTGGTGTTTTGCGGCATGACGGGTTACCTGCTCGGTTTTTTGAGTGGGTCAGTCGGTTCTGTTTGCGACGGGCCGATCGCGTGGTGGCGCTGGGTCGGTGCATGCGACGGCGGCTTGCAGACAAGGGCGTGCCCGATGCCCGGTTAGCTCAGATCGGGGTTTGGGCCGATGGCGAAGAGATTCGACCCGTGCCGCGCAAGCAGAACCCGTATCGCCTCCAGTGGCAACTGGGTGAGGCACTGGTCATCATGTACTCGGGCAACTTGGGTATTGCCCACGATACCGCCACCATCTCAAAAGCCATGTTGCGCCTGCGCGAACGAAGGGATATTCAATTTGTATTTGTCGGTGGTGGCAAGCAGATGCAGGCGATGCGCGACTTTGTTTCGGAGCACGAACTGGCCCATGTTCAGTTTCACCCCTACCAGCCTCGTCAGCAACTTGGCGATCTGATCAGTCTTGGGGATGTGCACCTGATGAGCTTGCGGGAAGACCTGACCGGGATGCTGGTGCCATCCAAGATTTTTGGCGTGCTGGCCGCAGCCCGACCGGTGCTGTTCATAGGCGATGCGGCCAGCGAGGTGGCCCAGGTTGTCAACGAGGCAAACTGTGGGCAGACGATTCGCGTTGGGGATGTCGACGGGTTAGTCAAGGCTATTGAGCAACTTGCCGATGATCCGGATTTGGTTCGGGCAATGGGCGATGCAGGCAGGGAGGCGTTGGAGCAACGATACGACCGCGTCTTAGCCTGCGCCGCATGGGAGCGTCTGTTGGCTGATTGCGTAGGTGAAACACCGGCTCGGCCCTGACCAGTCAAAGGGGCATCGGCGGGTTGATTATTGGACTCTTAGCGGTTGGTGTTGGCGGAGAAATACTGGCCGCGGTAGGCGCGCAGCTTATACTACATTCTGGGTCCGATGTTGTGTGACCCAAAGGACGCCGACGGTCGGAGGGCCCCTCAATCACCGTCGGTTGGTACTGGCGCAGCCTGATTTTCGATTGGAAAGAGGATGGCACAGGCCATGTTTTCTGACGGTGGTTCCCAGTGTGGGAGCGGCGCTAAGCGATTGTCTCGTCATGGGGTTGACCTCGCGTCGTCACGGTTGCGCATGGCCGGGTGGTTGGAGTTGCTCGAACCTCGCTTGCTGTTCTCTCTGGATGGCCTGCTCGGCACGGCACCGGTATTCATCGGAGATGCCAACAATGACAATAACGTTACCGGGGCTGACTTTATCGCGGTGCAGCAGCATTTTGGCCAGATTGGTGACGATGACGGGTTTCTGCTGGGCGATGCCAATGACAATGGATTGGTCACCGGTACCGACCTGATCGAGGTCCAGCAGAACTATGGATTTTACGGTCCCCATGATGATTTTGCTGACATGCCCGGCGAAGCATCTCTGATTGTGATTCCACTGGTCTTGGATGGTGCGATCCAATATGACAGTGATCGGGACTGGTTCCGTTTCGATGTGGTCGCGGGCACGACCCTGAACGTTGCTCTGTCCCTGGCCCCGGATACCCACGGAAAGCTGACACTAGTTGACTCCGATGTGCAGACCGTGCTCATGGATGTCGCCGACTCGGCACCCCCGACTGCCTGGCCATTCTTCGATTGGAGGAACAATCCGATCGCAGACCTTGCGTGGACTGCACCAGCTACGGGCACCTACTACTTGGTTTTGGGCCCGGCCGACCCAGAGGACCAGACGGCACCATCCAGCCGAGCGTACAGCGTGCAGATCGACGTCTTTGTGACCGACGACAGCCGCGACCCGCACGATCGGACCGTGACGCTGCCGGTGACCCAAATTGGCAAAATCAGTACAACCCGAACGTTCCTGCTCAACAACAATCTCATCTCAGGCGATCCGATCCAAATTGACCAACTCATGCTGACCGGGTTGCACGCCGCTGACTTCAGCATCACCGTGACTGATCACACCGGTTCCTTGGTACCGGACATTGCCAGTTTCACTATTCCTGCAGGTCAGAGTTACGGCATAGCCGTATACCTGGCACCGACGGCAGCAGGGGTCAGGCAGGCCCAGATACAATTCGAGAGCGGCTCTGTTTATTCGTTGATACTGAGGGGGCTGGGCTACGATCAGCACGTATACGTTCCAGTGCGATGGGCCAACCAGATTGCTAGTGACGATCATCTGGCTGGCGGTTTATTTCCTGCAAGCAGTGGTGGCAGCGAGTCTTGGGCGGTAGACCCGGATTGCTTTCCCGACAGTGGTTGTACCAATGATGGCGCATCGGCCAACCGATTCATCGACACCTGGGACACCGTACCTGATTCAGGCATCAATGCTGAGGATCCGGACGTCTACTATGGCGTGGTATCACAACAGGGCGGAACGATGTTGATGTTTGACCTGTCTGCGTTAGAACTGGACGGCGCCCAGATAAACGGTGAGGTTCGCTTGGAGATGCGCAGCGGCTGGCAACGCAATAGCCCCGTGGTGAGCGTGCATCAGATCCAAGGTGTGGGGTCTTCCGACGCGGTGGTGCCGGTTGGTGCTGAGCCCAGCGGCTTATTTGCCAGCAACACTTGGGGCAATTGGTTTACTCCGCTGAGTTTTTCGACCGGCAGGTCTACGATTTACGACGGCACCGTCACCGGTGTGGCCACGACTTTCTCCCGCCATGCCGAGACTCTCTCGCCCTTTGGCAGCGTCGTGGGAGTCAATGAGC